>Ga0209394_1000430_pt1 | contig 33478 bp, 31 predicted proteins | sample JNZ201metaG_FD_184122 | JGI IMG/M metagenome (GOLD analysis project Ga0209394, IMG submission 184122) | Hot spring microbial communities from Jinze hot spring, China to study Microbial Dark Matter (Phase II) - JNZ 20120812A (SPAdes) (version 3) ...
CTCTGGAGAAAACCCCCACTTCTCAGCAATAGCCTTTCTTAAGGTGAAATAACTTGCCTCAGGATAAAGATGAAGCTCCTTTAAGGCCTCTTGCAGGGCCTCAATGACTTTAGGAGAGGGGCCCAAGGGGTTTTCATTAGAATTAAGTTTATAAATAGGCCCCTTGAGCCCAAGCTCTTTCTTGATTTCTTCTAAGGTTTTTCCTGGTGGGTAGGGTTTAAGGTCTTTTAACCATGGTTTTACTCTCATCAAAAGCCAAGTTTAGCAAGTTCCAGGGTTTTGTCAATCTGTTTTTGAAGCTCAGGGGATAGGCCTTCAATTTTCACTGAGAGAAAGCCTTTAACAATAAGCGAGGTAGCCTCATCCTCTGTAAGGCCTCTTGCCATAAGATATTCTACTTCCTCTCTGGCAATTTTGCCTACTGCAGCTTCATGGGTGAGCTCCACATCGGAATAGTGGCTATCAAGCTCAGGGATAGCCATCATTAGGCCTTCATCTGTAAGCATGAGCCCCTGACACTCAAGATGCCCCTTGACCTTAGGGGCCTTAGCTATAATTTTACCTCTGGCTATATTTGTTCCCCCATAGACCACATTTCTTGAAATGATCTCTGTACGGGTTCCTTCTGCCTCAAGGTGGACCTCGCCTCCCAGGTCAATGTGGGAATCTTTGTGATTGGCAATGATACTCACAAAGGAGGCCCTTGCATCCTTTCCCAGGAGTTTGCAGACTGGAGCTGCTTGAATACTTTTTGCTGGGAAAAGGCTTACATAAGTGGAAATATAGGTGCCTCCCTCCTCAACCAGGATACCTGTTCTTGGACGGACTGCTGTCTTTTCCCCCCACATATGGACCATGGTGAAGGTAAGCTTACCCCCTCTTTTTACGTAGAATTCAGAGACCCCAATGTGCAAAGCAGAGCCAATATGGGGATGCACAGAACAGGAGGTTATAAGGTTTAGCTCAGCTCCTTCTTCCACAATAACAATATTGTGCACCTTTTGGGCTATCTGATCTGATCTTATGTAGAGACAGGTCTGCACAGGGTAGACAAGTTTGTATCCTGGTAAGACCCTGATAAAATAACCATCGTCAAGATCTTCTGCAGTGGCCTTAGTGAATTCATCTTTGTCAGGAGAGACAGCCTTCCAAAGGTAGTCCCCTATTTTATCGAAGGTTTGTAAGGCCTGAGTTATGGGCATAATCTCAAGCCCTTCAACTTTTCTCTTGCAGAGCACAGGTTTGGCATCAACCTGCACATATTCCCCCTCATGGGGAAGTCTCTCATCAAGGCCAAGGAGTTTGAGCCTTTCCCTCTCCTCAGGAGTAAGCTCATTTAAATCCTTAGGCACAGGGGCCTCTTTTGCTGATTTAAATTGCTTTGGACTAATCTGATTCTCTCTCATGGTTTACCTCCTCATCTTTTTGGATTTTCCCTTATAAATTCCTCCACTTCTTTCCATAAATTTTCAGAGATATAAAAACCTTTGTCTCTTAATTTTAAAAGTATATCTAAAGCATTATTTACATATCCTTTTTGAAAGGCACTTAATAATAATCCTATTGTTCCAGAAACTTTTAAGTTAAGAATTTTAGCTACTTTTCGTGCTTTTAGATCATCTATTAGTATAGGCAATTTATATCTATAAGCTAATAATATAGCTTCGGTCTCTCCTTTACCAAGATTAATACATAAAATATTTTGAAAATCGTCATATATTTCTCTGATTTCAATGCAATTTAATGTTATATTTCCAAATTCATTATAAACACTTTTTGGTAGGATAATTGTTTTATATAGTTTACAAAGTAAGTCAAGCATATTAATTTTTTCTAAGGCAATGAGGACTGATGTATCAACTACTGCAGTTTTATACATTTGATAGCTCTTCTTTAATATTTATATCTGTATATTGTATGGGAGGTGTGCCTCGTTTTAGTAGTAATTCGGCAAAGGTTTTTTCAGAATATCCTGCAATTTCAGCTGCTTTGCCTAAGGAAACCTTTTTCTCTTCAAAGAGTTTGATGGCAAGGAGAAGTCTCAGCTCATCAACAGGGATTTCAAGTTCTGGGATTTCAAGTTCTATGCGCATACCTATTTCCCCCTTTAAAATTCACACCTTTTTAGACACTTCTGGCAGCCTTCATAGCCAAACTTTTGGATACCCTCAAAGATCTCTAAGGGATTCCCTTTACAGTAGATCTCTCCGTTCATGATGACATATCCCAGGTCAGCGGTGACATACTGCAGTATGAAGCCTGTATGGGTAATAATAAGTCCGCTTTTAGTGCGTTTGCGATGCACATCCTTTTGGAGGAGTTTTTTAATCATCTGTCCTATGAGGTGAATGTTTTCTAAATCCACCCCAGACTCTGGTTCGTCAAGGAGCACAAGATCTGGGTCTTGCACCAAAAGTTGCATGAGCTCACTTTTCTTTAACTCACCCCCAGAAAAACCCTTATTCAATTCTCTCTCTAAAAAGTTTTCAAACTGAAAGGATTGAGCCAATTCTTCAATTTTTGCCCCATTTTCCTTGGAAACGAGTTTGAGTATCTCTCTCACTTTTACCCCTTTTATGGTAGGAGGCCTCTGGAACATGATGCCAATACCCTTTTTAGCCCTTTCATAGGTCGGAAGATGCGTGATGTCCTCTCCTTTAAAGAGGATTTGGCCGTGTTTAACTCTATAAGTGGGGAATCCCATTATGGTCATAAGAAGTGAAGTCTTTCCAGAACCATTTCTTCCAAAGATGATATGTGTCTCTCCCTGAGGGATGGTTAGAGATATACCTTTTAGCACCTCTCTACCCTCAACCTCAACCCAAAGGTCTTTGATTTCCAGAAGATTGGCCATAGCTACCTCCTTGAGCGAGATTAAATTGTTTAGTTTAGTTAATAAAATAGTTACAGTTTTAGCGAAATAAAAGCCCTTGAAAAAATTTTTTCTACCTCTAAATTAAGAGAAAAAAGTTGGTGAGGAGCGATGGAGAGGATTGAGTGCTCGGTAGATCGAGAGGAACCAATTATTCTTGAAACTGGACATTTGGCAAGGTTTGCTGAGGCTTCGGTAGTGGTGAAACAGGGGGGGACAGCCCTTTTGGTTACTGCTTGTATCAGCGAAAAACCTTTAGAGAACATCGATTTTTTACCTCTCTCGGTAGATTACCGAGAGCAAAGCTCGGCCTGGGGCAAAATCCCTGGAGGTTTTATTAAGAGAGAGGGAAGACCAACAGACAGAGAGATCTTAGTTTCCCGAGTAATAGATCGTTCTATTAGACCCCTCTTCCCGGAGTGTTTCCCCTATGAGGTGGTGGTTACTGCATTAACCCTTTCAGCAGATGAAAAATATGATCCTGATGTTTTAGCCATTTTAGGGGCTTCAGCAGCCCTCTCCCTTTCTTCCATTCCCTTTGAGGGGCCTATTGCTGGCTTAAGGGTAGCCAGAGTTGAGGGGACCTTAGTGGTTAATCCTACTTATGAGGAGCGAAAGAATGCTGATCTTGATCTCATCGTGGCTGTTAGTGAGGACTCTATTGTTATGGTAGAAGGGGGAGGTAAGGAGGTCCCTGAAGAGGAGATATTAGAGGCCCTTTATTTTGCCCTGGAAAAGGGTAAGCCCTTTATTTCTGCTCAAAAGAAACTCATGCTTAGCTTAGGAAAAGCAAAGATGCCCTTTCTTTCTCCTCTGGAAGACAGGGAGTTAATGGGTTTTCTTGAAGAAAAGGCTAAGAGAGGTATTTTAGAGGCCTTAGGCGAGAGAGACAAAATCAAGAGAAGGGGTAAGCTAAATACCCTCCTTGAGCAAATTCTAAGTGAGGCAGATGAGGGAATCAAGGCAAAGATTCCCTTTCTGTATAAGAAGCTTGTCCAGAATTTAATGCGTGAGAAGCTCTTTAGTGAGGGGCGTCGTCTTGACGGAAGGAGGCCAGAAGAGATAAGGCCTATTACCATTGAGGTTCATCCTTATGCCAGACCCCACGGTTCAGCTATTTTTACCAGGGGTCAGACTCAGGTTTTTGCCACAGTTACTCTTGGTTCCAGTGAGTCTGCACAACTTGTGGAGACTATCTTTGAGGGAGAGACCTTTAAGAGATTTATGCTCCACTATAACTTTCCTCCCTTTTGCACAGGGGAAGCTCGTCCCTGGGGACCTCCACGTAGGAGGGAAATAGGGCATGGAGCCCTGGCAGAAAGAGCCCTTGAACCTCTGATTCCCTCTGAAGAGGAGTTTCCCTACATTATTCGTGTGGTAGCCAATGTCTTAGAGTCCAATGGTTCCTCTTCTATGGCTACTGTGTGTGCAGGCTCTCTTGCCCTTTTTGATGCAGGGGTCCCTGTAAAAAAGCATGTGGCAGGTATTGCCATGGGGTTAGCTACCTATGGAGACAAATATTTAATTCTTACGGATATTTTAGGAGATGAAGACCAGTTGGGAGATATGGATTTCAAGGTTGCTGGAACAAGAGATGGGGTAACCAGTCTGCAGATGGATATCAAGATAAAGGGTTTGCGTAAGGAGATCTTGGCAGAGGCCTTAGAGAGGGCAAGACAGGCAAGGCTTCAGATCTTAGAGAAGATGTATGAGGTTTGTCCGAGTCCCAGACCAGAAATCCCTGAACATGCCCCAAGAATTGAGATTATTACTGTTCCTGAAGATAAGGCACCTCTTATCATAGGCCCAGGTGGTAAAACAGTAAAGGAAATTAGAGAGAAAACAGGAACTGTTATTTGGGTCCTTGAAGGTGGAAGAGTTTCCATTTCTGGACCCAGTAAAGAGGCCTTAGAGGCTGCTAAGAAGGAAATTTTAGCTCTTGTTGCTGAAGTAGAAGTGGGTAAGATCTATGAGGGGAGGATTACCCGTATTGAGCCCTATGGGCTCTTTGTAGAGGTTCTTCCAAATAGAGTTGGACTTTTACATATTTCCAAGATGGAGAACCCTCCACGTGATCTCAAGGCAGCCTATAAGATTGGGGATAAATTGGAAGTCAAAGTCTTAGAAATAGATGAATTGGGAAGGTTTAAGCTTACCACTTTTTTGGGAGAAGAAGGTGGAGGACCAATATTATAAAAAAGTTATAGAGGCCTTTGAGTTCTTACAGAAGTATAGTCCTTTCACTCCAGAGATAGTCCTTACCCTTGGCACAGGCCTCTCTAATCTTGCGGAAAAGGTTCAAAAAAGGGCAGTCTTCCCCTATGGGGAAATTCCCCATTTTCCCCTCTCAACGGTTGAGACCCATGTGGGAGAGCTGATTTTTGGGGAATTGGCTGGAAAAAAATTAGCCCTTCTTCGAGGCAGAGTTCACTATTACGAAGGATACACGGCAAAGGAAGTGGTTTTTCCTCTAAGGGTTCTTTCCCTTTTTAAACCAAAGATTTATATTGTTTCTAACGCTGCAGGGGGATTAAATCTCTCCTTTAAGGCTGGAGATCTCATGCTTATCAAGGATCATATCAATCTTATTCCAGACAACCCTTTAAGGGGAAGGAATGTGGAGGAGTGGGGCCCTCGTTTTCCAGACATGTCCCAGGCCTATGCACCAGAGCTTAGGGAGCTCTTTAAAGAGGTGGCTAAGCAACTTGGGGAAGAGGTGAGAGAAGGGGTTTATGTAGGAGTTCCAGGGCCAAGTCTTGAGACACCTGCAGAGACGAGGTTTTTAAGGCAAATCGGGGCTGATGCTGTAGGCATGTCAACAGTGCTTGAAGTCATAGCGGCAGTCCATGCAGGGCTAAAGGTCTTAGGAATCTCAGTGATTGCCAATGTGAACGATCCCGATAACTTTAGGCCAATTCTCTTTGAAGAGGTAGTGGAGGTCTCCCAGGCTGCAGAGCATAGGTTGAGCCTCTTAGTGGAGAACTTTTTGAGAAGGCTTTGATATGGGCAAATTACTCATTAGTTATACTCCCTTTGAAATAAGAGTGGGGCTTGTTGAGGATCAAAGCTTAGTAGAGTTTAACATAGAGAGGCCCTCAGAAAAGAGCCTTGTGGGGAACATCTATAAGGGAAAGGTGGTGAAAATTGTTCCTGGCATAAATTCTGCCTTTTTAGATCTTGGTTTAGAGAGGACAGCTTTTCTCTTTGGAGATGACCTTGTGCCTTCGGGAGACATTGAATGGGGTAGAGAGGTAGCTCCTTCAAATCTTCAAGAAATCTTAAAGGAAGGACAGGAGATTTTGGTGCAGGTTACCAAAGAGCCTCTTGGTCAAAAGGGAGCCAGGGTCTCCACTAATCTTACTCTTCCAGGACACTACTTGGTCTTTTTACCCTATTTTCAGCATGTGGGTATTTCAAGAAAGATAAAAGATGAGGCAGCAAGAAAGACCCTTAGAGAGATAGTGGAGAGATTGCGTCCCCCTGATACAGGTTGGATCATTAGAACCGCTGCCCTTGAAGCAGATGAAGAATCCCTCAAGCGAGAGATGGAATTTTTGCTCTGTCTTTGGGAAGAAATCAAGGAAAAGTCTAAAAAGGTTAAGGCACCTTCTTTAGTCTATGAAGAACTTAACATTGCTTTCAGGGCTATTAGAGACCTATTTACTAAAGAGATTTCCTCTATTGTAGTTGACGACAAAGAGTTCTATCAAAAACTTCATGACTTTTTGGAGCGATATTTTCCTGAATTTTTACCTGCCTTAGAGTTATATGAGGGGAAAGAGGACCTTTTTTACGTGCAGGGCTTTCAGGTGGATGTGAAAAAGTTGCTTGCAAGAAAGATCTGGCTTAAATCTGGGGGGTTTATTGTTATTGAGCCCTGTGAGGCCTTTACTGCTATTGATGTGAATACAGGGAGATATTTGGGAGAGGGGGAACTTGAGGAGACGGTGCTCAAGATTAACTTAGAAGCTGCCCAAGAAATAGCTTATCAATTAAGGCTTAGGAATGTTGGGGGCCTTGTAGTTATTGATTTTATAGATATGGAAGACCCAAAGCATCAAGAGCTTGTTCTTGAAACCCTTAAAAATGCCTTAAAGAAGGACAAGGCCAAGCACAGTTTTCTCCCCATTACTGCCTTTGGGCTTCTGCAGATGACACGGGAGAGAAGAAGGGATTCCCTTTATGAGCTTTTCTATGAAACTTGTCCCCTTTGCGGAGGTGAAGGCAAAATTAAAAGCAAAAGGACCATTTTTTATGAGATCTTGAGAAGGATTCTCAAGATGGGGCCTCACTTGAAGAATAAAAAACTTGAGATTGAGGTCCACCCGAGTCTTACGGAAATCATTGGGGAAGAGATCTATTATCTGGAAGATCTGGAGAAGAAATTTAACTTTAAGGCCATACTCAAATCTAACCGAGAGCTTTTACCTTGGGAATATAAATTTCATTTACTGGCAAGTAGCAAAGGGGCTAAGGGTGCAGAGATTTCCAGCAGTATTTCTGGATAGAGATGGCACTATTAACGAAGAGGTTGGGTATTTAAACCATCTTTCTCGTCTTAGAATCCTAAGAGGGGTCCCTCAAGCCTTGAGGATGCTTCAAGAGGCAGGTTTTAAGCTCTTTGTGGTGACCAATCAAAGTGGCCCAGCAAGAGGCTATTTCCCTGTATCCTTGGTAGAGGAGGTTCACAAGCACCTTAGAAAGAGATTAAAACGCTACGGGGTAACCATTGAAGAAATCTTCGTTTGTCTCCATCATCCTGAGGAGAACTGTTCTTGTAGAAAACCTAAGCCTGGACTTCTTGAGCTTGCCTTTTCCAAATACCCTATTGACCAAGAAAGGTCCTATGTGGTAGGGGATAGACTTAAAGATATTGAGCTTGCGAAGAGGGCAGGCCTTAAGGGGATTTTGGTCCTAACGGGTTACGGAAAAGGCGAGGCCGAATACCTTCTCCCACAGAGCCAGGTGAAACCAGACTTTATAGCCAAGGACCTTTTAGAGGCTGCTCAGATAATTTTAAAGGATTCCAGGAAATAGATAATCTTGAGGCTTCTCATAGTCAAGCTCTCAGCTCTGGGAGATGTAATCCAGACCCTTCCAGCTCTTGCCCTTTTGCGAAGAGATTGGCCAGAGGCCCAAATTGACTGGGTAGTAGAGGAAAGGAATGCCGAGCTCCTTCAAGGACATCCCTATCTAAGAAGGCTAATCCCCTTTAGAAAGGAGTTTCTTAGCAGACCTAAGGAACTTAAATCTTTCTTAAAGAGCTTACGGCAAGAATATTATGAAGCCATAATAGACTTTCAGGGGCTCTTAAAAAGCGCTTTGATGGCAAGGCTTGCCAGAGGGAGACTTCGCTTTGGCTTTGCCAATCACCGCGAGGGAAGCCCTTTTTTTTATACGGTAAAGTTTCAGCCCTATGACCCAGAGCTTCACGCTGTAAGGCGTTACCTTTTACTTGCCAAAAAAGTGACACTCTATTTAAGGTATGGAAAGGAATTTGACCCAGAGGAACCCCTTGAGTTTATCCGTGATATCCCCCTTGAGGGAAAGAAGCCTGAGGGCTTTCTATTCCCTAAGCCCTATTTCCTCTTTGTTCCCTCAGCAAGATGGAAGACCAAGCTTTGGCCCTTTACTTATTGGGAAGAGCTTTTGGCTCTTCTTGAGGAGTATAGAGAGGATTTTGACATCTATTTTGTAGGGGCTAAAGGAGAGCAAGCAGAGCCCTATGCAGAGGCTATGGCAAGAAAATATAAGGGTGTATTTACGCTGATTGGTAAACTTAGCTTAAGAGAACTTGTCTATGTGATGAGAGGGGCCTTAGGGGTGGTTACAGTGGATACTGGTCCTATGCACCTTGCCAGTCTCTTAAATAAACCCATTATAGCCCTCTTTGGTCCCACCTCTCCTGAGAGAACTGGACCCTGGAGTGACTACTCTCGTGTCTTGCAGGCTAATCTTCTCTGTAGCCCCTGTTTCAGGAGACAATGTAGGGATAGAGCCTGTATGTATAGCCTTAAACCAGAAACTGTCTTTCAGGAAATGCAATATCTTCTAAGGAATTTGCCTAAGATAAGGACTTAACCCATGAATTAAAGCCCACTGATTAGCAAAAGGAGCTGACTCGAGCCCTCCATGTGATCATACCCAAAAAGAAAAATAGCTCCCTCTCAATCATACTATTGTTGCCTGAATCATAAACATTCTGTCAAATATTTGACAGGGAAAAGATTTCCTCCTGGTAAATTTCTTCCTTCTTTAGACTAATTTATTAGGCCTTGCTGGTCTTATTTAGGCCTCTTAAAGGAGAGATAGTCTTATGGGATAATGGGTTTTGAGAAAAGTAAAATGGGCATGTTTCTTGAAAATATTAATTTAGGTGGAGGTTATGGTAGGTATTAGGATTAATCCTCAGGTTGGGTTGGTTGAGGCCTTAGAGGCAGCACAGCTCTTAGAGAGGAAATTCACGGCCTCTGCCAATAATTTGGCCAATTTAGATACCCCTGGTTTTAAGGCTGATGGCCTTGCCTTTAGAGAGGTTTTGATGAAAAAGATTGGTCCAAGATATAAGAAGGCTTTTAAGGAGACAGTGCCTTATTTAGATAGTCAGCAGGGTTTTCTTGAGCCTACCCATAATCCTTTACATTTTTCTATTGTAGGTGAAGGTTTTTTTAAGGTGCAGACCCCTAAGGGTATAGCCTATACCAGGGCAGGGAATTTTACCCTTGATGCTGAAAGGAGGCTTGTTACCTCGCAGGGCTATCCCGTGCTTGCCAATGGGGCGCCAGTAGTGCTTGATCCTGGTATGGCGGCAGAGGGGCTTGTGACTATGGATAATCTCAAACTCAGGGTCTCTCCTGATGGTTTACTCTCCATTGATGGCACAGAGATTGCACGGCTTGATGTGGTTACCTTTGATGATCTGAGTAAACTCAAAAAGATAGGAGAAAACCTCTATATCTCCGAAGGGGCACAGGAAGCGATGGCTATAAACTATGAGATAAGGCAGGGCTTTGTGGAAAAGTCTAATGTTAATCCCATTAAGGAGATGGTCAATTTAATAGAGATACAGAGGACCTTTGAATCGGTGCAAAGGAGCATTAGAGGCCTTGATGAGGCCACAGAAAAACTGATAGAGACTACAAGGAGGTAAGGGGAGATGATTAGAGGGCTTTGGAGTGCAGCAACAGGGATGCAGGCTCAACAGCTACAGCTTGACACTATTGCCAATAATCTCTCTAATGTGACTACAGTGGGGTTCAAAAAGAGCAGGGTGGAATTTGAGGACCTCTTTTATCAGAACCTCAAACTTGCTGGGGCCTTGACTGCTGATGGAGTGCAGGTGCCTGTAGGTATGCAGGTAGGCTTAGGTGTGAGACCTGTTGCAGTTTCAAAGCTTTTTACTCAGGGTGAATACCAACTAACTAATCAAGAACTGGATTTGGCTATTGAAGGGAGAGGCTTTTTCCGTGTAGTTATGGGAGGAGAGGAGTATTATACAAGGGCAGGAAATTTTAAACTGGATAGAGATGGTTACATTGTTACCCCTGATGGGGCAAGGCTTCAGCCAGAGTTTGCTGTCCCTACGGGGACGGCAAGGATTGAGATAACGCCTGATGGGGTAATAACGGCCCTTGATCAAAATGGTCAGGTTTTGGCCCAGGCTCAGCTCTTAATCTATGATTTTCCTAATCCCGCTGGCCTTTATGCAGTTGGTAGAAATCTCTTCAAGGCTACTCCAGCAGCTGGAGATGTTATTGAGGGAAATCCAGGGCAAAATGGCTTTGGGACTATTGCCCAGGGCTATTTAGAGATGTCTAATGTGGATATTGTGGAAGAGATGGTGAAGATGATTATCACTCAGAGGGCCTATGAGTCTAATTCCAAAGGGGTGCTAACGGCAGACCAGCTTCTTGAAATAGCTAACAATCTGAAGAGGTAGTGCCTTATGAGAGCTTTAATCTTGGCCCTGATTTTGCTTTTTACCTTCACTGATAAGGAGGCCTGGCCTAAGTTTTATAGCGAAGGAGATTTTAGGGAGATTTTTTTGAAGGAGTTTAAGGTGAGATTTTCTATTCCCCAGGGAGAGGTAGTTTTAGAGAGGTTTAAGTTTGAACCGGGAGACCTGGCTATTCCTAAGGGGACATCCTATAGAGTGGAGTGGATAGGTGTGGCTAAGGCTGGCTCAAATACAGCCTTATTGAAGTTCAAGTTGCAAGGAGGAGAAGAGAGAGTAGTAAGACTCTGGGGCTATGTGGAGGTTAAAGTTCCTGTAGTAGTGGTGAACCGTGATCTCTCTGCAAGGAGAATTCTTGAGGAGAAGGATTTGTTTTTAGAGAGGCGAGAACTATCTCGCCTTCCCCATGATGTGCTTTTTAGAGTTGAGGAGGCCCTTGGTCAGGAGACCAGAATGAGCCTTAAGGCTGGTACTGTTTTGAGGAGCTCCCATCTTAGCCAACCCTTGCTGGTAAAAAGAAATCAGGAAGTTGAAATAATAGCTCAAGGAAGAAATCTCACCGTGAAGGCCAGGGGTATTGCGCTCCAGGATGGTAGATCAGGACAGTTTATTTCTGTTAGAAATATAAGTAGTCAAAAGGTGGTTCAGGCCAAGGTAATTGGCGAAGGAAAGGTGGAGGTGACTTTTTAATGAGAAAGAGACTTAATTTAATTACTCTTTGGGGACTCTTTTTAGTTTTTCTAAATGGGTGTTGGGAGTTTGATCCCAAGACTCCTCCACCACCTCCCCCACCGCCTAAAATAGACTTTCCTGAACCTATCATTCCCTCACAGGGCACTAAGGGCTCTCTTTTTAGAGAGGGGTCTTCTCTCTTTGCCTATGCGGACAACAGGGCAAGATTTGTGGGGGATATAATTACCATTAAGATTGTGGAAACCTATCAGAGTTCTAACAATGTGAAGCAGGGAAGTAGTAAGCAAAGCTCTATCAAAGCAGGAATTAATAAGCTTTTCGGTTATGAGAATCAGTTTCAGAAAACTCTTCCCCTACCTTCGGGCTTTGATCCTACTAAATTAGTAGATGCGGGGATGAGTTCATCTACTTCTGGACAGGGGCAGACCCAGAGGGAAAGCCGGATCTTGGCAACTATTTCGGCAAGAGTGGTTGAGGTCTTACCCAACGGAAATCTTGTGGTGCAAGGGGTAAGGACGATCAAGAGAAACAGGGATCTTGAATATATTACCATCACAGGGATTGTTAGACCTCAGGATGTGGAGTCAGACAACTCGGTTATTTCGACGAAGATATCTGACCTCTATGTGGAGTATAGTGGTAAGGGGCCAAGTAGCGAGGCTACAAGTGGGCCTGGTATTTTAACCAGATTATTACAGCTTTTTTGGCTATTTTAAAAATCATAAAAAGGGGAGGTGTGATTATGAGATCACTTTTTAGGGCCTTAAAAAGGTTGATGATCCTAACTCTATTTTTCTTTTTGAGCCTTTTTGGGCTTGTCCATTTTGTTTTTACTAAGATTTAGGAGTGACCTTATGAAGTTTTGGCAGAGAGTTTTGAGAAGTTTCCTTCTCTCCTGGCTTCTATTACTTTTCTTGAGCCAGGAGATTTATGGGGTAAGACTTAAAGATCTTATGGATGTGGAGGGAGTGAGAGGCAATTATTTAGTGGGCTATGGGCTTGTGGTGGGGCTTAAAGGCACGGGAGATGGGGATCAGACCAAGTTTACAGTGCAGTCTGTGGTCAATATGTTAGAGAAATTTGGAATTCGTGTACCCAAAGAACAGGTGAAACTTAAAAATGTGGCAGCTGTCCTTGTGACTGCCTATCTTCCTCCCTATGTGAAGCCTGGGCAAAGGATTGATGTGCAGGTCTCTGCTCTTGGGGATGCTAAGAGTTTACAGGGTGGAACCTTACTTATGACCCCGCTCACAGGTCCTGACGGCAAGGTTTATGCCCTTGCTCAGGGGCCAGTTTCCATCGGAGGGTTTGCTGCAGCTGGAGCGGGAGCTCAGGTTCAGGTGAATCATCCCACAGTGGGGAAGATCCCTAATGGGGCGATTATTGAGAGAGAAGTGCCCATGGAGGACCTGAATTCCTTAGAAAAAATTACCCTCTCTCTGAGGACAGAAGATTTTACTACCGTCTCCCAGGTTGCAGATTCCATAAATAACTATTTAAGGGGTAAATATGCCTATCCCTTAGATATCAAAAATATAGAGCTTAAGGTGCCAGAAAGATATAGGGGAAGGGTAGTAGCTCTTCTTGGTGAGCTTGGCAATCTTATGGTGAGGCCAGATGTGCCTGCTCGAGTAGTAATTGATGAAAAGACAGGGACCGTAATTATAGGGGAAAATGTGAGGATTTCTAAGGTAGCTGTAGCTCATGGAAATTTGAGTGTAGAAATAAGGGAGACCCCTGAGGTAGTTCAGCCTTTGCCCTTTGCCAGGGGTGAGACTGCAATTGTCCCCAGAACAGAGGTTACTGCTAAGGAAGAGAAGGCAAAGATTGTTGTCTTAGAAGAAGGAGCTACCCTTGGTGAGCTGGTTAGAGCCCTTAACGCCGTGGGGGCCACTGCAAGGGAATTGATAGCAGTGTTACAGGCTATTAAAGCCTCTGGGGCCCTGCATGCAGAGTTAATAATTATGTAGGGTGAGAGCCATGGAGAATTATGGCCTAAATTTTCAGAGTTTACAGAACATAAAAGTGCTTGCCCAAAGGGATCCTAAGCTTGCCTTAAAAAAGTTAACGGCTGAATTTGAATCTTTACTTTGGTATGAAATACTCAAAGGTCTTGATAGGACCACTATGAAGAGCGGTTTTTTCCCTGAATCCATGGAGAAAAGGATCTTTCAAGAATATCTCTATCAGGAAATTGCCAGAAAGGTCTCAGGAAAAAGAGGAAGTTTGGCGGAATATTTATACCAAAATTTAGAGAAAACTCCCTACTTTAAACAAAAAGGGCAAACTGCCGAAAACAAATAAAGGAGGAATGCCATGTTTTCCAGAGAACTAATTGAATTAAACAGAGTTTTGGAGGAGGAAAGGGGGGCTCTGATAAAGGGGGCAGTAGAGGAAATTTTAAAATGGTCCTCTCATAAGATAAGGCTTTTACAGCTTCTCAAAGACAAAAAGTTGACCCCAGAAGAGGTGGAGTTTCTTAAAAAGATTCACGAAAAAAACGAACAGAACAGAAAACTTATTGAGGCTGGGCTTAATTTTGTGGAAGAGGCCTATAGGCTAATTAATGGTTTTCTCATCCAGACTAACACCTATAGTAAAGAGGCAGTGAAAAGTGAGGTTCGGTTACTCTCAGAGAGGGTTTAAACTGTGGCTGGGCTAACCTCTGCTCTCAATATTGCCAAGAACGCCTTACTAAATTTTCAGTTAGCTACCTCGGTGATCTCTCATAATGTTGCTAACGTGAACAATCCTTCCTTTTCTCGTCAAAGGGCCATTGAAACCACCTATCCTCCCAGTCCAAGCCCTGTGGGAGCTATTGGTTCGGGATCTAAAGTGGAGAAGATCCTGCGCTATTTTGACATCTTTTTAGAGAGAAATATTAATCTCAAAAAGACAGATCTTGGCCTTTTTTCTGCCAGTGAGAGTGCCCTCAATATCTTAGAAAGCCTTTTCAATGAGACCCAAGATTCAGGGCTTTCCAAGATCTTAAGAGAATTTTGGAATGCCTGGCAAAATTTAGCCAATTATCCTGAGAATCTTTCGGCAAGGACACAGGTTGTAGAAAGCGGAAAACTTATTGCTGAGGCTCTAAAGGCCAAGTTTCAGGGCATGAAAGACCTTGAGACCCAGATTGGACTAAAACTCAAAGAAATTGTGGACAATATTAATCGTCTTTCTTCTCAGATTGCTGAGCTAAACCTTCAGATTATTGCCCGAGAGTCAGGAGGACGCACAGCTAATGATCTGCGAGATCAAAGGGATCGTTTAGTGGGTGAGCTTTCTCAGCTTGCCAATATTCAGTATTTTGAAAGTAAAGAGGGTGCCTATAACATCATCTTGGGGAAAGGGTATAATCTGGTAAACCTGGGGACTTACTGGAAACTTGGTATTTCAGGGCTTGAGGTCTATTGGATTGATAGCCAGGGCGCCAAAGTGCCTTTGACCAGTAGAGAGGTAGCAAGTGGTGAGCTTGGGGGCTGGCTAAAGATGCTTGAACAGCTCTCTGATAGCTATAACTACGAATATGTCTCCTCAACCAAGGGAATTTACCTTCCCTCAGGAAGAGCCCTTTCGGAGAGCGATACCTTTGGAGATCTTGGGATCCAAAGTGGGACTATAAATTTTACAGGTAAAGATCACTTTGGAAAGGATATTTCAGGTTCTTTTAATATAATCTCTGGTAATACGACATTGAGAGAATTTCTTAATGAGATTGAAAAGGCCTTCAGTTTTACTGTCAAGGCCTATATAAAGGACGGAAGGCTCTATGTGGAAGATGCCTTTAGGGGGCAAGGAAAGCTTGAATTTAGTATTACCTCAGCTCCTTCTGCCCTTGATTTTGGTACCTTTGATGATCCAGCCTATCAGAGAAGGGTTGAAGAGCTAAACCTGGCTGGGAAACTAAAGCTCCTTGGAGAGGAACTGGTTAAGGCTGTAAACGAGCTTCATACTCAGGGAGTGGGCCTTGAGTTCTTTTCTAAGGAGCTTGAGGGGGCCTATAGCGCTACAAAATTTATCAAAGAGCTTCCCTATTTTCTTGATCTAAATAGAGAGGGGTTCTTCTATCTCTGGGTGAGACAGGACCAAGGAGAAATAAGACCTATAAGGGTAGAGCTTAATCTCTCGGAAGATGCAACTTTGGATGATCTTGCCAACGTGATCAACCAGGCTCTCAATCAGGCAGGTTTTAATACGGGTCCCAACTATGACCTTAGAGCCATCATTCGTGGTGGAAGGCTTGTCTTTCAGGCAAGAGAAGGTATTTCCTTTGCCTTTTCCAATGATACTTCAGGCATACTTCTTTCTACTGGGATAAATCTCTTTTTCCATGGCACAGATCCAGCAGATCTCTCAGTAAATCCCCTTCTTGTGCAAAGGCCAGAGTTCATCTCTTCAGGAAAAATGGATGTATCAGCTCTAATAAGCCAAAAGCCCCTTTTTGGAATATTTAGAAGTGATACCCCCATTAATGTAACTCAAACCTTTCAGGTGAATACCCTTTATGTGAGGCCCTATGATGAGAAAGGCAGGGCTTATATCTTTCCACCACAGGCCTTTTATGAAGGAACCATTACAGGCAATGTCTTAGGAGGGCCAATCACCATCAAATTCAAAGATGCCACAGGTAATGACCTTGGGAGCCCGCTCACCATACCTGCTGGGACTTCCTGGCAGGACTTACTAAATATCTTAGATGGCTCAAATGGTATTAAGGCAAACCTTGAGGGAAATATTTTGAGGTTTGAGCTTACTCCAAGCAAGGCCCCAGTTGGTGCCCTTTGGTTTGAAGTGGAGGAGGGAGTATCAGGATTGATGCCCCTGATTAGGTGGGACAGCGCTTTAGGTGCCTATGCTGTAAGCATAGATCCCGATGATCCCAACGATCCTTTAGACCCCGCTGACAATTTTCAAACTATACTTTCTAAACTTAATCGTCTACCATTCTTTAGGGCCTATATAGATGAATTTGGGCATATGGTCATGCGTCTTGAACCCAATCAGACTAAGGTTTATGGCTTTGAACTTGGAGAGACCTTAGAGTCAACTGCTGACCCCATAGATACTTCTCAAAGTTTTTTAAGCAACTTGAAGAGCCTTAACTTGGATATCCCTTCAGTGCGTATCAGTGGGACGAATGAATTTAGATACCTCTCAGGGCTTGCATATTTTATAAAACCAACTATTTATGAGGGCGATGCCTCACTTTCAATCAATACGGCTACTGTGTATAGGATTAGATATTTTGATAGTAATGGTAATTACATAGGATCTTCCCCTCCAGTCAATAGTGGTGCTAATCTTGCTCAACTGATTAATAACTTTGATAACGTGGCAGGCATAAAGGCTCAGATTAATGGGGATAAATTTTATATTTGGCTTGATCCTACAGAGCCTGGAACACCACCAGGTTTAGCCTATTTTACTATTGAAGTATATGACGATGGAGATAGCATCTTTGAAGGAAGTGAGGGATTAGTAAGAACAGATACCGGCTATGTCCCACTTAAGATGGGAGAAATATCTTTTTATCTCTTTAATGAAAAAGGAAGCCCCCTTGATGCCTTGGACAAGGATCACCAAGTAATAGATCCCTTTAGAGTTGAGCTTTATACGGATAAAGCTCTCTTCCAGCTTCTTGAGAGAATTAATGCCACAGAAAATGCTATATATGCTCTTTCAGCACGTCTGGACAGAGAGGGACATTTAATACTTGAAACAACTGGTTTGTATAATACAAGAAGCTTTGTATCTTTAGACACCAGGCCTGCCACACCAAATACATCCCTTCAGAGAAATGCCTTACGCTATGATCAATTAACAAATTCTTATTTTTATTTAAGTGATTACAAAGTTTCAGGAAATCCTACCTTTCCGACACAAGATATTACACTAAGGATCTTTGATTCTAATAACACGCTCATAGCTCAGGCAACTAACAGTTTTACTAATCCTAATCTAAATGACATTCTAAACTGGCTAAATACCCTTGACCTTGATGGTGACAATTTTGGTGATTTAACTGCTGAAATTACTAACGAGGGCAAGATATACATCAGGTTTAGGGACTTAAGCTTAGGATCTCAAAGGGTCTCCTATTTCACCTTAGAAAGTAACGGTAATTTCTCTGCCTTTCTTACATCAAAACTATCCTCCATGACTAAAGGTGGTGAAGGAATCATATATTCCTCAAATAGTTATAAGTTAAAAAGAGGTGATAATCGCATAGCTCAGGCTATAGCAGACTCTGCCACAGAGACCAGGGAAAAACTTAATCTTTCAACCTTAGAAAATTACTATGCAAGCATTGTAGGAGAGGTAGGCACGGCAACCAAGGCCGTTAAAGAGAGCAGAAGCTTCCTTGATGACTTGCTTCGCCAACTCTCAGCTATTAAAGATAGTATCTCTGGGGTCTCGCTTGATGAGGAAATGGCAAATTTGCTTAAATATCAACAGGCCTTTATAGCCACAACAAAAGTCCTCTCAACCGTTGAGGACATGTTTGAAGCCCTGATTTCTGCTAAGAGATAGGGGGTGATCTCTAAATGAGAATTGGGATGAACACCAAGTTTGGAGGTTTCCTTGCCGATTTGGAAAGGCTCTCCTCTGAGATAAGTAAAGCGCAACTTAAAATATCTTCTGGAAAAAATTTTCTTCGGCCCTCTGATGACCCTCCAGGAGCAGTTATCTCCCTCAATTATAAACAGGGGATAGCAAGAATTGATCGTTATCTGGGGGCCATAAATGAGGGCTATGCCTTTCTTAAGGCCCAAGAGTCAACTTTAGCCAATGTAGAGGATCTTGTAGCTCGGGCAAAGGTTTTAGCCATTCAAGCTGCCAATGCTACTCAGGATCTCAACGCACGAAGGGCTACTGCTCAGGAGATTGACCAATTGGTGCAAAACCTCTTGGCCTTAGCCAATTCTCAACTGGGAGAAAAATATCTATTTGGAGGAAATAAGACCACTGGTTATCCTCCTGGAGAGACCCCTTTTAAGATCGTTAAAGAAACCCTTCCCGATGGACAGATAATAGAGCGCGTGATCTATCAGGGTTCTTTAGAAGATTATGAAATTGGCTATGACCTCAATATGAAACTTAAACTTGGTGAAAATGGGCAAAAGGTCTTTATGGATAGCGGGATCTTTGAAACCCTTCTCTCTCTAAAGAGGACCCTTCTTGCTGACAACAGGATTGACTACCAAAGGGAGCAATACAATATTCAGGAGGCTATAAATAAACTTGATCAAATTTTTAATTATATAGCTCAAAAGAGGGGAGATGTAGGGTCCAAGATGGCACATTTTGAGACCAAAAAGAATCTCTATGAGGATTTCAAACAGACCTTGGAGAGCAATCTGGGGGAGAGGGAAAGTGCCGATTTGGCTAAGCTTGCCTCACAGCTACAGAGCCTTCAGATTGCCTATGAGGCTGCCTTAAGAGCTGTGGCGATGTTTTCTGATATGAATTTGGCTAAATATCTTTAGCAATAATCCCTCCACCAAGCAGTAAATCTCCCTCATAGAAGGCACAGACCTGTCCAGGAGTAACCCTCTTTACTGGTTTAGCTAAAAGCACATGCCAACGAGGCCCAACTTGGCTTAGCTTAAGAAGAGGCACCCTCTCTGAGCGATACCTTACCTGCAAAGTGACCTCTCCCCATCTCTCAAAGGGGAGATGAAAATTTATATCTTCAAGCCAAAAGGTGTCTCGGGCAAGCTCCTCTTCCTCTCCGAGATAGATCCTATTATTTTCGGCATCAATCCTTATAACATAAAGGGGTCTACCTAAGGGCACGTTTAAGCCCTTTCTTTGGCCAATGGTATAAAAATAAAAGCCCTTGTGCTTCCCCACAACTTTACCCTTATAAATTATTTCACCTTCACTCTCCTTAAAATGCTCCCTAAGGTATTCCCTCAGACTCCTACCCTGTAAAAAACATACATCCTGTGATTCGCTCTCTTGAGAGAAACTTAATCCCTCAGCAAGGGCCAATTTTTTCACTTCTTCTTTGGAAGTAAAGGTGCCTACTGGAAAGATTAGTTGGGGTATGATATCTCTTTTTATTAGAGCTAAAAAATAGGATTGATCCTTTGCCCTATTTGCAGAGACCTTTAAAAGGGGATAACCTTTGTATTCTGCCTTCCTTACATAGTGCCCTGTAGCATAATAGTGGGCCTTGAGATTAGCTTTTACCAGCTCGGGCACTATCCCAAATTTAAAGAGACGATTACAGAGGGCGCAAGGGTTGGGAGTAATACCTTGGAGATATCCTTCTAAAAAGGCCTTTATTACCCTTTCCTTGAAAAGGGCTCTAAGATCAAATATTTGGTGCTCAATTCCAAGGAACTGAGCTACACTCCTTGCCTTTTCCAGATACTTCTCCTGTCCATCAAAAAGCCAAAAAGTCACCCCTATTAACCTACATGGCTCAGGTATAACAAGACCTTTCTTGAGAAGAAGGGCAGAAACTGCGCTATCCACCCCTCCGCTCAAGGCAATGGCTACAATTTTTTCCGCTTCCATTGTCTTTTTAAAAAAATAAATTAAATTATTCTTTACTTTAAAATTATATCACAGGTGAGGGTTTTGGCATGAGGGAGAATTATCTTAAAAAATTTTTTTTCCTCTTCAAAGAAGGTCTCTGCTGATAAGGCCCTACCTCCTGAAGAGACCATAAGGATAGTTGAGGAAAGATTAACTAACCATGGCTTAAGGATATATAAAGGAGTTCAGCGTATAGATAAAGGTAGGCTTGGTATTCCCGTTTATCTTAGTCTCTATGATGTAGAAGGGACGAAAATTACGGGTAATTTTAAGCAAATGGGAAAGGGGCAGACAGAGCTTTTATCTAAGGCAAGTGCCCTTGTGGAGCTTGTGGAGAGATTTTCCCTCTTTAGTTTTTATCAAAAGGTTCCTCAAAAGGCTATTTTAACTCCCTTTGAGGAACTGGGAGATAGAGCTATCCCTTGGGAGGTATTTCTCCAATCTGTGGAGGATGAGGAAGAGCCAAAGGTGAAGGAGGTGGCCCTGAAAATAATCCCTCGGATACCCCAATACTTTGTGCCAGCATTGGAAGCGCGCACTAAGGAGATTAAATATCTTCCCTTTCACTGGTTTTTGGTCCTCTATGAGTATAATGGCTCTGCAGGGGGGAATACCTATCCTGAGGCAGCAGTGCAGGCTATCTGTGAATTGATTGAAAGACACACACAAACGCCCTCTCTATTCGCTATGGTAAGCCTATGCCAGAGATAAGAAGAGATTCTATAGGAGGCCAAGCTGAAGAATTACTTCAGGCCTATGAGAGATTAGGTATTAGGCTTTGGATAAGAGACATGACCTTTGGTATGCCTGTGCCTACTGTTGCGGTTATGGCTATGGATCCTTCAACCTTTCCTGAGAGAAGTGAAATCGTCTATGCTGCAGGGACAGGGACAAGCCCAGAGAGGGCCCTAATTAGAGCCTTAACAGAGGTAGCTCAGCTTGCTGGCGACTTTGACACAGAGGGAAAATACTTGGAGAGTGGTTTGCCTAAATTTGCCAGTTTAGAAGAGGCAAGACAGGTTGTAGAAAAGGCAGGTGAAGTGAGGCTGAGAGACCTTCCTAATCTATATGCCGAGGATCACGTGGAAGAATTAGAAAGGCTTGCCTTAGAGATGAAGGCTCGAGGCTATGAAATATATCTCATAGATCTGGAAGAGGAGGGCCTAAAAATTCCTGCAGTTTATGCCCTTATTCCTGGCATCCTTTTTAGAGAACGCACTAAAATACCTTATCTCTTCCAACTTACCCGTATCCTTCCTCTTTATCTGGAACCAGAAAAGTCTAAGAAAATCCTGGAAGAGGTTCTCAGTGAAGTGGGGGATAGGTATTATCTTAATGGTTATTATGGCAATATCCTTAAGGAATTGGGTAGAGTTGATGAGGCTGTGATTGCCTATGAAAAGGTCCTCTTACAAAATCCTCCTCCATCTGATTTGATTTCTCTTTATACCCATTTTGCTGATTCCTATCTTAGGAAGGGAGAATTGGATAGGGCCTTAAAGGTTTGTGAAGAAGCCTTAACCTTTGAGGAGGTAGCTGAACTATATAATCTTATGGGAAGGGCCTTTTATAAAAAGGGTGATTATCTTCAGGCTTTGGAGGCCTTTATTAAGGCAACAGAGCTTAATCCCTCTTCAGCCGTTGATTATGCCAATGCAGGATACTGTCTGAAAAATCTCAATTTTATTCCTCCTGCTGAAATTTTCTTTAGAAAGGCCTTAGCTCTTGATCCTGATTTAACTATGGCCAAGCGGGGTCTTGAATATTGTGAGAATATATTGCATAATAAAAATTAAATCTCTTATGGGAGGAAGAGATGCATAAAAAAGGACTTTTTTTAAAATTTTCCCCTGAAATAGTGGAAAAGCCTATCGTATATCGCTTAGTCAAGGATTATAATCTTATCTTTAATATTTTAAAGGCTACTATTACTCCTGGGAAAGAGGGCTTGATGATCCTTGAGTTGATGGGGGAGAGAGAAAATTTAGAAAAGGGGCTCCAATATCTTAAGGAAGAGGGAGTAGAAGTTCAACCTCTTGGACAGCAGGTAATGAAAAACGAAGAGCGTTGCATTCATTGTGGAGCCTGCACAGCGGTCTGCCCAACTGGAGCACTCTCTGTTGATAGAGAAACCTTTAAAGTTGTTTACGATCCTAATAAATGCACTGCCTGTGCCTTTTGTGTAGCTGCTTGTATTACTAAAGCCATGGAAATTCACATCCAGAGCGAGGCAGCTTGAAGCCCTTTAAAGACCTTGACCTTTTGTCTAAAATAGGCTAATTTCAATAAAAAGAGGTGGTATAGTTATGGGTTATGCCATAAAAGTCTATGAGGCCTTTAGAGCCTTTGGGGAGACTCCTGCTAAAATCCTTGCAGAGTATATTGAGGAGATTGAAAGACGAAAAGCTGCTACTTCAGAAGAATTAAAGCAAAGTGAACTCAGACTCGCTGGTGATATCAAAGAAAAGGAACTCAAGCTCATTAAGGAGATTGAGAAGGTTAGAGCAGACTTAAGTATTGAAATAGAGAAGCTTAGGGCTGAGTTAACAAAGGAGATTGAGCAACTTAGAGCTGATGTGGCTAAGGAGATTGAGGGGGTTAAGGCCTTTACTAAAGTAGAAGTAGAGAAAGTCAGGGCTGACTTAACAAAGGAGATTGAGAAAGTCAGGGCTGACTTAACTAAGGAAATTGAGGAAGTTAAGGCATTCACTAAGGTAGAGGTAGAGAAAGTCAAGTCTGACCTGACTAAAGAGATAGAGAAGCTAAGAGCTGATCTAACTAAGGAGATATATCAATTGAAGGGTAGTCTTATCAAATGGATGTTTATTTTTTGGACAGGCCAGGTCTTTGCTTTGATAGGTATACTAAAATGGCTTTTTAAATAGGAAAATTTAATCATGAAAGAGGCCTTACTCTATGAACCTTTGGAAGAAAAGAAGGTTCGATGTCATCTTTGTCATCATCACTGTATTGTCTCCCCTGGGAAAAGGGGGCTTTGTGGAGTGAGATATAATGAAGAGGGAGTCTTATATTCTCTTGTTTACGGAAAAATTATTGCAGAGCATGTAGATCCCATTGAAAAGAAACCTCTTTATCACTTTTTGCCAGGAAGCTATTCCTATTCTATTGCTACAGTAGGGTGTAATTTTAGGTGCTCCTTTTGTCAAAATTATGAAATTTCTCAGTATCCTCAATTATATCCTACGAATATTCCAGGAAAACCGCATTCCCCTAAGGAGATAGTTAGATTAGCCCTGGGAAGTGGGTCCAAAAGTATTTCTTATACTTATACAGAGCCCACAGTCTTTTTCGAGTTTGCTCTTGATTGTGCCAAGTTGGCAGTAAGGGAGGGGCTAAAAAATGTCTTTGTTTCCAATGGATATATGACCAAGGAGGCCCTTGATCTCATTAAACCCTATCTCCACGGGATCAATGTGGATTTAAAGGCCTTTACCGAGGGCTTTTATCAAAGGATCTGTAAGGCCAAATTAAGACCAGTCCTTGATAATCTGAAATACTTAAAACAACTGGGCATCTGGGTAGAAATTACTACCTTGGTGATCCCAGGTGAAAATGACGACGAAGGTGAATTAAGAGAGCTTGTAAGATTTATCAGGGACGAGCTTGGGCCAGATACCCCCTGGCATATCTCTCGCTTTTATCCTCAATATAAGATGTTACATAAACCCTATACCCCTCTTGAAACCTTGCAAAAGGCATACTTTATTGGCAAAGAAGAGGGATTATATTACATTTACATAGGAAATGTGCCAGGGAATGAGACAGAAAATACCTTTTGTCCCAAATGTAATACCCTTTTACTTGAGAGATATGGTTTTTCCGTGTTACGAAATAATTTAAAGGAAGGTGCTTGCCCTAATTGTGGATTCTCCATAAGTGGGGTTTGGGCTTAGTCCTTTCCCTAAAACCCTCCTTCGCAGGTGGCCACAGGCAGCAGAGATCTTTAACCCCTTGCTCTTGCGGACAGTGGTTAAAATTCCCTTACTGAGAAGATATTTCTGAAAGGCTAAGACTTCATCTTCACCGGGTCTTACAAAGGGAAGTTCTGGGTGAGGATTAAAGGGAATGAGATTAACCTTAACAGGAAATCCTGCTAAAATTCTGGCCAGTTCTTCAGCCTCCTTAAGCGAGGCGTTAATACCTTTAAGTAGTATATATTCTATGGTGTGGCGTCCATTTTTAACTCGGGGGAAGGCTTTAAGGGCAGTAAGGATCTCCTCTATGGAATACTTTTTGGCTATGGGCATAAGCTCTCTTCTAATTTGGTCATTTGGGGCATGAAGGGAAATAGCTAAGGCTGTGGGGAAATCCTTAGCCAAGGCCTTCATCTCCTTGACTAAGCCTGCCGTAGAAACAGTAAGCCTCTTTCGAGAAAAGTTAAAGCCCCTCTTATCTTCTAAGATAATCAAACTTTTAACCAGGTTTTTATAATTAGCCAAGGGTTCTCCCATACCCATAAAGACTATGTTCCGTAAAGGTAGGGTCTCCCCCTTTTCTTGAAGATACCTTTTAGCTATGACTACTTGAGAAAGGATTTCATAGACCTTTAAATTCCTTACAAAGCCAGATCTACCTGTGAGACAGAATTTACATCCAAGAGCACAGCCTACCTGAGTGGAAAGACAAAGGGTAAAGTGATCTCGCTCAGGGATGAGCACAGTCTCTATAATTTCTGAGTCCTCAAGTTTTAGAGCAAACTTAGTAGTTCCCTCTTCATCTCTATGGATATCAATTATCTCAGGAAGATCAAGGGCAAAGGTTTCACTAAGCCTCAAGCGAAGGCTTTTAGGCAGATTAGTCATTTCCTCAAAGGAGGTTGCAGCCCTACAGGTTATCCAGTGATAGACCTGGTCTGCACGAAAGGCTTGCTCCCCAAGCTCGGAAATCAGGCTCCTTAATTCCTCTAAAGTGTAATTCCTCAAGTTAAGCTTTTTCTTCATAATTCCAAGGGTTTCACCAAATAGACACTTTCTTCCACTTGTAGCTCCCTTAGAGCCTCCTCATGGGGAGGCTGATCTAAGCTTAAAAGGATTACATTCCTCTTTTTCATAGGATCTTGCCCTACATACATACGAGAGATATTTAACTTATGTTTCCCAAGTATGGTGCCAATCTTTCCAATAACACCAGGTTTGTCCTCATTAAAAATATAAAGCATGTGGCCCTCAGGTAAAGCATCCAATCTAAAGCCATTTATCCTCACAATCCTTGGTTCCTTTTTACCAAAGAGAGTGCCTTCGACAAGGGTTTCTCCTTGAGTATGGTGGATTTTGACACTGATGAGAGAAGTAAAGTCTTCAGTTTCCTCGGTTTTAGATTCTGTGATTTTTATGTTTCTCTCCTTAGCCCTTAAAAGGGCATTAACATAGTTTACATCTTCCTTTAAGAAAGGAGTAAGTAACCCTTTCACTAAGGAGAGAGTAACAGGTTTTGTCTCAAGCTTAGAGAGCTCTCCCTTATAGGTTATCTCTACCTCCTCTATGGCACCTTCAGCAATTTGCGCCGAAAGAAGTCCAATTTTTTCAGCAAGATTTAAGACAGGGGCCACTACTTTTAGGGCCTCAGCACTGATGGAAGGAACATTTACGGCATTTCTTACTATGCCATGCAGAAGATAATCAACTACTTGCTTAGCTATTTCTATGGCCACCACTTTTTGGGCTTCAATGGTAGAAGCTCCAAGATGAGGTGTGGTAATTACATTTTCCAGTTTGAGGAGGGGAGAGTGGGGATCAGGAGGTTCCTTTTCAAAAACATCAAGAGCAGCACCTGCAACCTGCCCCGAGACCAAGGCTTCATAAAGGGCCCCTTCGTCAATAATTCCACCTCTGGCACAATTGATGATGTATACACCCTTTTTCATTTTAGCTAAGGCCTTCCTATCAATAAGATGATAGGTCTCCTTAGTAAGGGGTGTATGGATGGTAATAAAGTCAGCTCTCCTATAGAGTTCTTCAAGGGATACTAATTCAATCCCCTTTTTAGCAGCAAACTCTGGGCTAACAAAAGGGTCATAGGCAAGGACTTGCATTTTTAGACACAGGGCTCGTTCAGCTACAATACTGCCAATCCTCCCCAGTCCTATAATCCCAAGGGTCTTTCCATTTAGCTCTACTCCCATGAATTTTTTCCTCTCCCAGCGCCCCTCTTTTACTGATTGATTAGCCTGGGGAATCTTACGAGCAAGAGCAAAGAGAAGAGCAAGGGTATGCTCCGCAGCAGAGAGGGTATTACCTCCAGGGACATTCATCACTACAATTCCCTTCTCATTGGCCGCTTGTATATCCACATTGTCAAGCCCAGTGCCAGCTCGCCCAATAACTTTTAGTTTAGTAGCATTTTTAATAATCTCTCCTGTTACTTTAGTGCCACTCCTTATAATTAGACCATCTACATCCTGAATTTCCTTTTTTAAATCTTCTGGAGAGAGGCCAGGTTTATAGATAACTTCTAATCCAGCCTCCTTCAAAATCTCAATACCTTCCTCAGAAAGAGTATCAGAAATGAGAACCTTCATATAAACAACCTCCTCTTTAATCTTATTTAATCACCTTCTTTAACTAACAGCTATTTGCTTATTTTAGCACAATTTACTTGAACTTAAATGTTAAAATTTTGAAACACACTTTTCATCCACACACTTGGGAAAAAACTCCCCTATCCCCTCATTCCTTGAGCTCTTAGAGCTTCCTGAAGAGCCTTGCCCCTTCTTTCTTGACTACTTTTTGGATGAAGAGTTTATAGCAAAGCTCGAAAGATATTTTTCAGGGTATAGGTTTTAAAGGTAAAGATATAAACCCAAGCCTATACCTTGTTTGGCAAATCAAGCTTTCTCTTACTTATCACATCTATAGCCTACAAAAGGGCACATCAAATCTGGATAAGAGGGGGTGGATATATGCAATATGTCTATTGACTCTTTGTTTATTGACTTTTCAGAGGTCATAAATTAAAATAATTTCACTGGATAAATCATTCTTGTAGACGAGATTGTATAGGCAGATTAGGAGAATGTGAAAAATATTTAGGCAGAGTAAGAAATGAAGGCTAAGATTTTGGTTTCCGACTGGGTGCTTTGTTCTTCCGATCTCCCTCCTATAAGGGAAGGAGCTGTTGTTATTGAAGGTCATAAGATAATTGAGGTTGGCCCTCAAAGTAAAGTTTTGGCTAAGTATCATCAACTTCCTATTATTCCTTTGAGAAATAAAATCCTTTTTCCAGGGCTGGTTAATGCCCATACCCATGCTCCTATGAGCATTTTGAGGGGGCTTGCTGAAGATTTACCTCTTATGACTTGGCTCACTAAATATATCTTTCCTGTGGAAAGTCATTTAAAGCGCGAGTGGGTCTACTGGGGCACCAAACTATCTCTTATTGAGATGATTAAGTCAGGAATAACCCTCTTTTGTGATATGTATCTCTTTGAACCTGAGGTTATCAGGGCTACAGAAGAAACAGGGCTTAAAGCCCTATTAGGCGAGGGACTTTTTGATTTTCCCTCTCCTGGATACGGTCCTTTGGAAAAGGGGCTCCAATTAACGGTAGAGCTTTTAGAGGGCTTCCAGAGAAATAAAAAGATCAAAATTGCTGTCTCACCTCATACTCTTTATACTTGCTCCCCTGAAACCATAAAGAAATGTATTAAATTAGCTGATAAGTATGGAGCTCCAATACATATACATTTAGCCGAAAACAAAGAGGAAGTCAGTGAAGTAATTAAGAAGTATGGGAAACGCCCTGTGGCTTTACTTGATGAGTTAGGAGGTCTAAAGGAAAATTTACTAGCCGTGCACTGTGTAAAATTAGAATCTGAAGAGATAGAGCTTATGGCTAAAAGAGGGGTTAAGATTGTGCACTGTCCTGAGAGCAATCTTAAACTTGGATCGGGGATTGCACCTCTTCCAGAGATGATTAAGGCAAGAATTACTCTTGGCTTAGGGACAGATGGCCCTGCCAGTAATAACGATCTTGATCTTTTCTCTGAAATGCGCACATGTGCCCTTATTCATAAGGGATTAAGAGAAGACCCTTCAGTGATAACTGCTAAAGAGGTTTTTCATATGGCTACAGAAGGGGGAGCAAAGGCCCTTTTCTTTAACGATACAGGAAAGATCCTTCCAGGGTATAGAGCTGATTTAGCTACCCTTGATCTGCAACATCTTCCCTTACAACCTGACTATAATCCCCTCTCCTTACTCGTCTACAGTGCTAAGGCTGGTTATATTGCTGACCTAATCGTTGACGGAGAGTTTATTATGAAAAATTATCGTCTATTAACTATTAAGGAAGATTTAGTTCGTGAAAAAATTTATGAGATCAAAGAGGAAATTTTACACTTTATAAAGAAGAATTTTTCCTCAACTCTTGACAAAATTTGATTTTTTGTTTTTCTAATTTGATAAAAAATTTTGGGAGGTGACTGATGGCTGAAATAGAGGCCCTTTTAAAAGAAGAGCGGCTTTTTTACCCACCTCAGGAGGGGAAAGATCAGGCATACATAGCAAGTAGATATCAGTATGATCAAATCTATGAATATTCATTGAAAGATCCCGATGGTTTTTGGTCTGAAAGGGCTAAAGAGTTGATTACCTGGTTTAAATATTGGGATAGAACTTGTTATTGGGACTTTCATAAGCCTGAGATAAGGTTTTTTGAAGGTGGGAAGCTCAATGCCGCTTATAATTGTTTAGATAGGCATTTGCTTAATCCTGAGACCAAGAATAAGGCTGCCCTTATCTGGCAGGGTGAGCCTGATAAAGATGTGAGAGTTTATACCTATCAAATGCTCCATGATGAAGTTTGTAGATTTGCCAACATTTTGAAATCTCTCGGAGTTAAAAAGGGGGACAGGGTTGCTATCTACATGCCCATGATGCCTGAAGCAGTGGCTGCTATGCTTGCCTGTGCAAGAATTGGAGCTATTCATAGTGTGGTCTTTGGGGGGTTTTCTGCCGAGGCTCTTAAGTCAAGGATCCTTGATGCTGGTGCCAAGATCCTCATCACCGCCGATGGAACCTATCGTGGTGGTCGAAAGATAAATCTGCTTAATAACGCAGAAACGGCAGTTAGTGAATGTGATTGTATTGAAAAATATATCGTAGTTAATCGTTTTGGCGAGGAGATTACACTCTCTGATGATAGAGGGCTTCTCTATGAGGATCTAATTCGAAATAGAGACTTTGAAAGATATTGTCCTTGTGAAGAGATGGATGCAGAGGATATATTGTTTATTTTATACACCTCTGGATCTACAGGTAAGCCTAAAGGGATTTTCCATACTACGGGTGGATATTTGGTCTATACCGCTCATACAACACAATGGGTATTTGATTTAAGACCAGAGGATATTCTCTGGTGTACTGCCGATATTGGTTGGATTACGGGGCATTCTTATATTGTTTATGGGCCTCTTGCCTTAGGAGCCACAGTTTTTATCTACGAGGGGGTCCCCACTTATCCTAATCCAGGCAGATGGTGGGAGCTCGTTGATAGATATAAGGTAACCATTTTTTATACAGCTCCCACAGTTATCCGTGCTCTAATGAGAGAAGGAGAAGAATGGCCAGCAAAATATGACCTCTCTTCTTTAAGAATTCTCGGAACTGTTGGGGAACCTATTAATCCTGAGGCCTGGATCTGGTATTATAAAAATGTTGGTAGGGGAAGAATCCCTATAGTGGATACTTGGTGGCAGACTGAAACAGGAGGGCATCTAATCTCACCTCTTCCCTACGCTATACCTCAAAAACCTGGTTCCGCTACTCTTCCTTTACCTGGGATTGAGCCAGTAGTTTTAAGAGCGGATGGCACCCCAGCCGATGTGAATGAAGGTGGTCATCTTTGTATCAAGAGAGCTTGGCCAGGTATGGCAAGAGGGGTCTGGGGTGATCCAGAGAGATTTAAAGAGATTTATTTTAGTAGGTTCCCTGGCTATTATCTCACGGGCGATGGTGCTCGAGTTGACGAAGATGGTTATTTTTGGATTATGGGGAGGCTTGATGATGTTATCAATGTCTCTGGTCATCGTATTGGCACTATGGAATTAGAGTCAGCCTTTGTGGCTCATCCAGCAGTAGCTGAGGCTGCCGTTGTGGGTATGCCCCATGAGATCAAGGGTGAAGCTATCTATGCCTATATAGTCCTCAAAGAGGGTTATGAGCCCTCTGAAGAACTCAAGAAAAAACTTATTCAACACATTAGAAAGGAAATAGGGCCTGTGGCTACTCCTGATGTTATTCAATTTACTACGGGTCTTCCCAAAACAAGATCTGGAAAAATTATGAGAAGAATTTTGAGAAAGGTAGCAGCTGGTATTTATGATGATTTAGGGGATACTTCCACCCTTGCTGACCCATCTGTGGTGGAAGAAATTATCCAAGGTAGAAAGGCTATCTTTGGTAAATAGGCTTAAGCTAATTAAGGCCCCCAATAGGGGGCCTATTCATTATGAAGGATTTTGACTTCTATTTTCCCACAAAGATTATCTTCGGAAAAGAGGCCCTAAGGAGGCTTCCCAAAGAACTTCCCTCCCTTGGTAGAAGATGTCTTCTACTCTATGGCCGAGGTTCTATAAAGAAAACTGGGCTTTATGAAAAAATGATCTCATGCCTTAAACAAAGTGGCTTAGAGTGGACAGAGTTTGGGGGGATTAAGTCAAATCCTCCTCTTTCTCAAGTTTTGCTTGCTGTGGAGAAGGCCCAAGAATTTAAACCAGATTTTCTGTTGGCTGTGGGTGGGGGTAGTGTTATTGATGCTGCTAAGGCCATTGCCTGCGGCTATTTTCACCGCGAAACCCTCTGGGATTTTTTTGAGAGAAGGGGAGCTCCTCAGCAAGCCTTACCTCTAATAGTAATCTCTACTATTGCTGGCACAGGCTCAGAGGCTAATGAAGTTACCGTTATTGTCAACGATAAAAAGGGCTATAAGCTGAGCTTAAGATCGCCCTTACTCTTCCCTAAAATTACTTTTCTTGATCCTACTTTAACCTTCACGGTCCCACCTAATCACACGGCCTATGGGGTTATGGACGCCTTCTCTCATCTCTTTGAATATTTTATGTTTCGAGCCTATCAAGAATCTACGGTTACTGAGGATATATTGATACTATTTATGAAAGACTTACTCAAATGGGGATATATAGCCTATAAGGAGCCTGAAAATTATCTCGCCAGAAGCCAGATACAGTGGCTTTCACTCTTAGCCCTTTCTCCTCTTACCAGAGCTGGTTTAGGGAGCTATCGGTTCTTTCTCCACTCCTTAGAGCATCCTCTTAGTGGATCTTTAGACCTTCCTCACGGTCTTGGTTTGGCTATCCTCATGAGGGCCTATCTCAAAAGATATGGGGCACATGAAATGGTGAGAAGGTTTTATCTCAAGGTTTTAGATTTGTCACAAGGGCCTGATTTAGCCAAAAGGGGGCTTAAGGCCTATGATAATATTTTAGAAAGGTTTGAACTCCCTAAATCTTTTAAGGAACTGCAAATTAAAAGAGAGGTTCTACCTGATCTCGTAGAGAAAGCTTGGGAAATTCTCTATATCTGGAAGGCGGAAAGAGATTTTTCTAAAGAGGATATCCAAGAGTTATATGAAATAGCCTACAGTGGATAGAGCTTATCTTTTAACTTTCCATTCCGTAATTAAAAAATTATCTATGACAAAGTGATTTACTATGCTAAAGGGCAAAATTTTTTTAAGACTTTTAAAGCCTTCTCCTCCTACCAGGGTGGGCACATTTTCTCCGCCTACAACTACAGGCAAGTGAATAAGTCTTAATTCGTCCACAAAGCCAAGCCTCATAAATTCCCAGTTAATAGAGGCTCCTCCTTCAACCATAAGTTTCTTAATACCTTTTTCGTAAAGAAGGGGAAGGAGTTTTTCGAAGTCTACCAGGTCCTCCCCTACGATCAAGACCTTAGCTCCCAAGCTTTTGATTTTTTCAATTCTCTCTAAGGGGGCTCTTTGGGTGGTGACAATGATAGTAGGGGCATCTTTGGAAAAAATCTGGGCATTATAGGGGACATTAGCCGTAGAACAGGGTATGATCCTTACAGGATTTTTTCCTTCCACATAACGGACCGTTAAACTGGGGTCATCGGTCCTAACCGTTTCACAACCAACCATAATGCCGTCAACTTGGGCTCTAATCCCATGCAGGTATTTATACACTTCCTTAGTCATGAGGCTCATAAGTTCCTTAGAGGAAGCTCCTCGATAAAGGGTGAGCTTTCCATCCAAAGTAACCTCTGAGACAATAATTACGTAAGGTCTAACCATCCTTCACCTTCCCAAAATTTTTATATAAGAAGTAGACTCTCTGCAAGAGAGATAGGGCTGTAAGGAGAGTGATAACCTTAATACCCTGCTCAAGCCCCACTTCAAAATGGGTCTTTTCAAGTAGAGTAAATATAGCTAAAGTGAGATGAGTTTCAGGTCGTCCAAAAAACCCTATTCCCTCTAAAGGATCCTGTATCTTTCCTTGAATTTTAACTTCATAGCCAATTTCTGCATAGACAACAGGTTTGATGAAAGAGTGCAACATAGAAAAGGTGATAGCAAAGATAGCCCAGCCAGGACTTGCATAAATAAACCCAATAGTGCCAAGAATAAGGCCATCTACCCATTTGTCCACTAACCAATCATAAACAGCTCCAAATTTCGTAGGCTTCTCTTGAAAACGAGCTACCTCACCATCAATGAGATCAAACAAACCTGAAAGTAGGAGGAAAAAGAGCCCTGTAAGAGGATTTTCATAATAATAAGCCAAGGCTGAAGCCATGCCTAAGAGAAGAGAAAGAGATGTAACAAAATTTGGCGGGATTCCTAATTTGCCAAAAATACAAGCAAAAGGACTGTAAACCTTTCTCAAAATATATCGTTTGGCCGTGAGATTCATAACTTAAATTTTACGGACTTATTGAACCTTTGTCAAGCTATATTTTATTATGACAGACCCACTTTTCACACGAAAAAGAATAATGAATTTCTAATGACAAAAGGGACAGGGCTTGAATTCACGGCTTTTCCATAGCATCCTGCCCCTTTTTTCAAAACTCTTTAAAAGGCAAGATTTAACCTTATCCCCCAGATGTGTCCTCTTCTCTCTGAAGGTATACCCTCCTCTTCATTCTCTTTTAACTTATCTTTCATATATTGCCAATCTAAGGTCAAAATCGAGCTAAATTTTTTCTCAACCTCATAGAGGGGAATAGCCACATAGGCCTCTAAGAGCCTCGTATTTTTTAGCTCTTCATGCTTTGAAGGGGCCTTAAGATAGGCATACCCTGCCCCAAAGGTGAGCTCCCTAAATCGGGGTATACAAATCTTTGAGCTTAGCCCAAGGGAATACATACTTTTATAGTCAACTTGAACCTTATCACTTTGAAAGCCAACCC
>Ga0209394_1000431_pt1 | contig 33388 bp, 33 predicted proteins | sample JNZ201metaG_FD_184122 | JGI IMG/M metagenome (GOLD analysis project Ga0209394, IMG submission 184122) | Hot spring microbial communities from Jinze hot spring, China to study Microbial Dark Matter (Phase II) - JNZ 20120812A (SPAdes) (version 3) ...
TCTTGGAACCCTGAGGGCACGCTAACTACATAAGTTTTTAGGTTTAAAAACTTTATGGGCCCAGGGGGACCTCCAGCTCGCATGAGTACCGCTTCGTAACGAAGGAGCGCGGCCTAGACAGGCACACAGCGCCAGCATACCTCATAGCACTCAAACACCTCCAGAACGAAGACCGTGAACAGCCGCAAAGCACGTGAACAACACAATTAAACATCAAAAAGAAAAAGAAAACAGCCCCATAAGGTTGAACCCATCTAGTACTGGATTTCAGTTTTAAACCATTAATTAGAGAGTTCGTCAAGCCGCCTTATATTAGGTACTTCTGAGGGGTCGGGCTCACTTACCGAGAACCAAGCATCTATTATCTCCTTAGCTACCTCCTCTGAAAGCAATCTAGCACTTAATGCCAGTACGTTAGCGTCATTCCACAATCTAGCACCTTGCGCTGTCTTAGCATCCACGCATAGAGCTGCTCTAACTCCTCTAACCTTATTAGCAGCTATTGATACCCCAGTACCTGTATAGCATATTACGATGCCGTAGTCAACAGAACCTGAAGCAACTAGCTTACCTACCTCATAGCCTACATTAGGCCAAGGTTCTTGCTTACCGCTCTTAAGACTACCTACTAATACTACCTCAAATCCCTTAGACTTTAAGTAATTAACTACGTAATTAGCTATGTGGTAATTATCATCAGCACCTACCGCTACCTTCATATACTTAACCCTCAGCCAAGTATTTGATTAGTGATTCGTAGGATATAAAGTCTAATCCAAGCATGTATCCGACATCCTTAATCTTCATACTCGGATCACCTGGCAGGAGTACGTGATGATTACTCAACGCTATATTAGGGAAGTAGTTTAAGTCAACTTCAGACTCAACTACCACCTGAGTCCTACACATATCCCCGAATAAGGAACCACTATCTAATACCCTCACCTTAAGAGCTGCCATAGTTGTGAACTCCCTATCAATACCTACTAAGGTATACGTACCGGAGGGCAAATTACATGATAGTGAGTAAGGGTAGTTAGATTCAAAGTGAGTTGTAATTCTACATTGACGCGCTAGCCCGGTAGCTATAGTGCAGTGGGCTAATACCATACGATTACCATCAACAGATGCGATGTTGGCAATCCATGCCGGCCAACTACCCACAGCTTTAGCAATGAGCATTAATAATAAAGACCTCAAATCAGCTTCACATGCTGTTGGTACTCCATCATCGTTGAGTAGCGATACGGCTAAGCATGGGGTAATTCCATATTTAGTTAAAAGTGGGAAGCAGTCTAAGGACACTGCGTTAAAGCCATTCCTCTCCACCAACTCCTTTAAAGCTAAGTACATCCTAATAGCATTTTTTAAGGGTAGGTCATTAACACCAGTTAAATCCAACTTAACACTAAGTTTACTTAAATAGTAATCTACCTCCTTATTCCTAACCTCCTCGAACAACTTCATTAACTCATCATAACCTACTAAGGATGTCCTAATACCTGTAATGTTTTCAAAGATGCTGTGCAAATCGTCCACTACATCACTCACCACCGCAACACGAGTATTAGATATCTGCGTAACGTTATTACTTAGTGTTACCGCTTCATCAAACACATTATAACATTCGCTAGTACTCACATCCTTACAGAAGTATATTTTTGTAGGTATACCCTCCACATCAGCTCTGTTTTTAATAGATATGGCAGATGGTAAGCTGTTATGTCCACCATGAGCGAATATTAAAGCCCTCCTAAGATTACCAAGATTTAACAACTTCCATGAAAGTCTGCTAGTCCCACCTGTGAGTAGGAAGAATATCGGTGTAGAACCTCTTAAAGCGTTTAAGACATCATCTGTTATGAGTTCCTCAGAATCTATGACATCAAGTACTTTAACATTACGAGTTACGAAGAAGTCCTTAAAATTCTTTAAAAGTTGTTTATAGTAGTGGGGTCCGTGAATCCTCGACGCTAAGGGGATGACAACGCTCATAGAGTCGTACCTTGAACTCCTCGGACAATACGTTAATAAATCTTAGGTTAGCTATTAGTGGTTGGGGGGTGTTTTGGGTAGGATCACCTGGTACGGACACGCATGTACGTTGGTAGAATTGAATGGTGTTAAGCTCTTAGTAGACCCCTGGGTTACTAATCCCTCATCACCTTATAGATCGGTTGAGGAATTTGCCAAAGATGTTGGCAGTATTGACTACTTAGTAGTTACTCATGATCACGGCGACCACGTAGGTAATGCTGTAGAACTTCTACAACGGTTTAAAAACTCTAAGCTACTTGGCATCTTCGAACTCGCAAATGATTTAGGAGTTCAGGCAGGTGCTTCAGAGAGGGTTATAGGCGCTAACATAGGAGGGCCTATAAAGTTAGGTAATATAACAGCAGTATTAACGCCAGCACATCACTCGTCAAGTAGGGGTGATCCAGTAGGGGTAGTGCTTATGGGGGTTGAAGGTAGTGTCTACCACGCAGGTGATACTGGTCTATTTGCTGAGATGTCCCTCATTGGGGAGCTTTACGATATCACAGTAGCGTTACTACCCATAGGAGGGCACTACACTATGGGTGTGAAGGAAGCTGCTAAAGCTGTAAGTCTCCTGAGGCCGAAGTACGTGATCCCCATACATTATAATACCTTCGACTTAATAAGAGCTGACCCCGAGGAATTTAAAAACAGTGTCAGCAGGGTTTATCAGCAGGCTCAGGTAATCGTACTAAGGCCTGGAGAGTCATTCAACTTCTAATATGTTTTATATGTGGTAGACCTTAACCCCGCTAACATATGTTTCTAAGACCTTTATTTTTCTGACCTCCCTAATGTCACATTCTAATGGGTCCTTATCAACTACTATAAAGTCTGCATACTTACCTACTTCTAACGTACCTACTACACCCTCTAAGAATAAAGCATAGGCAGAACCATAGGTATATGCGTGTAGTGCGTCTACCAAGCTCAAAGATTCATCCCTTGTGTAACTACTTAGTGGTACTCCTTCATACTCACCCCTCGTTACAGCAGCGTATATAGTTTCCCACGGACTTACAGGCTCTACAGGTGCGTCGCTCGAGAATCCCATTACTAACTTACTGTTTATCTTGTTGAATGGGTATACATATTTTATCCTGTTTAGTCCTACCCTCTCAACCACCCACCAGTCACTCACTACAAATCTAGGTTGTACTACAGCGATAATGCCTAACTCGCTTGCTTGGATGAGTTGGTCGTCCCTAACTAAGGACATGTGCTCGATCCTATGCCTACATCCCCTCACATTGCTTAGAGAGGAGTAAGACTTCAGCGATATATCTACAGCTTTATCCCCGATGGAATGCATAGCCACTTGAAGTTTAAGCTTTGTAGCTATTTGCAATATTCTGCTTAACTCCTCTTCAGATGTTACCTGCATCCCACACGTATTAGGTTCGTCCTGATATGGCTCACTCAATAATGCTGTACGAGCACCTAAGGAACCGTCTACGAAGACCTTAACACCCAATAGCCTTAAGTACTCATCACCCAACCCTCCAACGATTTTCAACCTGTCCATCAGGTCAACATACTCGCTGCTTAAATATACTCCAACCCTGAGGGGTAGGTTCTGTGAGAGTTTAATTAGTTGTAACGCGTAAAAATCAGCTATATGGCAGTTCATAAAGCCTGCTGCTGTAATGCCATTACTTAGCAAGTGGTTGATAGCACTCCTCAAATCATCTATAAGTATGTCTACATCACTTCTTAATTCCTTAACGATCTCTCCTAACACATCCTCTCTAACCACACCTGTTGGAACGCCGTTACCGTCTCGCAGAACGTTGGGTGAGTTGCTAAATCTCTCATTAATCTTTAAGAGTTCTAACGCCCTACTATTAAGTACTGCTAGGTGGAGACAAACCCTAAAAAGTACTACAGGTCTATCTACGACTACTTCATCTAAGTCATACCTATTCAATAACCTTCCCTCCTCAAATAGTTCGTGATCCCATCCATGGCCTAGTAGCCAGCTATGAGTGCTCCTCAACGCATACTCCTTAAGTAAATTCTTGATATCCTTAATCGACCTAACACCCCTTAAGTCAAGCGATCTTAAACTCTCCCCTAAACTACTTAGGTGTAGGTGGCTGTCAATAAATCCAGGCATGACACTACATCCCTTAAGATCTATTAACTCGCCTCCTAACCTATCAATTATTGATTTAACTCTTTCCTCACTACCTAAGTAGGCGACCCTACCCCCAAATACTACGAAGCCCTCGTAAACCTTCAACGGCTTGAATTTAGAGTAAACCTTACAGTTTATGAATCCCTTAGCTATCAATCACTCACACCACGTTTAAATTTGTTGAATCTTTAAAACTTTAGCCCGTAACATTTAATCTGGTGTCATGCCTTGCCCGTAAGATTTAAATATGCTGTAGGAAGTCAGGGTAGGGTAGTTGTAGCGAGACTCCAACCAGGTACTGATATTATAGAGGGTATTGAAAAACTGTGTGATGAGTTAAACATCGACCACGCATACGTGGACGTAGGCACCGGGACGCTGTCTAAGGCAACTATAATGTACTTCGTACCAAACCCCAACGTTAAGCTAGGAGCTAGTTACAGCCCTCCTAAGGAGGTTGTTGGACCACTCTCATTCTTAGGAGGTTCGGGAGTAGTTGGCAGAGATGAAAAAGGCGGTAGACTCACCCACATACATGGAGCAGTATGCGATCAATGGGGTCATGTACATGGTGGTCATCTAGTTAAAGGTGGTAATCCAATACTAGTAACGTCGGACGTAGTCATAGTTGAGTTAAAGGGTGTTAAAATAACTAAGAGGTATGATGCTGAAATAGACTTCTCACCATTAGAACCGGAACAGGCTTAATTAAGTATAAACAGCTTTACAACTACGAACTCCTCAAAAACAAATTCTCTTTTAGCAACACAACTAAAACAAATGAAAGCTACCTTCTCAAAGAGATTAGAGACTTACAACACTAACTTAGCTAGTAGACAAGGATGATTATTACGTAGAAGCCTAACGATCATACATTACGGTATAAGTCCTTGGGATTTGAGTTTCATGATGGTTGATGTGGTTTACTGTCAACCCCCAGCCTCACAGACCTCGGAGCACCCTTTCATCATGCCCACGTCATCATTCTCAACCCGTTCAGGGTAACCCCGACCCACAGCCCCCCTTCATTTAGTTCATCACTACGGGGAAACCCCACATCCTGGCTTTGAACGCCCACCCACTCAGGTCTTCACCACAAACCAGCATCGTAGGCGAGCTCAACCCACGATAAAGCAACTTACATCAATCTATAAACCTTTGTGAAACCTCAAAAATTTGCCTAGGCTCACAGGTTTTTCCTTAAGGTATGCAGTAGTAGTACGCCTAAAGCGGATAGGAATGCAATTATCCATAAACTCATATCGTAATTGCCTGTCACGTCGTAGGATAGGCCGCCGATTAGTGGTCCAACAAACATTGAGACTGTGGAGGCAGTGAGTAGTAGGCCGTAATTACTTCCTAAGTATTTAGAACCCCACATAGATGCAGCTATTAAGGGCGTTAAGGCTACGTTAGTACCGTGCACTAATCCAATTATAGACGACCCCAGATACGCTAGCGGTAACGACCTGTAACTCTGGAATAAGAGCGTGTTTAAAGTCGAGACTACGTACACAATCATTAATATGTTGGAAATTCCAACCCGTTCTGAGAGTCCGCCAATTACTATCCTACTAGCAAAATTTGTCATAGAGTATATGCTGATGGCTAATGCGGCGACTAGTTGGGTAGCACCTACGTACTGTACCATGAATGGTGTTAGGTGGGATACTGCGAACCCATCAATTAAGCCGGTAAGGAAGATCATTAGCCACGCTATGTAGAAGACCTTACTCTTAATTAGTTCTAGAGGGCTAACAGTATTAGAAGACTTACCCTCACTAATTACTGGTTCGGAGATTATTAGGGTGGATACAGCCATTACTGCTAAGGATATCAGACCTAGTAATAGTACGGACATCCTCCATCCGAAATAGCTTATTAGGTAGGACGTTAAAGGAGCTAGTATTAAAGTACCTAAGCTGTAACCGCCTGATGTGAGGCCGGCTGCCAATCCTCTACGACTATTGTAGTACCATTTAACACCTAACGTTACTGCTAGAACGTAACCTAATGCATGTCCGATACCGTACACACCTGCGTATGAAATAGTAAGCGTTAGTATATCGTATGATAAGGCCGTTAAGATTAGGCCTATGCCCGAAGTTAATGTGATTACTGCTAGGGTAGGGCGAAGACCGATTCTACCCTTAATGTAATCAATTCCTAAAAAACCTACTATGTTAGTGAAGGACATAACACTAAATGGAAGTACTGCTAAAGACCTGGAGATCTTGAATTCACTTTCAATCGACGGTAGTAAAACAGACCAGACGTGCTTAAATCCTAGTAAGAAGTTGATTAGTACGCAGAGGGTGAGGATTAATGGTGGATTCTGTCTTAATCTCATTGCAGACCATCAAACCGCCTGCTTTGGTATGAGTTTAAGCTTACTTAGGACTAATTTAAGCTCTTCAACCTCTTCATCAGTTAGCGATGGTAGTGGTTTACGTACAGGACCGGCTGGTAGTCCAAGAATTTTAAGGGCTTCCTTACACGGTGCTACGTAGCCGGGTTCATACTCAAAGAACTTAAAGAGTTCCTGTAATGTAGTGTAGATCTCAAATGCCTTTCTGTAATCACCTTTAACGAACTCCTCGTAAAGTTCGACCATGTGTTTAGGGACTACGCATGCGGCTGTTGAAAATATGCCTCGACCACCAATACATAGTGTTGGGTAGAACTGACTGTCAATTCCTGTAAGCACCGATATCCTATGCCCTACTAATCTTATGATCTCTGCTGTCTGCCCTATATCACTATTACTCTGCTTCATACCAACGACGTTGTCAAGCGAGGCTATCTTAACCATTAGCTGAGGTGTTATGTTATGGCCCGTATATGCTGGGTTGTTGTAGACTACTAAAGGTATATCAGACTTCTCTGACAAATCCTTAAAGAACTCGAACAAGGAGTTAGGAGGTAATTTATAGTAGTACGGCGGTGTTGATATGATTCCGTCAGCACCTACATCAACGGCATGCTTTACATACATTAATGCTTCTTTAAGACCGCAAGCAGATACGCAAGATATCACTAATACGTTAGAAGGTGTTACCTCTCTAACTACTTCAAGGACTTTAAACCTCTCCTCAGGTAGTAAGTGGGGGAACTCACCATTACCTCCTGTGGTCATAATTCCATGCACTCCACTCTCAACTAAGTAATTAGTGATAGTCTTTAATCCGTCGAGGTCTAAGTCGAAATCGTCTTTAAAAGGGGTTATGATAGCTACAACCACACCATGCAGAGAATCTTTAGATAATTTCATACCATAGGACCACTTAATACTTCAGCATAACTTAAAATATTTTTAATCCCGTATAATTTAGGTGGTGTTTTTGAGGCCGGTTGAATTAGCTACACATGTAGTAGTATTAGCACTACTAGTATTATTAGCTGTGACGAATGTTTACTACCCTCAATACACGTTCCTCACCTTACTCGCATTTATGGGCTTTATAACTATTGTTGTATATGCAGGTCTTAGAAGTTCTAGAAAACCTCCAAAACTTTTCGACGTTGTCGCTGATGAGGTCAGACGTGGTGATATGTTACTAGAAGTTGATAACGATGAGGTTGTAAAACTTCTTGAGAAGGATTTCACTTTGATGGAGGAGGTAAGAAAGCAGAGTTATAGGAGTTTGATCGAATCTTCCAGCATAATCTTAGTGTTTGTGTGGTATTTCGCATTCTTCTACTTTATACTACCTATCTTCGTAAATGCTGATGCGTTTACCAGATTTGCCGTGTATTTAGTGGGTTATCTAATCCCATATGTTGGATACGTAGCTTCTGATATAATCCCGAGGAAGGCTGGAAGAACTCTCACATATGTTTTAAGAGGCTATCAGGTCTATGATACTGGGATAATCTCAAGTAGTCAGTACATAGTTATAAAGTTCCCGTTAAGTAAGGAGTATGTGGTGAGAGAGCATAGCAGGAGGAAGTGCGTAGAACTTACGAAGAAGTATAAGAGTTATAACGTAAGGTTTCTACTTTACGCGAAGAACCTTCCAAAGCTGGCAGAGATTATAAGTACTTACGGTCGGGCTGAATTAATTCCAGACTAAACCAGTATACAAAGCTTTTAATACGTCTTACATTATAATATTACTGGTGTTTATCTTTGAAAGTTGTAAAATTCTCGGAAGCAGCTGAATTCCATCACCCGGAAAATCCATTACGTAGGGTTAAGATCTTCGGTAATCCTGCTCTCCTCGGTATTAAGAATATGAGCATTGGGATGGGTGTTATGGGGCCAGGTGTTAGGGTACCACTCCACAAACATAACTGTGATGAGATGATGTTCGTACTCCACGGTGAGGGTAAGTGGTTCTCAAAGGATAAGGAGTATCCAGTCGGTCCCTACACATTAATATATGCTGAAGCAGGTGAGGAACATGGATTCGAGAATACTTCAACATGTCAGACGCTGGAGTTCCTATTTGTCTACTCACCGCCTGGTGGGGAGGAACCCATATTCAAGAACTTCATTAAGGTGAAGGACTTCACCTATAAGGAGACTTCTTAGCGTGCTTAATGTTGGGTTAATCATTAATTTTTTAAGACTTCATACACCATTAACTTAATGGTGTTGTATTTGAAGTTAGCTCGATTTAGAGTAGGCAGTTACGTAGATTGGGGTGTAGTGGTAGAGGGGTATATATGCGATAGATCATACTTAAGTAGTCTATGTGGTTTAGAACTTCCTAACGATTTAATTCAATTCTTAACTCACCATGAATTAGTTAGTAAGGTGTTAAAGACGTTAAGCAACCTCCAGCTGGATTACTGCATTAGTTTAAGTAGTGTTAAGTTACTCCCACCGGTACCTAAACCATCTAAGATGGTGTTCATCGGTTTGAACTACCAAGACCATGCGAGAGAGGTAGGGGCTGAAATACCTAAAGAGCCAGTAATCTTTTTAAAACCGCCTTCAGCGATTATTGGCCCGTACGACAACATAGTAATTCCAAGACGTTCTAGGAAAGTGGACTACGAGGGTGAGTTAGCAGTAGTGATAGGTAGGCGTGCGAAGAGCGTAGATAGGGAGGAGGCGTTAAACTACGTCGCAGGGTACATGGTCATGAACGATGTGACGGCTAGAGACGTTCAAAAAGCTATAAGTCAGTGGGATAAGGGTAAAGGTTTCGATACGTTCGCGCCGTGCGGTCCTTGGCTAGTTACTACTGATGAAATACCAGACCCACATACTGTTAAAATAACTACTAAGGTCAACGGGGTGGTGAAGCAGGACTCAGGCACTTGGAACATGATATTCAAGGTACCAGATCTAATACAGGATATAACCGATGTCATGACCTTAGAGCCAGGGGACATCATATCTACTGGTACCCCCAGCGGTGTCGGCTATGTTAAAGGTGAGTTCTTAAATCCTGGAGATGTAGTTGAGGTATGCATAGATAGGATAGGATGTATTAAAAATAAAGTAGTAGCAGGGACGACTACTACTTAATACCGCCCGGCAGTCTTAGTAGTGATATAATTTGAGTACTGCAGTCAGTAGTAGATTGATGAAGTTCTTAAGCGTTCTCGTAGACTTCCACCACATACTTAGCTCCTTAATAAGGATCTTATTCATATTAGGCTTTCTTTTCCTACTGCCAGCAGTAGTCGGTATTATCTACGGGGAAGTCTTCGAAGTTAGGGTTATGATGTTATTAAGCATATTGCTATTAGTGCCGACCTACATATTATCGCATTACTTAGGTCCTCCCAAACAAATAAATTTAAGTAGTGCGTTAGTAATAGCAGGTATTTCTTGGCTTATTGTCCCATTCTTCGGCGCACTTCCATACATGCTAATATGCGGTGTATCCTTAGTTGACGCTTACTTTGAAAGTATGTCGGGTTTTACAACAACTGGTATGACGGTCCTCACAAACCTTGAATCGCTTCCTAGGACGCTCCTCTTCTGGAGGTCTCTAACACAGTGGGTTGGGGGTATGGGCATAATACTACTGTTCATGATTGTTGCAGGTCCCTTAAGTGGTATAGATCTCTTCAGGCTATACGTTGCAGAAGCTAGGGAGCTTAAGGTAAGGGCTTCGACCTGGATCACCATTAGGGATTTATGGATAATATACTTGATCTACACAATGCTATGTATGCTAATGTTATGGGCTTCCGGGTTGAACCTCTTCGACGCGTTAAACCATTCATTCACAGCTATTGCTACTGGAGGTTTCTCAACCAGAGATAGTAGTATAGCAGCCTTCAACAACCCTTATGTGGAGTTAGTGCTCACAGTATTTGAGTTTTTAGGTGCTACGAGCTTCATAGCTCATTACGCCCTCTTTAAATACGGTATTAAGGCATTCTTTAAATACTATGAAGTCCGATACTATCTCTCCCTCATATCAATATCGTCAGCAATTATTACCGCAGACCTAGCACTAAATAAGGGTGTCAACTTTCCTGACGCGATGAGGAACGCTATCTTTCAAGTAGTTTCCATAATCACAACTACTGGTTACTTAACATCTGATATTAATTTATGGCCCCCACTCTCTAAGTACTTACTCCTCCTGCTAATGGTGGTAGGTGGCAATCTCTGTTCGACTGGTGGGGCTATTAAGGTAGGTAGAATAGTAGCAACTATTAAAGTAATATCAAACCAACTACAACATCTTTACCTACCACCTGCAACGGTAAGACCCATTAAAATAAATTCACATATATTGGAAAATGAAGTCATTATTAAGATATTTACCTTCTTATCATTATACCTTACACTAATATGTCTGGGTACATTAACGTTCACATCATTAGGTTATGAACCATTCGCCGCACTATCCCTTATAGTTTCAGCGCAGGGTAATGTAGGTCCTGCATATGCGTCAATAGTAGAACTGGGTGTACTACCGAAATTAATACTCATACTTTACATGTGGCTAGGTAGGCTTGAACTCCTACCAGCACTTGCGATATTCATACCACCTATGTGGGTCCATGCACGAAGGAGGACTTCATAAACTCCTCAACACTACATGATGTGACGGTTTAGACATACTATCATTTACGGCTGAGGCCTCACCATTTTGAATTAAGTTGGATGCGGTTATTGCGAAGTGGCTGAGCTGATTGATAGTGTTTATTTAAGTTATAGGACTTATAATTCGGTGATGTTAGTGTTTCTCTGCCGTAATCAGGTTAACGACGTGTATGAGGTATTGAGGAGGAATTCCTACGTCCTTGACTTCGACGGCGTCTTAGTACATAGATTCCCTCAGGTAATGGACTCCTTAAGTGCTAGAAAGGAATTAGCTAAGGCAATGATCGAATACGGTTTTAGTGTAGATGAAATAAAGAATTACACAGACCCCTACGACTTAATTAAATTATGTTACGGTACTTGGGGGATTCACGATAAGTTTGAATTACTTTCCAACATACTTAAACGTTATGAGGTATATGCCATCCCTAAAGTCGTAGTGGATTTAAGAGCTGGGGAACTACTTGAAACTCTGATAAGGAAGGGTAAGAATGTATACATCTCATCATTACAGTCGAGTTCCATTATCTACTTCTTCCTGAAGAAGTTAAGAGTGCCGTTGGATAAGGTACGTGTATGTGGGCGGGATGCTGGTGGGAGGCCAAAACCATATCCAGACCAGTTAATCGGCTTAGTAGGTGAGGACTCGGTAGTTATAGGTGATTCCCTTACAGATGGCTATCTAGCTAGGAATATTAATTCACGTTTCATAGGATTGGATACTGGTGGGTATACATGCTACGAGCTATGTGATGTAGGTGCTGTAGCAGTCTTCAGTAGTGTTGACGAGCTATTAAATTACATCTAAAACATTCTGTAATGATTAAGGAAGTTCCCATCATGTTTAATAGTCTTAAATTCTGTATTATGGATTGGGAGTCTCCATATGGATAGTAATGAATTAAATATTATTCTCAGTAAAGTCGAAGCCCTAGCCAGGGAGTTAGACCTTAAATACCATGGATGTTCCCAGATGACATTGAAAGCCATTCAAGAAGTACTAGGACTTAATGATGGAGCAGTATTTAAGGCTGCTTCAGCTCTTGCAGGAGGAGTTGCTAGGAGTGGTGAAGTCTGCGGTGCATTACTAGGTGCTTTAATGGCTGTTAGCTTAGTCTACGGGCGTGATAAATTAGAACCTACATCTACGTCTAAAAATTACTTGAAGGCCATGGAGGTGGGGTATAAAGTATTCGACGAGTTTAAGGCGTACTTCGGTAGCGTTAGGTGTAGAGACATACATATGAAGTTGTTTAACAGGGTCTACAACTTAAGGGATTCCGCAGATCTTAGCGAATTCGTTAGTAGCGGAGCAATAAATAAATGTGCAGATGTCGTATCCGTAGCTGCTAGGATAGCTACAAAAGCGATTATCGAGTCTAAGCAGTAACTACTAACATCGGTTTAAGACTCTTTACATTTATTTAAGCAGATTTAAAACACCTGCCCTAAGAATATTTGACGGCGATTCACATTCTAACATCGCTTAAGACCTTTACTAAGCCATCTGAGCTGTTTTAAAGATTTATACGATAATTAACATATCAACATTTAAATAACCTCCTTAGGCAGAGCCTAGTAGGGGGTAATGGGTGGTCAGATGTATTCAAATAGTAGAAGTGTGGATGAGGTTGTGGCAGGTATTTTAAGTAGGTATAGCGAACGCCAGCATTTAATGAGGATTCTCCAAGAAGTTCAGTCCACTTATGGTTACCTACCCCGTGAGGTCTTAGAGAAGATATCCCAGCATACGAAGATACCGTTGAGTGAGATAATCAACGTAGCCACTTTTTACCATCAATACAGGCTTGAAGTGCCTGGATACTACATATTCTTAGTTTGTATGGGTACTGCATGCCACTTAAGAGGTAATTATGATAATTACAATGCTTTAAGAAGTACTCTAGGGATTAAGAAGGGGAGTACCTCACCGGATGGCCTGGTTAGTGTTGAGAAAGCTAGGTGTTTTGGTTGCTGCTCATTAGCACCCGTCATCATGGTTGTTAGTAGGGATGGTAATGAGAGGTATCTACACGGTAATGTTGATATGAGGGAAGCTAAGAAATTAGCTCTTAACTATAAGGCACTAGCTTCTAGGAAATTAAAAAGTGGTGGTCAACAATGACTGAGTGGACGTTAATGGATAGATGTTGTGATAAGTGTTGGCATACCGCTGAGTACCCATGCAAACATTTTATTAGGTGTAAGGTTGAAGGTCCACTATGTCATGACAACCCCGAATGTAGGTCTAAGAGGAGGATGAGACTTGATGAGTTAAGGTATGGTAGACATGGCTTTAAGATTAGAGTGCCAATATCAAGTTGTACGTTAGCTGCTGGAGCTAGGGAGGTTTACGAAGCGGTCAGAAAGGAGGTAGAACTAGGTAATATAGGGGCTGATATAACCATCAGTGGGTGTTTAGGTCTTTGCTACTTAGATCCGTGGATAGAGTTGTCGAAGAGGGGACTCCCCTCAGCAATATACGTCAAGGTTAAGGCTGAAGACGTATCGAAGATATTGAAGGAGTACTTAAGCGGGGATCTTTCAAACGCGTTTGCTCTCAGATCTGATGGTTCGCTTCAGTTTAAGGACTATAAAGTTCCGTTGCTTAATGATGTAGCTCCTTGGGCAAATCAGGTTAAGTTCGTATCGAAGAATTGCGGTGTAGTCAATCCAGAGTCTATAGAGGATTACGTAGCGTTAGGCGGGTTTAGAGGGCTTGAGGCCGTCTTAAACCTACATCCTAAAAACGTTATAGAAGTTATTAAGAAGTCCGGTCTGCGGGGACGTGGCGGTGCTGGCTTCCCTACATGGATGAAGTGGGAAATAGCGTATTCGCAGGCTAGTGATGTAAAGTACTTCATAGTAAATGCTGATGAGGGCGACCCGGGGGCATTTATGAACAGACTGCTAGCGGAGTCAGACCCGTATAGAGTGATTGAAGGCATGATCATAGGCGCGTATGCTGTAGGGGCTTCGAAGGGCTACATATTCGTTAGGGCTGAGAAACCGTTAATGGCTGAAAGACTCTCAAAGGCTGTAGAGGAGACGAGGAAGTATGGCTTATTAGGCAGGAACATTTTGGGTAGTGGCTTCAACTTCGACATAGAGGTTATTTTAAGTGCTGGGGCATTCGTATGCGGTGAGGAAACAGCATTAATAGCCGCGATTGAGGGTAGGACTAGGCCTAGGCAGAGACCTCCCTACCCAGCTACGAGGGGGCTATGGGATAAGCCTACAGTCATAAATAATGTTGAAACTGTCGCGCACGTAGCAACTATATTCCAAGTGGGTGTAGGTGAGTTCACGAAGTATGGTACTGAAAAGAGTAAGGGAACTAAGATGTTCTGCATAACAGGGTCTGTTAAGCGTACTGGTGCGTATGAAGTACCCATCGGTATAAGCCTTAGCAAACTAGTTTACGACCTAGCTGGAGGACCTCCAGATGATAGGAAGGTGAAGGCAGTCCAGATCGGAGGTCCCAGCGGTGGTTGCATACCTGCTGACCTCCTAAACACACCGGTAGATTATGAAACATTGCAAAGTGCTGGCGCTATAATGGGGTCTGGCGGGGTTGTAGTAATAGATGAGAATAGCTGTATGGTCGATGTTGCTAAGTTCTTCACGGGCTTTACTCTAGCGGAGTCTTGCGGTAAATGCTTCACGTGTAGGATAGGTATGAAGATACTCTACGACATACTTAACGATATTACGGAGGGTAGGGGTACTGAGGAGGATCTCGATCTGCTAAACGAGCTGAGCGATGTTATCATGGGTGGTAGTCTATGTGCTTTAGGTGGTACAGCCCCAAACCCTGTGAAGTCTACTTTAAGGTACTTTAAGGATGAGTACATAGCGCATATAAAGGATAGGAAGTGCCCTGCTAAGGTATGCCCAAGCCTTGTTGAGTATTGGGTAGATCCGGCTAAATGTGTTGGATGTGGATTATGTGTTAAGGTATGTCCTACAGGCTCTATCTCCGGTGAGAGAGGTAAGCCGCACTCCATAGATACGGCTAGGTGTGTTAAATGCTCTCAATGCTTTATCACATGCCCTCAAGGAGCTATAATTAAGAGGTGAGTTAAATGGTTAGAGTGTACATAAATGATAAGGAAGTTCAAGTAGAAGCAGCATCAACATTGCTCGATGCTGCAGTTAAGGCAGGATTTAACGTACCAACACTCTGTTACTTAAAGGGTATGTTTAACGAGGCTACTTGTAGGGTATGTATTGTTGAGTTAAGTAACGGTAGGTTAGTCCCATCATGTTCGTATCCGGTCTCAGAGGGACTTAAGGCTTACACCGAGACAGAACGTGTCATTAATTACCGGAGGATGATTATTGAGATGATACTAGCAGGGCATAAGATTAAGTGTCAGTCATGTAGTATGAAAGGTGGTTACTGTCAATTACTAAAGTTGTCGAAGGAGTACGGCGTTGAGGGAATACCCGTATGTGCTGAGTGTCCGCTTCATGGGAGTGAGTGCCTACTAAGTAGAGGTGTAGTATGCCTGGGCCCTATAACAATAGCTGGTTGTGAGGCCCCCTGCACTAAGGAAGGTTCATCATGCATAGGATGTAGGGGTCCAATAACATCGAAAGACACACTAATGGAGGGGATTAAGACGTTAATTAAGTATGGGGTCAACCTTAAGGAGGTCCTCAGCATGTGTGAACTATTTTGGAGTTCAACTCCTTCGCTTAAAACCATACATGAGTTATCCGCAGATCTTCTGTCAGGTGGTAAGGCATGAGTGTGAAGGTAGATTTCAAAGTAGATAAGGTCTTCGGTCATTTAGAACTTCAGATAGAGTTAGTAGACGGCGAGGCAAGAGCTAGGTTTGCATCAACTGAGGACCTAAGGTACTTCGAGTACATGGTGATTGGGAGGAAGTACTATGAAGTCCCATACATTATGTCAAGAATATGCGGTGCTTGCAGCATATCGCACTTCTTAGCATCTGTAAATGCTATTGAAAATGCCTTAAAGGTCGAGCTTGATGAGGAGGTCGTAATGCTTAAGGAAGTTATGAATAAGTTGGAAATAGCTCAGAACACTGTAGTCCACCTATACTTCTTAGCACTACCTGATTACTTAAAGATGCGGAATCTAGGCGAACTCCTTGCGGCAAAACCAGATATAGTTAAATCAGCCATGATGTTAAATTCCCTATGCCTACAGGCGGTAAACGCCATAGCAGGTAGGATAGTTAATCCGAACACTTACAGGGTGGGTGGTTTTACTAAGAAGTTACCGAAGGAAGCATTAGATAAGGCTGTAAAGGTCTTAGACAAAGCTGAGAAACTAGCTGAGGAGCTTTCGGAAGTGATTGTAGGGTTGGAATTACCTCAACTTTCAGACCCAGAGTTGAACTACCTTACAGTAGACCCTCCTACAGAGTACTTAACGATGAGTGATTATTTAGTTGGTAGTGATGGAAGTAGGTTTAAAGGTCTTGAGTACGGGCAATACCTTACTGAGGAGGTGAGTGAGTACTCTACAACTAAGTACTGTCTTTATAGGGGGAGGGCGTTTTTCGTAGGTCCTAGGGCGAGGCTATTAGCATTTGGTGAGAGGTTGTCGGAATATAGTAACATCCTAGCTGATGTTAAGAAGGAACTTACAAATCCGTTCAGTAATTTAAAGGCTAAAACGGTAGAACTCCTATTCTGCATAAGTAATTCTAAAACAATATTAAATAGTTTGGCAGAGAGGAACTTAAATCTCTCAGCTAGTGTGAAGGTTAGGCAGGGGGAGGGTGTAGGTGTTATAGAAGCACCTAGAGGTCTTCTAATACATCACTACGTGGTTAATGATCAAGGAGTCATTACGCACTCTAACGTGATCACGCCGACCGCTATGTTCTCAAGGCATATAGAGGCTTCGGCTAGGGTACTTGCTAATGAGTTAGTAAGTAGTGGTGCAAGCCTGGATGAGGTAGAACGTAAGGCAGCTATGCTGGTTAGGGCTTACGACCCATGTCTTCCTTGCTCGGTTCACTTAATCAGTAGTAGGAGGGGTTCGAAATGAGTAAGAGTAGGTTGGTTATCGGTATATACAGCTTCGGAGGCTGTGAGGGGTGCCGCCATGAGCTAGTAAACTTAGGTGAAGAACTGGTTGGACTGATGAGCGACTACGGTATTACAATAGCGTATGAACCGTTGCTTGGCTATGTAAGTGAGAAGGAGGAATATGATGTAGTATTCGTTGAAGGTGCTGTAACGTCAACTAAGGAGGTTAAGAAGTTAATGGAGCTTAGAGCTAGGACTAAATCACTAGTAGCTCTAGGCTCCTGCAGCTACCTCGGAGGTATCCCAGCATTAATGAAGGATGTGAAGGAAGACGTTATGAGAGCGCTTACCAGCTCTCAGATCATTAGGCCGGTTAGGGCTTCCCCAATAACTAATTACGTAAAAGTTGATTACTGGCTTCGCGGATGTCCGATAAATAAGTCGGAATTCGTAGCTGTTCTTAAGAAATTAGCTGAGGGTAAGCCGTTCAGGCAGGGTGAGAGGAGATTTGAATTCTGCCGTGATACGGTAGTCAATCTCAGAGGTAAGTTGATAAACTTAGACGGGGAGAAGTGTTTAATCTGCGGCAGGTGTGTAGGGATTTGCAGTAGTTTAGGTGTTAACGCCCTAGGATATGTTAATAGGGGGATTAACATAGCGGTATCAACGCCGTTCCAAGAATCCTTTGAGGATACTTCATGTATTTCATGTGGTTTATGCGTGGCATACTGCCCGGTAGGCGCTATAAATTACGTAAGTAACATTCAGTTAGTCCAGGATATGCTTGCAAATGGTGAGAAACTCGTAGCTTATGTAGAGTATGAAGCGCTTGCAGCACTAGCTGAGGCTGAGGAAACCCACCCTAATAAGTTGATAACAGCTATGAAGAAACTCGGATTTGATAAGGTGGTATTGTGGACACCTTTAGCTGATGTACGACCTACTATGGACTTAAGTATAGTGCCTATGAGCTATGCAGAACATAAGTACGTATCGCACTTCTACCCGGACCTAAAGAAATACCTTACACAGCCACCTTCGATTAGAATACCTTATAGGGGGATTCTCATAACACAGTGTGTTGCGAGGAAGGTTTACAGTGATTACGTACTAACATCGAGGGAGCTTCAAACAATGATTAAGAAATTACCTATTAGTGAGTTAGAGCCGACGGAGCCTGACCACGTGTTTAAACCAGCTATCTACGGTTACTTAAAGGCTGTAGGACCTTACGAATTGAAAGGAGTGTTAGAAGTCATTAGGAGAGGTATAATTAAGTCAGGTATAATAGTTACGTACATATGTCCTAATGGATGCTTAATGGGTGGTGGACAGCCGCATTCTAAGTTACCCTTTGAGGTATGTGTGGAGTGTCGTGAGAGTTATTATGATAGATTCTTAAAGACATACATATTATAGCTTTTCATGAGAATTCAAAATTTCGTTAAATATTGTAAGATTAGTGTTAGTAACTTACTTGAATAGTTATTTGCTAAGAATTAGTTCAATTTCAAATAAATTTTTCATCATGATTTATATTTTTAGGTTAGAATAGTTAACGGGACTTAATTTGTTAACCCAAGATAAATTAATTGAAATGTATTATAAGATGGTACTAATTAGGGCGTTTGAGGATAAGGTGCATGAACTCTTCGCTCAGGGAAAGATACCGGGCTTTGTACACTTATATGCTGGTGAGGAGGCAGTTGCAGTAGGCGTTATATCGAATCTTAGGCGTGGCGATTATATTACGAGTACTCATAGGGGGCACGGACACTGTATAGCTATGGGCGTTGATATCAAGGGAATGATGGCTGAGTTGTATGGGAAGAAGACTGGTACATGTAAAGGTAAGGGGGGTTCTATGCATATAGCTGACTTCGAAGTAGGTATGTTAGGTGCTAATGGTATTGTAGGTGCTGGTGCCCCCTTAGCTGTTGGAGCTGCATTAGCGGCTAAATACAAGGGCGGTGGGAACGTTGTTGTATGTTTTGCGGGTGATGGAGCTCAGAACCAGGGTGCAGTTCTCGAGTCCTTAAACGCCGCTGCTATATGGAAGTTACCCTTAATATTCGTTGTCGAGGATAATCAATACGCGATCTCCTTGAGAAGCCTATCATCTACTAAGTTACAGCCTAGGGTGTCGACTGCTAGGTCGGTTGCTGAGAGGGCTGTCGCCTTCGGGATCCCAAGCGTTACTGTTGATGGTATGGATGTTCTAGCCGTGTATGAGGCAGCGAAGGTTGCTGTTGAGAGGGCTAGGGCTGGTGAAGGTCCATCACTACTTGATTGTAAGACCTACAGATACTACGGGCACTTCGAAGGTGATCCGATGGTTTACCGAAGTGTTGAGGAGATTGAGGAGTGGAGGAAGAAGGACCCGATAAAACTCTTTAAGGAGAAGTTGCTGAAGAGTGGAGTAGCTACTGAGGAAATGCTTGCAGATTTGGAGAGGAAGGCAGCGCTTGAGGTAATGGAGGCGGTGAAATTTGCTGAGGAGAGCCCATATCCAGAGCCGAGTGAGGCGTATACAGATGTATTCACAGATCCTTACTATTAGGGGGTGGTATGGATGAGTGAGTTAAGGGAGATCACATTTGTGGAGGCGTTAAATGAGGCATTACTTCAGGAGATGGAGAGGGATCCTAACATTATAGTTATGGGTGAGGATGTAGGTGTTTACGGCGGGATCTTCGGGGTTACTAAGGGGTTGCTAGAGAGGTTCGGCCCTGACAGAGTCATAGATACCCCCATCTCCGAAACTGCCTTCATAGGTGCTGGGGTCGGTGCTGCAGCAGCTGGTTTAAGACCTGTGGTAGAGTTGATGTTTGTAGACTTCTTCGGAGTCTGCATGGACCAGATATACAATCAAGCTGCTAAGATGCGCTACATGTTTGGAGGTAAGATTAAGATACCTTTAACGATAAGGACTACTATAGGGGGCGGTCTCTCAGCAGCAGCACAGCACTCGCAGGTGCTATACTCAATATTTGCCCACGTCCCAGGACTTAAGGTCATAGTTCCATCAACGCCTTACGATGCTAAAGGACTTCTAATAAGTGCGATTAGGGATGATAACCCCAAGATATTCTTCGAGCATAAATTACTCTACGGTATTAAGGGGCCGGTGCCGAAGGAGCCTTACACCATACCCTTCGGAGTAGCAGATGTTAAGGCTGAAGGGAGTGATGTTACTGTAGTTGCTGTTGCCTACATGGTGCATGAAGCCATCAAAGCTGCTAACATGCTTAAGAACGAAGGGATAAGTGTTGAGGTAATAGACCCGAGGACCTTAGTACCATTCGATAAGGAGACGATATTTAAGTCGGTTAAGAAGACGGGTAGGCTAGTAGTAGTGGATGAAGACTACGACAGGTGTGGGTTTGCATCTTGGGTTGCAGCCCTAGTAGCGGATGAATGCTTCGGATACTTAGACGCACCAATTAAGAGGGTCACAACACCTACAGTACCTATACCGTTTAGCCCAGTACTAGAGAGGGAGATCTTACCGAATGCTGATAAAATAGTTAAAGCAGTTAAAGAAGTTGTTAAGAAGTCTTAAAAGTAAAATGTAAAATTACTTTGTTTTTTACCTCTAAGTCCTTTAAATTAGTGGTGTTAGGTAATGGGCGTTAAAGCTGGTTTAATTATAAATCCGGATGCTGGTAAGGACATTAGGAGGTTAGTTTCATCAGCAAGTTATACTAGTAATTTCACTAAGGTTGAATTAGGTAAGAGGGCCGTTATGGGTTTAAATGCTGGCGGGGTTAGTGAAGTACTTATAATGCATGATAACTACGGCTTAGGTGAGGACGTTGTTAACATGCTGTCTAATCATGTCTCCTCAAGTCTAACCTTAGTGGAGACTAAGGGGAGCGGTACTGTTCAGGATACTTTAATAGCCGCTAAGAAGATGAAGGAAGCAGGTGTTAAGAGTATTGTCGTAGTAGGAGGTGACGGGACTTTAAGAGCTGTTTACAAGAGCTGCGGTAGTGATGTGCCAATGGTATGCGTAGCTGCTGGGACTAATAACGTGACCGGTGCTTACTACGATGCTACGTTGGCTGGCTATGCAGCAGGTCTGATAGCTACTGGTGTGGTTGGAGGTGATTGTTTGAGGAAGGCGAAAGCACTTGAGGTCATAATTAACGGACGGTCTTCAGATGTTGCAGTTATAGATGTCGCTTTTATGAAGACACCCTACGTAGGGGCTAGAGCTATAGTTGATGTTAGTGATGTCGTCTACGCGGTCTTCAGTAAGGGTGAGCCAACGGATATTGGGTTGGCTTCGATCTTAGGCTTCGTAATGCCTACACCATTTGAGAGTGATGTGGGGTGCTTTATAGAGTTCGGCGGTGGGGGCTTTGAGGTTAGAGCTATAGTCATGCCAGGCGAGTTTAGAGAAGTGGGTATCAGGAATTATAAGGCTGTGAAGGTTGGTGAGGTTGTTAACATACCTAGTGGTAGGTATGTCATAGCCTTAGATGGGGAGAGGGAGTTAGAGGTCTACGAAGATGATTCAGTATCTGTTAGGTTAACACGTAATGGACCGTTACTCATCAACGTCTACAAGGTTTTGAATCAGGTCGCTAGGATGAATTCTGAGGGTGGCCTACATGGTAGTTGAGGTTAAGATACCTAAGCTTGGATTAACGATGACTAAGGGAACTATAAAGAAGTGGCTGAAGCGTGAGGGTGAGGCAGTAAGTAAGGGTGAGCCATTACTAATCATTGAGACTGAGAAGATCACCTCTACTGTTGAGGCTCCAGCATCAGGACATCTATTGAGGATATTAGCTCAGGTCGGAGCTACATTACCAGTAGGTGCTGTAATAGCATATATTGGTGAGCCAGGCGAACCCCTACCGGAGGCAGTACCGACGATCACTCCTCCGGCTCCGAGTAAGCCTGTAGAGAGGCCGCCGGAGGTGGTTCCAACACCACCAGCCCAGCCAACGAGGGTGAGAGCGACTCCTAGGGCGAAGTCAATAGCTGAGAAGGAGGGGGTAGACCTAACACTAGTGAAGGGATCGGGACCTGGGGGTTTAATAGTTGAGGAGGACGTCCTTAAGTACCTGCAGGAGGTTAGGGGTAGGACTAAATCGGGGTTGAGGGTTAGGGAGGTGATACCGTTGACGTCTTTGCGGAGTACCATTGCTGAGAGGATGTGTGAGAGTTTGAGGACTATGGCTCAGGTAACCATCGTTAGGGAGGAGGTTGTGGATAACATTGTTAAGATTAGGAGTGAATTACAGCCCGTAATTGAGAGGGATACAGGTCTCAGGCTTACTTACACGCCTATACTGATTAAACTCGTGGCTGAGGCAATTAGGAAGTTCCCAATAATTAACTCAACTCTTGAGGATAATTCCATCAAGGTTATAGATGAGGTAAACATCGGATTTGCAGTAGCAGTTGATCATGGGTTGGTAGTCCCCGTCGTGAAGGAGGCAGATAAGAAGAAGCTGAAGGACATAGTAGTCATATGTAATGAGTTAGCCCGTAAGGCTAGAGAGGGCTCTCTAACCTTAGAGGATGTTTCCGGCGGGACGTTTACGATAACTAACCTAGGCATGTATGGAGTTGACGCATTCACACCTATAATAAACCCACCTCAAATAGCTATATTAGGTGTTGGGAGGTTCACACCCAAGCCAGTAGTAGTTGGCGATAAGGTCGTTATAGCTAATACCTGCGTCTTCAGTCTAACATTCGACCACAGGGTAATTGATGGGCACACCGCTGCTCAATTCTTAAACGAATTAGTAGGGTTGATCAGTGATGAAGCGAGGCTGAGGGCTGTCCTAAGTGACTAGCCGTGAATATGACGTATTAGTCGTTGGTAGCGGCCCAGCAGGTTATTGGGCATCACTTATTGCCCGTATGAAGGGTCTTAAAGTAGCTTTAGTTGAGGAGCGTAAGGTGGGTGGTACATGCTTAAATTACGCATGCGTACCTTTAGTAGTAACCTCTAATTACCTATCAGCTGTTAACCTAGTTAGGAAGCTGTCTGAAGAGGGGGCCGGCATATTTTTAAGCGGGGTTAAGGTAGACATCAGCAAGCTCTTCAAGTATGTTGAGGAGAACGTATCAACGCCAATATCCGAAGGTATGAAGAGAGTTTTAGAGGATTTAGGTGTTGATGTAATCTACGGTAAGGCATTACTTGTAAACGAGCATAAAGCCAAAGTCGATGGGGAAAGCATAAGCTTTAAGAATGCGGTGATATCCACAGGGCTTCAATGGGGTGCTGTTGGCGGGGCAATACCATGCGTAGACTTCAGTAAGGTAGAAGATGTGCCTAGTAGGGTTTTAGTAATTGGCGCTAATTCCTTCGGACTATCCGTAGCAGGTTTCTTCGGAATGTTAGGTTCTGAGGTCTTAGTAGTTGAAGAAACTTCCAACATTTTAAGCGGGTTTGATAGGGAGGTATGTGAGTACTTAACAACGATCCTCGGCGACTACAACATAGAGTTAATGTTAAACACTAAGTTGGGTGTGGTAGAGAGTAGGGAGGATGGTAAGGAGGTCACGCTCTCCACAGCCGAGGGCATACTTCGGAAGAACGTAGATTTAGTGGTTGATGCAGTTTCATATAAGCCTAGGTTAGACGTATTAGCGGGCGTTAACGTTAAATTAACTGATAGTGGATACGTATGGGTCGACGAATACTTAAGGACTAGCTTAAATAACGTATACGCCGCAGGTGATGTGACCGGCCTATCTCTTTATGCAAGTGCGGCCATAGTTCAAGGCATCATAGCGGGGGAGAACGTAGCTGGAGGTAACGTAAAGGTCAGTTTAAAGGCACTACCTAAGTACGTGCTCACCCCTCCGGAAGTGTTTTCAGTAGGGCTTAGCGAGAGTGAGGCTAGGAGTGAAGGTTATGATGTTGTAGTTGCCAGGCAATCACTAACCTCCAATGCTATTGCTAAGAGTGTTGGCGGAGCAGGCATGGTTAAAGTCGTCGTAGACTCTAAGTACGGGGGTATTTTAGGAGTACACGCAGTCGGGCATAAAGTGACGGAGATCCTTAATGAGGGTATAGTGGCTGTTGCATTGGAATCGACGAGCGATGCTATCATTAACTCATACCTAGCACACCCAACAATTGGTGAGTTATTGAGGGACTCCCTACTTCAGGTCTTCAAACCATGAGGTTTAGAGTTATAGGTAATTTAACACCTTCGAACCCTTATGAAAACCTAGCCGTTGAGGAAGTCTTAAACAACATACCGATCTCTGCCCCAGTCATAAGGTTCTGGGTTAACAGACCATCAGTAATTCTAGGTAGGTTTGATAAAGTAGAAGATGAAGTTAACTTAGAATACTGTATTGATAATGATATAACCATTGCGAGGAGACATACGGGTGGTGGCACTGTCTACCATGATGAGGGAAATTTAAACATCTCCCTAACCATTCCGAGGGATGCGGTAGAATTAAGCGCATGCTATAAAATCCTAACAACCATATTAAAACTATCATTACGCTCCCTAGGACTAACATCAATTTACGTTGACGTAAATGCATTACTAATAGATAGTAAGAAAATTTCCGGTATGGCAGGCTCTCTCACAAAGTACTCCCTCCACTGTCACTCCACCTTACTGGTAAACAGCGATTTAGTAAGACTTAAGCACTCATTAAAGAGACTTAAGAATGAAGTAACAAACATATCAGACGAGCTTAAAGGAGAACTTAAAGTAGGCGATGTATATAATGTTATCATCGACATACTCCGCACGTATTTTAAAGCTGACTTAATACTTGATTCATTAAAAACTCATGAAATATCTATGGCTAAGGATTTATATCTAAGCAAGTATTGCCGTGATGAATGGGTCTTCAAACTCTAGCACTATTAAATCTAAATGTTAGCTGTTGCTGAGATTACCTATGCGTACTAGCTAATTTCCACACACGTTCTTCAAATATATTAGTGAGGGTATTACATAGTTATGTAAGTAATTGCTTGGGTATCATTAAAGCTACGATTGCTAATTACACATGTTTATTATAAAATATATAAATTTGGTCTACTATTATCCTGTGAGAAAGTGTATGGTGGATAACTTATTTGATGTATGTTGCAGTAGGTTGTTAGTAGCATATGTGGTGGGGGTCGTACAATGGTAGTATCTATTGGTGTTATATACTTCGGCGGTCAGTATAATCATTTGATTTACCGTAGGCTATTGGAGTTAGGGGTGAGCGCTTCTTTATGCGATTATTCTAAAGATGATTTTGATGAAGGTTTATTTGACGGGATAATTATTAGTGGGGGGCCTCAGAACATACCGGAAGATATCCATAAACTTAACAGTATAGTTGATTTAATTGTTAGGGCTTCAAGACCTATGTTGGGGATCTGCTTAGGGCATCAGCTAATTTCATACGTATATGGTGGTTTAATAGGTAGCGGTATGGAGTACGGTAATACTGTAGTGTACGTTGATGATGAGGACACTATATTGAGGGGGGTGGGGAGTAAAATAATTGCATGGGAGAGTCATAGTAGAGCTGTTGTCACACCTCCAAAGGATTTTTCAGTACTAGCTCGGAGTGAGAAGGTCTTAGTTCAGGCATTAGCACATGTGAAGAAACCCATATACTCGGTTCAATTCCATCCTGAGGTTAGACATACTGAGAGAGGTGAACTTATTTTTAGGAACTTCGTAGAAGTATGTAGGGTGTAGTAATGTTAGATCCTAAGACATTTGTGGAGAGTACTGTAAATGAGTTGAGGATAAAGTTCGGAGGTATGGGTAGGATACTCGCAGCAGTTAGCGGGGGAGTAGATAGCACTACCGCAGCGGTGTTAACGTATAGGGCTTTGGGTAATAAGGTTATACCCATCATGATTGATACAGGCTTCATGAGGTTAGGTGAGTGTTTTAAGGTTAGGGAGATGTTAAAGGATTTAATGCCTATTGAAGTGATTGATAGGTCTGAATTATTCTATCAGAGGATTGAAGGCCTCTCAGATGCTGAGGTTAAGAGGAAGGAATTTAGAAATACGTTTTATCAAGTAATCGGTGATATCGCTAAGAATTTAGGTTGCGAGTACGTAGTTCAGGGAACGATAGCCCCTGACTGGATAGAAACCCTCGGAGGTATTAAGACCCAGCATAACGTATTAAGCGACGAACTCCTTAGGAAATACGGTTTTAAAGTAATAGAGCCTTTGAGAGAGCTCTATAAAGATCAGGTTAGAATTGTAGCTAGGTATTTAGGTATTCCTAACGCGATAATTAACAGACAGCCTTTCCCAGGGCCGGGGCTCCTCGTCAGAACTGTAGGAGTTTTCACCAGGGAGAAGTTATCGATTTTAAAGCAAGCTACTGAAGTTGTCGAAAAATACCTCCAAGGGTATAACATAAGTCAGTACTTCCCAGCAGTATGGGAGTACGAAGTCTCTGAAAGCGGTAGCATATGTGATGGTACGTGTATTCAGTATAAGGTCTTTAAGGTTAAGGCAACAGGTGTTAAAGGCGATAACAGAGTTTACGAACCGGTAATACTTATCGATGACTTAAAAGGTGTTGAACCATACACAGCGTATAAGTACTTTAATGATAGGGCCTCACATGTTGTATGGCAAATAGTTGATAAAGGATTCGGTAAGTACTTCATATCCGTAAGGGCAGTCGTTACTGAGGATTTCATGACTGCAAGCGTCTTCAATGCAAGTAAGGAGGTACTGGAGGGATTGGCCGAGGAGTTGATTAAGTTAGACGGGGTTAGAGCGGTTGGATACGACATAACGCCAAAACCTCCTGCAACGATTGAGTATGAGTAATTAATCCTAAATTTAAAATTATACAACACACTTAATTCATCGTACCATCCACGCATTATTTAATAAATACTATTTTCTGTAATTCTATAACATTAAGCTGACTTGAAATATTGTTAAGTATTTCATAGTATTAACAGAAGTTGGCTAAGCCTTAGCCCTAGCATGTAAGGTATTAGTATTTATAGTCTAACGTCGTGTATTGGATTTAGTGATGTGGTGAATGGTCTTTAGGGATGGTAGGATTAAGGGGCTTACTTCCTTAGTACTTGTATCTGTCTTATGGGGTACCTCATTTCCAGCCATTAAGACTGTTATGGAGTCTACGAATGAATATACCTATACGTGGGTTAGGAGTCTAATCGCGATCACTGGCTTAACACCCTACTTAATTTACGCGTATTGGGGTGGTAAGTTGAAGTTTAGCTCAGTTAAGGGGGGTATGATGGCTGGGTTGGCTTACGCTCTTGGTCTTTGGTTGCAGGGTTGGGGGACTAAGTATACTACAGCGTCTAACTCTGCCTTCATTACTGGGTTGAGTGTAGTTTTTGTTCACATGTATGCTGGGATGGTTAGGAGGAAGTATAGCTATAGGTTAGGAGCTACGCTTATAATGTCTTTACTAGGGCTTTATATGTTGACGACTCCTACTTCAGGGTTTAACATCGGCGACTTACTCGTGTTGTTGGGTTCTTTTATGTGGGCTGCTCAGATAGTCTTAGTCGGTAAGTACTGTAGTAGTGACCCTCTAATATTCACGTTATTTGAGATGACTCCAGCATTAATGTTCGTAGTTCCTGACATAATGTTTAACGGATATGTTAGTGTGGACTTTAACTCACTCCTCTTAATTACTTACTTAGCGATAGTGTGTAGTGATATGGCTTTCGCTCTTCAGGTCTTCGGGCAGAGGTATGTGAGTCCAGCAGTAGCCGCAGTTATATTTCTGCTTGAGCCTGTTGCAGCATCTACGTTCTCATACGTACTCCTAAACGAGTATATGACCTCACATCAATTAGTAGGTGCGTCATTAATACTTGCTGCTATGCTTACAGCGTCTACTGATAAGTCCGTAGTAGTTGAAGTTAGTGAAAAATGATTTAACGTTTAAACAAATTTTACAGATACCGAACCTATTCTGTCAAAGCTGACTTTAACGTAGTCTCCTGCCTTGACCGGTATTGCAGTTACTAAGGAACCAGTTATAACTACCTGACCAGCTCTTAAGTATTCTCCCACCTCAGCTAACGCGTTAGCTAGGAATACCATTGAGTTAACTGGGTTTCCCAACGCGGCAGCGCCGGCTGAAGTAGCTACGACCTCGCCATTAATCTCAACTACACATCCGATCAGCCTTAAGTCAAGACCGCTTACACAGCTTATGATGCCACCCAACACAACTCTAGCAGCTCCAGAGCTATCTGCTATGAAGTCTTCAACCTTACGCTTACCTACAAGCCTCGTATCAACAATTTCAATAGCTGGTAGGACGCCCTTCGTTGCTTTAAGTATATCAGCTACTGAGATGCCTGGACCTCTAACATCTTCTCCAAGTAGGAATGCTATTTCCGGCTCAATCCTAGGTTGGATTAACTTCTTACTATCTACTTCACCGCCGTCTGGAACTAACATACCACTGGTTAGGAAGCCCCACTCAGGTCTGCTAACACCCCACGATTGCTGCATAGCTTTTGAAGTGAAGGCTACCTTAAACCCTATTACTTTCTCGCCTCTCCTAACCCTTTCAGATAAGATGTTTAAATTTATCTTACGTGCGTCCTCTATAGTGATGTCTGGATAGGTAGTAGTTAATGCCTCAATAGGCTTTACATCAGCTTCAGCACGTAATAATTTAATCGTAATCTCTTTAATTAACTCTTCATTCAGAGGCATAAACTAAAACCTCCATAAATAGATAGGATTACTTCCTAAAATACTTTATTAAGTTTTAATATAATTACTTAATTGAGGTTAATCATTATGTCAGAGAAAAAAGATTGGTACTCAATTTCTGAAGAGCTTCACCGTAGGTATAAGGGTAAGTTAGAAGTAGTTCCTAAGGTGCCGATAAGGAGTTTTGAGGACTTCTCAATATGGTATACTCCAGGTGTTGCTGAGCCGTGCAGGAGGATTAAAAGTGGTGGTAAGGACCTCTCACTAGAGTATACTTTTAGGTGGAATTTAGTTGGAGTTGTTACTGATGGAACTAGAGTCTTAGGTCTCGGTAAGATAGGGCCTGAGGCAGGTCTTCCCGTAATGGAGGGTAAGTCACTGCTGTTTAAGTATTTAGGAGGTGTTGATGCTGTACCTCTAGCACTAGCGACTACTGATGCTGATAAGTTCATCGAGGTTGTTAAGTTGGTGGAGCCGAGCTTCGGCGGTATTAACTTAGAGGATATAGAGCAGCCTAAGTGTTTCTACATATTGGAGAGGTTGAGGGAGTTGTTGGAGATACCGGTATGGCATGACGACCAGCAGGGGACTGCAGTAGTAAACGTAGCAGCAGTAGTGAATGCTTTGAAGGTCGTCGGTAAGAAGTTAAGTGATGTGAAGGTAGCTATAATTGGTGCTGGAGCAGCTGGCATAGCAACAGCTAAGTACTTAATAGCTGCCGGGGTTAAGAGTGGGAACGTATACATGGTGGATACTAAGGGCATCCTCCATAGGGATAGGCCTGACCTTAAGACGGGGGACTTCGCTGTTAGGTGGAAGAGGGAGATGGCTGAGATAACTAATGCTGAGGGTAGGACTGGTGGGATGGCTGAGGCTATTAAGGGGACGGACGTCCTCATAGGTCTTTCAACACCTGGTCCTGGAGTGATAAAGCCTGAGTGGATTAAAACAATGAACGATAACCCAGTAGTACTTGCTGAGGCGAACCCTGTTCCGGAGATATGGCCGTGGGAGGCTAAGGAGGCAGGTGCTAAGGTTGTCGGGACTGCTAGGTCTGACTTCCCGAACCAGGTGAATAATAGTTTGGCTTTCCCGGCAGTCTTTAGAGGCGCTCTAACGGTTAGGGCTAGGAAGATAACTGACGGTATGTGCTTAGCTGCTGCATACGCTATAGCTGAGTTTGCTGAGAGGGGAGGCATTTCAGAAGATAGGATATTACCAACTATGGATGAGACAGAGTTATACATCTATGAAGCAGTTAAAGTTGCTGAGAAGGCTATGGAGGAAGGTGTTGCTAGGAAGCTGATGAGTAAGGCTGAATTAGAGGAAGAGATAAGGGAGTTAGTACTTAGACCTAAGAAGTACCTTAAGATAGCTTTAGAAAGCCAACTAATAAAGTAATTAATACGTAAACTACTAAAGTGTTTTTAAGAACATGGTAGTTTTTATTATGTAAGGTTAATCACCCATTTGGTGTTGTGTATGGGTAGTGATGTGCGGGGAGTTAATGAGGGGTTAGTAAAACTAATTGATAAGAAGATGGGTTTAATCAAGTATAAAGTAGCTGTGGTGAGTGGTAAGGGCGGCGTGGGTAAGAGCTTCATAACTGCTTCACTAGCAGTCCTAGCAGCATCTACTGGTAAGGCTGTGGGGATACTTGATGCCGACATTCATGGCCCCTCGATTCCTAAGGCATTAGGTATTAATGACTTTCAAGTAACCCTCAGCGCGGGTGGTTTAGAACCAGCTACAGGGCCTTTAGGCGTTAAGGTCATCTCAACTCAGTTCTTCCTGCCTGAGGAGGACTTACCCCTGATTTGGAGGGGTCCTCTGAAGGGCAGGCTCATAGGTGAGTTTTTATCAAGCGTTAATTGGGGGATGCTTGACTTCCTATTTATTGACCTACCTCCCGGAACTGGTGATGAAGCTCTAAGCGTTGCGCAGTACATTAAGGGGTTATCAGGCGCTTTAATAGTTACCATACCTACATCTCTTTCTAAGTTAGTGGTTAAGAAGGCTGTAAGGTTTTGCAGGGAGTTAAATATACCTGTATTAGGCGTGGTTGAGAATATGAGGGAGTTCCTATGCCCTAAATGTAATGAGGTCTACGCGGTATTTCCAGGAAATGCTGGTGGGGAGATATCTAAGGAATTAGGTGTTAAGTACTTGGGCGCCATACCCTTAGACCCACGTGTAGGTGAGTGTATGGATGGTGGGGTACCATACGTCCTCAAATACCCGGACACTCAGGTAACTAACACCCTCAAGGCGGTGTTGTCCGAGATTATCAACTCTGTTGAGGGTATTAATTGAAGGTATTAATTACCGGTGGTGCTGGCTTCATAGGACATCACCTAGCACTACATCTTAAGCGTCTAGGCTATGAAGTAGTATGTTTAGATAATTTAAGTAGGGCTTCGGAAGATGCTTTGAAGGTATTACGTGATGGTAGTGTTAAGTTACTAGTTGGTGATGTAGTTACTTATAAGTCGTTGAGGGAGGTCTTCAACTCATTTAGACCTGAAGTCGTAGTACATGCAGCAGCTCTGATAAGTGTGGATGAGTCTTTTGAGAAGCCTGAGGAGTACTTCAATAATAACGTAGTGGGTACGTTAAACGTTGTGAGGTCTGTAGTGGAGTGTGGAGTGCTTAGGCTCATATACGTAAGTTCTGCAGCTGTCTACGGGGACCCAGTAAGACTGCCTATTAGGGAGGACCACCCAACGAATCCGAAGTCCCCCTACGGGTTGAGTAAATTATTCGGTGAGGAGGTTGTTAAGCTCTATTCTAGGCTCTACGGCTTTAACTACGTAATTTTAAGGCTATTTAACGTCTACGGCCCTAGACAGCCGTTAAATCAGTATTCAGGGGTGATTCTTAAGTTCGTGTACAACGCTCGTAGGAACTTACCGCTTACAGTATACGGGGATGGAAATCAGACTAGGGACTTCATACACGTAGTTGATGTGTGTAGGGCTGTCGAACTATCCATACTTACTAAGTACGTTAATGAGGTATACAACGTTGGGAGTGGTAGGCCAGTCAGTATTAATGAGTTAGTAAAAGTGGTCTCAACAGTTAGGAAGTCTGATGTAGGTGTTGTCTACATGCCTCCAAGGCCGGGAGACATCATACATAGCTATGCAGATATCTCTAAGGCTACTACCTACTTAGGGTTTAAGCCGTCGATAACTATTGAGGAAGGTATTAGGGAATTATTAGAAGTCAGGTAGTGTTAAGTAGAGTATTGACAGCATTAGTAGGGTTGGGAACGCTATCAGTGATGTTAGGTAGTAGTACGTTAGGTACTGTTCGTAGTGTGTGGATGTAGTGATACCTATGAATGCTGGGACGAGTTGCGGTAGTGTGTAGGTAGTAGTGCTTAGAGTGGTTAAGACTATTGAAGACGTTATGGTGAATAAGTAGTTCCTAGCGGATTTGAATACCCTCCTAAAGAGGTACCAGGAGTAAGTATAAAGTATTAGGAAGTTGATTAGGACAGCAGTTATGACGGCTTGAGTTAGGAGGTATGCTAAGTCGTAAGGGCTTAACCTTAAAGTGACTGTGAGGAGTAGGAGGGACGTTACTAGTACTTCTAGTAGGAAGACCTTAGAACACTTAGTAAGGGTGTTATTCCCTAACGCCCATCCAGTTAGGGTTAATCCAACACCAAATGATATGAAGCTCAGGACGAGGGTAGTAACTCTAAACATACTTAAACCTTCAGACTGAAGTGGGGTGAACGTCAGTGAGAGTAGCACTAATCCGAGGACTACAGCATTCTTACTCACAGCCCTCAAAACACTAACCCATCAACAGGAGTTATCTAACCTTATAAACGTGTTAATGCCCTCACGTTCTACCATAATAAAATTTAAATTTTATCACTACTAAATATGAGTGAGGGATTTCTATGGGTTTTAAAGCTAGTGAAACTGCAGTAGTGCTTATAGAGTTTCAAAACGATTTCTGTAAGCCAGGATTCCCACTATATCCTGGAATTGAAGCAGTGTTGAAGGGATATGGAGTCATAGAGAACACCGTAGAGTTGGTTAAAAAGGCTAAGGAGAAGGGAGTCCTAATAATTGGATGTCCAGTAGTATTTGAGGAAGATTATAAGGACTTAGGGCAGGAATTCGGTATAAAGGCTAACGTCAAGAAGTTAGGAGTGTTTAGGAAGGGGACGAAGGGAGCGGAATTCATAGATGAGTTAAAACCCTACATAGATATATATGTAGAGGGGAAGAGAGGGGGTTTGGGTTTCATGTTGGTTGATGTGGTTTGATCTCGACCCTTGGTTTCATCGACCTTGGGGCACCTTTCATCGGTGCCCACGTCATCGTTCTCCACCCGTTCGGGATAACCCCAACCCACAGCTCACCCTCATCTAGTTCTGGTTCACAGCTGTGGGGAAACCCCCACATCCTGGCTTTGAATGCCCCACCCACTTGGGTCTTTACCGTACACCCGCATCGTGGATGAGTTCAAC
>Ga0209394_1000434_pt1 | contig 33305 bp, 30 predicted proteins | sample JNZ201metaG_FD_184122 | JGI IMG/M metagenome (GOLD analysis project Ga0209394, IMG submission 184122) | Hot spring microbial communities from Jinze hot spring, China to study Microbial Dark Matter (Phase II) - JNZ 20120812A (SPAdes) (version 3) ...
TTATGAAGGTTATAGCCATAGCTTCCCCATATAATGTACATAATCTAGTCGATCTAGGTGTAGAGACAGTTGTAGACAATCTGTGTATAGGACCTATTGGAGGTATATATATAGCCACAAAGATGTTCAGTAGAGTTCTTGTTATAGGAGGTGATATGCCTAACATTAGCTGTAGTTATATAGAGAAGATAGATGAATTATGTGGTGAAGATGCTTATGCATGTATACCAACTTGGGGAGGAGTATATATGGAGCCTCTTGCAGCAATATACACCAATAAGATAATTGATATAATTGAGTACGGTATAGCAAGTACTGAATACAGTATACAGAGACTGTTAAGGAAACTTAAAGTAGATGTTCAGTTCATACATATAGATACAGAATTAAGCGAATATAGAGAGGTCTTTAGAAGCATCAATACCCTAGAAGATGTAGAAGAGACAATGGGTTAAGAAGCATTCTAGATATAGTGGATGGATAACATCATGATGTGTCTATTGATAATCTTCGTTCTCTGCATAATCGTGTTGAATATTAATTGTATCTGGTATCCAGCTAGCATCATCTTCATTGTTTTCTCTCTAGAAGTGCGTAAAAGAAGCCATTTACAGAATGTTTATGAGGCCACGCTCTCATTGTGCCTTTGAGAAAGCCGGGATCGAAGGGTCTAGTTAATGGTGTAAGAAGCACTTTATCGCTATATCTATCAAGAATGTATCTAATAACGTCTTCACCTTCTTCTCTAAATATAGAACATACAGTATATAGTATTCTTCCACCAGGTTTCACAAGCTTTATAGCTGTCTCTAGAAGCTCTATCTGAAGTCTCTGAACATCATCTATTCTTTCATAGACAACTCTCCACCTAACTTCATGATTCTTCGCTATAGTTCCTGTAGATGTGCAAGGAGGATCAACAAGAACTTTGTCTGCTACATCTTCACCAATTATTTTTGAAGCTTTTCTTCCATCCTCTTCATACACCTTAACAATATCTATTCCTGTTTTATTCAGGAGCTTCTTCATCCTGGCTATCCTGTTCTTATCTATATCGAAAGCATACATAGTTCCATTATTATTCATAAGCTCAGCCATATACTCAGTCTTTCCTCCTGGTGCAGCACATAGATCTACAACTATTTCACCTGGTTTTGGATCAAGTACAATAGAGGCTACAGCTGATGCCTCATCTTGAATAACTATCTTACCCTCATTGAATAGCCTAGATCTATTGAAATCATAAGGCCCTCTAAACTTCACTACAGTTGGTACATATCTACCTACTACTGGTTCTAAACCTTCTTCTCTAAGTGTTTTAACAACTTCATCAACCGATGCTTTGAGTATATTGACTCTAACACTTATCGGAGGAACTCTGTTTACAGCTTGAAGAAACTTCTTTGTCTCTTCTCTGCCCATAAGCTCTACAAGCTTCTTTATAATGAATTCAGAAACTAGGTATCTATATTCCCATTTAAGGTAGAGATCTCTAGGTTCATATCTATAGGTAGCTAATCGGTCAACAAGTTTCCAGAAGTACATACCCACATAAGGGTGTGTAATATTGGATAGAAAACTAGCTACAGGTCCCTTCAAATACTTTATAAACAGATTTCTAGTATCTCTATCTCTATCTCTAACGAATTTCTCGAAAACGAGTAGCTCTATAGCTACTCTTAAAGCAGCTCTTAACCAAGGATCTAGTACAGCTATATCACTAACATTGGTAAACTCTATAGCTATTCTATCTATTATACCCATACGTCTCCATATATCGTAGAATATAGCTGTCAAGATTCTATCTTTATATGTACCAGCGATACCTTCTTCCTCGAATACCTTTCTTTTAGCTTGTTGACTAGGCTTTACTTCTTCACCATATCTAGTAGCTTTAATAAGGGCAATGATATCTCTCGGAACTATTGTTATAATACTCATGCTTCATCATCTATACTACAGCATCTCCTGCACTATCTATATATCGATTTAAAGTTTTGTGGACTACGTAGATTTAACGTTTTTAAAATGTTTTTATATTCATAAACAGATTTATTCTGGAGTTCTACAACATTTGCGGAAGAATTATGATAGACTATAAAAAGTATAGATCAAGAGATGGAGAACATGTAGCTTCAATAGTAGCTAGATACTCGCTTCAGTTTCTAGAAGATAAATCGATAATAAGTTTTGCTGGAGGGTTACCAGATCCCTCCACATTTCCTATAGTAGAGCTCAAGAGGATAGTGATAGAGGTTCTAGAGAGTTATGGAGCTGATGCTCTTCAGTATATGCCGAGTAGAGGTATATCGATATACATGAATGAGTTAGTAGACTTTCTCTATAGGACGCGGGGAATAAAGGCATCGCTAGAGAATGTTTTAGTGACAACAGGTTCTCAACAAGCCATAGATATTGTGGCTAGAATGTATTTAGATGAAAACGATGTGGTTGTTGTTGAGGAGCCTACCTATATAGCTGCACTTAATGTATTTAGAGCTAGAAAACCTAGGTTCATTGGTATTCCAATAGATGATGAAGGTATGAAGACAGAAGTTCTTGTAGAAAAACTTAGGAGGCTTAGATCCGATGGAGATAAGGTTAAGATCGTCTACACAGTTCCTATAGCTCAAAACCCATCGGGTGTAACACTATCTATTGAGAGAAGAAAGCATCTAATTGAGCTTGCTGAAGAATTTGATTTCCTGATAATCGAAGATGATGCATATGGTTTAGTGATATTTGATGAAGGTACCTCAGTCCCCCCACTCTACACACTAGATAGATCTGGAAGAGTTATCTATATAGGTTCATTAAGTAAGGTACTGACACCAGGTCTTAGACTAGGTCATATCATAGCAGCTAGAGAAGTTATAGATAGTCTCGAGACGTTTAAACAGATAGCAGATCTACATACACCTTCATTCAATCAATACATAGCTGCTTTTGCGTTGAGGGAAAGAATCATAGAGAAGAATATAGAGAAGATAAAATCTATCTATAGATTAAAGAGAAACACAATGATAGAATCCATAGAGGAGTACTTTCCGAAAGAAGCTTGGTGGACAAAACCTATAGGAGGTATGTTTGTATGGGTTAAACTCAATAGAGATATAGATACAGAGAAACTTCTACCTAAGGCATTCAGTAGAGGCGTTCTCTATGTACCTGGAAAAGGGTTCTATCACAATGAAAATGGTCACGATACAATGAGACTAAACTTTACATACCCAACAGTTGAACAGATAAGAATAGGGATAGAGAGATTATCAGAAGTAATCAGAAGCGAAGATAATTCGAGAACAAGTCCATAGCCAAGGATCTACAAAAATTTAGCTCACACAGTCTCACTACTCTTTTGCTGAGTTTTAGCGTATAATGTTGCTATCTATCTTTATTAGACCCATGTTTTCAGCTATTTCTAGAATCCATCCAGCAATATCTCTAGCCACAATATCTACAGCAATCTCTTCATCAATATCGCTACCTAAAGCCTCTCTAACAGCCTCTTTAGCAGCTTCTCTATGCACTCTAGCCACAATTCTAGCGATAAGCTCTTCTAAAACATCTAAAAGCTTTTTTCTACCAGAGGATACAAGCCTCACAACAAAATCCATATCACTTGAGCTCGGTAAATACAGAGATTTATCTATCCCCATCTTCTCCAACAAATCAAAATACTTCTCCAATACTGTATAGTTCTTAACAAGCTTACCTGAAGACATAAACAACAACAATAGATCCCATTGAAAGATAGATGAATCTAGAGCTAATAAATATGCATAAACCGGTAAAAAGAAACATTTTTAACTACCACCTTACGAGATAAAGTGGGAAGGCTCTCAGACGCTCCGTAGATACGGAGGGAATGAAGAGGGAAGCCGACGGGGTCGTACACACCCCCACATACGCAATACCTACGTGTCACACACTTGTGTAATTCTGTCAAGTATAAGTTTCCACATTGATACAAAGCTCTATATCACAATATCTATCTATATATCTATCTATAATACTTAACCAGTCTATAGAAAGTAAAGTTTATATAAGAGAAACCATAGCTAGATAGAGAGTGAGGTACAGAAAAATGGAATCATCACAATCTTCTGTAAGTACAGAAAGTAAGTCCATAGCTATAGAGGGGCTCAGGAAACTCAGGACAGGAGCCATAATATTCATAGTAGCAACACTACTGGTAGGTGCCACACTTATAGTGGCAATATCTGCAATACTGGCAACAGCCTTTGCTGAAGGCGAGACGGGGGTGCTCATGGGTTTAACTACGGTGCTAGGATTAGCTATAGTTGGTTTCATACTGAATTTGGTTGGTCTATTCGGATTTATGATTCCAGGTGTATCAAAATTAGTGAAATGGAATGAGAAGTTCTCTACATCTTCAAAACTCCTAAAGATAGGGTATGGTGGAGGAATAGTACTACTGTTAATAGCCATAATAATCATTCTTGCTGGTGCATTTGCGTTAAACCCTGGAATCATTTTGGGGGGTTTAGCATTAGCAGTTATAGGGGGTATAGTGCTCTTTATTGGTTACATAGGTTTGATAATTCTATCATTTAAACTCAACGATATATTTAAAGTTACTTCATTAATGGTGGCAGGCATACTATTCGTAATAGGTATATTTGTGGGTATATTGCAGTTTGTGGCATGGATATTAATGTTTGTAGGTCTTGGATCGGCGATAGAGAAGTTAGAGAGTGGGAGTGTATAAGTAATTTAACTATTTTTACTGGTACTCTAACATTCATAAACAGATTTTGGTGCTTTTTTCTAGTGTTGTATATGGGGTGTTTAGAGTATTTGCTTATTAACCTATGTTGATAGTTATTACTTAAGATCTGTATATCTCCAACAGTATATGTATCTATTGTTTATTCTGGTTTTTGGCGGTGATGTGGTTTCACATTTATTTGTTTTCCATGGACACCAGCCAGTTATTGGGCATAGATTGTTGTTTATTGTTGTTTTGTTTATTGTTTTCTCTGGGTTTAGGAGTAGTTGGGTATAGGGATGTAGTGATTCTTTCAGTATTTCTTCTGTTGGTCCTTCTTCAACTATTTTTCCTGAAGCTATTACAGCTATTCTATCCGCTATGTAGCCCACAACATCTATATCATGTGAAACGAATGCATAGGTTAGTCCGAGTTCTTCTTTAAGATCTTTCAACATGTTCAGTATCTGTGCCTGTATAGAGATGTCTAGATTACTTGTTGGTTCATCTAGTAGAACCAGCCTGGGTTTTGAGATAATGGCTCTGGCTATAGCTATTCTCTGTAGCATTCCTCCACTAAGTTCTTTGGCATACATCTTCCTTATTGATCGATCTAGATCGAGCATTTCGAGAACTAGGTCTATTCTTCTATCTATATCGCTTTTGGCTATGCCTAGAGATTTTAGTGGTTCTGTTAAAACATCTTCTATACTCATCTTCGGATTTATGGATTGACTCGGTTCTTGAGGTACATAGCTTATCTCTTTTGCTATCTTTTTCCTATCTCTAGGCTTGAGCTTGAGTAGATTTATACCTTGGTACAGAATTCTACCTCTAGCAGGTTTAACAAATCCTAGTATAGCTCTCAATATAGTTGATTTACCGCTACCACTACCTCCAACAATTCCAAGAACAGTTCTAGAGGATACTTCTAGATCTATACCTTTTAAAACCCATACCTTTCTATAACCAAACTTGAGGTTCCCGATAGGAACCACATAGTATATATGTAGATCTTCTATTTTAAGCAATGGATCATTCATAATATCTCCAACACCTAATCAAACGGTTTCCTAAAGCTATTAGTGGAGGTTCTTCAATTCTACATCTATTGAAGACATAAGGACATCTAGGGACAAACTTACAGCCCTGGGGATATCTTCCTGGTGGAGGTGGCATGCCGGGGATATCTGTTAATCTTTCTCTAGCTAACCTCTTTGGATAAGCTTTAAGCAGAAGCTCTACATAAGGATGTCTAGGATTCTGAAGAACATCAGAAGCAGATCCTTCTTCAACAATTCTTCCAGCATAGATAACAGCTACTCTATTGCATACATATTGTGCTATAGGGATTTCATGTGTTATAAAGATCATTGTTAGTTCCCATTCTCTTTGGAGCTTCTTCAGGAGAGAAGCTATTGCATGTTTTAGATATGCATCAAGTGATGATGTGGGTTCATCTGCAACAATTATCTTAGGTTCTGGTGCAAGTGCTAAAGCTATAGCGGCTCTTTGTTTCATTCCTCCACTAAGTTGATGGGGATACATATCATATACTTCTCTATCTAACATAACCTCAGATAGAAGCTCTAGAGTCTTTGCTTTAACTTCTCTATCTGATAGATTCCGAAAATAGTTTTTCACAGCTATATCTAGCTGATCACCTATAGTCATGTATGGATTTAGAGCTGAAGCTGGATCCTGGGGTATCTTTACAACAATCTTTCCTCTAATTCCATTGAATCTTCTAACACCTTCATCTATGACGTTTTTATCCATAACTATGAGCTTACCATGTGTATATGCATAAGGTGGTAATAGTCCTGCTATAGCGTTCCCTATAGTTGATTTACCACAACCAGATTCACCTATGAGGCAGTACGTTATATTACTCTCTATACTCATGTTGAGGTCTTCTACAACCCATGCTATACCTTCGTCTAATTCATAGCCTATATAGAGCTTCGAGCTCTTTACGGCTAGAACCATAGCCACCACCTCTTCTTCAATACTGGATGGTGTTCCTCGTAGATCGCTTCACCAAATACTGTAAACACTATAGCTATAGTGGCAAGAACTATAGAAGGTGCTAAGAATGTCCATGGCGCTCTAGCTAGATCCCTTAAACTATATGCTATCATCATACCTAGATCTGGCTCCTCTATAGAGGTTATACCTATCCCGAATAGGAATGTTATTGTAGAGATTTCTAAAACTACGCTACCCATGTCGCTTAAAGCTTCTATAAGCATTGGTGCAAGTATGTTAGGAGCTATATGCTTTATTATAACATATCCTTTTGATAGACCGTAGTATAGAGGTAACTTGACGAAGTCTAGTTCTTTGAGATTTCGTGCCTGTATGTATGCTATTCTTGCATACCATGGGAACCAAGTAACGATTAGTGCTACAACTATACTGGTTAGGGTACCCCCCATGAGTATCGCTAGTAGAGCTGCTAAAAGAACTGATGGTAGAGCTAATAGAAGCTCTATGAGGTATGATAGAGATATCTCTATAGGTTTAGGCAAAAGCGTGGCTGTAGACCCTATAGCTATACCTAGTAGAAGACTCACGAAAGCCACAACAATGCTTGGATATAGAGCTCTACTTAATGCGAAAAGTATTCTGCTTAATAAATCTCTTCCAAAGCTATCGGTACCCAGTAGGTGTTCTGGAGAAGGAGGTAGAAGTGCTCTAGATCTATCTACATCTAGACCGAGACCTTGCCTAGGATAGGGAGCTATATGTGGACCTAGGATAGCTAGTAAGAATACAAATGTCATGGCTACTGAGGCTATCCTGAAGGAGTATCTCTTTCTCCAAGTTCTACTCAATATTGATAGAATATCATGTACAACCACGTAAATGCTTCTAATCATATCTGCACCCTAGGATTCGTAATAGCTTGAATAACATCAGCTAACGTGTTCGTGATTATGAGCACTATGGCTGTAAATACTGTAGCTCCTATAAGTAGTGGAAAATCTGAAGCAACAATAGCTCTCGAGACTAAGTTTCCTAAACCTTCTCTAACGAAGACATTTTCAACAACCATTGCCTCAAGAAGTAAGTAAGAAAACATAAGTCCAATTAGTTGAGCTACAACAGAGATGATGTTTGGGTATGCGTATCTTCTTACAATACTTTTTCTGTCTATTCCTAGAGATATGGCCTGTCTAACATATTCTTCTTCAAATGTTTCAGATAGAGATACCCTGATTACTCTAGTAAGAACACCTATAGGGTATGTAGATAGTGCTAAAGCTGGTGGTAAAAGCCTCAATAAGCTATCCACAAATACATCTATTCTTCCACTAATGATAGAATCTATTGTTATGAATCCTGTTAATCCTCTAAATGTTGCATAACTTGGTGAAGTTCTTAGACCTAAGAAGCTGTATCCAGATAGATATAGAATGAGATAGAGAATTCCCGCCACCATAAATCTTGGGCTACCAGCAAAAACAACAGATATATAGTATACCAATCTATCGATATAACTTCCTCTACGAAGAGCTACAGTAGTCCCTAGCCATAGTGCTATCGGTATAGCTATAATAAAGGAATATACCACAAGTTCTAGAGAAGCCATAAAACTTCTAGCAACAAGATTGAGTACAGGTAGCTTGAATTGAACAGATGTTCCCCAATCTCCTGTAAAGAATCTATATACATGTATAGCTATACGGGTATAGAGAGGTAGATCAAGACCTAGATACTCTCTTGCTTTCTCAATAGCTATAGATGCCTGAGGTCCACGAGGTTTTCCAGCCCATACAAGAGCAGGATCACCTGGAGCAAAATTGATGAGGAGAAACGTTATAACTATGGTGCCAAGTATTAGGAATAATGATGCAAAAAATCTTTTCAGAAGATAGTTTAGTGACAACATTTTGCTATAGCTTCACCTCAACATACTGGAAGAATATAGTGTATGTGTATAGCGGGTTTATTGCTTCATATCTTATCACCACGTGTCTAGGATCGTATACATATATGTGTTGCATATCCCAAAGATTAACAGCAGGCGTATCTTCGAAAACAATTTCTAGAACTTTTTCATAGAGAGATAACGATTTATCTATATCTTGGAGCGAGGTATAGTAAGCTTCGTAAAGCAGTTCATCGAATTCTTTATTGCAGTATCCAGCCCAATTCCAGTAATTATACACACCTTCTTCAGGCTCAAGACACTCAAGAAGACTGAAGTAATCATAAGGCACCATATATGTTGGCCACCAGTCATTTATAATTATGTGTGGTGCTGATTCAGGATCACTCCAGACAGCTTCTCCCTGCTGTTTGACTTGTTGCCAAGGTAGAGGCTTTATAAGGAGGTTTATGCCTAATGTTGATAGAGCTTCCTTAAGCATTTTGGCGAAAACTTCTTCTTCTTCATATCCTTGCGTTATGACGATCTCTAAATCTATCTTTTTATCTAGAAGCCTTACTCTTTCGAGAAGTTCTCTAGCTTTCTCTAGATCTTGATTCAACTCCCATTTCTTGCTATATCCTGGAAAACCATATGGTATTAATCCACTTCCCTTTCTACCGTAGCCCATGAGTGCTTGCTCCACAATTCTATTCCATGGTATAGCATAGACTATAGCTTTCCTGAACTCAGTTATATTTGTTGGCCATCTCTTTGTGTTAAACATCATTATGAAGTTATGGAAAGTATCAACAACATGGATTTTGTAGCCATCTTTCTCTAAACTGTTTAGCGATCCTCTAGGTACGGATGAAGCAATATCTATGTGTCCTGTTCTAAGCATTCTTTCTTGGCTTCCCGGATCTTCAACAATCTTTATTATGACGATATCGGGTGCATCTGGATTGTTTATCTCTCTCCATCCCCACCAATTCTCAAACTTACGTAGAACCACTATATTCTCTGGCTCGTATCTCTCGAGTCTGTATGGTCCTGAACCAAGGGAGTTTCCAGAATTAAACCATTCGGTAAGTTTTTCAGATAACATATCGTCTGCTTTACTGAGCTCTAGAATCCTTCTACTGTATATAAATGCTGAATAAGCAGCTGCAAGAGATACCCTTATATCACATGAGTATAGTGTAGTTATATAGAGAGTTTTGTTGTCTACCACATCTATCTCATCTAAACAATCCCATATATAGCCAAGTCCTAGACCTTTTTCTTCATACATAAGCTTTGATCTCCATATACTGAAATTGACATCGTATGCTGTAACAGGTGATCCATCATGAAACTGTGCATCTCTTAAAACAATTCTCCAGGTGTTTTCATCAACTCTATCGATTTCTCTAGCTAATACATACTGATACTCATTTCTAATAGGATCATATCTCAGGAGAGTTTCATATACTAGGTGAAGCACTATTATACCTGTGTCATCCTCTATACTTGGATCTATGCCTGTTATAGCATCTCTATAAGCGTAGATAATGTTCTTCTCTAGTGGGCTGGGAACTTCATGATCTGGGTATGTCGATCTACTTGATTGGGAGAAGTAGCTATATAGAATAACAATAGTGATTGTGGCTACAATTACTACAGCTATTGATGCATATATCTTTTTTCTGTTCACCTTAGACCCAGAGAGGCTAGCATATACCACTATATAAGTTTTAAACCTCATATGGATTTATGGCTAGATACAATCCAGTTAATTAGGTATTACCACTATTTGACAGAAAGCATAATAAAGCTCTACATTTAATAGCGATTCAGTATGAGTTCTATCTAGTGAGCTCTATGAAGACATATGTGGGTTGTTGTGGATACTGCTTAGCTAGATCAAAGTACTACACGGTATTCAATGCTGTTGAACTACAGGAGACGTTCTACAATATACCTGGTACAGATAAACTTAAGAGATATAGAGATGAAGCTCCTGAATCATTTGTATTTTCTCTAAAAGCTTGGCAAGCAATAACCCATCCACTAGATTCACCAACATGGAGAAAAGCGAAACATGTTCCAGATAAATCTCTTAGCAATAGATACGGTTTTCTAAGACCAACAAAAGAGGTTTTCGAGGCATGGGAGAAAGTTGTTGAAGCTGTAGAGATTCTAAATGCAAAAGTTGTGGTTATTCAAACACCTCCAAGCTTTGGTTATAGCGAAGAAAACTATAGAAATGCTCTAGAGTTCTTTTCTACAGTTGATACAGATAGATTCGTTATTGGTTGGGAGCCTAGAGGTTCATGGCTACAGAACCTGGATAAAGTAGCCGATATTGTATCTAGGTTCAGGAATGTGGTAGAGATTGTAGATCCTCTCAAAAGGTTTCCAACTGTAGTAAAGTCTGTAGCTTACTTCAGGCTTCATGGTCTAGGTGAACACGATGTAAACTATAGATACAATTACACAGATGAAGATCTAGAGAGATTATGTATAATTGTCAAAGATCTTAGCTCTAGAAATTTAGAAGAGATTTACATAATGTTCAACAATATCTATATGGCTCAAAACGCATCAAGATTTAAACAACTTTGCATTATTTCCTAAACAAAATTGTTAAGTCAATCGAGATCAGCTACATATGTATCATCAAACAAGTTTAGTGTATTGTTCATCATGATGGTATTGAGATAGTTTCTATAGCTCATATCTTTTATAGTTCAATATAAGATTTGTTATACCTATAGATGTATTAAATCATTATGTAATGTGATAGTAATAACAAACACTAGATCTCGCCTCTATTACTCTAACATTTCTAGCTTGATATCACAACATCACTTCAAAATTGTTCATGAATTTAGATATCATTCAGTAAATCGCTCTCTATATGATGTAGGCTAATAGCTTAAGAGATCACTAGAACGAGACTATCTATACTATTCCATAGAATTTTTGTTGCAGAAAAAGTTATGGTATAGAGAGTAAATCTAATGTATTTACTGTAGAAACCTTATTTTAAATGGTATGTGGTCTGTCATTAAATGGAGGCCTGGTGGTAGCCTCTTTATCTTTTCAGCTATGTTTAGAACAACTGCAACAGTACCTTGGTCACCTGGTGTTCCACTACTTTTCCATGTTACAGAATAGTTCTTCCCCACGATAGTTATCTCTTCATATTCTGGGGCTCCTACATAAGCGTAGAACTCTATCCTTATAATCTCTTTATCATATACATAACCTATACCGGTACCCTTGACTCCTCTACAGAAGCCTTTCTCTATTCTTAAGTCCATCCACTCTATTGTTTCCTCAGCTACCAATGGTTTTTGTTCTTCTAGAACTTTTGTTAGCTGAAGATCACCTGCATGAGCTATAAGGTAGACAGATTCTGCATAACCAACATGTCCCGATAACTCTCCTCGTTTCATCATATCTTCAACAACCCTAAAGTCCATCCCTATCCCAATCTTCTTCCTAAACGATTCTCTCCTCTTAGAAGCATCAACACTTCTAACAGCTCTTATAGACTTTACCTGTGTTACTGATGAAGCTAAAGATGCTGTAAGAGTATCTAAGAGGAACCCTGGATTAATACCTGTGCCTAAAACTGATACACCTTGATCTAAAGCGATTTCGTTGAGCTTAACAGCTAAGACAGGATACCTATAGTAAGGATATGCAAGAGTTTCACATGTAGATACAACGTCTATCCCCATATCCAGTACAGAGACTATTTGGTTATAGACCTTGTCTAAATAAGATCCTGTTGCATGTACTGCAACATCTGCATCACCAAGAACACTCACATCATCAGAAACCTCTAGCCCTATGGACCCTATTCCCAGTATCTCTCCAATATCTCTACCTATCAGAGCTCTATCTACATCAATAACTCCTGCAATCTCATAACCACGCTCAATAGCTTCTCTAGCCACCAGTCTTCCTATAGATCCAAACCCGTATATCCCTATTAACAAGCTATCACCTCGAATAGCTAATTAATGAGAGTAAAAATATCTTAAAGAATTCTAGTGATCTAAAACTTGTTAATGAGTCCATGGCTTACTAATCTCAGAAATATTTCATTATATTCTGACGAAATCTATGGCATTAGTCTCTCCAAAATCTTCACAATCTCTAGCTCATCTCTATACCAGGTCTAGGGCTTTCATTCAGTACTTCACAAAGCTATCCAGAGTTTTATTCTATCTATCATCTCTATTTATTATACAATAACTAATTTTCTGTATCCTCATTTTAGCTAAGTTGTTTAACAGATAGAAGTGCTATAAGTGTTTTAGCATCAGCAGCATCATCTGCTAGAATCATTTCGAGAGCTTTATCAATATCAACTTCAACAATCTCTATAAGCTCTCCTTTTTCAGGAGATGCACCTACATACTCAAGATTTTTAGCTACATATATATGTATAACTTCATCACTATATCCAGGTGACATATATACCGAGACAAGCTTCTGAACATATTTAGGTACATAGCCAACCTCTTCTCTAAGCTCTCTTACAACAGCTTCTTCAGGTGATTCACCAAACTCTATCCTACCTGCAGGAATCTCTAGGATCCATTTATTGATAGGAGCTCGGAACTGCTTAACCATAACAATTTTTCTCATATCTTTAAACGGTACAATAGCCACACTCTGACCAAATCTAACAACGTCTTTAACAAAAACCTCAGTACTATACATGTATACTCTCTGGATAAGCTCGACACGTTTACCTCTACATAGAGTCCTCTCTTCAACAAGTTGAACCATTTACTAATACCCCTCTACAAAATATAGCAATAAGATCTGAATTAAAATAAAGTTTCAATAGATCTACTAACTAATGTTACATACATGGCCACTATATACAGGAAACACTTCACTATACTCTCTAAATGTCTGAGTTATTCTCTAGCAATATATTTGTTAAGGAAAGAAATCTCTCAAAGAACTTAGCTCAGAAACAAGAACTCTGTATAAGGTTTAGTAATTCTGTAGTTAAGATAAGATACAATTGAAGTAAGTATTCTATGTCTATAGGTTTGAATTACATCATATTCATAATTGCAGGTATTTGTGTTACTAAAGGTTCATGTATCATTAAGAGATCTAGAGATATAAAGTGTGATCTTTATGTAGAGATTGTTTATGAAAGATGAACAGATAATGTTGTTTAATATATGTTTCAAGTATTGGTGCTATATCTTCATAATCAGTAGAAGTGAAGTTTGTGGTGCTACATAGTTTATGAAGAATAAATGAATTGAATTATATGGATTCGGTTCAGAAATCTGTCTAGTAATTCTATACTTCTCTAGTTAGAAAATAGACAACAAGTAGAAGAAGTAGAGCACAGATATAAGCATATAACATCAACTTAATGCTTAATACAGATAGCTCCTAGCTATCTGTAGTTTATGAAAAATGCTTAGTGATAGCTATTGGATTTCAATAATTTGGTTGGATGAAGATATTTTAGCTCTACTATCTTGCTATACACATTATTGTAGCTCAATAGAACATCGTTTTCAGCTATAGCTACTGATGCATGGAGGCTATCGAAATGGGTGAGACCATATGTTTCTCTAAGTTTCTGAGCTATAACCATGTGGATAGGTTTCACCTGGATGATCCCTATGCTATAGAACTGTATGACTTGGTCTAGAGCTTTATAAAAATCTGGTAGAATAACCTTTATCTTGTTAGACTTTATCAGTATCTCTAACTCAACTAATGTGTAGGGAGATAACATCAGATGCTTCACATTTCTGACGATGTTCATTGCTTCTAGATGGCGTTTATCTGTCTTAGACGCTAAAGCTAGTACGAGATCTGTTTCTATAACCACCATACCTCTATATACCTCCCTCTATCTCTTCATCGATAGCCTTTCTAAGCATACCGATCTCCATCTCTACATCATTCGTACCGCTAACAACCGATAGCTCTAGAAACTCTATAGGATCTTTAATACGCTCAACAATAATCTTATCTTCTTCAACACGAAGACGAACAATATTATCAATACCTAGCTTTTTCCTAATATCGCTAGGTATCATAATACAGCCTTTAGCATCTATCCTAACAATAACCTCCATAATTCCACCACAGAATACTCTGGCTACTCTAATTAATAAGTTTAGTAGTATCTACTGAATCAAGTTAAAACCAATTGTTATACCAAATAAAATCATCAATAAACAACAAGAGTTTAATATAGAGCAAACTCTATTCAATTAATAATCTAAAGTGTATCAAATTAATATAAATCAATAAGCATTACTAGAGATGCTGTATCCGTTCAGAGAAATTAAAGAGGATGACTATTACTGGAGATCATCAGAACCAAGTAGAGTGTGTTATCATAAAGGTTATTATATTAAGAAGAGACTTACCGATAAGTTATTCCCTAAATTAACCTCTATGTATAAGACCTTAAACTCGTATCTACATTAGATAATCTTTGATGACTTAATAAAAGATTTTAAATTCAGTGGTTGGAGGGTTAGAAGCAGTAGTGGTGAATCTCATGTCTCAAGAAAGTAGCTATAGTGTTAGTGATGACGAGAAGTTGTGGGGATTGTTAGCATGGTTGTTATCTATTGTTGGAGCTATACTAGCGCTAGCACTCAAACCTAACTATAGATACGCTAAATACTGGTCATATCTATCGATATCCTTCTTCATAATAGCTATTATTGCTTCTATCATTGGTGGTATAGTAGGTCTTGTACCGATTTTGGGCTGGATCCTACAGGTGCTTATATCGTTAGGTCTCTTGGTGATATGGATTATAGGTATAATCAAAGCGTTGAATATTGAGTGGTGGAAGCCACAAATAATATATGAGCTAGCTAAAGCTATAGGTATAGAGAAGATATAGAAACTAGATATATCCAGATGCAATATTTTTTGTATTGTTTATCTATTAATTAAATTATATTTATATGTGTATTTGAGTTCGATACAGAGTATCGATCTAGTGGATAATGGAGATCGTAGGTGATGGTTTATACAGATTTCGTACGATAATGATTTTCTATCTATTGATGGCTCTAGAGTCTTTTTGATGTGTGGTGAAGTTCATTATTTTAGAGTGCCTAGAGCTCTGTGGTATGATCGTTTGCTGAAGGTTAGGAGAGCTGGTTTTAATTGCGCTGCTAGCTATATTCCATGGAATTGGCATGAACCTGAAGAAGATAGTGCAATATTTAGCAATAGGGTTTTTGATTCACCTTATGAATCAAATTTGTTTAGTAGAGATTTAGAGAGCTATATCCAGATGATCAAGAGTTTGGGTATGTTTTTTGTAGCTAGACCAGGGCCATACATATGTTCTGAATGGGATAGTGGTGGACATCCTAACTGGCTTTATAGAAAAACAAAGGTGCTTAGATCTATTGATAAAGACTATATCGAAGCTGTTGAGAAATGGTATAGAGTTGTGCTACCGATAATAGCTCGATACACAGTTCCACGTAATGGTCCTACGATTCTTCTCCAAATCGAGAACGAGTATTTCTGGGGTGATGCTCCATACATATTGAAGCTCTACGAGATAGCTAGAAAATATGTAGAGGATATACCTATAGTTACAAATGAGGATTGGTTTCTAGAGGATACACCTATTGCAAACACTATAGATGATTATCCAGTACCATGGGATATAGAGGAATTCGACAATAAGATCAAGAGCTATATGAAGATGCGGAAAGGTTTCTTGAAGATGTTTATGGAGCTAGAGGGTGGATGGTTTACATACTTTGGCTCACTCTATCCCACTAGTAGAGGATCTATTCCTGCTGAATGGAGTGAAACTCTATTGAAGACAGCAATAGGATTAGGAATCAATTCAGTAAATATATACATGTTTCATGGAGGAACAAATCCAGGGTACTATACAGGTAAATATATAACGTCTTCGTATGACTATGAAGCACCAATAAGAGAGTGGGGAGAGCTATCGCAGAGATACTATGTCTTGAAGAGGATAGCTATGTTCATCAAGTCATTCAGCAAACTTTTAACAAAAACAGTCCCTGTTGATGGTGCTGTAGAGGTGAGCAATAAAGATGTTGAGGTATTTGCTAGAGTTAGTGATAGTGGAGCTATAGCTATCTTAAGGAATCTAGATATATACCCTAAACTCACGAAGATTATCTACAGAGGTCATGTATATCCATACAGAAACATTGTTATGGTTCCTCATAGAAATGCTAAAATAGTTCTCCTAGATACTGAGATAGAGGATACTCCATTCAGGATTCTTTATACATTATCAGAACCGCTACTCATAGAGAGATTCGATGTAGATACTCTCATCATGGTTTATGGTGATGTATCTGAAGTTGGAGAAATAGGTATAGAGTCTAGTAAACCTATATCTATTGTGTATACAGAAGGTATGGATGTGGATAAGAGGAACGATAGATTAGTTATATTAAGTTATGTGCATAGCTACATAGACTCTATAGCTATTCTAGAATCAGAAGGTAGGAGGTTATATATTGTGGCTCTATCTAGAGATAGAGCTAGTAGAACATGGTATATAGATGATGTAGATCCTCCAATTATTGTGGTATCGAATATATACTTCATTGGGCGAACAACATCTAGAGAAGATGGCTTGGTTCTAGAAGCAGAAGTTGATGAAGAGAGCTGTGGATCTATACTACTTGTATCTTCTAGACCTCTCTCATCTATATACGTGAACGGTAGATCTATAGAGTTTGAGAATATGCATGGAGTTCTCTATAGATCTAGTCTTAGTCAAGATTTCTGTAGAGATATAGATCAACACAAAATTATGTATGGACATATGTGGAGATATAGAGAGGATATCATAGATGTCGATGGGAGAGAGATAGAGGCAATGAAGCCTCTAGAGATTGTTGGATATACATCTAATGGCTACTACATATATACAATAGACTTCAATATAGATAGAGATGTTTTTAAGTACCTCAAGAATTCTTATATCTATATAAGCTACTTTAACGATTATGCTACAGCTATACTTAATGGAAAAACACTTGGATCAAGATACCATACTCTAGAAATAGATGCATCAAATATACTGAAAGAAGGTGCAAATAGATTAACTATACTTCTAGAAGCTACTGGTCATCCAAATGATGGTCTTGTCTATATCCCCAATGGTATTGTTGGAGGCATATACCTAGGTAAACTTGAAGAGATTCAGCTAAACGACTGGAGATACATAAAGATACAGACTAGATATGGTAGAGACTTCAGTATGGCTAGATTCATTAACAATCCTGAGGAAGTGGTAAAGATACTGAATAATATAGATGCAGAGAGTTCTAGTGATACAGCTAATTCTCTTGAGAAACAAGGTCTCTATATAAAGTATCTAGATATAGATAAAAAGAGAGGTAGATATATTCTAGATCTAGGTAAAGCTACATACTATAGTAACTACTTCTACTATCCAAGAGCCCTAATATTTGTGAACAAGAGATATGTCTCGATATATACAGGACCTATAGATATAACAGAGTATCTTACTGAAGGTATTAACGAAATTGCTGTATATATAGATTGGTCTCGTATAGCTCTACACCCAATCCTAAAGATATATCAGTATAAGGTCAATGGTTTATGGAAAGTTAAACCATATACCAAAGGACTAGAGGAGAAGTGGTATACAGAGGATCTAGATGATAGCTCGTGGAGCTGTATAGAGATCCCCAAGATCTTTAAGGATACCGAAGGTAGAGTTCTATGGATCAGAAACAAGATACATATAGATTATCCAATAGATACTGTAGCTCCACTAAAGCTCATCATTAAAGCTAGTAATGTCAAGATCTTGGTATTCTTCAATGGACAGATTATTGGTAGATATGTTGATGAAGGTCCACAGAGAGAATTCTACATACCTGAACCCCTACTTAAAAACGGATTGAATACTATAGCTTTAGCAGTACATGTAACAAGCAGTAGAGCATCAATCGATAGTATACGTATTGAGCCATTCTACGTAAATAAGAAACTAGCTATAGAGTTAGAGTGGTAAGCTCTACAACAATTCTATATCAATAATCAATCAAATTTATTTTATATTGAAAAACATATAGAGAATTCTACTAAATATCTCTACTTGTTCTAGAGGATGTACTACATTAGAATGTATATATGGGTACTAGATAGTATATGGTATTCATGTACTTCAGTAAATAGAGCTTGAAGTGATATAACCTAAATTTTTATCGGATAGATTTTATATACTTAATGTACATAGTTATTTAGTTACTGCGATACTACTTAATACGCATCTCTAGCCAGTATATTTAAATACTATAGTAAAGTTTTTAAATGGGGAATTGCAGTAGTGAGGAGAGCAGTAGAAGGGCTTAGCAGTGTATGGAATTTACCAATACAGTAGTTAATGTTTTTAGTGGTAGTAGCTCTAAATATCTAGCTCTATCCAGTATACCTATAGATGGATATATGATTATCTCTATCGATAAACATATCCTTGGGGGTATCTATGTGTATTCAGTAGAATTTATTGGAATCATGTGCTGAAGAAGTTTATGTATATAGGGTGTGGAATTGGTGATGCAAAGTATATGTGTTGAAAATCAAGCAGAGATAGTTTCTTTAAAGAGTATATATAGAAGTGCTGTAGATCTATCTATGGTTTCAGTAATCATACCTGTACTTAATGAAGAAAAAGCTATAGGTATGGTGATAGATGAGATAGTTTCTATAGGTATCTCTAGAGTCAATATAGTTGTTGTTGATGGGGGAAGTAGCGATAGAACTGTAGAGATAGCTAGATCACGTCAAGTTCTTGTTGTACCTCAAGAAGGTAGAGGTAAAGCTGATGCTGTTAGAACTGGATTGAGATATGTTTCAACTCCATATGTAGTTGTTATAGATGGTGATGGGACGTATCCAGCGAAATACATATCTGCTATGGTTGAGGCTTTAGAGAGTAATGGATGTGATCTAGTTATAGGTGCTAGAATCTATGGTCATGGATCTCAAAAACCTGTTTTCAGGTTTGGGAACAAGGTTCTTACAAAATTCTTTAATATACTCTTTGGTACTAATTTAAGGGATGTATTAAGCGGTATGTATATGGCTAGAGTAGATGAGTTAAGCACTATTGATTTTGAGATGGATGGATTTAGCCTAGAATCTGAGATAGTTAGTCATTTCGCTAGTTTTGGAAATATATGTGAAATACCTATAGAGTATAGATCTAGAGTAGATCCAAAAGCAAAGAAATTAAATGTTCTTCACGGACTCAAGATAGCAAAAGATATTGTTAGACTTATGTGGAGATATAATCCAACTTTATTCATATCATCAATAGGAATTCTAATGCTTATACCAGGACTTGTTTTAGGAGGATATACAGCATATCACTACTTCTTTACAGGCATAAAACATTATGTTAAAGGAGTTATAGCAGTAATACTTACAGCAACAGGTCTTATATCATCTGTAGTAGCAGTTCTATCACTATATATAAAGAGGTTCGAGATAAGAATCACTAGGCAACTCGAGAAAATAAGAAAAGAAATGACTAAGAACATCAAAAGATAATGAAGTATCACAGGATCTGCTACAGGATGTATCTATCGATAACCATAAGCGATAGAGTCTCTCTATAAATATCGCTCTATAGATCTCTATACCCATTGGTAATACAGTATTGACAATCCTTATACAAAATGTATTAACAATACTATATATGCTACTCTATGTATATCTATTATACTACTTATCTCACAAGTTTTAACTAAGTTATGTAAGAGAAATTTATTAACTACTTCACCTATAGTTATATAGAGTTGTTTAAAATGGTTATAGAGGGAAAAACTATTTGGATAAAATCAATAGCTGTATCCTTACTACTTCTACTGATAGCTATTACCATAACTACTATCTACATTAATACACAATCAGTATCAGGAAAACTAAGTATAGTTCTCGATGGAGAAGATAATGAATGGGGGAATATATTTGGATGGATAAGTCCAGCAGGAAGAGGTGTATGCTCAATCCCTATAACAAACTATGCAGTATGGTTGTGCTGTAACTCAACTTCTTATCCAAGAGAATGCCAGATAATGTGGAAAGATGATGAAGGGGGAGCAGTAGATATACATTATGTTCGAATATATGTGAATACTTCAGGCATATATGCATTCATAGAGATAAAAACAACCAAAAATACAAACATAACAATAACTCTAGATGATATCAAAATTACAACAATATTATCAGTTAATGGTTTTCCTGTAGCTAATGTTAATCTGATTCATAATGATTTGAATATTAGTGGTATTGGTGTAGTTAGAAGTTATGGCGCTAATGTTTATGGTGTTGAGATTGAGGTTAAATACTCAGTTAATGGTTCAAGAAAACTATCTCTAGAAGCGCGAAAAATAAATACCGAAGGTTCTGGGAATATTGATAACGATACTCAATTTTGTGTAGATAGTATATGTAGTAATAGTCTTGTTGTTTCTCTTGATGGTGTTATTATTAATGCGTATGTCACTACTACGGAAACTGTTGTACCTATTCCAGTTCCAGAGCCTGCATTAGTTATAGCTTTTGTTGTATTGTTATTAGTTTCTGTGGTATTGATTAAGATAGGAAAAGCATATAGATAGTCTTGAATAGAGATTTGTTTTAATGTGATTATGTTTAGGTGAATAGCTTCTTTTATAGTGTTAGAGAATGATTTAGTATTGAATGTGTATGATAGTTAGTGGTGTTGTGAGTAATTTGATGGATTGTTCTAGAGTTGAGCACTATATAGGATATATTCTGTATACTTAAGCCTGTATCTATTTCATGTGGTTTCATGTATATGGTTCTAGTCTTGCGTTATCTTATATTCTGTATATTGTGCATCTGCCGTTGGGTTTCATAACCATGTATCCTACAATCTTTTTATTTTCTCTGCATAGTATGAATCTACAGTTCCTGAAGATTGTTAAAGCTCTTACTATATTCAGTAGATCTACTGCTGATGCAGATATATGTAGCACTAGCTGTATATAGATGAATGGATCTCTAGTCAATGTATATGTTATTGCTAGAGGAAGTGTTATAAGCATCTGTGGAGCTAATGCTATATAGATGTACTCGCTCCATAGAATCTCCTTATACTCTATAACTAATCCACCTAAACCTATGGATAAACGTATCTTAGCATCTTTTCCAAGAATGTATCTAGCTACAAAATAGTGTATATATTCATGTGCTAGAGCTATAGCTATAAACATTAGGATAGTTGTAGTTAATATGTATGGTTTATTCATTGTGTTAATGTATTGAGTGATTCTCGAAAGAGCTGAAAAACCTATAGTTATAGCGACAATTATTGTGATATAAATAGATAAATCGTATTTAGTAATACATCCAGATACATTACAGCTCAAAATAATCACCATGAATGCTTTAGCTATATTGTTATCGAGATAAAGATACAAAAATCACAAAAATCTATATATATTCTGTAGATACATGTGTATAGATAGAGATGATTGAGAGAATATCTATCAACTATAGAGGCTTTAAGCTACAGCTTATCGATTTAGAAATATCTTGAATCCTGTGTGCTGGATATTATTGCTATGCTTCTTTAATTGTTAAGCTTTTTAGGATTGATAACAATATGCTTCTAGGTGAATAGCATTGGAATGCTTAAGAATCAAGGCTCCAGCTCATCTTCATGCAGGAAATATGGATCTTCATGGAGGTTTTGGAAGACTTTTCGGAACAGTTGGATTCACTATTGATTACCCATTCATTGTTGTTGAGGTTGAGAAGAGTAGAGATATTCAAGCTGATGATCCATATGCAAAAAGGTTTGCAGAATCTCTGGTAAAGAGTTTTGAAACTGGTGGTGTAGTTGTTAGAGTTAGGGAAAGGTTTTATGAGAATGCTGGTCTAGGGTACATAACCACGCTTGGGCTATCCATAGGTTTAGGTATCTCAGAGTTATACAATCTTAGGAAATCTCTTGAAGAAATAGCTCTAACTATTAAGAGAGGTCTTGTAACAGCTCTAGGTCTATATGCTTGTAGATATGGTGGATTTATAGTTGAGGGTGGGTTTAGGAAAGAACTTAGGGATAGAAGTATCCCGCCGCTGATATTTCGTGGAGATATTCCTGATGATTGGTTCTTTGTGGTAGCTGTTCCAGAGAGGCCTTGGAGAAAACTGAATAAGCTTAGAGTTAGTAGTGAGCCTAAGATTCTAGAGGAGGTTAGAGCTAGTGATGAAGAAGCTTCATATCTATCGAGACTTGTCCTCATGAAGATTATACCTAGTTTTATTGAAAAGGATCTCAAGAGTTTTGGCGAAGGTTTGACGGAATTCAATAGAAGGCTTGGTTATATATGGATGAAGTATCAAGGAGGGGTGTATTGTGATCCTCTTGTAGAGAGAGGTATCGAGATAATGACTAGATACACATATGCTGCTTGTCAATCTTCATGGGGTCCAACATTCTACGGTATAACAGATAGTGAAGAATCTGCAAAAAGAGCTGTAGAAGAACTTGAACAATTGTTGAGAGGCAATGGTGGTGGGGTTGTGTTTGTTACACATGGTAGAAACAGAGGGTTAGAGGTAGAGAGTTGTGGTTAGAGTTATTGGAACAGATTCGGGTACCAAGAGCTACGATATATTTGGTTTTGATGACGAGTCTGGAGAGATTCTTGTCGACGAGTCTATACCTAGAGATGAGATGGTTAGAGACCCATCGATAGTTGTCAAGAGGCTTAAACAGATAGATAATGTTTATCGAATTGATGCTATTGTTGCTTCAAGTGGTTATGGTATGCCTCTTAAATTAGCTAGAGATGCTACTGATGAAGAGATAGCTATGGCTACTTTTGTAACTGAAAACGATGTTAAGAGAGGGCTGAGGATACTTGGTTTAAGGAAGTTAATGAAGATGTTGAAAGAAGATAAACAGCTGAATGAAAAGACCTACTTTACCCCAGGTGTTATACATCTACCCACAGTCCCTAGGTATAGAAAAATCAATAGGATAGATATGGGTACATCAGACAAGATATACTCTGTAGCACTAGCTATAGCGAGACATGCAGAAGCAAAAAACATAAGCTATAGCTCAGTAAACCTGATTACTGTTGAAGTAGGTTTCGCATATACATCAGCTATAGCTGTAAAGTGTGGTGAAATAGTTGATGCTTTAGCTGGAACATCTGGTTTTCCAAGCTATCTTGGGGGAGGCTTTATCGATGGCGAGATATTCTATGCTGTAGCAAATGTTGCAGAGGTATCTAAAGAGGTTTTGTTTAGAGGTGGTGCAGCATATCTATCGAATATAGATCCATTTAGAACACCTATAGAGATGTTTATTGAGATGGAAGATGAGGGATATAGACTTATGCTTGAATCTATAGCGAAAGACATCTCTGTGCTAATGGTTTCAACAGAACCAGACTCTATATACTTTAGCGGACGCTTCACTAGAGTGAAGAAGTTTATGGAGGATTTATCTAGATATCTAGAGGAGAATCTGTTCAAGAAGTTTAGAGAGAGTCCTATGATAGTTAAACTAGAGAGTAGAGGTAGGATAGCTAAAGAAGCAGCTGAAGGAGCAGCTATAATCGCTAGCGGAATTGTTGGTGGAAGGTATAGAGAGTTAGTCGATGTTCTTAGACTTAGAGAGAGTAGTGGCACGATATTCGACTATATAAATATTGTGGATAAAGAGAAGCTTATAGAGAGATACAGCTTTTTACTCTATTAACCAGAGGTTTCTATCTAGAACACAGTATCAATAGCTATGTATCACTATAATCAGTTTATCGATATCTTGCAGAGACTTGAATAGATTTAGTTATTAGGTGGATCTGATATATCGGCTATTACTGGATTAAGTATAGCTAATATATCTCTAACCTTTACTAGAGCTAAAGAATATAAATCTCCTCCACCACACCATACATACTCTTTTCCAGCAACATCTTGATCAACAACAATCATATAGCTCTTTATACACTCAGTTAGAGGAGAAACTCCACCTACATCAAAACCTGTATACATCTTTACTTCATGAGGTTTAGCCATTCTCAGGGATCTAGCTTTTACTACATTTGCTAGTTTTCTGTAGCTAAGCTTCTTGTTACCTGGAACTATAGCTATCACAGGTAGAGAATCAGCTATCAGAACTAGTGTTTTTATGATACTCGATGGATCTGCACCACACATATGTGATGCTTTTTCAACAGATTCAACAGTATCGCTAAATCTGTATAGAGTAGCAGAGATATTGTATCTCTCTATGAATTCTTGAACACTATCGCTACACATCATAGTGCATCAGCTACTAAGTAGTGTAGAGACTATGTTTCTTAGACCTGATACAAACATTTCTACAGCAAAAGACGCTATGATTATCGACATAAATCTCCCTAAACCATGTATAAATGTGTTACCAAGAAGCTTTACAATCTTGTTTGATACCAAGAGTATTATGTATGTAGCTAAGAAGGCTATATATGAAGCTAGTAATGTGTTGACTATTCCATAAACTTTAGACGAAGCTATAAGTAGTGTCATAGTGCCTGGACCAACTATCAATGGAGTAGCTATAGGTACAATAATGTATTCACCAACACTTATTCTGGATGGCTTGTGTCCTGTTATCAATGTATCTATAGATATAGCCATAAGGAGCACTCCTGCAGCAATTTTGAGGTAAGAGATATCGAGTCCCAGTATATGTAGTACAGCTCCACCAATTGTTGAAAATATTGTTAGTAGAGCGAATATCACTATCGAAGCTCTATTAATATAAGTTCTAGCCTCTTTATCACCAAAACCAGATAGAGCTTCAACTAGTGCTGGAACAGCTGCTAGAGGATCCATTATAGCGAATATCTGTACCGATAGTATTGCTACTGTTGGTAGATCTATTGCTAGATTTATATAGCTCAATTACCTCTACCATTACTTGTTTTACCTCTTAGATGGTGTAGAGGTTTATTAGCTAATGGTATCGAGAGATGGTGTAGAGATACCTTTTTGCCATGTGTTGCTCTACATAATCTCTATACTTAGCATAGGTTCAGCATCTATACTTGTGAAATTATCAAATGCTAGTGGTGTTGCTTGTGCTTTTTGGAGACTCTCTATATCATCTATAGTTCTGGGCATAATCTATGGTCTATGGAGAAGAGGTAGAAAGAGGTTGTGTGGAAGAGAGGTTGTTCTTCTTCTTGTTTCAAGCTCTTCACTCGCTCTACACTTAATTCTGTGGATGGAGTCTCTCTTCAGATTGCCTATAGCTGTGAGTGTTACAATAGTTGTTGCATATCCTCTTCATCTCTCTATAGCCTATACAGTCTATGAAAAGAGCATAAGTCATTTACCGACTCTTTTAGGTTCTATCATAGGTTTCTTAGGTATACTGATGCTCTTTCGAGATGCATTTACATCAGCTACCATAGATATTGTGGGAGTGGTTCAGAGTTTTTCAGCATCAATATTTGCTGCACTATACTTCCATATAGGTAGAGTGTTGAGGAGATCGATGGATCTAGAGCTCTATACAGCATCTGTATATGGGATAGGTGCATCAGTAGTACTTCTGTATTCTATATTTGTGGAAGAGAATGTGTTGAGCTATATTCCATCTTCATGGATGTGGTTCTTGATGTTAGCAATAATACCTACAATAGGTGGACACACAGTTATGAACTATCTTTTGAAGTTTTATAGAAGCTCTACTGTAGCATCTATAGCTTTAACAGAACCAGTAGTAGCAACAATACTTGCCTCAACTATTCTTAGAGAACCTATAGAATTTGTGTATCTGATTGCCTTAACCAAGGTTTTGATAGGACTCTACATAGTGATTAGGTATTCATAGCGATACTCTATACAAAAGCATCTTCTATCTATGGTTCAGTCTTCTGTTTCTAGATCCATGGTGTATAGATAGGGGGTCCCAGGAACTCTTCTTCGGTTATATCTCTATCCTTGAAAACTACAACAAATATTGAGGATAGCGTTATAAATGAAGATACCAAGGCAAAGGGTCTAACAATGAATTCGCCTACGTTTTTTGCAACATCTTGTGATTTAAGATCAACTCTATCGATATATATACGGTTACCACGGCTAGCTATACCCCATATATTTACATTTATTACATCAGTTACAATACTGCCGGTAAAATTGATAAGCACACCTCTTTCATCATATACACCTCTACCAACTATTTGCATGAAGATCCTTATACCGTAATCACGTGCAACAACATTACCTCTAAAGTCTATGGGGACAAGCGTTGATGGTGGAGCTATATCGTTCTTTATTACTCCTGACCATAGCAGTCTGTTGAATGCTATCCTGGGTAGATCTATTGATGGAGATATAGCTTCATCTCCTAATGGTGTATATGCTGCTTGATCTCTAAAGCATATGTCTTGGTTACACACATTTACATCAATTATGTAGACATTTGCTGATCTTGTCGCATTTGCGGTAGAGTATGTAGAGCCTATGAGAACAGCTATAAGGAGTATTGATAGTAGTGTTTTAGCTATAGATCCAAGGCCCTTGGTTGTGTAGAGATCATATGGTTTAAGGAAATAGTAGAAGGTTTCTATAGATCTTCTCTTTAGAAGGTATATCAAGGCTATTCCAGCTATAAATCCTCCTACATGTGCAAAAAACGCTATTCCACCAAAACGTAGATATCCGTATATAACTTGTGTAGCGAACCAGAATAATAGAAAGAATAGAGCTGTTGTAGTAAAACATAGAGGTATCAGGAATAGAAACCAACATATATTGAGTCTTCTTCTAGGATAGAGCATTAGGTAGGCACCTAGAAGTCCACTTATAGCTCCAGAAGCTCCTAGAGCGGGTATAATGAGGTTTAGTGTACCCATGATTGGTGTGAATCCTGTGTGAAAAATTGTTGCAACTATACCTGAAGCTAGGTATAGAGCTAGGTATTTCTTTACCCCTAGTAGTTGCTCTATCTCTTTCCCAAACCAGTAGAGAAACATCATGTTGAAGAATATGTGGAATATATCTCCATGGAGAAACATGCTTGATAGAATTCTATACCATTGTGTAGGGTTTTGAAGCATTATTGGTACATAAGCGAATCTATCTACCCATTCTTGTGTAACACTTGAGAAAAAGTTTTGAGCTGATGAGGCAAAGTATATTGCTACATTAATGGCTATAAGTGTGTAGGTAGCTATAGGTCTCTCTCTTCTTCTAGGTGTCCAGATCCATTCATAAGACAATTCTCTTAACCTCTCACCAACACTACTTTAGTAGTTATATAAGGCTTCAAGAAGATATTCTAGAAATTATTCCCTATCTTTACAACAGCTTTACCTAGAGGAACACCTATGTCTCTCGCAATAGGTCTACATTTAGCTACAAGCATATATACCACAGGTTTCTTCAACATGTTCTCTATCTCTGTTATATATTCATAGTTAGCCATACCTTTAGCTACAACAACATCAACATTGTTAAGTATCTCAATAACTTCTGGCTTTACTTCGTCTAAGAATATGCTTGAGGCATCACTACATGTATCAATAACTCTATCGAAACTCTCATGTAGATTAGCATCTACAGTATCTTCTATAGTTATATCGTTTTGAAAAGCACCACCTTTAACAACAGCTATTACTTTCTTACCCATATACTTAAGTACATCAGCTAGAATCTTATCGAATACAGCTTCGCCTGAGTTATCCATTAGGATAGCTACGTCATTAGCATTCATAAAGATGTTGATTATTGGATCTATATCTCCGTATATCTCAAGAGAATTGGCTAGATTCTTAATGTCGTTAATATCTGGTGGTGTGTATCCTGCAACACCTGTATCTAGTGTGTTTCCTATAAGCGATATCTTTATAGCTATACGGAGTCTATCTATAGGGCTAGGTATGCTTTCTATTATCTGTTTTATCTCTCTATAGATCTTTAGAGCTTCTTCATTAGCTCTCTTCTTAAGCTCTCTATATGGGTCAGAAAGTCCTGTGGTATGCTTTATGTATCTGAATAGATCTGTTGCTATAACTGTTGGTATACATAGACTATCGTATCTATCTCTACAGTTCTTCAATCTATTGCTAACTTTCTCCACAATGTTCTTGATCATCTCTACACGTTTATCTTCATCATATATGAGTTTCTCTATATCTTTTAGCCTTATATTGATTTGACAAGCTATACATTCGGCATACAGCTTCACGTAGTTACACCGATGCTGATTAATAGTCTTAAGTATATAAGTTAGAGGTAGATAACAGTATCAATAGTTTTGAGGTGGTGGATATAGAGCTAGATTCATGGATCTTTACGCTTGGCAACGAGATTGTGCAGGGAAGAGTTATAAACACTAATGCGAGTTTCATTGGCAGAAGATTAACTCTTCTAGGTTTTCGTGTTGTAGGTGTATTATCGTTAATAGATGATGTAGATGTGATATCTAGATACATATCATTGGTGTTGAAGGAGAAGCCAAGAGTTATAGTATCAACAGGTGGTCTTGGGCCAACACATGATGATAGAACACTTGAAGCTATATCAAAAGCTGTAAACAAGAGACTAGTTATCAATCAAGAAGCACTAGAAATGATTAAAGCTAGATACAGTTTACATGGCATAGAGCTAACAATAGAGAGGATCAAGATGGCCTATCTACCCGAAGGCGCTATCCCGATACCCAATCCCATCGGTACAGCTCCTGGTTCTTGGCTTGAAGTAGGAGAAACAATAATAGTATCTCTACCAGGTGTGCCTAAAGAAATGGAGATTATGTGGAGTTCATGGGTTGAACCTAGATTAAGAGCTATAGGGCCACCAATACATATAGTAGAGAGGTTATTTGTAATCGAGGATGTGCCTGAAGCAACATTTGCACCAATAGTTAAAGATGTTCTTAAAGTGTTTTCAAATCTATACATAAAAACTCATCCCAAAGGAGATGAGGTAGGGAAACAGGTTCTTGAGGTATACGTGATGTATTCACATAGAGATAGAAATGAAGCAGAAGTAGCTATAGATAATGCTATCCAGCTTCTACACAAGAAATTTAGAGAAAGATACGGTACAGAACTTAAATCAATGCTAGTTAAAGTAAAGTAACGTTAATCGTAAACAGTATTTTTACTCAAACAATAAACGGAAATATCGATATAGCGTTGAAAACAGTATACAGACTTATTTTCTAGAATATAGAATAATTAAGATATAGACTTCTTACTATAGTAGTAATGCTTAAGTGTTTTTCATTGATATAGCATCTGGTAGTATTTTGTTGTGTCAAGATTTGTCGAATTTGAATGGGTTTATCTTGTTTCCGTATTTCTGTTTTGCTTCTTCTAGTTTTCTCTTTTGGTTCTTCATAATTTCGAAGAATATCGGTGGTGTATCTGGTATAGTTGTATATATGTTCCACCCTCTTTCTATTCTATCTATTAGTTTCTCTATCCTCAACATGAATTCCTTCTCATATCTTGTTTCAGGATACTCTCTATCTAGATGCTTGTTGAATAGTTTAGCGAGATCTCCATAGATAGGTATATAGCCTATAGGTGTTTCTATAGCATCAATATCTCTATGTACCCTAAGTTCCATCCATCTAAGCCAAACAGCTTTATCTCTTTTATCAGCTATAAATCTACCTTCTTCGTCTTTTAAGAAGTAGTTGACATTAAATATCCTAGGTCTAGTTACCAGTTTTTCGCCAAAATCTAGGTGTAGTTTTAAGAATTTACCAATAGATATAGATAGAAAGTCTAGTATAGCGAACGGATTGAACTCCATTTCACCAACACCATCTAGTATAGCTGTCGTTTTTTCTGATTCTAGAATAGCACCCATAGTGACTACTCCATGGATCCAATCGAAAGACTCTACAACTGGAGGTAACGTGTGGTAGTCTCGTCCTCCAAAAATCATTCCATGTATAGGAACACCATTAGGATCATCTATTTTCGGATCTAGATTATCTAGATATCTGATAGATATAGTGAATCTAGCGTTTGGATGAGAAGGCGGGATCTTTAGAGCATTATCGTTTTCAGGAGGCCATCTACCAGCATAATTGATGCCTGGTTTAGGTGGTTCTGATTTTCCTCTCCACCATACTTCTCCATCATCTGTTAGAAGCGTGTTTGCAAATATAATTTCTGTTTCTGGTGATGTAAGTAGTCTATATATTTCTGGATCTTCTTCAGGATTGATACCATCAACAATACCGAACATCCCTACTTCAGGATTTACTGCTCTAGCCATACCATCTACAGCTTTTATGATAGCTATATCATCTCCAACAACTATATCAGCTGCAAAAACAGTTGATGTTTTTCCGCATCCCGCAGGAAAAGCGCCTGTGAAATATGTTACTCTATCGCTGTTTCCTCTAACCCCAACGATAAACATGTGTTCACATAGCCATCCTTCTCTATAACCTTTATATACACAGAATCTGAGCATAAGTTTCTTGAGACCAACACTATTTCCAGCATATTGAGTGTTTATGCTATAGACTGTAGCTCCCTCAAGATCTATGTATATCCTTCTCTTGTCTGTATTCTTAGACCATCTATTCTCATTCAATTCTCCAGATGAATGAAAAAACTTCACATATTCAATATCTGGTGTTTTTTCAACGAATACGTCATAACAAGGTCTATAGAGAATATTCTCTGAATGGATTACGTAAGCAGAATCAGTTACTTGAACAGCATACATAGTGAAATCGGAATCTCTAGGTCCGAAACAATAGAAAGATACGAACATCTCTTTACCGCTCATAATGCCTTCAGCTAACTCGAAAATCTCTCTAAGACCTAACTCTCTACTGTATGTAGTGATAAGAGGAATACTATTATTGTTGGATATCAAGATTTTTGTGTTTTTTCTATCTCTAGCAAGATCGTTAGGTCCATCAAAATGCACTGTATGCATAGGGTATATAGTAGAGATTTCTTCTCCTCTCTCGATAGCAGCTTTCCTTACATACTCTATATCCTCTCTATCACCGGTCACTATATATACTGAAGAAGGTTTAGCTATACTTATTACTTCTGCTATCCATTTATGTAGTGTAGGATCTCTAATCTTCATGAGTCTCTCATACATTCTAGGTGATAACACCTTAGTTAAGCGAGAGTAGAGATCCTCGTTGTCGCTAAAGATCATAATGTTTAGCACCTTTTCATTAACATCTAGATAACTCTCTAGAGACTTAGAATGGTTGCGTATTTAAATATTTCTTTCATATAAATACAGTAAAAATATCTATAGATGCTATAAACTTCTGTATACATATTCTTATTCAGAGATTTTATGCCATGTATTTGTGTTCAGATATGTATGGTGATACTCTTCACATAGATTTTTATACCTCTTATTTGAAAAGGTGCAAGGAGAAGTAGCATCTTGATGAACTCTGGAAAAGGAGTTTAAAAGATATACTTCTCCACATGATGATGCAACTCTATCAACAAACATAATGTGTTTGTAGTAGAGATGCATCTGTATGAGTGATCGAGGTAATAGAGTTAAGTTGTCTTTGTTACCTATTCTAATATCTATTCTAGTATCTATGAACCTTCTCTCATCTTCTATAGCTTCTCTTACAATTACAGAAGGTTCTCTCAATATTTCTAGCGGAAACTCTGTTGGATGGAGAGTTGTTGCTGAAGGCTCCAGTATTTCTAGATATGAGTTTGCTTTAAGTTGTGTAGCAAATGCTTTAAGACTTATTCTCTATATGGATTCAGGAGGCGATATCAATAAAGATGGTATCAAAATGGTAATAGAGGGAACCACTATAGCTATACTACAGGATTCTCTTATAGAGTATAGAAGTAGTGTCATTGGTTACACGAGGATAGGTTATGAAGGTGATGGTAAAGGTACCGCTAAAGGTCTTCACGTAATATACTACATATTTCCAAACACTACATACATTCAGCTCATCAAGCTAGAGCTATACTCAGAACATGGATACCCTAGACTTTATACAGATAAATCATTGATAGAGCCAGTAAATATAACAATGTTTTACTAGTTGCTTAAAGACGAGAAGTACAGCTATGGAACATACTATGTAGACAATGTGAATCCGTATAACGGTGAGCTAAAGATGGCTAAAGTATCTCATGGAGTACCTACCGAGATATATAAGGATTATAGCGGGGTTTCATACTACTATGGGAGAACCTAATATCTATAGCTGTTATCGCTATAGCTCTCTAGATTGTTCTAAAATTCATGGTATCTGTAGAAAGTGTACTGAGGTCAGAGATATGGTGTAGGTACATCAGTAGTGTTAATTGAACATCAGTAGTAATTGAGCTAGTCAACTTTATGTAGATGTATTCGTAAAGCTTCAAGAGAGACAATGGATTACATGGTTACATATACTTGTTGAGAGATCTGAGAAGAGGTTTAGAGGGTTTCTGAAGTATGTAGGAAAAGTAGTGATGTGTATGGAATTCTTTGGCGCTCTATATACTGTTATATGTTGTAATGTTTGTATCTATTTCTTTGGCTTTATATATATCTTTCCACCGATAATCGTGGTATTGGGTATCAGTACTCTTGATCCATCTGATTTCTTGATTACTGTAAACATTGTTGATACATCATCTA
>Ga0209394_1000435_pt1 | contig 33252 bp, 30 predicted proteins | sample JNZ201metaG_FD_184122 | JGI IMG/M metagenome (GOLD analysis project Ga0209394, IMG submission 184122) | Hot spring microbial communities from Jinze hot spring, China to study Microbial Dark Matter (Phase II) - JNZ 20120812A (SPAdes) (version 3) ...
ACCTCTCCCTCTTCCACCCCGCGAACCTAAGGACTTCCTTGAAGGATTCAAGGGGGAAGCTGTACCACTTCTCGGCCCTCGGGGGTTTCCACTTCAAGTCCGTCGGCTCCCCCAAAACCACCTCCTCCCCTCCCTTTACCCTGACCATCAGCCTCCCATCCCTGATCTCCGCGCCCTCGAATCCCCTGGGCAGCTGGTAAGCGTCGACCCTTACCTCCCCTCCAGCCCACCCTCTATTACGTACTCCACGCCCGCAGTCCTGTCCATGTTTAGCGCGAGAACCCTCGCAAAGCCGCTGGGCGCGATTAGAACCTCCCTCCCCCACTCCGCCACCAGCCTGATGAAACTCGTCAAGTCCACGCCGACATTCGCGCGAGGCTCGCCTATAAACGTTGGAAAGTACACAGAAAGTATTGCAAAGCATATTCTATAGTGCGTATAAGCTTCAAGGAAAAATAGGAAATACACCTGTAGTCACTCGATGAACGGGGCTATGTAGGCCTTCAGCCAGCCTCCCCTCAGCTGGACCAGCGTCAGCAGCTTCATCGGAGCGAAGCCCACGCTTCCAGGCACTAGCCCCGCGATTTTGAAAGCCCTCAGAGCATCAGCCAAAGTCCTCAACCTCAGCGTCACCCTATACTCCCCCTCGCAGCCCGGCAAGAGGGTGGTATAGCTCAACCCGCACCCGCTGACGCGCAGCCTCCCCTCCTTCACGGTAAAGCGGATGAGGTCGCCTACCAGCCCCTCCCTCCCCGCCGCCTTGAGGATCCTCTCAACCGCACCTAGGGGGAAGTTGTACCACTTCTCAGCCTCGGGAAGCTCCCACTTCAAGTCCGTCGGCTCACCCAAAGCCACTTCCTCCCCCTTCGCCCTGACCACAAGCTTGCCGTCCCTGATTTCAGCGGACTCCACCTCCACCCTGCCGAGGCAGCTCGATGACGATAGGCGCGCACAACCCGCCCAGGGCGCTCCAGGGGGCCCGCGCGCTCGACGAGGGGGTGAGCAGCCGGGACGCGCACCGGCGACGGGGCGCTGAAAGGAGGGGGTGTAGGCCGCCGCCGAGGGCCGCTGAAGGCGGTGGCGGCCGACCCCATGACACCCGCCCCGGCCATCCACGGCCGAAAGGCTGGGGAGGCCGGGGAGCGGGCCCCTCGAGGAAAGCCAATGAAGGGGGAGATGTGCACCCGGCGCGGAACCAATTGGTTTATATCTGCTGTAAGCGGATGGGCTGGGCGAGCGGCTCGCTGCGGTGAGGATCTTGAAGGTCTATTTCAAGGAGGTAATTGTAAGGACGCAAAAGAGGCGTGAGCTGGTAGATATCACTCACGAGGTTGAACACGCAGTCGATGCAAGCGGAATCAGCAACGGGTTATGCCTTGTTTTTGTCCCGCATGCTACAGCCGCCGTAGTGGCGAACGAGCATGAGAAGGGTTTAATGAACGATATTTTGAGAAAGCTAGAGGAGGAGTACCCAATCAATGGGGAATGGGAGCACAACTTGATCGACGATAATGCAGCTGCGCACCTCGCTTCCGCGTTCATTGGGTCTGCGAGGGTTTTCCCGGTAAAGGACCGCAGACTCGTTCGAGGAACCTGGCAGAACATCTTCTTAGTCGAACTCGACGGACCACGCTCTACCCGAAGAATCTTAGTGGAGGTGATGGGGGAGTGAGCCTGGAAGTGGTCCTCGTTGGACACATCGTGATCGACACCATTGTGAAGGGGATGAGGAGGTGGCAAAGCTTGGGTGGAACTGTTGTCTATGGAGCCTTTGCCGCGTTAAGGCATGAAGCTAAACCCTCTATAGTGTCTAAAGTCGGGGAGGACTTCCCGGACGAGTACTTTCTCTTCTTATCGCGGAACGGCATCGACTTGTCTAACGTCAGAGTCGTTAGGGCGACGAGAACGACACGCTTCAAGCTCACTTACAGAGACAGTACGAGGGAGCTTACTCTTCAGTCTAAGGCAGAAGACATTACGGCCTACGACGTCGAACTCATTAACCTGGACGGAAAGATCGTCATAGCGGGCCCTGTGATCGGTGAATTGGCGCCAAGCATTCTTGAATTTATTCATTCGAGAGCCGCGCTAACGGCTGTCGATTTGCAAGGCTACTTAAGAACAGCTAAGGTGAAGGGTGAGGTGAGGCTTTCACGTAGTGAAGCAGCAGTCAAGGCTCTCGAGAGCGCTGACATCGTCCACGCAGACGCGGACGAAGCAGGTGTATTGACGGGTCTTGAACCGCATAACGCGGCAGCATGGATCGTGAGTAGAGGCCCTAAAGCCGCGCTTGTTACTATGGGAAGCGAGGGTGCTTACGTGGCAACAACTGACAGGGTTCTCTTTGTGCCCTCCCTTGAACCTTCACAGGTGGTTGATACAACGGGGGCAGGCGACATTTTCCTAACGATTTTCACAGTCGAGTACGCACGCGGGACATCTATAGAGGAAGCTGCTGCAATGGCAGCGGCTGCTGTATCGTTCCGCGTTGAAAGGCACGGATTCGATAGTCTACGTGAACGTTGGATCGTTAGAGGTAGAGCTCAGAGGATATTGGACGGTATACGAACTGTTGCTGTTCAAAGCAAAAGCTAAATTTTGCTACTTGAACCCTATGCTCATGGACATGAAAACCATTTTCACGGAGAAGGCTCCAAAACCAATCGGCCCTTACTCACAAGCGGTCGTAGCCGGGAATATGGTATTCGTTTCGGGGCAGATCGGCATTGACCCTATAAGCGGAAAACTGGTGGAGGGAGGAGTTCGTGAGCAAGCGAGACAGGCCCTGTCAAACCTGAAGGTCATCTTAGAAGCTGCCGGATGCGTGATGGACAATACTGTTCTAACAATCGTATTCTTGAAGAATATGCAAGCGTATCGAGAGTTCAATGAGGTTTACTCAGAATTTTTCAAAACACCTCCAGCTAGAGCTGTAGTTGAAGTCAGTGATTTACCTGCAGGTGCAGAAGTAGAGGTTCTAGCGATCGCTTTTAAGCCCACCAGATCTGAAAAGGGGGGTTAATCCCCTCATTCTTACTTCGTTGAGGAGCCCTCTCCAGCCTCTCTCCGTGAGAATTTCTAAAACTTTCTCCCAGTCGAAGTGTATCAGCAGGAGCATTATAACGATGAAGAGTATTACGGAAGCTACCAATTCTGTTAAAATATTACTGCTAATCATTGCTACAATAGAACCGGTGTACGCCGTAGCCGTTGATAGCACGATTTTACCGGCCGCTAGTCCTAGAAAGAGCTTCAGTGCGTCATACTTCATCAGTCCCAGGGGTATCACAATGACGTCATCAGGGGATGGCGTAACAGAGAAGAGGAAGGCAGCAAGAGCCCCGTAGTTCTTCAGCATCTTACCTAGCCTCTCGTAGCGCTCCGCTTTCTCCTTACTCATAAGAGTTCTTGCACCTCTACCCAGCGTGTAAGAAACCATTTTTCCAACGGCACCTCCAAGACCACTAACAACGCCAATTAGTATAGGGTTCGCACCAGGTATTCTGAGAGCGTAAAAGTACACGATCGCAAGGTAAGGGACTGGTATGAAGGGGACCAGATTGCCCAGCGCTGATGCTAGGAAAATTCCGGGGTATCCTCCGATAAACCTCAAGACATCGCGCAGCTGTAGTACCATAGCCTATTCGTAGAGCTGTTCCTACCGCCTTAAGTATTTTTTGTTACCCCTATTCCTGCTTAATAACAACGAGCTTTTTCTGCAGGCAGTCCAAATAAGATGCGGCTGGCCTTTTTGGCTGCGTACGCCGTCATGAATAGATGGGTACTCGTTTTTCACCGGTCGAAGCTGTCCTAATATCTGCCGATGTTACTGTGTAACAGAAATGCACAAAAAGTGTTAACGCGGGGGTTTATTGCTGGTAGTAGCGAATCCAGGCAGCCAGGGGTGTGCATGTGTACGAGGTTGCTGTGAAGGAGGTAGAAAAATCGTTTAGAATTTCGGAGGAAGTTAAAAAGAGATTGTTAGGTATCTCTCCCAAGCTCTTATCGAAGATGAGGAGAGAAGCTGTCGATTGCCCAGTGCTCGGAAGAGAGGTGCCGTTTATCGAATGCTACGTTTGTCCTAACTTCCTCAGGAGAGTTAGGGGCTTCGTCCACTGCAAGGGACTTCCATTACCATGAGTCACGAGAGGATTTTGGAAGACCCCTTCTACAAGCTAGAGGATGAGAGTCTTTCCGAGCTTTTAGCTAAAGCTATTAACTTGTTTGAAACCGAATGTTCTTTGATCGAGGTGGAGGGTGACTCCGTGCTGGTCGTGGGCGACACGCATGGCGACGTGCTGTCCTCAATGAGGGCTTTTAGCATTGAGGCTGAAAGGTACGTTTTTCTCGGAGATTACGTTGATCGCGGACCCCACCAGCTGGAAAACATGGTCTTCCTACTAGCAAGGAAGCTTGAGCAGCCCGATAGAGTCTATCTACTCAGAGGGAACCATGAGTCTCCAATTACGAACATGTACTACGGCTTTCTCGATGAAGTGATATGGCGGTACGGGTCCCAAATATATAGACTCTTCGTTGAGGTCTTCTCACGTCTTCCCTACGCAGCGCTCATTAACAGCACGATCCTAGCGGTTCATGGGGGTATAGCCACTACGTTAAAATCGCTAGGCGATTTACAGAGCTTACCGAGGCCCGATGAGATCCCCGAGAACTGGACAGCCTTTGAGGTTCTCTGGAACGACCCAAGCGAACACGTACAGGGTTTTGCGCCGAGCCCGCGAGGTTATGGAATATTCTTGTTCGGTAGAGACGCCTTCGAAGCATTTGCTGAGGCTACAGGCGTTCGACGCATGCTAAGGGCTCACGAATATTTCCCAGAGGGTATCCACGAGTACTTTGACGGTAAGGTTATCTCACTGTTTTCCTGCCGTTTCTACCCTGAGGCGACTCCGAAAGGTTTGCTACTAACTTCGAGAGCTCAAAGAGACGTGGTGCTGACCTAAGTGCTGAGCAATAAGCGTTATCGTCGCACCTACGGCGAACCCCCCTACATGGCTCCAGGCTGCTATCATCAGTGGCAGCCTTAGGCTCACCACCCCTATTGCCACTTGGTATACGAACCAGATGAAAACAAAGTAGCGAGCCGGCACCTTCAACATAATTATGTAGTAAAAGGGGACCAGCGTCAGTATCCTGGCATGCGGATAGAGGAGAATGTAAGCGCCCACAATGCCGGAGATAGCTCCCGAAGCCCCTATCAGCGGAACCGCTAGTTGAGTTACGAGAGCCTGAGGCGGAAGAAGGAACAGCGAAACGGTGTGCAGTAGGGAGCCCGCGATGCCGCTGAATAGGTACAGGACGAAGAATTGCAGTGTACCGAACCTGTCCTCCACGCTCCTTCCGAAGATGAACAGGAACAACATGTTGCCGATAAGATGCGCAGGATCCCCGTGGAGGAAGAGGGAGGTTAGGAGCGTCTCGAGCCTCGACACTTCAAGAAGGTAGATCGGCTTGAAGCCGTTCTCCAAGATCACTCGTTCGAAGCCAGCCGCGAGCGAGTACGCGAACGCTACCACGTTGGATGCTATCAGTAGCGGTGTAACGATTGATCGGCTCCTCCGCCGCACGTCGTCTCCAATCGGTAGCACGGGTGGAAGGTGCGACAAGAATATTATACTGTTGCTAGCATTAACCCCCATGGACAAGCCGACGGTTCTAATCGCCGGGCTTCTAGGCTCTGGTTGTACCGCTTCGGCCTTAGAGCTAGCGAAGCTAACGAGCTTAACGATCGTGAACAGTGAGAGTATAATTAGGGAAATTGTTTCAGAGAAGAGGGTCCCATACACGCTTCTCATCGAGATGGCTAGGGATGGCGAAGTAGATCTAGAAGATCTTGTAAGGAGTATAGCGCTCGATTACGTGAGAGAGGGTGGTGTCATTATCGAGGGTAGAACAGCCCTCATGCTTCTCGATCGTCCAGCACTGCTGAAGGTTTTCCTGTACGCTGACAAGAAAGTAAGGGTAGAAAGGGTTGCCAAGAGGAGGGGGCTCAGCTTAGAAGAGGCAGAAAGGGAGATTGAGGAGAGCGACGAGGATAGAAGAAGGCTCGTCGAGAAGCTTTTCAAGAGGAGTTTCATGGATCCTTCACTGTACGACTTAATATTGAACACGACAGAGCTGTCGTATGAGGACGTAGCGCGACTGCTCAACGACCTGATTAGATGGAAGCATACAGTGGCGACTGTAGCTAAAAAGTAAAATCCTTTATGTTTCAAATATTTTATATTTTATGTTTAGCTATGTAGAAATATTAGCATTTAAGTTTTTTCTTTAAAACTTCTAACACACTTCGAGTGTTGGTGTGGTTACCGCATGAGAGTGTATCTTCTCCGCCATGACCGTACTCATGCCACGGTCCGCGCAGTACTTACTCTCAGTTTCCCGGATTATCGGGAAGGCTGGCCCATCCCTTGAGATCCGCGCCCGAGGTCAGGGTAGGGGTTAATGGGTTGCTTTTCCTGTTTTTCTCTACCCTTCGGTCTTGTTTACAGCTCTCGTTAGCTTTCATCGTAGGGTCAAACAGGTATGTTGGAACGGCGGGTAGGACACCGGTAAAACTTATCCTTTCCTTTTTCCCATTTCCATGGCCGTTCGAGAGGACCGATAAGCGGCCCCAGACTATTAGTAGAGTAATTTAAGGGGACTCGTAATAGGCCTTTGATGTACATCTACGCTACTGTACTGCGCGTTGATCGAGTTTGCGAGGACATTGTAAGCTATGATCTACAGCTTGAGAAAACTCTCGCCTCTAAGCCTGGGCAGTACATCATGCTGTGGTTACCTCGCGTAGGTGAGATACCGTTAAGCGTGATGCTTGATGAGGGCAAGAAGATACGGCTTCTCGTCGCCCGGAAAGGAAGGGTTACAACCTACATGCATAGCAACGTTAGACCGGGCTGTAGGCTCTTCCTGAGAGGGCCGCTGGGGCGGGGCTTCACGCTCGAAGTTGACAAAGCATTAGTCGTTGGGGGCGGAGTTGGTGTTGCACCACTGGTGTATCTCTGCAAGACGCTGCGGGAGCGCGGGGCACGCGTCACAGCAGCCGTAGGCTTCAGGAGCTCGAAATGCACCCCGCTCATCAATTGCCTATCTAACTACGCGGTCGAACTCCACGTAGCGACGGAGGATGGAAGCTTGGGGGTCAGGGGTACAGCTGTGGATTTGGCGGCAGAATTGATCGGGAGGGGCGATTACGACATCGTTTATACCTGCGGGAATGAGCGCATGATGAAGCAAGTTGTTGAGCTTGCTCTGAGAAATGGCATGAGGGTTGAAGCGTCTCTTGAAAGGTTAATCAAATGCGGTATGGGAATCTGCGGTACGTGCGCGTTAGAGCCTCAGGGGCTCAGAGTCTGCTTTGAGGGCCCCGTTTTCGACGGCAATACTCTGGCGGAAGTTGAAGACTTTGGAAGGTGGTGGCGGAATGGCGCGGGAAGAAAGATCCCAATATAACTTAGATCTAGTTGTCGCTGGCAAACTGTACCTCGATGGAGGGCTTGTAGAGGCGGCCGTAGGAGTTGAGCGAGGTAAGATAGTGTGGGTTGGCAAGCCCTCTCTCGCCCCCCATGCTGAGATGCGCATCGATGCTGGCGAAGGGATTATCGTGCTCCCCGGAATGGTCGATATCCACGTCCACATGAGGGATCTCAACGAATCCGAGAAGGAGGACTGGTTCACTGGTACACTTTCTGCATTGGCAGGGGGGGTAACCTTTGTCGCTGATATGCCGAACAATAAGCCTCCTGCGCGCACAGTAGAGGTGCTTCATATGAAAGAGGCGGAAGCCTCTGGGAAGGCCGTCGCCGACTACGGCTTCTACGTTGGATTGCCGAGTACAAGCAGCGAGCTAGTCCGTGCTGCAGACTTCGGAGTTGTCGGTTTAAAGCTGTACCCTGAGGACCTTCTGAACGAAAGCCTAGTCCCAACCCTGCGGTATGCCGCCACCCTCGGCCTCGTAGTAGTCGCACACGCTGAAGACCCCATCCTTCTGCGAGCTGCCAGCACGTTGGAGAGGAAGGACTTCACCACTCACGGGAGAGTGAGGCCTCCCGCAGCTGAAGCTTCAGCCGTACGCAAACTGGCACACTTAGCTCGGCGGATCGGTTTCCGGCTCCACTTCACCCACGTTAGCTCGGTTGAGGGGTTGAAAGCTGCGTTAAAGGCCAAGCTAGGCTTAGGTGCCACAATTGACACAGCGGTGCACTACCTCTTCCTTAGCGGGGAGGTTACGAGAGAGCTTAGAGGATTAGCGAAAGTAAACCCACCGTTAAGGGGAGAAAGAGATGTTACCATGCTGCGGAAGGCTTTGAAGGCAGGGCTTCTCGACGCGGTGATCACTGACCATGCCCCCCACACTCTCGAAGAGAAGCTGGGTCAGGACTACGACGCCGTCCCACCCGGCTTTCCCGGTCTTGAGCTCTGCCTCCCGCTCCTCTTAACTCTAATCGCTGAGGGGGAGGCCCCGCTCCGTACCTTGGATTTGTACTCCAGCCATCCAGCGGATATACTGGGCGTACCAAAGGGTAAGATAGAAGTTGGAAAGGATGGGGACTTGGTATTCGTAAACACTAAAGAAAAATGGGTGGTTAGGGGTTCTCACCTTAAGAGTAAGGCGAAGTACACGCCTTTCGAAGGCTTCGAGGTACGTGGAAGGATCGAAAGAGTGTTTGTCAGAGGCACCTTAGCTTTCGATGGGGGTGAGCTTCTGGTCGAGAAGGGTTTCGGGAGGAGGTATCTCCCAGGCAGGAGGGGTGAGCATCATGGGTTACGTGAACCTTAGCGTAAAGGTAGCCGGTCTTCAGCTGAAAAACCCCATTATAGTAGCTTCAGGGGTTCTTGGGGTCAGCCTAGGGCTCATGAGGAGAGCCGAGGAAGCAGGCGCGGCTGCGATTACGCTCAAAACTACGACGCTTGAGGCCAGGGAGGGCTACCCGAATCCCGTTTTATATGATCTAGGCTACGGCGTTGTAAACTCCATGGGCCTGCCTAACCCCGGAGCAGAGGAAATGGGTTTTCTCATAAAGGAGGCAAAAAGGGTAATCGAGGTACCGCTCATCGCAAGCATTGGAGCTTCATCGCCTAAAGAGGCGGAAAAGATCGCTGAGAATCTGTCTTCAGCTGACGCTTTTGAAGTGAATGCAAGCTGCCCCCACGTAAAGGGTTTAGGCGCCGAGCTGATGGCTGATCCGGAGGCCGTAGCGGCTATAACAAATGTTTTGAAAAATTTCAGGCTCCCCGTCTTTGTAAAGCTCTCAGCGCACGGTGATTGGCTTAAAGTAGCCAGTAAAGCCTTAGGTGCCGGGGCAGATGGTTTCGTGGCAATTAACACGCTCAAGGCGATGTTAATAGACGTGAGAGCAAAGTGCCCAGTGCTAGGCGGAGTTTACGGGGGGCTTTCGGGACTCGCCATTCACCCAGTGGCTGTTCGCGTCATTTACGAGCTTCACCGCGAATTCCCGGACGTGCCTCTTGTAGGCGTGGGTGGAGTTGAAACATGGCTTCAAGCTGTGGAACTGCTCCTCGCGGGGGCTTCTGCAGTGGGTGTTGCTACGGCACTGCGAAAAGGTTTTGTCGTGATTAGCGAGATTGTGGAGGGGATTCGTGACTACTTAGCTGGGGAGGGATTCACCAGCGTTGACGAGATTATCGGCCTTGCCCACCGCTGTTAACCCCACTCGCACCGTTAGTCACTGCAACTGCGTTAACGAGCTTCATGAGCCTCTCACGGAACCGCTGCATCATGGCTCTCTTATCCTCCATTAGAACCACGTCACTCAACCCTTCAAGTACGATGTTGTAAGCGAAGGGTGAAGGTACGCTTAGGGGCAGTAGCTCCACTACCTTTATCCTGTTCCTCTCCACATTGAAGAGAACTTCTTTTGCATGCTCGATGTCCATGTAGTCCTCTAGAATCTCCCGGTAGGCCTCCTTGAGGACGGGGAACTCTTCGCCTAGCTCCATTACGATTTTCAATAGCGTTTGAGCGCTAAGCTGCTGTCGCTCGACGCTGATCTCGTGTCCTTTATAGTTCCTCAGCACCATCAACGCGCGAGATGCCACGTGTCTGAACCTCCTTCTCAAGAGCTCGGTGTTCACCAAAGCCCTCTTCAGCAGCATAGCCAGCTGAGCGCTGCTGAGATCCTTTAGAGTGACGGGGGGTTCCACACCCGGGGGGTAAATAAGAGCGAAGCCGTTGTCATGCACGGCTACGCCAACGTTTACACCAGCTTTTAGTGCGGCTAGGTAAGCTAGAGCCCGGGAGAGAGCATCGTTTGTCCTGCGGCCGAAGAGGGTGTGGAAAACATGATACGTTCGCCCTCTTTCATCCACGTATCTTTCGACGAGGATTACCCTGTGAGAGGGGTACTCGCTAACCCCCAGTGCCTTGAGGAATTCGTACATCTCTACGAAGTACTCGTAGATTGCTTCTGCAGCGTTGCGATCCGTGTGGCAGCTTCTGATAATGTACGAGATTATCTCCTCCTTTGGCTTGCCAATCTCAAGCCACTTGAAGATCCTCCCCCTGAACTCCCCTATCTTCAGCGCTAGGTCGTAGCTGAGGGGCAGCATTTCTGAGAACCAGCTCGGGATGGTTGGTTTAAGGTCGAAGGCCGGCTTCACTTTAGCCTTACTACCGCGAGATTCAACGAATTCGTAGACTTTACCTCCAAGTATGAAGCGGTCCCCAGGAATCAGCCTTTCTAGGAACTCCTCCTCAATGTTGCCAACATACTTGCCGCTAACCGTGTAAACCTTGACATCGACTTCGTCCGGTATTGTTCCCACATTCAGCGTGTAGATCACGCGCGCGTACTTACCTCTTCTCCCGAAAACCCCCTCTTTCTCATCGAGCCATATCTTTCCGTAAACTTTGTGGGTTTCCAGTGCCTCGAATTTGCCTGAAAGGTACCTGAGGACGTTCAAGAAATCGCTGAGGGGTAAATCACGGTAACAGTAGCTACGCCTAACGAGATTGTACGCTTCAGTAATACTCCACTTACGCTCGATAGCCATGCCCATCAGGTGCTGCGCCAATACGTCCAGCGCGTTGCGGGGGATTCTGACCTTATCGAGGTGGCTCCTGTAAGCCTCCTTCACCATCACCGCTACTTCAACAAGGTCGTCGCGGTCAACGCAAACAAGCCTCCCCCTGATTGTATCGTGAAGCCTGTGCCCGCTCCTACCAATCCTTTGTAGGCATCGGGTTACAGATTTAGGCGATCCCACCTGCAGGACTACATCGATATAACCGATATCGATCCCAAGCTCGAGGGAAGTCGAGCTTACAACAGCTTTAAGCTGCCCCGCTTTCAGCTTCTCTTCCACCTCGTGCCTGATGTTCCTGGAAAGCGAGCCGTGGTGCGCCATGATCTGTGACTCGTCAAGCCCGCCTTTCTCCTTCCCAATCAGCTTCAAGTGGAAGACCACCCTCTCCGTCCCGCTACGCGTATTCGTGAAGATTAGCGACGTCCTGTACCGCATTACAAGATCGTAAAGGGTTTCGTAGAGTTTCCCCTGCAGCACCCCTGATGGAGTGTGAATAAGGTCAGAGACGGGTGCGATCACTTTGATATCCTTCCTCTTAACGTAGCGCGCGTCCACTATCACGCAGTCCCTAGGCTTGCTATTATCAAACCCCACAAGGAATTGGGCAACTTCCTCGAGGGGGTTTATCGTAGCGGAAAGCCCGATGCGCACAAAGGGGCGGCCCACGAGCTCCTGAAGCCTCTCCAGGCTTAGACTGAGGTGCACTCCGCGCTTGCTCTCAGCCAAGCTGTGGATCTCGTCGACTATAACCCACCTAACGCTCCGGAGTAGTTCTCTGAACTTCGGTGCGACGAGGACGATCGATAGCGTCTCAGGAGTAGTAATTAGTATGTGAGGCGGTTTCCTCAGCATCTTCTGCCTATCGTTGGCTTTAGTATCGCCAGTCCTAACTGCATGCCTTATCTCTGGCAGTTCGATTCCTCTCTCTGTTGAAAGCTTCCTTATCTCCTCTAGCGGCTCCTCCAGATTCCTGTAAATATCATTGTTCAGGGCTCTCAGCGGAGAGACGTATACGGCGTGGATGCCGTTCTCGAGCCTGCCCTCGAAACCCGCCTTGATCAGCTCGCTAAGTACAACCAGGAAAGCGGTAAGAGTCTTTCCCGTACCCGTGGGGCTGGAGATGAGGACGTTCTTTCCCTCATAAATCGGGACGATGCCCAGCTTCTGCGGAGGCGTCAAATCCTCGTACTTTCCGTTAAACCACTCAGCCACAAGCGGGTGCAGAAGCTGTAGGACCTCCTCCTTGCTGTACTCCCGAGTAGCGTACTCAATCATACCTCACCGCCCATGTGTTTCATTCTCTTTGTCGGTATCGCTTGCCTGTGGAGCCTTCCTTTCAATGAGGCCTCGTTCTGCCAGGCGCTCAGCAACGCGCCTTAAAACACCTCTTACAAGAGGCCTCTCAGCGAGGCCTCCAAGCTTGCGCGCAGCCCCACGCACGCTCCCCGCAGAGAGGAAAGCCTTGAGTACACTCTTTTCCTCTTCGCTTAAATCATCCAGTTTCTCAAGAGCCTGCTCGGCCACTTCTTTGGGACTCTTATTGTAGTACCACGCGAAGCTCGCATCGCTGCATGGGTTTTCGAACCTTTCGACCCACTCAAACCTTAAGACGGTAAGCAGCGCGTTGGCCCTGATGTTTGGGTAGTGCTGCCGGATTGCTACCAGCAGGTCGCGGAGGCTATCGAAGCCGTCGATGCGTGCATCCTCCTCCGTCAAATCGATGAGCTTCTTACGCTCTACGGACTGGATCCTAACCCTCCCCAGAACTAGGCCGCCGCAGTGGACGAGCGTAACGTCTCCCGGCCTGTATCTCACGCTGCCTAAGCGGATCGTAGCCGTCTTTCTACCACTCAGGAGATCCTGCAGGTACTTCTTCGAGAATAGCAGCGGACGAGGCATAATCGCGCACTACCTTAAGCGCATAGGATCTCCGAGGAAACCATTATAAATACTATCCTTTCGCGGCCTTCGCGATTAAGTCTAGTGTCGCGGTTACTTGAGGCTTCAAGGCCTCTGGCAGACTCTTGATCCCTAGCTCGAGGAACCCCCGTACGAGGAGCGTGACAGCCTCGTCCTCCGAGAAGCCCTTAGACATTAGGTACTCGAGCTCCTCCCGGGAGAGCTTCCCGATCGCTGCTTCATGCGTCAGTTGGGCACCGCCGTGCATTGAGCGGAGCGAGGGGATAGTTTCTACCATTGACGAAGGGTCCAGCTGGAGCCCTCTGCACTCGATGTGCCCTCTCGCACCCTCGCCTCGAGCTTCAACTGTTATGGGCTGCCTGACTAGAGCCCCCCGTGTGGCAACGATTCTCGAAAGGATCTCAGCTGACGCTCCCTCTTCAAGCGCAACGTACGTCTCCAGGGTCGAGTTTCCGGCACCAGTAACGTAGAGGGTTGAACTTAGTATGTTGGTCTTCCTTCCTCCCACGATCCTCGTAGAGCTCTTCAACGCCTGAGGCGTTCTCAAAGTCACATAAAATTCGTTAATCGTGGAACCTTCTTCCGCTATTACTCCGACTTCAGCCACGACGCTGGTTTGCTTGCTCCATCCGTGTATGGTGATGTAGTCGAGCTTAGCCCCTCTGCCGAGGTAAACCTCGGTGAACCCCTGATGCTCCTCGCCCTCACCAGCACTGAGGCAGGTTGTTGAAACCGTCACCTCGCTGTTATCTCCAATGAACAGGACGTTGTGCACCCACTGGGCCCCCCTGTCCACTACGAAGCACATTGAAAGCGGCGCGGAAATCTGAGTGTTTGGAGGCACGTAGACGAAGGCTCCCTTCACGATCCCCTCTCGTGCAGGAAGGGCTTTCCACAGCAGTTTTCTGACCCACTCCCTTTCTACAGCCTTTTCGAGAGGCTCGAGAATAAAACCTTTTTCAGCTAGTCTCTTCGCGACGAAAAGCCTGACGATATCAAAGTTTCGCTGCAAGTAGTTTGCCGATTTACCGCTTTCAAAAATCGACCAGGGCATCGACATGTAGCTCACCCCTCGAAAGCGCTGTAACCCTTGTGCCTAATAGTTCTCAGGATGCTTGGTAGCTCACCCGACGCTACGATTCTTCCGTTAACCAGAACGTGCGTTGCGGCGACGTTTCGCAAATGTTCGGCTACCGCTCCGGTGTGCGTGACGAGTAGCACAGCTACGCCACGATCTGCCATCTCATTGATGATTCTCCCCACCAACCTCAAGCTCTCGAGATCAACGCCGCTGTCGGGCTCGTCTAGAAGGGCGAGTTTGGGCCTCTGAAGGAGGACGAGAGCCAGCTCGGCTCGCTTAAGCTCACCGCCGCTGAACCCCTTGTACAACTCTCGATCCATGAGACCATCCAGGTTGAGATCCCTGATCAGATCCGGATCGCTGCCGAATTTCCTGCTGAGCTCTATCACCATTTGCCGCAGCTTAACACTGATGGGCCTCGGATTCTGGTGCATTAATGCAATACCCAGTGCGGCTCTTTCGTGGGCCTTCAACGCAGTGATGTCGCGCCCCTCGAATATCACTCTACCCCTCGATATCGTGTAGCTGGGCAACCCCATCACAGCTCTCAAAAGCGTGCTTTTACCGCTACCGTTAGGGCCGAAAAGCAGATGTACTTCTCCCGCTTCTACTTCTAAGCTGACCCCTTTCACAACTTCGTTTTTCTCGATCTCTACGTGGAGATCTTCGAGTTTCAACAGTGTCATAATCAGGCGTCATTCACGGTTTTACCTCATAAACGTTTTGATAGTTGCAAACCCTTCACACGGCAGCCAAAGATCGTCCAGTGGGCGATATCACGTGGGCGTGAAAACCTTTTTAAAGCACAAGGCGTCGATGTTTCAGTGATGAGACGAATCCGGTACGAGCGATGAATTGGGCCGTCGCATCTGACGCTTTTCGCTAGCGTTCGATCACTTAACTACCAAGGGTATATCGCCTAAAGGCCACCTCGATTTCGCTAGCAGCATGGCGGGTCTCTCGATGAAAGTGACGAAGTATTCACGTGCTGTAAGTTCGATTAGCTCAAGAGTATCGACGAGGACTACATAGACGTAGTGTAGTTTTGCGTCAAGAAGCTCCTCCAGCTTTACGGGCGGTTTGCTGTAGTAAAGGTCGAGAAGCCTCTTAAAGTACTCTACACCCCAGCGCTTCCTCTCCTCAGGGGGCATGAACACGATGAACGGTAGCTGCAGTATGTGGAAGGGGGGAACAGCCATGGCAAAGAAATCGGCGTATCTGCTGTACCTTGCCACCTTACTGAGCTCCCTCGCGAATCGGTAAGCAACAGGGTCGATGGAATTCTCGGGTGGGACGAAACCCGTTTCCACTTCTACGATTAGGCTTTTGCCGTCAAGAACGGCGTATATGTCGCACACTAGATTAGGGGCTAGAACGTGCTCGATCTCCACGCTGTAACCCTTTGAGAGAAGGTGTGCTGCCACCACTAACTCCATGGCAGTATGGTTAGAGCTTACCAAGCGGCGTAAAGCTAACTCCTTCAACCTGCTACCAAGATTGTCAAGAGTTTCCTTAACTGGGTGGTTCAACCTATCCTTAAGGCGCTCGATCACTGAGTCGATATCCTCAGCCAACCCCACGAGCGAGAATAGCGTAGAAGCCAATATTAGCTTCAACGCTTAACGATATTTTAATTGAGAAGCCTCAGCTTTAGCCGTGGGTCTTAGGGCTCATATTAGTATGCCGATACAATTGGTTTTCGAAGCTTACTACTTAACACGCTTAGGTTTTGAGCTGGCTTCGATGGAGGTGCAGAGAATAGGCGTTATTGCTGGCCAGCGGACAAGGGACACTATCAAGGCGATAATCGAAAGTTTGAATGCAGCTCGAAGGAGCGTAACAGGGATTTTCGAGTGTGATCGCCTTGATTCGACCGCGATCGATAACGCGGTGCAAGCCCTTAATGGCAGTGATGCAGTAATATCGGTGGGCGGCTGGCTTCAAACATCTCTCTCAATGTACGTGTGTAGTGGGCTGCGAGCACACCTTGTAGTTGTAGCTACGCCGCCCGGTCTTGGAGCTTCCCTGTATTGCGCACCAATACCCCCGAGAGGACACCTGCCTCCACCCAGGCGATTTAAACAGCCGATGCTTGTAATTCTCGACCCAAACGTGGTGTCTCCTGCTGATCATAGGGAAGTCGTAATAGAGGCTGTCGCGCTTTGCGCGAAAGCGCTCGCGCTCAAGAGAGCTAACTACTTCGTGGGTGTGCTCGCTCAGGGTGCGCTTAAGGAGCTTAAAAGAGCGTTGTCAAGCGGAGATTTTGAAAGCCTACTCTTTTCGACAGTAATTTCCGGATTGGCTAATGGGCTTCTTCGATACTCAGTAACGCTGGCGCTGGCGAAGGCTATGCATGTGCTCTACGGTATTGACCCGCTCCTCGCTGAACTAGCGATCCTCCCCAGCTGGCTGGAGAGGGTCTTTGACCGGGTTCGCGAGCTGGAGAGCGACGGTGAAGTTGTGAGCGAACTCACGTGGGTGCAGAACCTTCTTCAGAACTTGAACTTACCAACTTTAAGGCAGTTGGGTTTGAAACCGAAGAGTTTAGACCTCGTTGTAGAGTATGCCTGGACGTTCGAACACTACAGTGTTGAGGCTGACCCTGTTTTTTCGAGTAAGTACTCGTTGAAGGAGCTGCTGTGTCAGGCTATGCGCAAATAGGTTTCTCAGGATCGTTTATGGGGGCACGGTAGAGCAAGCACCTCCTAGCTGTAGGCTCGTAAAACATGCAATCCCTGCAAAGTTTCCTTCTTCGCGTTTGGAGGCTCGCAGGTGCGGCGGGGGGTACGTTTATGAGTAACTCATCTTGTGTAATTTGTGGTTCTAAGGGGGGAGGCGGTGTTGTTCTCGGGGGAGGAGGCAGCCTTTCAGGGGGCTGGACGGCCTTAACCGGGGTTTCTTGCGGGGCAGGCTTTAAAATGGGACGGAGTAAAGGCTCTTGAGGCTTCGTAGGCTGTGAGATAGTTGCATCAGAACTGGCACTCTCCTCCACTTTAACCATTTTTTCCTCTTCAATTGGCTGAGAAATCCTGTCTACTATTCTGATTCTCGGTGGAGGCTGAGGCACTTTCCTAGCTTGCGTTTCATCGCCAGATTTGGCTGTAGCGAGTTGAGCTGGTGTGCTAGTCAGTTTCACACCCTGAATCGGATGCAGCAGTTGAGGTTGCGCGGGCAGCTGAGCTGCTACTGCACGTTCTTTCGAGAATTTCAAACCTGCGTAGGCAAGAGCCTCCTCAAGCTCGTCCAGCGAGGGAACACTGCCCTGCAGGACAAGTTGGTTATTGAAAACAATAGCGGGTAAACTTTCGATCCTATACTTCCGGAACTCAGCTGTAGCTACCCCTCCAAAAAGATCTTCTAGCTGGCTTAAGTAGGCGGGAAAATCCTCACTCCTTTCCAGTTTTAGCTTAATCACTTGTAGTTTCGGCTTCTTACCTTTCACCCTACCTAGAACTTCTTTCACCATTTCGACTAGCTTCTCGTGGTCCGGCTCCCGGCAAACGTAGACGACCAGCTTAGCCATTATGCATTATCTGAAAATTGGGGGGTGATATTTCCTCCGCTCAGACTGCTGCCGCGAGTATTGCTCAAGTGCTTTCGGCGTTGGCGGCTAGAAACGTAAAGACAGAGATAAAGCCGCGACTCAACTATGGGCTCGGGAGATACAGTATGAGTTACGTGGTGGGTGTTGACATTGGAGCAACGTACACGCGGGTTGTCCTCGCCGATAGGGATGCGACGATAATCGATCGTGAGAAGTTCACAACACCGCGCGAGAGTCCCTCAGCTCCAGCCGCGGCCATAATCAACGCTATACGTGAGATGTTGAAGAGGAACGGGATTCGTGAAAGCTCTCTCAAAGGAGTCGGCATAGGATCCATTGGCCCCCTCGACATGAGGCGGGGGATAATAGTGAGGGCTGCGAACCTACCTCTCGAGAACGTTCCGATAGTGGAGCCAATCAAGCAGGCGCTCGGAGCCCCGGCCTACCTAGTGAACGACTGCGTTGCAGCCGTCATCGGGGAGAGATTCTTTGGGGCCGGTAGGGGCCACGACGATCTGGTGTACATCACTATCAGCACGGGCATCGGGGGCGGTATTTATGTTAACGGGCACCTACTGCTGGGAAAGGATGGAAACGCGCACGAGATCGGGCACATGGTCGTAGACTCTGAAGGAAAACTCGTTTGCGGATGCGGGAAAAGGGGTCACTGGGAGGCGTACTCCTCAGGTAGCGGCATACCTAAGCTAGCTAAGCTCATCGCAGAGAGAAGGCCGGAGCTGTTTCAGATGAGCGCGCTGGCCCTGAAGGGTCTATCAGGGGTAACGTCGAAGGACGTCTACGACGCTGCGAAAAGGAACGACCCCTTCGCGATCGCTGTCGTCGAAGAGGCCCAACGTTACAACGCGATGGGGGTTGCCAACGTTATCAACGTTTACGATCCCTCCCTCATCACGATCGGAGGATCCGTCGCTCTAAACAACGTAGACCTCGTTATACGGCCTTTAGAGCGCTTGGTGCCAGAATACGCTGTGAATAGGATGCCTGAGATACGGGCCACTCAGCTCGGCGATGATATAGGGCTTTACGGGGCTATAGCATTAGCCCTGGGTCTAGAGAAACTGCCCTGAACTAAGCGAACGCCCAGCTTGTCTCTTCACCCCTATCATACAATCTTATGCCAATTTTAGCCAACTGCTCTCTAATCCAGTCGGCCATTTCATAGTGTTTGCTGGCTCGCAACCTTTTTCTCACCTCAACTACAACTTCTATCAATTGTTCGATGGGTAAGGGTGGCGCTTCTGAGAAGAACCTGTCGAGAACCCCTAGCACCCGGTTAAACTCCTCGAGGAGCGCATAAGCACGGAGAACCGTAGCAGCTTCAGGCTTCTTTAGGATCTCAGAGTGTACGATCGATGTCAATTCATAGACGTAGCTGAAGGCCTTGCTCGAGTTGAAATCGTCGTCCATGGCGTTGTGGAAGTTTTCCCTCAGTTCCTCAAGCCTCCTGAGGACTCGTACTTCCCTGTCGCTCAGACTGAAGCTGTAATCCTCCTTCCTAAGGATATCTCGTAAAGACTGGGCGGTGAGAGCTAGCCTCTCGTGGTTGCGTTGCGCCTGCTGAAGGGCTTCGTCCGAGAAGTCGACAATGCTCCTATAGTGCACGGTAGCCAACCAGAGCCTGATTACCTCTGGCTTCCACTTTGAGAAGAGTTCTTTCAGAGTTATTATGTTGCCTAAGCTTTTCGACATTTTCTCCCCCTTGACGGTGAGCATTCCCGTGTGCAGCCAGTACTTGACCCAAGGTCTTTTTCCCAATGCGGCTTCACTCTGCGCTCTCTCGTTTTCATGGTGTGGGAAGATTAGATCGCTTCCACCCCCGTGTATGTCGAACTGCTCTCCCAGGTACTTCGTAGACATCGTACTGCACTCAATGTGCCAGCCCGGCCGACCGGGCCCCCACGGGCTATCCCACCACGGCTCCCCCGGCTTAGCGGCTTTCCAGAGGGCGAAGTCGAACGAGTTCTTCTTTTCCCTGATGAACTCCTGCTCCTGACCCCATAGTTCTCTGCTGAGCCTACCGCTAAGCTCGCCGTACCCGTCGTACGTGCTTACGTCGAAATAGACGCTACCACTGGGGGTCACATACGCGTGACCCTTTTCGATAAGTCGTTGGACGAAGTCTATGATGTCCTTTATATGCTCGGTCACGCGGGGGTGCAGATCGACCTTTACATTCAACTTCTTCAGCGCATCCAGGTAATCGCGCGTGTAAGTGTCTGCCACTTCGTTCCAGCTCCTCCCTTCCTCACTGGATCTCCTGATGATTTTATCATCGATATCGGTTATGTTCTGGACGTGCAGGACATCGTAGCCTAGCAGTCTAAGATACCTCTTGATCGTATCAAAAGCCACGTAGGTGCGAGCGTGACCCACGTGCGTATAGTCGTAGACCGTTGGCCCACACACGTAGATGGAGACGCGGCGCGGATGCACTGGCACGAAGAGCTCTAACTTTCTTCCTAACGTATTGAAAACTCGTAACACAACGTTCGTTCCCCGCGTCCCACATTGCCGCCAGTATATATTTCTTAACGCGTTTCGTGTTTCTTCTTGCTCTCGTAAGCAGCGCGAATAAAAGCTAGGTATATGGGTGAAGGCCTCGTAACTCTGCTCTTGAACTCGGGGTGGAATTGGACACCTACGATCCAACTTTTAGATTCCAATTCAATTGCATTTATTATCCTCCCTGACGCGTCTGTTGCCGATACTATCAGCCCCGCATCCCTTCCCTTAATGGCATAGTCCTGTATGATGTGATAGCGGTGCCTGAACCTCTCCTTTACCACTTTCCTCCCACCGTAAGCTTCGTGAACGCGGGTGCCTTCAATCAAATAGACCTCGTGGGCTCCGAGCCTCATTGTACCCCCCTTTGCGGTGATAGACTTTTGCTCGGGTAGCAGGTCAACGACTGGGTAAGGTGTATTCGGGTCGACCTCGGTGGAGTTAGCCCCTTTCAGGCCTAGGACATACCTGCAGAAAGCGATGAAGAGGAGTTGCGCGCCGAAGCATATTCCGAGGAAGCATTTCTCATTCTCCAGAGCGAAGCGGGCTGCCTGAATCATACCTTCAACCCCCCTCGACCCGAAACCGGGTGTCAGAAGTATACCATCCACCGTCTTCAGCTCCGCTTCCAGCAAGCCGGGATCTTCTTCAAATTTCTCAGAGTCTATGTATTTTAATTCTACGCCTAATCCCAGCTCGGCTGCTGCGTGATCGAGTGCGGCGTTGATGCTGATGTAGCTGTCGTGTATCATCGTGTACTTGCCGGGCATCGCTATTGTCACTTTCTCGTGCCTACTCTTATACCTGGAAACCACTCTCTCCCATTCACCAACCGACGCTGCGTCACTCTCTACTCGATCCAGTTTCAGTATCCTTGATAAATATCTGCCCAATCCCTGCTTTTCGAATATCAGAGGGAGCTCGTAGACTACGTCGAGGTCGGGGTCCGAGATGACCGCCTCGAGGGGGACGTTACAGAACAGGCTAATCTTCCTCCTGCAATCTTCCGTCAAGTAGTCATCGGATCGCCCTATGATGACATCGGGTTGGAGGCCCATGCTCTGCAGCTCTCGTACGCTGTGCTGAGTCGGCTTCGTCTTCTGCTGCCCCACTGTCCTAAGGTACGGTACAAGCGTGACATGAACGAGGGCTGTGTAGCCCGGCGGCATTTCGAGGCGGAACTGGCGTATAGCCTCCAGGTAGGGCATGGCCTCGATATCGCCGACCGTGCCACCCACTTCAACGATCAGTACGTCTGGTTGGCTTCTATCCGCCACCATCTTGATCCTACGCTTGATTTCATCAGTTATATGCGGAATAACCTGAATGGTTCTGCCCAGGTAATCTCCCGTGCGCTCGCGGAGTATGACGCTCAAGTAAACTTGCCCAGAGGTTATGTTGTTAGAGGGGTGCATGTTTACGTCTAGGAACCTCTCGTAGGTTCCAAAGTCCTGATCTATCTCGGCTATCAGAAACCTGTAGCCATGTGCTGGCTCAAACTCCCAGACTTCATCGCAGACGAAAACCTCGCCGTGCTCGATCGGGTTGAGGGTGCCCGGATCAACGTTCAGGTAGGGGTCGATCTTGATCATATCGACTCTGTACCCTCTAAACTGGAACAGCTTCGCGATGGACGCTGAAACCACTCCTTTCCCTATTCCGCTAAGCACGCCGCCCGTGGTGAATACGTACCTTGTCTGCTTACTCATGTGTACCACCCTTCAGTAGGTTCTTCGTGAACTCCTTCAGCATTTGGAGATCATGAATGTAGACAAATTCGTTTTCGGAGTGAACGTTGCACTCCGCTCTTATCGCACCGAACGCGACTACAGGTATACCAACAGAGTCGAAGAACGTTCCATCATTTCCGCCGAGCTCAGCTGCGGCTCCCACCTCTCCACTTAGGCCTACGGCCGCGTATGCTCGGCGAGCAGCTTCGAGCGCCTCCCTCATTAGGTTCTCGTCCCTAGAGAACCATCCTTTCTGACCCCAAGCTGTTACCTCCACGTCTACGCCTAGCCCCGCTGCTGCGGAGGAAACATGCGAGTAGAATTCTGCGAGCGCTCGCTCCAGCTCCTCCTCCGGGAGTAGGCGCAAATCGAAACCAAGTAGCACCTCCGACGGGATCCGGTTGTGCTTCTCGGGCTCCCCCTGCGCCAGCTTGAAGATTGTGAAGCTAAAGCGTCCCCAGACTTTAGGAACGGGCGAGCCCGGAGGCGAGTTGAACCTCGAAAGCTTAGCGGCTCTTAAAGGCTTGTAGGTCTCCAAAAGCTTGTAGGCCAGCTTTATCGCCCCTTCAACAGGGTTAGCAGCCTTGTGAGGGTAGCCTGCGTGACCGGAGCGACCTCGCACCCGTATCCAGCCGAAGGCGACGCCGCTTGCTCCCACGGAGAGGTACTCAGCGCCAGCGTCCAGAATTACGGCCTTATCCCAACGGTAACCACTATCGAGGAGCGTTTTAACCCCTAACCCTCCTACTTCTTCATCGCCGGTTACAACGATCGATGGTTTGTACCTAAGTTCCACCCCGCTCTCCAAGAGCTCTGCCAGCCCAGCGATGCTGGCCACGATAGCCGATTTATCGTCAGCAGAACCCCTGCCGTACACTTTACCATCGATGATTAGAGGCTCGTAGGGATCGATTCCACGCCCGTTGACAAGCCAGGGACCCCTTGCCGGTACAACATCGTAGTGGCTGACCAGAGCGAGGCTCGGCCCTTGCCCATCCCCTTCTATGATCACTGTAGGGATCACCCCTCCTTTAGCCTCAAGTTCCACGATTTCAGCCGAGAGACCCGACCTCTCAGCAAGCTCTGCCACAGCTCTTGCAGCCTCCAGGTAGTTGCTCCTCTTAATCTCTCCGAGTTCCGTGACGGCGACTTCAGATTTGACCCTGATCAATCTGCAGAGCTCCTCTACGAGGTCTACTCTCACGCAGAGAGCCTTTGCGCTGCTACCTAAAAAACCATCCTCCATGCTCGCGCAAAGAATTTACCCCCCGGCTTTCCGGCTTAGTCGGGCCGGTAGCTCAGGCTGGGAGAGCGTCCGCCTTGCAAGTTAAGTGGCAGTGGCCAAGAGCGCGGGAGGTCCCGGGTTCAAGTCCCGGCCGGTCCACCACTCATTACCCTCTAGTGCCGCGAGGGCGTTACTACTTAGCTCAGCGAAAAGTGGCTTCCATCGGATCGATGGATCTCAGTTCTTAGTCGACTTGCGCCGTAAGCGTTTTGCCCCTCCACGCAAGCTGTAGGCTTGAAAACCAAGCTTTCGGAGTATGTATGCTGCCTCGAGGCTCAAAGCCCCTTCGTCGCACACGAGAACGTACTTCTTCGCGGGGTCCAGCCCTGCGGTCCCCTCGATTAGCTGGTCGAAGTCCATGGAGATCGATCCCGGAATACTCCACACCCTGCGACTTGTACCGCTTCGCAGGTCGACGATTATCGAGTCGGGAGGCAGGGTCTCTACCTCGAGCTCTCCGTAAGCTTCTTCCACGCTAACCTCTTTCAAGTCGTAGATCACGACCCTGGATAGGGCTTTATCCAGTAGGGTTGGATCGAGCTTGCCTTCCTCCCTTTTTACTTCATCGAGTTTTACCCGTGTGCGGGGGTGCTCGCTGAATGCTCCGCAGTACTCTTTTACTCTCGCTGAAGCTTCGTAGGTGCCTATCTCTCTTGCCAAGGCGACTATATCGTCTTTGTCGAAGCCTATTAAAGGTCTGAAAACGGGGATCCTGACGGCTTCGGAGGTAACTGAGAGGTTAGTTAGTGTCTGGGACGATGCTTGCCCTAGAGAATCGCCCGTTACTACGGCTTCAAACCCCTCTTTGAGCGCTATCGCTTCAGCCGCTCTCAGCATGAACCTCTTGAGCAGCACTGTCAGGAAGCTGGGATCACAGTTTTTCCTCAAGGATTTCAGTATCTCACTGAAATCGACCACGTAGAGCTTGGGCCTGTAACCGTGGCTCCAGCGCTCAGCCAGGACTTTCAGCACGTGTAGAACTCCCGCCTCCTGCACGGCTCCTCCGAGCCTGCATAAGAGGTAGTGGACCTCAGCCCCCCTCCTCAGCATAGACCATGCTGCCACGGCCGAGTCGAAGCCTCCGGACACCAGCGCCAGAACTCTACCCTCGCTCCCGATGGGCAATCCACCGTACGCTCTTACGACGTCTGTGTAGAGGTACGCTCTTTGCCCGCGCACTTCAACGTAGACTGTTACATCCGGTTTCTCGAGGTCGACCCCCACCCCGTACCCTAGCAGTGCGGCTCCGAGAGCTTTTTCTACGTCCAGCGACGTGAAGCTGTGGGACCCTACTCTCCGAGCCCTCACAGCGAACCGTTTCCCTTTAACCTTCTCCCTGAATACCTCCTCGGCCTTGGCGACTAAATCGTTGAGATCCGTGAACTCTATTTCAACAGCTTTGGAGAGCGACTTGATGCCGAAGACCCTTCGAAGGATTTCGAGCGCCTTATCCTCGTTTTGACAGTAGATGAATATCCTTCCACCCTCACGTCTCTCGGTATACTCGATGCCGGCGGAGTGGAGCGCCTCCTTTATGTTCCTCTGTAATAGCTTCTCAAACCTCCTTCTCGTACGGGGGCCCTTTATCGTGATTTCCCCCAGCCTGAGTAGCAGAACCACAAGCATGAGAGGTGGGGTTAAGCCTTAAAAAATGCCTATGCCAGTGTCTTACCGCTGTGAGGCGTGCAGCGCTAATCAGGGTCACAGGTGTAGTGCAAGGCGTGGGCTTTCGACCCTTTGTCTACAGACTAGCTGTTAAACTCGGTTTATACGGCTACGTTCAGAACCTGGGTGGGTCTGAAGTTGAAATATGGGTGGAAGGAGATGAAAAGGTTATTGAGGAGTTCCTCCGAGCCCTAAAGGTTCAGAGGCCCCCTCCAGCTGAGCTGGACGGAATAACCGTGGCTTGGGTGCAGCCGAAATTCTTCGAAACATTTGCGATAAAGAGCAGCGGCGAAAGCCTGGTCAAGAGGTCGCAGATACCCCCTGACATCGGCGTTTGCCCTGACTGCTTGAGAGAGATCACGGATCCCACCTCCCGATGGTATCGCTACTCCTTCAACTCCTGCGCATGGTGCGGCCCCCGCTTCTCGATGATGTATAGGGCGCCGTACGACAGGGAGAACACCTCTATGAACGACTTCCCCCTTTGTGAAGAGTGCTTACAGGAGTATAAGGATTCCGAGAACGCGCGGCGCTTCCACGCTCAAGGCATTAGCTGCCCCAAGTGCGGCCCGCGCCTCACCCTAGTCGACGCCGGCGGAAAGAAGATCCCCTGTGACGACCCTCTGCGGGAGGCGGCTCTTCTGATAGAGGAGGGCTCAATAGTGGCAGTGAAGGGTTTAGGGGGCTTCCATCTAGCGTCGCTGGCGAGCAACGACGACGTGGTTATGAAGCTGCGGGAAAGGAAGCATAGGCCGCAGAAGCCGTTCGCAATCATGGCCTTGGACGTGGAGGTCGTCAAGAGGATAGCGGATCCGGCGGAAAATCATGTACGCTTGCTGATCTCCCCTCACAGGCCGATAGTGCTGATCCCGAAGAGGGAAGGGTCACCGGTGTCGGAGCTCGTGGCTCCCGGGCTCTCCGAGCTGGGGGTTATGCTGCCATACACTCCGCTGCACTTCCTCTTGCTAAATGAGACCCGCGATAAGTTCCTGATAATGACAAGCGGTAACCGCAGTGGTTTACCGATATGCAAGGGTGAAGAAGCTCTAGTGGAGTTGCGAGGGATAGCGGATTACTTCGTCCTGCATAACAGGAAGATCGTAAACCGCGTTGATGATAGTGTGGTCAGGATCACCGATGGCGAGCCACAGTTGATTAGAAGAGCTAGAGGTTACGCACCAAAATGGTTCAACCTTCCCTTCCAACTCGGCTCAGAAGCAGTAGCTCTAGGTGCTCACCTCGATAACGCCGGCGCGGTTGCTTTTGAGGATAAAGTTGTGCTCACCCAGTACGTCGGAGACATGGACAATCTAGAAAACGTTGAATTCCTGCTCTCATCGATAGACTACCTGCTCGCTAACTACAGAGTTGAACCTAAGGTTGTAGCATCCGATAAGCACCCCCGGTACGTCACGAGCGAGTTAGCCGAAACGCTTTCCAGGCAAAAGGGCATTCCTCACGTTAAGGTCCAGCACCATCACGCCCACATCGTGTCAGCGATGGCGTCGCGCGGTCTACCGCTAGACTCCGAGGTGGTCGGTATAGCGATGGATGGTGTCGGCTACGGCGATGATGGCAGGCTGTGGGGTGGTGAAGTGATGCTGGCGACTTATCGGAGCTACGAGAGGGTGGGGCACTTAGAGTACCTTCCGCTACCGGGGGGCGACCGAGCCGCTGTTTACCCGGCTAGAATAGTGGTGCGAGTTCTGGCGGAAAAAATCGGATTTGATGAGGCGCTAATAGCCTGCTCATCTCTGAGTCTCGATAAGACGCTGCCCGGAGGGCGCTTGGAGCTGGAAGCTGCCGCGCTTAGCAATAAAACTTACTATTCCTCGAGCGTGGGACGTTTCCTAGACGCTGTTTCCGCGCTGCTGGGAGTTTGCGGAGTACGAACGTACGAGGGTGAACCGGCAGTAAAGCTCGAGGCAGCTGCACGCGGTGGAGCGCTTGTGGACAAGCTGAAGATCGAGGTTCAGCACGGCACTGTACTGACCTCGGAATTCATAAGTTCGCTGCTCGATGCTCGCGACTCCTACAGCGTGCGCGACCTTGCGTACACCTGTTTAACCAGACTAGGGGAAGCGCTGGCGGAACTGGTACTCAATAAGATCCCCGATCAAAAGCCGATTGTGATTGCCGGCGGAGGGGCTGCGGTCAACGATTACATCATAAAAGGGTTAAGGAGAGTACTGGGAAAGGTCCTGCTGCCTATCGGCATCCCTCCCGGTGACGGCGGCATAGCTTTAGGCCAAGCTGTAGTAGCAGCGCTGGAGCAGAGTTGATAGCTATGCATTAAGCTTTTGAGGGATTGCGCACGCTCGCTACGTGAACGTGAAGGTTATTGCGACAAGTTCGTCGCTAGGTTTGGCGGCGCGCCTCTCCACCCTGCTGGGGTGCAGCATGATAGCTGTCGATGAGAAGGTCTTCCCCGACGGGGAGAAGTACGTCCGCGTGCCTCACAGGCTTGAGGGCTCAACGGTCGTGCTTGTCCACTCGCTATACCAGCCTCAGGACGAAAGGTTCCTGCAGCTGTTGCTGGCGATCGATGCCGCTAAAGGGGCTGGGGCTAAGCACGTTATCGTCGTTGTTCCGTACGTAGCCTACGCTAGGCAGGATAAGAGGTTCCTCGAGGGTGAACCAATAAGCGTCAAGGTTATCTTCAAAGCGATCGAAGCTGCCGGTGCTGACGCACTGATTACTGTGGACCTTCACCGGCCCTCATCGCTTGACGAGTGGCTGGAGATACCCCACGCAAACGTTATTCCCATTGAGGCTTTAATCGGATACTTTCGGGGCCGATTGAGCAACCCTGTGGTACTCGCACCAGATAGGGGGGCTCTGCACAGGGCCCAGCTGGCTGCTCAGCTGCTGGGTGCTCAGTACGACTACTTGGAGAAGGTCAGGGATCGGGTCACGGGCGAAGTGAAGGTGGTGCCCAAGAGCTTAGACGTGAGGGGAGGAGACGTACTAATAGTCGACGATATCATAAGCACTGGCGGAACTATAGCCGCGGCTTCCAAATCGGTGCTTACAGAGGGGGCTCGCAACGTGTACGCGGCGTGCACCCACGCTCTGCTCGTATCAGGTGCTCTGGATCGGTTGTACGCTGCTGGAGTGAGGGAAGTTGTCGCCACCGATACCGTTCCCTCTCCGGTCTCTAAGGTCAGCGTAGCAGAGAGCCTAGCAAAGGCCGTCAATGAGATGCTAACAGCATTGAGTCTCTAGATCATCGCAGCAGAGGTAACTCTATTCTGTTGATCCTACTGATTAAGAGCGTTACTGAAGCCGCCGTAACAAACTCTGTTAAGGGTCCTATCCCTACCATGTATCCGCCCATTACTGGGAAAAAGAGGCCTACCAAAGCGTAGAGGAGTGCTACACGCGGATCGCCTATGAAGAGAACATATAGGGCGAACGACGAAACCACATCGTATAGGAAGGTGAGTGAGAAGGCAAAAACGAACAATCTTACCGAAGAGCTGTTCCTCGTATCGACGACTCCCCAGACAGCTCCGATTACGCAGGCGAGCAAAGAGTTCACGAGCGTCCAGGGGCCCAGACCCAGTACGGCATCGCTCCCCAGGAACGATAGAACCCCTGTTAAGGCACCAACGAGAGAACCCCCCGCGTGCGCGGCCACTATCGCCGCTATCAGTGGGATGTTCACGAATTGAAGAGTCCCTGCAAGCGCGTGCTTTAAGAGCCTGGCTGCTATGGCTAGTGCGGAGAAGACCGAGATTAAGGCTGCTTGCCTAGCTCGCACGTCTCTTACTTTTCTTCATCCTAAGCTTAGAACTTACCTTTGATTTTTGTCTAACGACATGCTCGAGGAAGTTAAATCGCTTCGCGGCAACGATCAGGGTAGCGGTTATTAACGATGATGCTGCTGACGCGGCGATCAATCGAATTTCATCGGGCTCTCCTTCATGTACCGTTGTCTGCAAATAGCGCGTAAGCTTTGTCTCTACGCTTAAATTGTCGCTTAATTCGAACGTGGAACTCCAGTTGAGGTAACCGGATTTCTGAATCAATATTGTGTAGCGACCTGGAGCCAGTTGGAGAGCGAGTTTACCTTGAGCGGAGGCTAGAGTAACGTTACGGGAGTCAAGCAATTTGATGAAAGCATCGGGAAGAGCTGTACCGTTTTCGTCGAGTACGCTCACGGTCAGAGTGATAGAAGGCCTTTCAATCAGTAGGAAATTGAGGAGGGTGTCGCTTTGGATCGCGACGATTTGCTTGACTACTTGCTGCGCAGCCTCAGCCTCAACGGTGTACAGACCCCTGGTGAGGTTGAACGCAGCTGTGCAGTTGCTTGCTTCACCCAGCTTAGTGCCCTGTGCATCGTAAACCCTGATGATGCAGCTTCCAACCCCCTTCTTCCCTGTAGATACATTAACGTTTAACTTGTAAAGCCTTCCGAGCATTATGAGCTTCGTCATGTTGCCCTGTATAGTGAACGTTGTTTGAAACTCGCGAGCTGAGGGGTGCTTGACTGTCAGAAGATGTGTTCCTGGTTCTAGCGCAAGTTCGGCGGCGCCCGTTGATGACGTTGTAACGCAGCTGCTGTTAGCGCAGACGAGTGCTCCGTGGAAAGGCTGACCCTCATCATCTATGACCTGCACCACTAGGTGCGCCAGTTTCGACTCCTGCTTCACGGTATTAAGCAGTAGTGAGGGCACTACTAGAAAGCCGCCATCGAACAAGGAAATAGCCCTATCTCCAGCGATCTTAATTGCCTTAGGTGTGCCAAGGTCCCTCACGGCCTCCATCAACATTCCTCCCGTTGCATCGCTGAAAACGATGTAAGCAGCTTCAACTATTGTATTATAGCTTAAAATTGCTAGTCTGTAGTTGTCATCAATCGACGATAGGACACGTCGCGCAGGCGCTAAGGGCAGGTCTCGGGAGATAGTCGATCCGCTCTCGATATCTACGACGACTAATCTCAGCGAGTTATTGCTAGCGAGAACGTAGTGGAAAAGGTTACCGCTCGGGGAGAACCCCCAGCTCAGCCACTTATCAACCGGCTGAGCGTAGGCGTGGATCCCTACGGGCTTCTCCAGACCCTTGTCTCCCAGATTGTAAACGTACATCGCATCCCGTTTAGCCAGGATCAACCAGTTTCGACGCCAAAACACAGCAGCATCCCTCAGGTGCGTTATAACGCTACGAAAGAGCAGATCTCCCGTTTCCGGCTTGATTATGAGCAACAGCTTCTCTTCATTTTGAATACAGATTGAGCAAAACGTGTCGAAGCCGTAGAGCAAGATAGCGTCGCCGCGCGGGCTAATGCTGCCACCTAAGAACGTGTTCCTTATGCTATAGTAGTCCAGCGGCTTAAGCTCGGGCACTTTGACGGCTGATGCCGTCCCACCGGCGTAAATTAGCGCTAAACCGCTAACATAGAGTAGCTTTCCTCTTCCCTTGGCTATGGCGTTGGGATCGATACTAACCTTCGCCCATCCCATGGGTTTTCCATCGCGCGTGATGAGCCCCAGCCACGCAGCGTCGGTTAACACTAGAAGTCCGTAAGGAGGAGCTGGTGTGAGAAGAACGGGGATACCAAAACCCTCGAATGTCAGCTTCCAAATCCATGCCTCACCGCTATGCGATACTAATGTGCCGTTGGACAGGGAAAGGTATAGCCGCCCATCGTATGCGATATCATTGATACCGATGCTGAGGGTAATCGGTTGGGGGAGGGCTGTACCACTGAGCGCGATCACGATGATAACTGTAAGTATTGCTGTTAGTGTAGTCGCCTTCATTGGGGGTAACACTACAGTGCAGTTATAAATCTGCGTTCTGCCGTGGGACCCTAAGCACGATCATCCTTTAAGAATTCTTAATAATTTCAGAGAAATAATAGTTATGTTTGATCTGAGAAATATTGTAATAACGTTAATTATCAGTGTCAAGGAAGCCGTAAAAAGAGTTACGTGATCCCCCCATGTGCTCAGCTCGTACTGAAGACGAAGGGTGTTCTCGCCTGAAGGTACAGCGACTTTGATGAATGGCACCCTATAATTAGTGATGACACCATCCCCTGGTACCCACACATAGGTGGGGATCTCAGGGTAATAGGGTCCCACGTACATAGATTGACCGTTAACGTATGCCGCCCAACCAGGAAAGTAGACCTGCCTTATCCGTACTATCGTGGCATTGCCCGCTCGGTAACGCACAACTATAGAGTTCGGTCTTATCGTTACGCTCACGATTTCACCTTCGTCAATGCTTACGATCGGGTTGAAGGTCGTGGTTCTGAAAACGTGAAATGGGCCTCTCCTATAAACATCCTCGAATAACTCCGGTCTCGCCCTTAGCGATGATGACAACCTGCTATCGAATATCACGAAATAACTGATCCCCAACTCCTTCGCCATCTCGTACACCCTTTCAGGATTTCTAACAAGCCATTCGATGGGTTGACCCAACAAATGGTCGGCCTCCGTGTTCGCGATGGGTTGAGTTATGTACCTAGTGCCAAACCCCCCTCCCACCTGCGGCACTCCAGTGATCATCGATGAGAGGTAGAAGTAGTGAGAAACTGGGAGTCGGCTCCAGTCCCCAAGCTTCCACAACGTATCTTGGTAGAAAACATACGTGTTGCTAGGAACGTTGCTCCTGACCCACTCCATTACATCCATCATGTCGGCTACTCCCGGAAAGTCATTGTCCATCTTGAAGCGCAGCGTGTCAGAGAAGGGGTAGTAGAAGTCAGTCTGCACGATATGTGGCCCAAGGAGAGCCCATACTAAGAGCAGGAGCGAAAGCCCAAATCCACCGAGCGCGAGCTGCGCAGCGGAGCCCTTAAGCCGCTTCGACGCAGCATAGGCCCTCTCCAGCACTGCAGAGAGGCCCAGCGCCGCAACGGTCAATACGAGATAGCGGGCGAGACCGGCGAACTTGTAGTACGCATACCACTCGCTAAACGGTAAAATTCTGTTGAGATCGATGCTCCACCAAAGCACCTGGAATCGGTACGTGTCAGGGCCGGTAGCAATGGTCAGGAGCACTGAAGTGATGGATAGCAGCATCGCTGGGCCCGGCATCTGGCTGAGCGATGAAACTATCAGCAGGAAGAGGGCAGCAACAAGGAGCCTTAGGCCGAGGTAGCCGTCATATGGGAATAGGGCTCCGATGAGCCACAGTAGAATAGATGAGATTACGGCAGTCAACGTTAAGGGGAGCAATGCCCGCTCAACGGTTAAGCCAGAGAGCAGCAGAGATACCACCGCGAACGCTAGAAGCAGCATCCCGGGAGAAGATAGGAAGTGTAGGAAGCCCCAAGGGCCTGTGTACCAGCTAATCGTTGGCAAGCTGTGATAGACTGCGTTTGTGAGCGAGAGCGGAACCAGCCAGAACGCTAACAGGCCGAAAGTGCCGGCTACTGTGGCGAGGAACGTGACCAGGACATGCAGAACCCCTCTTGAAGCGGTTAATACCCTCTTTCTTCCCGCACCCTCGGCAAACACCACGCGCCGAACGGTATGTGCCGCTGTGACAATCGTTTCGGCGATGAGGACTGAAGCACCGGTCATGACGTGGCTCAGGACTGCTCCTGCACCGAGCAGCGAGGCTAAGGATACCCTTTGGAGCCACGCGGCTCCTCGCTTGCCTAAGGCGCTCCAGTAGGCGGCCAAAGCTAGAAGTGCCAAGCCTATTCCCAGCCTGTGGGGCCACATACCGATGTAGTACATCTGCTTTAGACCAGCGTCGAGCCACTCCGACTCCCCCGGCAGAATCAGCAGAGAGAGTAGCGCTGCTAGAGTCGATCCCGTGTAACCACTCCCCAGCGCTCTCGCGAGAGCGTAAGCGCCTGTAGCCGGAAGCAAGTAGGTAATGACCAGGGCTATCTTGTAGGCTGCCACAATATCGATAATGCCGGCGAAGGCTCGATCGATGAGCGCTACTAGTAAGTAGGCCCCCGGATTGTAGAACTGGTTAAAGACCCAACCGAAGTTGTTGTAAGGATCCCAACCTAGGATATGGGGAAAGAAGTACCTCGAAGTAAGGTAGGAGCACACGAGGTGTGGTGGGTGATCCCAGCCCGGGGGTGTGCCGTCGCGGAAGAAAGTTTTGACCGATGCTATACCGAATATCAGCACCGCGCCCAGTACTAGCGCTTCAAGCAGGACCTTGACTTTTATGAGCATCTGTTGACGTCTTACTCGCTTTCATTAAAGTTTTTATCTGACGCTCGCCAGTCTTCCGATGAGATCTTCAAGGATCGCGGCTTTAGCCAGCGCAGCCATCGTCGCTTTAACGGTCTTTACAGTGATCTTGCCAGAGCTGAATAGGAGCATCGTCCTGGGTGAAGCGGGTGTGGTAGAAAAGGTGCTGGAGCACTTTGTTCAACCTGAGTTGTTCGCGACTAGCCTTATTGATCTCAGCGGAGAGTGGCTCTACACGGTGAAGAGCTACGACGAGGGGG
>Ga0209394_1000436_pt1 | contig 33193 bp, 27 predicted proteins | sample JNZ201metaG_FD_184122 | JGI IMG/M metagenome (GOLD analysis project Ga0209394, IMG submission 184122) | Hot spring microbial communities from Jinze hot spring, China to study Microbial Dark Matter (Phase II) - JNZ 20120812A (SPAdes) (version 3) ...
TTCGTGTAGAAAACATTGTAAAGAATATTACAAATATAAATATGGCAATTGTGAATCCTATAATTCCAAAGATGAATCCGTAAAGTGCGTTTTGAAATATGCCTTTTTCATTATAGTATTCCGCTAGGCCAGAAGAAATGAAAGCTTTAACTATTTCAGTGAAATAATCGTGCTAATTAGTTTTATTAATGAGGGCAAGAATACGGCTGAAAGAATAGTCGAGGCAAAGGCTGTACTAGCTTACAAGGTCCTTTATGACCTAGAAGATTTATCACTTTCAATTAAAGTAATATTGCTCTCTATATCTGTCTAAATTAGTATTTTTAAGGGTCAGTCTTTTTAACCGCTAGTCTAGTAGAGAAACAGTTTTAGGCTCAATCATATATCTGGAACGATTAAAGCAATTAATGAAAACAATGAAATAATTTCGCAGCTTCAAATTTCATAATCGTTGATGATGATCTATTTAATAAAGTTATGACAAATAATAGGACAAGGCATATGGTAAATATTCACTCTAGTATCACAAAACTATGTTCTCATTTAATCTCATTCAATCTACTGGGTAGACGAGGAGCTGGCCAATCGTCTTTTAAGACCTTGATCATCTCTCTCATATAGCTAGTTATGCTAGCTATTCTAGCAATTATGGCAACAGCCATTAGGGAAAAAGACAAGTTACTGAAAACGGAAATTCCTATGCATCAATAAAGTGTACGATTAACGCTCTACATCCATTTTTCATGTTTAAGAAAACCCTAGCCGAAGAGGTTTTGAAAGAATTGAGAAAAGAGTTGACAGCAGGAATCGAATAGGCTAAGGAGGAGTTTGAGAGCTATAGTGAACAATTGAATAAAGCATTAGAGGAATTAAGGAACTAAAGAAAAACTAGCTATTTTAATCTTTTCTTATATTGATTTTAAGGGGTTTAAGGTTCTCTTAGCTAGCCATCCCCTGTCACCTGCTTAACTATATCTAAACATCGTAATACTCCTGTACATCTTCTTGATTTAAACTCTCAACCTTTATAGATTACTTTTAGCCCATCTATTGTTATACCTTCAAAAGTATATTCAGTAACAACTTTATTTTCGCCTATTATTGGGCTTATCTCCTTAATTGTAGATTTTGTGAAGGATTTTATATCCATTTTATCCAATTTCTTAACCCCCATTATGACCATTAGAGACAAATAAAAGCTAATTAAGAGAAAGAGAGCAAAATCCATCTTAAAGTCTTGAAAAACTATCAATTACTGGTTTAATTACCTTAATCAAGTCTTTTGCCTTCATTTGAATAGAAACTGTATGTAGTCCAGCATTAAAATTTACCATATCATTCTCCAGTATGGAGCTGTCCAAGTAGACAGGGAGTCCATGCAAATTACCAAAGGGATGTACTGAGCCGACTTCACATCCAGTTATCTCCAGCACCTCTTGTGGGGAAGCTAATCGCAACTTCTTAGTTCCAACAACTCCTGCCAGCTTTTTAAGATCTATCTTCCTATCACCAGCAACCAGCCCCATAACATAACCTCCATCTTCCCTTCTAAGCACAAGAGCCTTCACACCAGTTTTCAAATCCACTCCTCTAACTCTTGCTGCCTGCTCTGAGGTATAAACCGGCTCATGCTCTGAAACATTATAGAATATCTTATTACCATCTAATAACTCCTTAATCAATTTCAACTGAAGAATCCCCATCTCACATCAACACTACTTAAGCTATTTAGCTTTCTTAGAAGAAACAAATAAAAATTTTGCCCTCTTACTCAGGGTTTTGTGAACTTTAAATATAAAATCATATGTAGCTGATGGCTTAAGTTCACAGGCATTATTTAGGGCCTGACAACTTAAGAAGTTATATAAATTTTGTTGCTTGTTATTTTGATGCTGTTACGTTTAGATGTTATGTTATTGCTGGTGGTTTTCTAGGGCTTGGTGTGGCCTTATCCAGTTGTACCAGAGAATGAAAAGCTTGAGGAATAATTCGATCTTGAATAATCCCTTCCTGTCTGGAAATTGTTGTAGAAGCATTTTGTTCGATCCTTAAGTGTTTGAAACAATCACTCTATCGAATTCCTTAGCTCGAAGGCTTGATGTTTTCCAGTTTTTCATTGTTTCAGCTATTTTAGTACTGATTATGAGAGGTGGAAATCATAGGACTATATAGGTTTTATAGATATCTTGCACATCGAGATCTACATTCAAAGACTTCGATATCACAAGGATATGGTTAAGGCTAAATAGGATCAATTAGAAGCTTAAATTACCTCTTGATCACAATAATTAACTCTTAATATATTGTGAAGGTTTAGACTATTATTTCGTGAGGTTCAAATCTTTTAATGTCGAGGCTATCGAAGTCTTTATCAAAACTTATGATTGAAATACCCATGTGCTTTGCAAAGTAGTAATGTAATCCATCGTCGAAGCCAAGCCTTGTTTCAGCTGCAAGTTTACATGCGATAAGCTCTTCATGTAGAGATAGGTTAGCTATTGTTAAGCCACGCCATGTTATGGTCTCTGAAAGCAATTTAGCTGCTAAGCTAGGCTTACTGAGAATAGCTGATACTCCATGAATAGCAAAATGAAGCATAAATGCCTTCAGAAAGCCTTCTTCACCATGTTCAATAACTTATAGGATTTCCCCAGCAGCTTCTCTTATAGAGAACTTCAAGTATTATGTTAGCATCTATTAGATAGGCTGTATCGTCTTCTAAAAACTTCAACAGGATCCTCATCCTCCCAACTATAGTCTGAAGATAAGCCCAAGCTCACTATAGCATCTACAGCTCCAGTTCCACCTCTAATACTGAGCTCTTTCAATCATGTCAGCTATAGCTCTTGAAAGTACTCCCTTTCTAAAACTATACTTCTCGGCAACATACTTACGAAATTTCTCAGCCAGCCATCTCGGAATCTCCACCTTAATAATTTCAAAATCACTTTTTCCAATAAATACCAAAGTACTTTAGTACTTAAGACTATAAAAACTTTACAACGTATCTACATGATATTGTCAGGTTATTCTTAGGGTTTTGAGAAGCTACCTCCAAAGCAGCTTCTCAAAACTCTTAAGGATAGTGGTTTATTCAGGATTAATAGGCTTCGCTGTATTTGAAGGTTAGAGTGATCTTACCATAGCCAGTTTAAGCTATAGAGATATAACCTATGTTTTGGGGGCATTCCATGCAGTCACGAGGCTGTTAAGCTTTGGGTTAAGAAGCTGAAGTAGTTAAGAGCCAATGTTGGGGGTAGGCAGATGATGACTGTTAACGAGGCAAAGATTAAGGCTTATAGGATTATGCTATAGCTATAATAGATGTTGATACTGTAAATTGCTAGCCATATGGACTTCACGACGTAGAAATATCTTCATCAGAAACTTCCCCTAGGATTTGGGCATGTATGAATAAGCCTCATTGATAGGGATCATAGTATCTTGAAGCATTACAAGTCCTTAAATGAATTCATAAAAACCTTCGGAGAAAGAGAATGCATTGAACGCTAGTTCAGAACTATGAAAGCTAGAACAGACAATTCTTCAACAACTTTCAGTAAGAATAATCTCCAAGATCAAACTCTTCACCCTATTATACAACTTCATAAACCGCACCAAACCTTAAAAATACCGCTAACAACACCAATAACTTGACGGCATCTATTTACATTCTTCTGCTAAATTTAGAGATTACATCATTTTTATTACTTCTCTTATGATATGAATTTTCTATTTTATCTATTTTCCATTTTCTATGTAATGCTTGATTATTAGCGATGTGTGTTAATATTCAACTATAGAAGCTATCTGAAAACTTAATGATTACTGGATAGTTAATCAGTCTATTAAGGTTTAGTAACATTCTAAGGACTTGGTAACATATGTTACACATTAACTATGAATACTGAAGCATCAGGAAGATTATATAAAGTAAACATAAATAATTTATAGGAGCATTTAGGCTTAACGTGATTCAACTTATTTGGGATGAATTTATGCATAAATCTTTTAAATAGTTTTAAACAGTTTACTTAATGTTAATGATAAAACTTTTATTGAAGTAATGATGTTTTCAATAGGAACATATTCGTTTGTCATATGTGCTACACTCATTATACCTGGTCCATATACTACACACTCATTTATACCTGTATTTCTTACGAAGAATTTCATATCCATAGTGGCTGCAAGATAATAATATCTAGGATTCTCTCCAACTATTAGCTCTATGGATTTACTTAAAGTATTTATTAACATAGTGCTTAATGGCACTTTTACAGGTTCAACACTCATCAACATTTCAATATCATAATCTTTAATCAATGTTTCTTCAACTATTCTCTTCATTTCTTCCATAGCTATATCCACTTTTTCATTCATAGAAAGCCTTCTATCAAACACTATTTCACAAATATCAGGTACAATATTTGAAGCTAAACCTGCATTAATCATGGTAGGTGTTAATGTAGCGTAGCTAGCTTCAATAGGTAAGATGTTTTCTGAAACTCTGGATTTTAAATGTAAGTTCAACTCAGCAAATTTATTTAGAATTAAACGTGCTCTATCTATAGCGTTTACTCCAAGCTGAGCTACTGCACCATGAGCTTTCTCTCCATAAACTTTTACTTTAAGCCAAATAACACCTCGATGCCCTACTACAATATACCTAGAATCTGTAGGTTCAGTGATTAAGATGAAGTTAGTGTTTTTACTTATGTACCCCTTATCTACTAGGTAACCTACTCCAGCAAATCCTCCTGTTTCCTCATCGCAAGTAAAGCTTTCAACTATGGTGCCGTTTAATTTATAACCAAGCTCCTTCATAGCTTCCCTTAAAACTTCAACACTAAATATTTGAGTTACTATTCCAGACTTCATATCAGAAGCTCCTCTTCCATAAACCTTATTATCTTTAATTATTCCTTTAAAAGGATTAAAAGACCAATGTAATCCAGCTGGAACAACATCAAAATGGCCGTTCAAATGAATTAAAGGACCTCCCACTCCCTCTTGTAGATAACCAACTACATTTACTCTCGGTAATCCTTTACCATGTGGTGCTAATCTATCTGATACTTCTTGTGGAACCTTTACAACTTCGGTTTTATATCCTAACTTATTTAGAACATTGTTAAGTAAATAAGCCATTTCTAAATAGTTATTTCCTGGAGGGTTTTCAGTAGGTATTTCTATTAGCTCCTTTAATAGCTTTATAGCCTCATCTATTCTTTCTTTCACTAAGGAATTAATTTTATGAATAGGATATTCCTGATGCATTATTAACCCTTCAATATTAACTTAGAAATTTATAAATCTTAGCATACTCAATTATTTCTAGTTACACATGATGAGTTCTAATAGTATTCATGCTATTTCTAATTGGCTACTTAAAATTTAACATAAAAATGAGAGACTATTTAGATTTCCAGAGTCCATGAATATTGCAGTATTCCATTGCTGAAACTTTCTCTGCTTTAACCTCAAAGAATGCTTCCGGTTTTTCATCTGGTTTTAGAAGTTTCCTATAGTATTTCCAGTCAGCAGTTAATTCTATTCACTCGATATAGTGTTTCTCCTCTATAGGGTGTGGGGCATTACTTATCCCAACCAGGGAGCCTATTTCAGTCTTTTCTATGATAGGGACATTTTTCAAGTTCTACATCCTCGGTTTTCTTTAAGCAATTCCATTAGCTGATCACGGCATATAAGTGTATTGGCACTGGTATGCAAACCTCAACTATGTTCCACAGATATTACATCTATAAATCTGTTTTAGCTTAGTCATTCTCCTCCTATGTCTACAATTCTTCAAGGAGACTATTGAAGAAGTGTAAAACACGATTAAAGGAAGACTAGGCAAAGAAAGCTAAAGACTTCTTAGATGATGCAACATTAGGAGTATTTTAAACAAACTAGAGTTAGACATCACATTAAATATTGATGATATAAAAGAAGATAACAGACAAAAGAAATGCTTATATTTGTGTTTATAATCGGGAGGAAAATTAAAAATTTCTTAAAGTAATAAGGAGAAAGTCTAGTGAAAAACCTAAAGCCAAAGGCTCAGTAAGCCCAACCTCTACAAAGATATAAGTTGTTAGAGAAATTTTTACTTCTTCTCTTTAGCTAGTTTCTCTTCCAACCATGGTTTAAATACTTTCTCATAAAAAGCGCCTATCTCACCACTATCTCTAGGACCAACGAAAATAGTCCATCCATCCCCCATTAATGCATCCTCTACTCCCCCTGCAAGCCTGGCTGCATAACCAGGTAGAATAAGAGCTTTAACCTTGGTCTTCTCACCAATTTTCACTTCTCTAATTGCCTCAACAATTTTACCCTCATCAATTTTCCGACCGGCTACTGATGATTGGAGGCTTGTGGCTTCGGTGTCAATGATTATTAGGTATGCGTTTATTCCTGCTTTTTCAACGTCATCACGAACTAGATGATAAGTGAGTGCGAAGTTTGAAGTTACGAGTACTGGTGAGTATTCGTTTGGTTTTCCTATTTCGTATAAGCCTGGTTTTACTCCTGGTGGAAATCTTGGGTCTGTGTATATGCAATCTCTCCATACTACTATTGGTATTAGGGTCCATGTGTCTGTTGTATGGAGTATAATTAGGTCTGTGAATCTTGATATTAGGTTTGATGCTATGACTGATTCTAATGTTTTTTTATCATTTTCATCTCCTTCCTCTATACTCCATATTGCTGCTGGCGCTGTCATTATTGGGTATCCTAGCTCCTTCTCTTCTTTTTCTATTGCTGCTCTTCTTATTGCTGTTATTGTGCTTAGTGTTTCTGCTATGTTTCCTATTTTTATTTGTGGGTCTAGAACTATGTCGTCTACATTGTAGTTTTTGTTTAGAGTTGCTGAGAGTGATTTTAGTGTCGCTGGGTTTTCTGCTGTTACTGCTACTGGACATTTGTATTTTGATGCTAGTTCTCCTATTTCCTTCCAGTTTTGCTTTGTTGCTGTATATATTAGTGGTTTTCGTTTGTTTGCTATTATTAGTGCTTCTTCTAGGATGTTTGAGTCTAGAGAGCATAGTATTATTGGTTTGTTTGTTTTTTCCATTATTTCTGCTGTTGTTTTTGCGTATTTTTCCGGGTTTTCTGATACGCATCTTATTGCTATTCCGTCTAGTGTTAGTTCTTTCCCTATTCTTATGAATTTGAAGTTGTTTACAAGCTCTACTCTTTTCTTTATTTCTTCTGGTGGCATTTCGTCATGTATATCTATTATTATTGCTGTTTGGTTTCTCCATGTTAGTTCATGTCTGTATAGTACTTCTTTCCCTCCTATTTTTAGGATGTTTGGCTCTACTCCTATCCATACTTCCTTTATTGGCGGTCTTATTGTTTCTAGTAGTTTCTGTAGTTTTTCACTGTATTTTGGTTCTTCATATAGTGGTGTACATTGTTGCGATGTTACTTTTCTTTCTATGAGTTTTGATGCAAACGCCATGCAGCTTGTTTCTCCACATTTTCCACAGTTTGTTCCTGGTAAGTGTTTGTATACGTCTAGTGGTCTTAGGATTTTAGGCATTTATGTCGCCTAAAACTTTGTTTTTATCCAGTTTAAATATGGTTTCTCCTCTTTTTTCTCTTCTCTTATCATTGCTTCTGCAAATGATTTTACTATTTTCATCGCTAATGGATGCATCATCATGAATAAGTTTGCTCCTGCTAGTAGTCCTACTAGTGCTGTTGTTGCTTCATATAGTGGTCCTCTTAACTCTCTCGGTCCCCATTCATCTATCTTCATCCATGCTTCTCTTGCAGCCCAGGCATTTGTTGCTGCACAGCTTAGCGGTACTTGGAGTGTTTCCTCCCCCATTAATGCTGAAAGTCTTATTCTCTCCATTGTACTATACGTATATTCTATTCCGTATCCTAGCGCTCCTGTTGTTGGGTCTAGTATTAAGTGGTCTTTCGGTAGCCCTGCATCAAGTATTTTTCTTGATAGTTCTTTTGCCTGGTTTATATCCATGAATGCTAATGCTATTGCATTATGTTCATACTTTCTTATTGGTTCTACTACTTTAGGTATGTTCATGTCTAGTGTTATTGAGGCCATTACCAGCCTTTCCCCTGCAAATACTTCTGAAGCTTGCGTGAATAATTCTACATCTTTCTGTGGGTTTCCTGATCCTCCTATTATTATTGGTATATCTACTGCTTGAAGTACGTTTTCAACTGTTTTTAATGCTTCTTTTACTGGCTTATCTTCCCCTAATGGGTCTGTACTTACTAGATGGAGTGATATTAGATCTGCATTGTATGTATTTATGCATTTCCTAGCCCATTCAGCTGGATCCTGTAATACGTCTTGATAAGCCCTTTTTACTGGTCCTGCTAGTGGTGGTGGAGTATCGAAAACATCTAGTGCTACTACTGGTCTATTTACTGGTTTTGATTCAAATAGATAGAATGGTGGTGATTTGTCTCCTCCTATCTTTATTATTTTACCTCTTGTTCCACCCTGCTCTCTTGTTGCTCCTAAAACTATTTCAACTATTCTTCCAGGATATTCTACTACTGGATACTCGAATTTTAGCTCTATGAATTCTTTAGGTTTCTCTATTGGTATTGCTGGTGGTACTGGTACTGTTGGTGCTACTAATCTTACTCCGTACGGTGTTGTCTCAACTAGGAATTCTATTTTCTGTGCTCCTGGTGTTATCGGTTCGAGTGTAAGTTTTAGGTATTCTGGTTTTCCTGCTGGGGTTGTGGATAGTTCAAGAGTTAGTTCCTCAGCATCTACAACTACATCTTCAAGCTCTAGCTCTTTCGATTCTGAAATCATTTTTAGAATATCAAATACTGTTTTTCTACCCTCCCCTTCTTTCATGCTTTACATCCTCTTTACAATAAGCTTCTCAGCCTTAATCTCTACATTACTAAGCTCAAGCTCAACATTTTCCTCTAGTAGTTTTTGAAGTAGTTTCGAGAAATCCAGCTCCTCTCTACTTGTTGCTTCCTTGCTCATTGCTTTACGCCTTCAGCCTTCTTAATGATAAGCTTACCTATTTTGATTTTAGCTCCTTGCAGTACTATTTTTATACCTCCAACTGCTGGTATGGATGGTAGGATTTGTGGTGTTGGTATTTGAGGTATTGCTACAGGTATTTGTGGTGTTGGTATTGGTGTTGGTGGAGCTTCAAGTTTTGCTTCTGGTTTTTTCTCTATTATTTTTTCTGCTAGTGGATGTTTGTGTTCGGCTAAATATTTTCTTAGTTCCTCTATGTTTTTAACTTCTATTTCTGTTGGTATTTTATCTTTTAGTTCTCGGGGTATTGCGTCTTCAATTCTTTTTCTTAGAGTACTTGAGATCCATACTATTCGGTTCCATCCACCATCTGCTTGTATGAATTTTCTTGATCTCATATATTCTATTCCTACTCCTAAGAATCCTTCACTTTGCATTCCGCCTCCTGTTTGTGATGCCATTGTTGAGAATGATAATCCATTTACTGCTTCTCCTTTAAACCCTCTATCTACAATTCCGAATCCATCAACTTCAGGTATGTAGAACATTATGCATTCAAAGCATCCGCATGATGTATGTGGATACCCAAAAGCGCTGTGGAGATAGACTCTCTTTATTGCACCTAGAGATCTTTTCTGTACTGTTTCGTTTACTCCACTCCATTCTCCTCTTACCGGGTCTAGGAGTTCTCCTTTAGGTACTGGAAAGTTTGGTCCTTTGGGGTCTATGTTTGCTGCTGCTCTAGCATCAAACCATGTTAGTGCTCCACATAGACTTACTCTTTCAGGAGATATTACACATACATGTGTTGGAGCAAAGGATTGGCATAGTACACATCCATAGAATAATTCTACTTCCTCATCCCTTAATCCTCTTGCTCTCGCATCCCTCTCATTATATATTTTCATAGCTTCCTCGAACATTTTTTCTACTTCTACTGGATCTGTTATGAATGTAACTTGCATTTTCTCTATGTAGGGCATTTCAGCCTTGAATAGCCTTATAAGCCCGAGACCCCACCACTTAAGTGATGTAAGCCCCTTCTTAAAGGATTTCTTTGATATTCTACACCATATATCATATCTCTGATTTAGATGCATTATTCCCTCGATGTAGTTTGTGTACATATGTATTCTTCTTTCAATTACTCCTTCAAGATCTCTATCAATTCTTGAGCCTGCAACCTCTATTAATATTCCTAATGGGTTTGATGACCCCTCCTTAAGCTCTAGTAGATCTGAACCAATGATTCTTACTGAGCCGTCTTCAACCTCCTCAAGGGATTTCACTCTTACAAGCTCGAATTTTTTAGGTATGTTTGGTCCTCCAAACTCTATATACATGTCTTCCTTTCTTACTCTTTGACCTTCAAACGCCGGACTTATTTCAACAGGAAATCCTTCAAAGCCTGACATGTAGGTCACCTTGATTTTACGTTATCTAGGAGTAATTTAAGGTTTCCTATCCATTGTTCCTCTGTTAGATTTGGAAATGATAAATCTGCATTTGGATGATAGTATCTATCTAGACATATTGTTCTTAGATGGGTTGCAAAGTGTTTTATACATGAGAGGAGTTGAGATAGGTATTGGTATGATAGTCCTGCAAATATTACTAGGTCATGTGGACCATTACCGTTAATACTCCACTCCGGATCTCTAAGCCTATCAACAACTTCAACTGCATTCATGATTTTAATAGGGGTTAGGCCTCTATCAATAAATTCCTTGTAGGATGCTCCAGTAGCAATAAATGGCATATTTCTAGCTTTTAATAGTTCTACTATGAACTCTATGTATGGCTTATCTCCAACCATTTCCTTTAAAGTGTTTGCTCCAGCTATCAGGAGAGGGTTTTTAGCAACCCTTATCATTCTACCTGCAGAATCACCTTTAACCTGGATTGCTACTCTTGGACCGAATATATTACCAAGCTGCCATGGTGTTACAGCCATTTAACCACCTCTATAATACTTTTTAAATACATTTTCTGAGTAGTAGGGATCTATTGATGGTAGCTCCCATGGCTTCCATTCAATCTTCTCCAGATAGCTTAAAACTTCATCCTTAAATGTTACGGGAATATCTGCTTCAGATCTTATGAATAAGTGTAGGTCTTCAGGTAGTTTTCCATAGATTTTCTTGTATAAATCTATGTAGTGTGTTAGCTTGATCATTCTTCCCTTTGTTGTATCGTTTGGTCTTAGACATAGTTTAGCAATCATAACCATAGCTTCCCTACGGTTTTCAACAGATATTATTAAGTGTTCAGGTGCTGGACCTATCCAAACTCTCCTGCCTGTTCTAGCATCATAAACTGTGAATGACTCCTTATCTTCTACACGTCCAAGATACATTCTCCTATACTTTAATCCTTGAGGCCCTAAAATAACAGGTACTCCAAGCCTATTGAAGCCGGTAGCTATTGATGCTGCCTTCTGTGAGTAGGCTCCCCATGCTACTCCACAGGCTCCAACTCTATTCAATATGTAGTCAGCTATTTCCTCATAGTTTCCTCTTAGTGGTCTCCTAGCAAATATGTTTGCAATCTTTATAGCGGCACCTGATATGTGAGCATTTGCAACACATGAACCAACATTTACTAATCCTCCTGCCTCAAAAGCTCCTGAAAACTCCTCATATGGTGTTAAGCCCTCCTCATTCCTATACATAGCTATAGACATAGCAGCACACCCTGAAACTGTTACTATATATCTCCTCCTAGCAAACTCTCTAGCCATTAATGCTACATCTAATCCTCCTTCAGGATAGTTTGCACATCCAACGAAGGCTACAACACCAGGTATTTCACCGAGCACAATTGGGCTTCCAACCTCTCTTATTTCAGTATCAAGTATTGGTCCTCTACCAACTCTTATCTTATACTTTTCTGTTTTAATTTTGGCTTCAGCAGCCTTCATCATGAGGCTTAGAACAGGTGTATGGTTTGGACATTCCCATTCACATCTACCACATCCGAGACATAGATCATGAAGCATAGCAAGCTTACTTGAATCTCCAAGCTTTAAGGAATATATTGCATCATCTACAGGTAAATCTATCGGACAGTTTCTACGGCATCTACCACAATGTGTACATTTTGAGGCTATATTGCTAAGCTCCTTAACGTCAGGTATAACTTTAAACTTCTGTCTTAAAGGTGCAGTTTGTAGAGCTGTTATTACGGATACTGCAGCTGCTTTTTCGAGATCTGGTAAGAATACACCGCTTAATCCTCCAACTGTTAGGGAGGAAACTATTTTTTCAATTGGCCACTCACTAACGTCAGGTACTCCGTAGGCAGCTTTATCTGATACTGCTATGAACGGAGTTTTAACTTTTTGAGCTTCTATAAGTGATAGATTAGTGATACACTGCTCATCAATTATTAGCGTATCTGCAGCTCCTGAACGAATGAATCTTATTTGGTGTGATATGGGTCCAATGATTTTAGCTGAGCTTTCATACCTTGTAATATCATGTGCTGTACAGCATAAACCAGCAACCTCCAACACTTCCCCTGGCTTTCCAAGATTGTTTCTATTCATGTAGTCTATGACTTCTATTCCTTCAGAAACATTGTGTCCTATGAGTAGGATCATTGGCTTAGCAATATCTATCAGACCCATACCTATTTCAGATAATGGAGCGTTTGGATCTCCTTTAGGAAAGTTGAATGCAACTATTTGAGCTACATCTGCAACCTCCATTGCAACATGATCAAGCATACCTAGATGCAAAGCTTTAGATTCATAATCTAGATAGCTTGCCTCCTGACCCGTATGTGTAGTTGATATTGTTTGTACAATCTGCTCCTCAACATAGCTTAATACTTGGGATAAATCTCCTAGGGTTTTAGGCTTAACTCCTACAATAAGTCTTGTATTAGGCATTTCAACATTGACGTCAGATCCAAGATTAATAGGAGTATCAGCACCGAACTTTTCAATAAGTCTATCAAGCATATGTCTAGCATGAGACGTATGGGTGGAGGCACCTATAGCACATGCTAATGTTACTATTCTACCCTGCTGTGTAGACATATCTATACCACATGAGCCTCTTTTACCTCTAGTTAAATCACATTTACCGTAGGTGCAGAGACAACATTGATCACAGAAGGGCATGTAGAATGGCTTATACCTGCTTAGAAGCTTGAAATCCCATGATCTCAACGTAGATATTTTAGGCATTGGTGTTGGACCGAGAGGCTCCCAGACCTCAGGAATCTCAATACCTCCAATAATAACCTCAAGATCCTTAACTGAAAGCCCAGTTGATTCAAGAGACTTAAGTGAAAACCTTACTGGACCCTTCTCCAAATACATCACCATGATGTGGATATTAGTGTAATATTTAAGATTTTCTATAGTTAGAAGGGCTTTGTTAACTTTAGATTTATTTGGGGGCTCTCTCCCTTATTTATGGTGAATCTATGGTTAAAGTTGTTAAGTTTGTTAGGGAGAGAACTCCGTTTACTCTAGTTGTTATGATGCTTACATATATTTTCGTTCATCTAGAATGGCTTCAGATATTCTAAGCTTCATTATTGTTAGGAGTTATGTATCTATATTATCGTGGTTTATCTTAAGCTTCCTATTTGAATTTGATAGGAGGGATGTTAGGATTGTTATGGTTGATGATACTATTATAAGTAGGTTTTAAGAGTAAGGTTATTTATGTTGCATTCGAGCCATTATTAAGAAGGATTCTATATGTATGGGTTTGTGATGTTGCAAACATGCTTACATCTCTAACATTCCTTAAAAGATTAGAGCTATCTATGGAATATAGTTGTATTAAGTGATGGAGCTCATTATTATAAAGCATCATGAGAATATTAAAATTAAAACATGAATTGTATAGTTTAGAAGTTAAGAATCTAATGGAGAGAATAATACAGCATATAGGATAGAACTGGATTATTCGATAATTATATACCGTGCATGAAGGATAAATGCGGTAATGAGCATTAATGCTTATGAAGTCAATAGCATAGCTAAACGAAACATGGATTAACAGGAAATAAAAGCTAAGAATTCATAGAAAACATAATACCAAAATAGAGGTAATAAAACATGCTTAAGTTAACAAAGCCAGTTACTAAAGAGTAAAATTTATAATAAAGATCCTTAAAATAATTTTATGCTTGAAAAGGAACCTTTTAATTCGATAGCTGCTGGAGTTTTCCTTATTGGTCTCGCTATTTTATTCCATATTGGTTTTTGGCCTTGGTTCCTTGTATTAGCAAGCATAATGGCTATAATTACAGGTATCAGTAAATACTACTTTAAAAAGTCGGAGAAGAGAATGTAGAATTAAGTTAGGCTCTAGAATGCTTAGATGGATTGAGGTCTTAGAATATTAATAGGAGTAAGGTTCTATTGGAGATTAAATACTTGATATTTTATGTATCCAGATGTTTAAGGGTTTTCTAGAGCATTATCTCTCATAGGTTGTTTAAAATAGCTATTGACAGGTGGATAGATAAGCTTGAAGTGAATGTAAATTCATCATAATTTTTAGGAGAGCTATCTGGATAAAGTTGAATTAAAGCTAATGATAAGTTGAGTTTATGTAGTTGTAGATGCTGATGAAATGGTAGCTATGAGAGACTATTTACAAATGCATTATGATGTCGAAGTTCATTTAGTGATTAAATCATCATGATGAAAGAAGCATTCCTTAGGTTGGTTCATCATGGCTTTCTAAATCTTTTAAAGAACTTGGACTATATATATACATTAACCTTTCAGTTCAGTAAGTATAATAGAACCGATATACCCATAAATTAAGAAACGTAAATAAGTTTAAATTGTCATGTCCAGGTGGAATTAGCAAAGTATGTTTACAAGTGTTTATAATTCTTTAGATATAGCTTAAACTTTCAAATGTGAAGATATCCATATATTTGATAGTTAATAAATTGGATTTATAAACTAGATTAGAATAGTTGAATAGTAGTTATACTAAGAAAACATAGAGTTACTTAAGAGTCTACAGTTTCTAATGGAGGCTTATTTAGTTTTACGTTATTAAGCTTTTGTTATTTGATATAGATTCATAGCTTATATCCATATTTTTATGTATTTATTACGATTACATGAGCTTATTGATGCTTTCTGTCTCTCTAAACTTAATTTAGGAGTTAGAATTAGACTATAAGATATGTTCTAAATAGGCTATGATTGAATGGACTCTGGTTGATGACGATAATTATTGTTTAGTATATTTAGGCTCCATCTTTTATAGAGGTTGTGTTCAATGTCTAGAATGTCGAGGATTTTCCCAACAATATAGTTTACTAGGTCGTTGATGTCATTTGGTTTATGGTAGAATGCAGGCATGGCTGGAACTATGTAGACTCCCTGCTTTGCAAGCCATAACATGTTTCTAAGATGATTAATACTTAATGGTGTTTCTCTAGGCATCAAGATAAGTTTTCTTCTCTCCTTCAGCATTACGTCAGCAGCTCTTAAAATAATATTGTCTGAGTATCCGTAGGCTATGCCTGCAAGGGTTTTCATACTGCATGGAGCTATGACCATTCCATCTGTTTTAAATGATCCACTTATGATAGGAGCTCTCCAATCATTAACATTGTAAGTATAATTAGCGAGCTTTTCAATTTCCTCTTTCTTCATGTTAAGCTCGTGTTCAATTATTCTTTCAGCAGTGCAGCTAATAACTAAGTGAATTTCAGCATTTCTTCTATTTAACTCTTCAATTAGCCTCTTAGCATAGATAACACCACTTGCCCCGGTAATTGCAATAATTAGTTTCAAGCAACCACCTAATAGCATAATTCAATTAGCATTTAAACTTAATTTAAGCTAATATTATATGAGGTAAGCATTTAAAATACTAATGCATACCTGGAAAACTAAAATAATTGCATTGGTAAAGAATTTAAATATGAAATTTAATCGTAATAGTTGAATTATGAGGATATGGAGGATTGGTGAGAAATAACCTCATAATGGCTAATATCACTGTAGGACTAAAAATTAGGGGAATAGAAATGCTAAAGTAAATTGTTTGCTATAAGGATAAAGCTTTACCATTCCTTTAGCTACTGAACGTTTATGATATATTTTAGTGCTTCCAATATTTTATTTAGCTTATGTTACTAAGTTCTAGAGTAATTACTCTATAATTTCTCTTATTGAACTGTTTAATACTATGCAATAATGTTATTAGCTTTATTTAAAGCTATAAGTTCTCAATGAATTCATACTGGTCCTCTTACTTAATAATTTTAGCTAATAGTTATCTATTAGCTAGAGTATTTTTAAACAACTTCTTGAACAAGTTTATGGAGTATAATTAGGTTTAGAATCTATAAAGCTTTATTTTCTAAAATACTTAACTTTTAATGTGGATAATGCTTGTCCTATAGCCTTAGAAGTTTAAGTATAGTGTTCTTACACTGTATTATGAGTAGAGTTAACAATAATGCTTATGGAAAGATTTAAATATAGTAAACACTGTTATATTGGCTACTAGTGGGTTAGTGATGTATTTATGTCTGAGAAAATCTCAGCAGTTCAAGTCTATAAGTTGCTGCCTGGAACTAATTGTAAAAAATGCGGAACAACATGTATGGGATTTGCTGTAAAGCTTATACAGAAAGAAGCTAAACTTGAACAGTGTACTCCTCTAATTGAGGAATCTAGATATAGTGAGAAGCTTAGTAGATTAAGGGAGCTTCTTAAACCATTAATGGAGGCTCCGGAAACTCTTATTGATGTTGATGTTGATAAATGTATTGGATGTGGAAACTGCGTTATAGCTTGCCCAGCAAATGTATCCATTGAACCGCAGGTAGCTAGAGGATTTAATCCGAGAAGTAGTGATGTAGTGTTTACTGTTGAGAATGGGAAGATTAAGATTTTAAATATTCAGAAATGTAGAAGATATCCACCCTCAAGAATGAATTGTAGAGTATGTGAGCTTGTATGCTATAGCAATGCTATAAGGATATTGGGATAACATAAATTAAAAGATTAATGTTGAATTGCTCCATGAAGACTATACAATTATAGATTAGAAGACTGATTGAATCCTTTAATTTGTTCTGTGATTTTATATGAGAAGTAATATGGTTGATGGTTTAAGTTCTAGAGCATTTAGTTCTAGCAGACATGCCCAACTTATTAATAAATCTCTTACTATAACTTTAAATGTAGCATGTATAGAAGAAATTATAATAATAGAAATATGAGAAAATTAATAATGAAGTTAAGTAATAATTGGGCACAACTGTTCTGGCGTAAAACTTATATTATTATAGGGTACTTAGGATTGGATTGTTATGGTAAGGGTTGGAATAAACGGATTTGGAAGGATAGGTAGGATTTTCTTTAGAGCTGCTTTAGAGGATAAGGAGTTTTTGAAGGAGTTTGAGGTTGTTGCTGTTAATGATATTACAGATGCTAAAACTTTAGCTCATTTACTGAAGTATGATTCAGTTCATGGAGTTTTAAATGCTAATGTAAGTAGTAAAAGTGATTCAATTATAGTTAATGATATTGAGGTTAAGGTACTCTCCATAGAGGATCCCGCTCAACTACCCTGGAGAGATTTGGATGTAAGTATTGTACTTGAATCTACAGGAAGATATACTGATAGAAAAGATGCTGAAAAACATTTAAAAGCTGGAGCGGAGAAGGTGATAATATCAGCACCTGCAAAAAATCCGGATGCTACTATTGTCTTGGGTGTTAATGAGGAGATATATGATAGGAGTAAGCATAATATAGTTTCAATGGCTTCATGTACAACAAATTGTTTAGCACCTATGGTGAAGGTTTTAAATGAGAATTTTGGAATTGTTAGAGGGTTTATGACTACGTGTCACGCATATACAAATGATCAGAGAGTACTTGATTTAGCACATAAGGATTTGAGGAGGGCTAGAGCATGTAATCTATCAATAATTCCAACAACAACAGGAGCTGCAAAAGCTATAGGGGAGGTTATACCCGAAGTTGCTGGTAAACTTGATGGAGTTTCTTTAAGAGTACCGGTAGCTAACGGCTCCATTACTGATCTAACAGTAGAGCTTAAAAGAGAAGCTAGCAGAGAGGAGATAAATAGGGCATTTAAAGAAGCAGCTGAAGGAAAACTAAGAAATATATTGGAGTATACTGAGGAGCCAATAGTTTCAGTTGATATAATTGGTAATCCAGCTTCATGCATAATAGATGGCTTATCCACAATGACCTTAGGAAACATGGCGAAAGTGTTTGGATGGTATGATAATGAATATGCATATTCTAAACGTCTTGTAGACTTAATGAAATACATGTATAGAAAGTAATGAATTCAAAAATTAAAAAATATATTGTTTAAGTATTTTATGAGGTAAGTCCTGCCTTTATAGCTTTATATGTGTTTATGATTGATTCTAGGTTGAAGTTGTATATAAGTATAGGTCTTGCTGGAGCTCCAGATCCCTCCTTAACTATCATTGCAGGTAGTGAGAATATAAATGCAGTTGTATTCATCTTAGGAAGTATGGCGAAGTTAAAGTTTTCCCCAATCCATATATTATTGCTAACCACAATTTTATGAACTGGAAAATCTACTGTTTGTGGTGGTGGATCTATACTTAAAACATCAAGCGCTATTCCCTTAACACCCTTCCTAACAAGATACTCAGCTGCTTCAGGTGTAATTCCTGGAAAGCCCTTACCAGATTTACTCCAATACTCACTCCAACTCTTATATACTCCCCAGTAACGTATCCATCCGGTATTTATTAGAACTATATCACCCTTACTAATTACTATACCTGTCTTTTCCTCCCATGATTTAATATCACCAGCAGTTATTGAGTAATTGGAGTGTTTAATGTAGGAACTCATATCCATTATTACTGCTCTACCCCAGAATCTATCAAGGGGTATTTCATTGATTCTCCAAACATTAACAGCAAAATGTGCCGGAGCATCCATATGTGTACCTGTATTCTCATTCATGGTTAAAGATCCATAGTATGCACTATACTTTTTTATCATTTCTTCAGGAGTGCCCTCTCTACTGAACCCACTCCATATAGTAAACCATGCAGGCATACCATTTCTAACTAGGAGAGCTAGATCGTATTTATCAGCAAGATCAAATGACATCTTCATTAGATTGGCTAAAACCATGTTTAGATGAATGCTAACATCAGGATCATAGAATGCTAACACTTCAAGTCCAGGCCCTGCAGATCCCTTCTCAGTTTTTAATGGAGCTATTATTAGGAAAGCTGCATTATCAGCTAGCCTCTCAAGATTAGTATTTAGATTCTCAATTATGTAAACGTTTGCCTCAGTGATTACTTGATGTGCTGGAAAGTTCATAGCTGGCGCTGGATCTATACTTAAAGTATCCACTCCAATACCTATAACTCCTTTCTCAACTAGATATTTAGCAGCATCGGCTGAAAGGCCTGGCCATCCTCTTGCAATGTTCCAGTATTGACTCCAGCTACTATATAGCCCCCAAAATTAGCCCAACCAGTATAAATTAGAACTATAGATCCTCTCGGTATCTCAACACCTACGCTTTTCTCCCAACTTTTCAATTCATTCATTGTTATAGTATCGTTTGGATGTGATATATATTTTCTTGCATCAATCACCAATGCAACACCATATAATCTATCTAGTGGGATCTCATTAATAAACAATCCATTAACACTAAAATGTACAGGAGCATCAACATGAGTTCCAGTATGTTCACTTAAGTTATTTAAGAGAAGAACATAATAACCATCCTTTGGTACAGTAGCCGTAATCTTAACCTCCCCAACAATACCAAACCACTTAATAATCTCGTTTTGTATAGGATAAGTTAACTCAAGCACCTTAACTCCTAAGAACTCAGTTTCTCTAGGGCTAGGAATCTTTTCAGCACCACTAAAGCAACCAACAACGCTACTAGCTGAAAAACCTTAAATTCAACAAATTCACCCAGAGTTTAGTGGGAATAACTTATAAACTTTACTAATAAATTGCTGATACTGTTACTTTTAGATTTTTGAGAAGTTATTCTTTAGAAGTGATTTTAATAGATAAGCTTCTCAAAGCCCTAAGAGATAAAGGAGTTTTCAGGCGTAATAAGGTTTCGCTTAAAGAGGTTGAGAGCATTCTCTACATGGCTTAGCTATAGGGATATAGCTTACGTTTGTTGGGTTGTTGATGTGGGCCATGTATCAGTATGGTGTTGGGTTCAAAGAATTGAGGGAGTAAGAATTGATGTGAAGCCAATAGAGGGATTGTAGCTATTGATGAGATGAAGCTGAAGGAGACTGGAAATCATTTCTACGTATGGCTACGATAGACGTTAAGACCAAGGAGCTCCTAGCAATAAGGACCTCATGGCAACGAAGCATTCTAGATACGGAGCTTTCCTGAAGCAGGTTCTGAATGCATTAATAAGCCTCTAATCCTAGTAGGGACCTTGGTATCAGGCATTACATAACCATGGTTTAAGATGGAGGCATCAGACCTTCGCTAAGAAATGCTATGGAGTGATGGTTTCGAACACTTAAGGATCGAACAAGAAGATTCTACAACAGCTTCCAGACAAGAAAGTCATAAAGATCAACTTATTCCTCAATTTCTTCATAATTTGGTATAATTGGATAAGACCACAGCAAACCTTAGGAATACCACAGCAATAACATAATCCTAAAAGTAACAGTATCAAATTGCTTGTTCTGTTAACTTTAGCTCCAAGATTATTTTTATTCATTGCACTATTAATGTAGTATCTTCACACATGTTATGGGTTGCTTATATTAGGATAGTTAAGCATTATTGTTAAGCCTAATAACCTTTAGATATTTAAAATACATTATTGTTAGCTTCATTACTTCCTATTCTAAATTGATATTGTATCCTAAAATGGAGTTCTGTGATAAACTATTATATTAACATAAGTCTTAGAAGGCTTCAACTACCTATAATCCGGAGTGGTTAAGAGTAAATCTTAATGTATGCATTTCTTCAAGATATTAAGGGAGAGATGATTTCAGTATAGTTATCACTAGTCATTTAAATGCCACACATATGCTTCTAAAGCTAGCTGTTAGATTAGATATTAAGGTTAATAGAATGTAAAATAAGAGTTAATGAGACACTTAAAGATTTTATTGGAAAGCATAATCAATACATAGTAAGTATAGAAAGCTATTAAAACGTGCTTGGAAGGTTAATACATAATTGGATGGAACCATATACATCATTAAACAATAAGACATCATTTAGAAGGAGATCAAAGATTTAGATAAAATGAAAGCTCTTAATAGGAGAGACAATAAAATAATGTAACATCATAAAGTTAACAGAACTAAATCACTTATAGCTTAATTCTGAAGCATGCAAATTCAATGAGTATTAAACCATAAACCTAGTAATAGAAGATCTTGTAAAACGTAAGTTATCAGCTACATATACTTTTCATATCTAAAGTTCTAGAGCCAATAGAGGTGGCCTATCAACTTTAGAAATTCTATTTAGGTATTCTTTACTCTTGTCTTATCAGTAATATTGGTATAGGTAATTAAGTTTAAATATTTTGCACTTATATAATTAGGTTGGCTATGTGAGGTTGGTTAATGCTGCCTCCGTCTTTAATTATTGATAATCTGAAGACTTATTATGAAACACGTAGTGGAGCTGTTAGAGCTGTGGATGGTGTAAGCTTTCAAATAGAGGTAGGAGAGGCTTTTGGTTTAGCTGGAGAGTCTGGATGTGGTAAGACAACTATAGCCTTATCTATTATGAGATTGCTTCCGAGAAATGGTAGAATAGTAAATGGTAAAATATTGTTTAAGGGATTAGATCTTACGGAGGCTACATTGAGAGAGATGAATAAGATTAGGTGGAAACGTATTTCAATGATTTTTCAGGGAGCCATGAATGCTCTAAATCCAGTACATAAGGTAGGAGATCAAATTGTTGAAGCGATAGTAGCTCATGATGGAGTGGAGAAAAGAGAAGCTTTAGAGAGAGCTGGGAAACTTATGGAAATGGTTGGGTTGTCTACAGATATGATTAATAAGTATCCGCATGAGCTTAGTGGAGGTATGAAGCAGAGAGTTATTATAGCTATGGCTCTCTCATGTAATCCGGAGCTTATTATTGCTGATGAACCTACCACAGCCCTAGACGTAATTGTTCAAGCACAAATACTTAAACTAATAGGTGAGCTTAAAGCTAAATTAAACCTATCATTAATGCTTATAACTCACGACTTATCAATAATATCTGAGCTATGTAATAGGGTAGCTATTATGTATGCTGGGAAAATTGTGGAGATAGGAGATGTAAAAAATGTTTGTAGGGGTCCACTACATCCATACACTCAAGGATTAGTAGCTGCTTTCCCTAGTGTTAGAGAGGAAAAAAGAAAGCTATCATATATTCCAGGCTCTCCCCCAGATCTTTTGAATCCACCTTCTGGATGTAGGTTTCATTTAAGATGCTCTAAAGCTATGGATAAATGTAGGATGGAGGAGCCTAAACTGGCTAAGGTAAATAATACATTTATAGCATGTCATCTATATGATTAGTGATAACGTTATAATTAAGGTTGAGGATTTAAAAAAATGGTTTCCAATTAGAAAGGGGGTTTTTGTAAGTCTATTTTCTAAAAAACAGGAGTTTATTAGAGCCGTTGATGGAGTTAGCTTTGAGATAGTTAAGGGAGAAGTTTTTGGACTTGTTGGTGAAAGTGGATGTGGTAAGACGACAGTAGGTAAAACTATTCTTAGAATTATTGAGCCTACAAGCGGTAAAGTATATTTTAAGGGAATTGATATACTTAAATTATCAAGAAGTGAAATAAGAAAACTTCGTAGGAGAATGCAGCTAATATATCAGGATCCTTTTGAATCATTAAATCCTAGAATGACAATCTACAATCTAGTGGGAGAACCATTATCAATTAATAAGCTAGTTAATAATGTAGATGAGAAGGTAGAGAAGGTTATTAAGGCTTTAGAAGATGTTGAGCTTAAGCCCCCAGAAACATTTCTCGATAAGTATCCGCATGAGCTTAGTGGAGGTCAAAGACAGAGAGTAGCTATTGCCAGAGCTTTAGTACTACAGCCGGAATTCATAGTAGCGGACGAACCTGTTTCAATGCTTGATGTTTCAATTAGAGCTGAAATTCTTGAAATAATGCTTAAATTAAAAGAACACTATGGAATATCTTACCTCTTCATAACCCATGATCTAGCATTAGCACGTCATATATGTGATAAAATAGCTATAATGTATTTAGGAAGGATAATGGAGATAGGGGATGTAGAAGACGTAATGAGAAATCCCATGCATCCGTACACTAAAGCACTACTAGACGCTGTTCCGGATATTACAGAGAGTAAATTAAAAATTTCAATAAAGGGATTTGTACCACAATCACCTATAAATATCCCTCCAGGATGTAGATTCCATCCAAGATGCTTAGAAACCATGGATTTATGTAGAAAAGAAGAGCCGCAACTACTTAAAGTGAATGGGAAACATTATGTAGCATGCCATCTACATAACTAAAACCAAAACCTACTACACCATAACTAAGACTAAACAATCCATTATAAAACATTAAATTTAAGCTTATATAGCATTATAAATCTACATCTACCATATTTCCTAAACGGGAGCTTAATATGATCCTAGAACCACAATGATGTTTAAAATATTAACTTAATGCTAATTAAGCTAGGTAACGCTAAGCTTAAATGAAATTCAAATATACTACTATATGGTTTTAAATCTGATTTCAAAAGAGGATATTGAGAAAATACATTTAGCAACTATAAACATCCTTTATAAGGTTGGAGTTAAGTTTAATGATGAGGAGGCTTTAAGAGTTTTTGATGAAAATGGGGCTGAAGTAGACTATAAGGGTAAAATTGTAAAAATAAATGAATCACTCATTAAGGAAGCCATTATGAAATGTCCTAAAACCATTAAACTATACTCTAGAAATCAGAGAAACTTTTTTGAGGTAGGGAATGGTAAGACTTATACTCATACTCCTGAAGGAGCACATTTAGTAGAGGATTTGGAAACCGGTGTGGTTAGGCCAGCATTATTAGAAGATATGGAGAACTTCATAAAGCTCATCAATAATTTAGATAATATAAACGTATATGCCCCTATAGTAGATCCTCAAGATATACCGCTTAAAGTAAGGGATCTATATAGAAGTAAGATTTCACTAGAAAATCTAGAGAAGCATTTCATAATATGTAGCCACTCATATGAGGGAATGGTACATAGTGTTAAGATGGCAAGCATTATAGTTGGAGGAATAGATGAGCTTGTAAAAAGACCAATAGTAACCGGTGATGGAGGAGCAGTAAGCCCATTAACCTCTTCAAATCATAATCTTAAAATTCTTAAGTACTGTGCAAGCATAGGATTACCATGTAGTATAGGATCTATGCCTCAAGCTGGAGCTACAGCTCCTGCAAGCCTAGCTGGAACAATAGTACTTCAGAATGCTGAAAACCTATCATGGATAACCCTAGCACAGCTAATTAAGCCTAAACTTCCAGTAATATCCCTTACTAGAGCTTCAATAATGGATTTAAGAAATGGAAGACTTGCTGCTGGAGCTCCTGAAGCAGTAATAATGTCTGCTATTTTGACTCAACTATATAAACACTATGAGATTCCTGTAGATTCCGGATGGTGTGTTTCAGACTCTATACTTCTTGATGTTCAAGTAGGCTACGATAAGATGCCTATGATGCTTATATCCATACTTTCAAATGCTGACTTCATTTCCGGATTTGGGCTTATAGGTTCGGGCTCTATTGCAAGCTATCTCCAACTAGTAATAGATGATGAAGCTTTCTCAATAGTTTCACGTATAGCTAGAGGAGTAGAAATAAATGATGAAAGTCTAGCTTTAGACATAATTGGTAAAGTAGGTCCTGAAGGAAGCTTTCTAGGTGAGAAACATACAATAAAAACCATAAAGATGGGAGAATACTTCTTCCCGAAGGTATTTAGTAGAATAGGAAAGGAAGGAGAAAGTATTACTTGTCGTGCAAGAAGAAAGGTGATGGAACTTCTTTCAAAAAGTCAACCAGAACCATTACCCATAGATGTTAGGAAGGAACTGAATACCTACTTCAATGAAGCTTTAAAACAGGTGACTTAATGATCTACGATATAATTATTAGGAATGGATATATAATTGACGGAACTGGAAATCCATGGTTTAAATCTGATATAGGAATATCAAACGGTAAAATAGCTAAAATAGGGAAGAATATTACTGGTAAAGCTGAGAAAAAAATAGATGCTAATAAGCTTTTTATTTCTCCAGGATTCATAGATATACATACCCACTCCGATCTTACCCTACTAATCAATCCTAAAGCAGACAGCAAAATAAGACAGGGAGTAACAACAGAAGTTATAGGTAACTGTGGTTTATCAGCTGCTCCAGTAAATAAAGAGAATTTAAGACTACATAAGAAGCTTTTTGAACCATACTCTGAGTATGTATCTTGGAGTTGGAGAACAGTAGAAGAATACTTCAAAGCAATGGAGGATAATGGATTATGCATGAATGTAGCTGCTCTAGTAGGTCATGGAACTATAAGAACAGCCGTTATGGGTTTCAATGATGATCCGCCTACAGAGGGGGAAATGAAGGAAATGAAGCTTCTAGTTGAGCAAGCGATGATGGATGGAGTATTTGGGATATCTACTGGACTTGTCTATCCTCCAAACTGCTTCTCAAATACTGAGGAAATAATAGAGCTATGTAGAGTTGTAGCTAGATATGGGGGAATATATGCTACCCATGTTAGAGGCGAAAGAGAAAGCTTTCTAGAAGCTATTAGAGAAGCTATACTCATAGGGGAGAAGACTAGAATTTCAGTTCAGCTATCACATAATGCTCCTAAATACGGCGCTTGGAGTATGCTGAGGAAATCCCTAAAAATTATTGAGGAAGCTAGAGTAAATGGTTTGGATATAACTCTAGATAATGATACTCAGAGGGATTGGCATGGATTCTTAACAAGCATTCTTCCACCTAAAATGCAAATAATGAATATAGATGAGATAATAGATCTCTTGAGGAATCCAATAAGACGTGAAGAAGTAAAGAGAGAGATTGTTGAAGATAAAATTCCCGGTTTTGGACCTATAGGTTTAGTTAAGCATGGTAGATGGGATAAAATTATTCTCTTCAAGTCAAAAAGGAAGGATTTTGTAGGTAAAAGCTTTGATGAAATCTCTAAGATGCTTAATAAGGATCCATTTGAGCTTTATTTTGATGTGTTAATTGAGGAGGAGAAGGATGCTGAGGTTATTTTTAGTGAGTATGTTAGTGAGGAGGATATTGTATCTATACTTAAACATCCATTATCCATGATTTCAACAGATTCTATTGCAAGTAGCCCACATGGAGTTTTAGGTAAGCTCTCATCATATTATCCAGCAAACTATGGAGAATACCCGAGAATTCTGGGGAAATATGTTAGGGATGAAGGGGTTTTGAGGCTTGAGGAAGCAGTTAGAAAGGCAACATCTTTTCCAGCTCAAAAACTTGGAATATTTGATAGAGGGATTATTAGGGAGGGTATGTGGGCTGATATTGTAGTATTTGATCTAGGTGAAATCAAGGATAATGCTACAGGCAAATTTCCTCACGAATACCCTAATGGAATTGAATATGTAATCATAAATGGGGAAATAGTTGTAGAAAATAGAGAATATACCGGTTTACTGCCAGGTAGGGTTTTAAGACGTTTAAACCCTAACCTACGTATTAAATATTGATAAATTAAACCTAATCTAATATACTCTATATGATATAGAAATCATAGCCTCAGGCTATTATACAGTTCCTAGAAGCTTAATATAGCATCTTGCCAGTATTTTTGTTAATGCATTAAGATCCTCTATGTTTATGTTTTCATCAACTCCATGAGCATTAGACTCCTCCCTACTTACCCCAATACTAACTACAGGTATTCCTAAAGCACTTATAAATGATATGTCTGAGGATCCCTGCTCTCCTACAGCAGGTACATTTATGTTTAGTACTTCCCTTATAGAGTCTTGAATAATTTTAACCAATGGATGGTCTGGATTAAGAATTCTTGAAGGGGGGTAGTATGCTCTATATTTAAAACCTATATTTACGTTATTATTTCTTGAATACTCCTCAACAACTTCTCTTATCTCTTTTACTGCTTCCTCCAGATTTTCTTCAGGTATCATTCTCCTATCAATTATTACTGTACATCTATCAGGTATTATGTTAGATTTTAATCCACCCTCTACTACATTAACATATAGTCCAGGCCTCATGTAATTAACACCATTAATTGGCTTAATAGGTATTTTAGATCTTCTCTCAGAAATTCTGTTAGCCAGCTCTTTAATCCTACATATTAAAGATGCTGTATGCTCTATAGCATTTACTCCACGCCAACCCATTCCTGAATGATAAGACTTCCCATAAACCGTTATTATAATCTCTACATCTCCAAGATCAGCTATTCCTATTTCATCTATGCTTCCATCTGTTGAAATACAGTAGTTAATCTCTCTGTTTATAACTCCTTTATCTATAAGGTATCGAATGCCCGTATAGCCTCCGAGCTCCTCATCAGTTGTAAATGTAGCTATAATACTTCCTCTAAGCTTAATGTTTAAGCTCTTTATGGCCAGCATAGAGTAGACCATAGCTCCTAAAGCTCCCTTCATATCTGAGGACCCTCTACCATAGATTTTACCATTCTTAACAATACCACTAAATGGATCTATACTCCATCCCTCAGTAGTTGCTGGTACAACATCAGTATGGCCATTAGTTAAAAGAATAGGATTTCCCCATCCTAAGTAAGCTACAATATTTACTCGAGAACCTGAGAAGTCTATTATGCCATCATCTTTCATCTTACTCGTAAGCAAGTTATCAGGTATACTATGGGCTTCAGCTCTTAAACCCCCTTCAATAAACTTACTGGCAATCGCATTTGCAATTACATCATAGTTTCTTCCAGGAGGAGTTGATGTATCGATTCTAATAAGCTTACAGGTAAAATCAACAAGACTATTTGTATGCTTATCAATCCATAAATCAACCATTCTTATTAAATCATTATAATTCATAATTTATCCAGACTTGTAAGTATATAAATTATTCTAAACCAAACTTTGCGGCATACCTTATAGCAACTTAAAGACTTTACTAGTTTAAGCAGGTTAGTATCGAGGCATCCATAGACTGGATTAGAGACTTATGTTTAAATAGAGTTTAACCATAAATCCTTAAGGAAGGTGGAGAAACCGATAGTTATAGCTACTGATGCTAGTTGTAAGTGTTCATAGATGTAGTGGATGAATTGAACACTTATACGGTAAGAAGAAATACATAAGATACAATTCACAGTTAAGAGTAAGGAGACTATACCCATCATGCTACAACAGATAACGTACACAATTCAAGCCCTACCACAGTAATTAGGAGAAAGCTAAGCATAGAAGTATATGTGAAGCCTATTGATAATTTCTCTAAACTTATAGACTCCTAAACAGTGTTAAAGCATTAATTAAGCCTAGACGTAATATAAGGGTCGATAAGGCCTTAAATAGGCATAAAGCTGCAAGACTGTAAGAGGGTAGGAAGTAAAGCGTGATCTTTAGGCTACGGTAGGTACTAAATCATTGAAACAGTTTTCAACATTTAAAGCACCTTAGGAGAATACTGCATGGTTAAGGAGCTAATAACAAAAGCATATATTGTGAAAAACCTATTTCAATATTATACTTATCAATTACGCTTCCTAACACAACCGATACAAATCATAGATGTTAAATCACTAAATCTATGAATCCATCTATGTATAACCTCATAGCTACGATTGATAGCTAGAATTTTTACTTGCCTCCTTAAACTACATCCTGAAGATTAATAAAGCTGCAATATATGAAGAATAATCTTATCATAACAAAGGAGCATGACTACTAACCGTACAAATATAGAGTAAGAGTAACGCTAACTAAATATCTAAGTTAATAAGATGTTTAGTTTATTAAAACTATGTATTTTGCTTAATACTACTTATAGTTAACGTCTTCTTAATTTTGGATTTAGAACTTCGTCAAGGGCATGCCCAACAAGTGTAAATGCTAGGACAACAAGTGTTATGCATATTCCTGGAGGAATAAACCACCAATAAGCTCCTTTCAGAAATCCACCTCTAATACGCGCAAAGTATAGTATCATACCCCAGCTCTTATAGGTAACATCGCTTAATCCTAGAAAGGATAATCCTGCTTCTGAAACTATGGCACCTGATACATTTAGAATTGCGTTTGCAAAGAGTAGAGGCATAATGTTTGGAAGAATATATGATTTAAGTATGTAGAAGTCAGATGCACCAATAACTTTAGCTGACTCAACGAAGACTCTCTCTTTCAGTGATAGTACTTGTGATCTAATTATTCTAGCAGTATATGGCCAACTTAATAGTCCAATAACTATTATTACTGTATTTATGCTTGGCCCCATGTATGCTGCAAGCAGAATCATTAATGGGAATGATGGTATAACAATAAATATATCTGTAATCCTCATTAGAAGGCTATCTATCCTACCAAAATATCCTGAAAATATTCCAATAGATCCTCCAATAACTGTTGATATTAAGGCAGCGAGAAATCCAACAGTTAAAGAAATTCTTGCCCCATGAATTAATTCACTGAGAATATCTTGACCAACATCATTAGTTCCAAGAATATGCTCCCAGCTTGGAGGAGCATAAATATTTAATGAGAATTTATATGGATTATATGGAGAAATAAAATCAGCAAATATAGCTATAAATATGAAGAATAAAAGAATAGTAAGACCTACCATACCCATTCTATTAGATCTGTAAATACTCCAAAACGTATTCACCCTCTTTACTGTAATCAGGTATCCTCTAGATTTTAGTCTTTTAATCATAGGCTTCATCCATATCTTATTCTAGGATCAAGTACTCCGTAAACTATGTCAGCTATAAAGTTTGCAAGTAGAACACTCAATGCTATTATGAAGAATGCGCCCTGAATTACTGGATAATCACGGTCACTAACAGCATTGTAGATTATTGTTCCTACACCAGGCCATGAGAAAACGGTTTCTGTTAATACTGCTCCCGCAACTATAAGCCCTATCTCTATAGCAGCATAGGATATGGCTGGTAGAAGAGCGTTTCTTGCAGCATGCTTAAACATTATTGTTGACTCCTTCAACCCCTTGGCATAAGCTGTTAATATATAATCCTCAGTAAGTGTTTCAATAATGGAGCTTCTTACAATCAAGTATTGACCTCCATAAAGTATTAAGGTTAAAGCAATTGTCGGTAAAACCATATGTTTAATAACATTAAGTATATATGCAGGTGAAAAAGCGAATGTTATAAACTCAGGATCAAATGCTCCACCAATAGGGAATATACGTATCCTAACTGCAAAAAAGAATATGAGGAGCATACCTATCCAAAATACAGGTGTTGAATATGTTGCTAATGCAACAATTAAGCTTGCTATATCAAATCTTCCTCCCCTTCTCCAGCCAGAGATAATACCTAGAACTGTTCCTATTAAAATTGCTAGAAATGTAGAGAACCCAACTAGAAGTATAGTCCACGGCAACCCATACATTAACACCTCTATTACTGGTGTTGGATAACGTGAAAGCGAAACTCCTAAATCTCCTCTAAGTAGATTACTTAAGTAAATTATGAATTGCTCATGTAGTTGCTTATCTAAACCATAGGTTTTAAGTAGAGCTATTCTCTCCTCATAGCTCATTTGAACCCTACTTCCAATCAATCTACTAACAGGGTCTCCAGGCATTAAACGAGGTAGTAAAAAATTAATTATAATTATTATAAAAAATGTTATTGTTGTATCTATTCCTCTCTTCACTATATATCTTCTTAACCCCATCTGCTACCCCTATTTCCTCCTTCTTATAGCAATAGCTACTGCTAATATAACAATAATAACCACAACAATCCCGATAACCCACATTTCTAATCCTGGAGCTGCTGGAGGAGTTGGTGTAACTATTGGTGTTGTTATTGGAGTTGACATTGGAATTGTCGGTGTAGTGGGTGTTGTTACTGGTGGCGTAGTTGTTGGAGTTGGCTTAACTACTCTATGTACTTTTAACCAGGTCCATGGATTCACATCAGTAACTATTCCTGAAGGAAAGGGAACATAGCCTATAAATGTATCTGTTCTATATGGATATGTACAGTACTGCATGTATAATGGAAGCATTGGTAATTCATCAGCAAATATTTCCTGCATTTTCCAAATTATTTCTCTTCTTTTATTTAGATCAACTTCAACACGTTGCTCTCTATAGAGTTGATCCCATAAGCTACTATTATATCCCATACAGTTCATTCCATACTCTACATACTCCCAGCTACACATAGTACTTAGCATATAGTCTGGATCTAAATCTCCATCCCCAACCATTACCATGCAGAAATCATGTTTTACATACGCCTTATTGATCATTGTATCGAAGTCTAAAGGTACAACGCTTACTCTTAATCCAAGCTCTGTCCACCAGAGCTGCATTAGTTGAGCTGCTCTTATTCTAACTGGATCATAGTTTGGAGGGTTTATTTCTAGCTCTATGGGTTTTCCATTCTCATCCTCTCTAACACCATCCCCATTTGTATCTATATAGCCTAACTTATCAAGTATCTCCTTAGCTTTTGTTATGTTAAACTTGTATTTTGGTAGATTTGGATTATACCAGAAATCTAATGCGGATGCTATCAGAGAGTATTGTGGTTCACCATACTTTGTTCCTATTACTGTTTTTACTATTTCTTCACGATCTGTAGCGTAGGCTAAAGCATGTCTAAACTCCTTTACATCAAGTGGATGCTTCTTAATGTTAAAGTATGTTATGTATACGTAGTAATCTGGAGAATTGTCAATTGCTATGTTTGGATCTGCTTCAAGATCAGGTATTACAGCTGCTGGTGAATACCATGGTACTACATCTACTTCCCCTGCTCTAAGAGCCATTATCATCGAGTCAAGATCCTTATATATCTTTATTATAACTCCATCTACGTATGGTTTCTTTCCCCAGTATTTCTCGTTTGTTTTCAACTTAATATACTGTTCAGGGACTCTTCCTTCAAATACAAACATTCCGCTGCCTATGAACTTATCATTCTTAAACTCTTCAGGTTTCTCAATACCTCCCCATATATGTTTTGGTAATATAGGCACTGACCTTAAGGTTCTAGTTAGAAATGTTGCTGACTTCTCACTAAGATAGAATCTAACAGTATATTTATCTATTACTTCAACATGATCTATGAATTCAACTCTACTTATAAAGGGAGCAACTTCCTTTTCCTTAATATAGTTGAAGGTAAATGCAACATCTTCAGAGGTAAGGGGAACTCCATCATGCCATGTTGCATTCTTAACTATTTCAAGGGTCCAAACCAATCCATCATTTGAAACATTCCATTTCGTTGCTAGCCATGGTGTAACTTTAATACTTGGATCAAATACAACCAATGTATCATAACACATTGAAGTAACAATATAGCTCCACCAGCTCTGTTGATACAATACGTTTTGAGTTTCCATATCACTCATGAAGGCAACTCTTAAAACTCCTCCATACTCCTCTCTTAAACTCTGAAAAGCAAAGAATTGAGGAAGTCCTAGAACTATAATTAGAAACACTAGCGCAATAAGTTTGCTCCTACTTAACATTTTAAAGTACATCATAATCCCAATATATTAAGACAAGTAAATATATAAATTTTAATATGGATAGAATGGCTTTGTTAACTTTAAGGTTTGTGGCTTAATATTCATTTCTCGTAATCTATATCATTAAATACTTAGGAATGTTTATTAAGCTTTCTCGTACTTTATGTAAACTTGAATTTGCAAATTTCAGAATTAAGCCACAAAGCAAACTTTAGATTTATTTGTGAGTTCCCTCCCCTATTTATGGTGTTAGTATGTCTAAAGTTATCAAGTTTGTAGGGAGAGAACTCCATTTACTCTAGTTGTTATGGTGCTTACATATATTTTCGTTCTTCTAGAATGGCTTCAGATATTTTAATTTTTATTGTTGTAGGAGTTATGCATCTATATTATCGTGGTTTATC
>Ga0209394_1000437_pt1 | contig 33191 bp, 32 predicted proteins | sample JNZ201metaG_FD_184122 | JGI IMG/M metagenome (GOLD analysis project Ga0209394, IMG submission 184122) | Hot spring microbial communities from Jinze hot spring, China to study Microbial Dark Matter (Phase II) - JNZ 20120812A (SPAdes) (version 3) ...
CCCAATAAGGATCCTCTCAAAACCTCTAAAGCCTCCTGCCCTAAGCTGTACCCTTACATCATCCCTTCCAATCTCTATGTATGCATGTAGGTGTCCCTCTATACGTGTTACGGGTTTAATTTCAATTAGCATCTCTCTTAACCTCCTCTACACCAACCCTTCTGTGGTATGGGATTGTTGAGTACGGTAGTGTAAACATTGATAAAAGGCCTACAGGATCTAGCACAGCTTCGAGAATTCTCTCCAGAGGTTCTATCATGTAGAATACACCACTTAGAGCGTCAATCATATCAGCTGCTTGGTCTCTGGAGTTTGGTAGAGGACCCATACACCCTATACAGGGAGCACCTCTACTGGGACACAGAGCTCTACACCCCGCTAGTGTCGCTGGACCCATGCATAGAACCCCCTGCTTTAGAAAACATGTATCTACATCTACATCATTTAGTGCTAGAAGTCTTCTCCTAGGTTCCTTCACAGGCTTCTTATCATCTCTATTAAGTGGACACTCATTACATATGCTAACACTAGGCAGTGTGAATTCCCTTCCATGTACTAACGACTCTAGTAGAGCTTCTATTACCGGTTCAGGTGGTGGACATCCGGGAACCATGTAGTTAACATCTACAACAGATTGCAGTGGTATTACAAATTTAGCTAGCTTTGGTAGTAAGCCTGATTCAGAGGGCTGTACAGAACCGAAAACTCCTCCAACAATCTCCTCCCTTCTAATCATGTTACCCAGCCCAGGTATGCCTCCAAAGCATGTACAGCTACCAAAGGCAACGATCTTTGAAGCTTTCCTACTAGCCTCTTTAACAGCTATGATATCCTCTCCAGTTCGGATGGATCCTGTTACGAATAGCACATCTACATTCTCCAGCTTCTCACTATCTACTAGAAGTGTTGAGTAGGCAATCCTTACTACACCATCTGCTATGAGATTACAGAACCTCTCCATAGAAGCTAGAGCTACCTCGCAACCAGCACAATATGCTAGACTAACAATACCGATGCTTATAACCATTCGCTAACCACCTCACTATTATCGAGAAACCTCAGCCTTGGTAATGATGTAGCTTTTTTAACAATCTCTTTAGCAATTGAGGCAAATCTATCAGCTTCACCAGCAGCAATCCACTCAAGCCTAAATCTATCATCCTCAAATCCAAGCTGGTTTAGATAGGACTTCAGTAGAGCGGCTCTTACCCTAGCTTTGTAGTTACCATTTATAAAATGGCAGTCGTAGGGTGGATGGCAACCACCCCATAGCACTGAATCGAAACCATTGTAGAGAGCTTTGAATACATAGTAGCTTCTAAACATACCGCTACACGGCAATCTAATGATGTAGATGTGTGGAGGGTATTGTAGCTTACTAACACCAGCCGTTTCAGCTGCTGCATATGCACAGTATGTGCATGTAAAGGCTATAACCCTTGGCTCCAAGGACACGGGTATCACCTTACAATCTCAGCTATCATTGCCTCTATCTGATCCAGTCCCAGATTCGGAATCTCTATAGCTCTACTTGGACACGAACCTACACATGCACCACATCCCTTACACAGAGCTTCATCTACGGAAGCCACACTTCTTCCACCCTTTTCAACAATCCTTATAGCACCATATTCACATGCAGTAACACAGATTCTACAACCACTGCACAACTCACTATTCACCCTTGCGGTATACGGCTGTGTTTCTATGTAGCCTCTTGAAAGTAGTGATACTACCTTACTTGCAGCTGCACTAGCCTGGGCTACGGTTTCAGGTATATCCTTTGGACCGGCTACGGCACCACAGATGTAGATACCATCAACAGCTGTTTCAATTGGATTAAGCTTTGGATGTAGCTCGAGTAAAAATCCTCCCTGTGCTACTACCCCTAGCTTCAGTATGTTTCTCACAGACTCCGTACTACGACTCGCAACAATACCCACCTCAAGAACTACAAGATCGGTGTTTATGGAAATTCCGTGGCCTAGTGCAGGATCGTATGCCATAACAGATACTGTGCCATCTGGATTGCCTCTAACCTCACTTGCTCTACCTTTAACTATATACACACCGGGTAGAAGCCTTACCCTCCTATAGAATTCTTCGAAACCCTTACCTGAGGCTCTAATCTCATCAGCAAATATAAACACCTCTGCATCGGGTATGAGGTGTTTAATATACCATGCATGCTTAAGGCTGGCCATGCAACCAACCCTACAGCAGTATGGTAGATGCCTTTCATCACGTGAACCAGCACAGTTTACTATAGCTATACGTCTAGGCTCTCTATCGATTCTTGGTACGGTCAGTCTCCCTCCCGTAGGTCCGTAGGAGCTTACGAGACGTTCTAGCTGAAGTCCTGTAATAACATTTGGGTATCTACCATAGCCATACTCATAGATCTGTGAAGCCGTATACTCTTCAAAACCTGTAGCAACAACTATTGCACCAACCTTTACCTCTACAACCTCACCCCTCTGGCTAAAGTCTATAGCACCTGTTGGGCATAGCTTTTCACATGCTCTACATATCCCCTTCTGGAAGTAGAAGCAGGTACTTGGATCTATTGCTGGAATACGTGGAACTGCCTGTGGATATTGTATATAGATGGCCTTTCTATGTGAGAGCCCCATATTAAACTCGTCATCAGCCTTAGCAGGGCATTTAGCAATGCATATAAGGCACCCCTTACAGAGATCCTCCCTAACATACCTAGGCTTTCTAAGTATCTTAATAGAGAACTCCCCTACCCTACCCTCAATGGATAGAACCTCGCTATAGGTAAGCAGCTTAATATTTGGATGCTGAGCTACAGCATTCATAAGGGGGCCAAGGATGCATATTGAGCAGTCTAGTGTTGGAAATGTCTTGTCAAGCCTAGCCATATTCCCTCCTATGCTGGGCTCCTTCTCAACCAGATATACTGTAAATCCAGCATCTGCAATATCTAGAGCAGCTCTTATACCAGCTATACCACCTCCTATGACAAGAGCTGCCGGGATAACTGGAAGCTTTCTACGTTCCAGCGGCTGATTGCCCTGGATCTTTGCAATAGCTGCTCTAATCATCTTTACAGCCTTCTCTGTTGCCTTCTCCCTCTCTTTTTCATGTACCCATGAGCACAGCTCCCGCACATTGACTAGCTCGAGTAGATATGGGTTTAGACCAGCTCTACGGAGAGCATTTTGGAATAGCGGTTCGTGTGTTCTAAACGAACATGCTGCTACGACAACTCTATCGACTCCGCTAGACCTTATGCTATCCACCATACTCTCTATACCATCTGTAGAGCATAGAAATCTGCTATCCTGAACTATTGCAACACCGGATATCTTTCTAATCTCCTCAGCAACTCTCTGAATATCTATAACACCAGCTATATTTGTACCACAGTGGCATAGAAAGACAGCTACCCTACCCATCTCCACCTACCTCCTCAGAATATACGGTAGAACTCTATCCACTGGGGAGAGGTTGAGATTTAGAGCAACACTGCCTTCGCTTAAACCAATTTGTAGACCAATTAGCTGCGTTAGTAGCATTACCGGAAGCTTTGGTTCGTCACCAAACATCTGCATCACAGCCTCCTGTCTAGAGTCAAGCATCTCAAAACAGTATGGACATGTGGTTACAAGTAGCTGGAACCCCCATCTAGCGGTACCGCTAATCTTTGAGTAGGCCATCTTCATAGCTAGGCTGGGATTTGATGCGAGTAGAACTGCTCCACAGCAATCTAGTCTCTCTGGATAGTCTCTAGTTCTAAAACCGAGAGCCTCTATAATCCTTTCCATCTTGCTAGGATTTAGCGGATTGTCAAAGGATGGTATAGTAGATGGTCGTAGGGCATGGCAACCGTAGTGGGTAGCTATGACTGTATTTCTATCCTGTCCCCCTCGGCTGATACCCCTCAGCACTTCAATGCCAATCATGTCGTGGAAGAGCTCTATGGGGTGTACAATCCTGGGAATGCTCCTGAGATCTAGACCTTCCTCCCTAAGATAGCTTCTGACAAACTCTAGCTGCCTCGGATTCTCCCTAAGCCTATGGATAGCCTCCCTCAGCATTAAGTAACATCCATTGCAGAGAGCGAGGATACCACTAGATTCAGCATCGTAGAGAGAAGCGAGGAGCCTACCGGTTAGGTACAGTGATAGAGAGGGATATACACTCCTAAATGCAAATCCACAGCAATTTACACTTCTTGGAACCACCAGCTCTATATTGAAGTACTTAAGAACACTAAGTATAGATGCTTCAACAGCTACCTGCTTCACCAGTGTAAAGCAACCTGTAAATAGTGTTAGCCTCACCAATCTACCCAGCCTCCTTCAACAACCTTAACCTCTCCCTAAACTTTTCAATATTTTGAGGCTCCGGAAGGGGGTCTAGACCTAGTAGACTCCTTACATCTTCAGTCATATAGATATCGCCATCCCTGGACACTATCGTCTGACTTGCAAAAGCTAGATACGAATTCATGGTATTCTCAACCATAGTCAGATACACTTGGGGTACAAGACCTCTCTTTGTAGCCTCGTGCTGTAGATACTCAATTACATCGTTTAACGATACCTTCTGTGGACATACTTCAACACACTTAAGACACCTCGCACACATCCATATGCTCGAATCCTTTATAACCTCTTCATATACCTCTCGAAACTCGCGAAACATGGAACCGATATAGGCCTTTACAAAGAGATTTGGTTTAAGACCAGCTGGGCACACACCTATACACTTAAAGCATGTGTAGCACGCCCTAACAGTCTCTACAGATATCCACGATATAGTCTCAGCTGCCATATCAACTCACTAATCCTAACTATGGCAATCCCTAAAAAATCTTCATAGAACAGCAGTACTTAGGTACCCTGCATGCTATCTATAGCAACATATTGGAGGTTGCAGACTATGGAGGTAGACATAAAGGTTAAAAAATTCTATTCTGGATACCATATAGTTGGTGGAGGTATTTGAAGCTCGTTCCTATAGGTATAGCCATGCTGGGAGATGAAAGGAGAAGTGTGATGGAGCGTCTAGAGGGTGAGTGTCTCAAGCGTATGAAAAGGCTTGCAGAGATATTGAATAGAAGACTTCAGTACTACTGGGGATCCAAACCCGAGATAGTTCTTGCACCCAAGGTTGTATCGTCTGTAAAGGATTCTAAAGAGATTGGCGAATATCTGGCTAGAAACAATGTGAAGATACTGATCCTTCAGTACTATATATGGGACTATCCATACCTTGTCTGGCCCCTTGTCAATACACTGGGTAGGGATAAGCCTATACTAAACGTCTCTAATAATGAGGGTGAGTATCCAGGTAACGTAGGTCTTCTAGCAACGGATGGTGCTCTTAGGCAGGCTGGGCTGAGAACACATAGGATTATAGGTGATATTGAGGATCCAAAGATTCAGGAAGAGATAGTTGATTGGGTAATGGCTGCAGAGACAGCTGTGTCTCTACGTGGACAGGTGTATGGAATCTTCGGTGGGCACTCCATGGGTATGGAGACTGGCTACTTCCATATGGTGCCAATTCAGAAGGTATTTGGTGTTACAGGCTATCAAATAGATCAGCTTCTACTCGTCAGATACATGGAGAGGGTTTCCAAGGAGGAGGTTGAGAAGGGGTTTAAGTGGCTTAGCGATATGCTTGGAGATAGGATTAGATACGATGGAAAAATGCTCACACCGGAGAAGCTGAAAATGCAGCTAAGGCTCTACCTCGCTATGAAGATGATTAGTGAGGAGTACGGTTTCGACTTCTGTGGAATTAAAGGACAGAGGGAGTTTACAGAGCACGTGGTTATCACTGATGTTGCTGAGATGCTTATGAACGATCCATACGATTGGAATGGCTCTAAGGAGCCTTTTGTATGCTCAACAGAGGCGGACTCATTTGGAGCACTTACAATGCAGATTCTAAAGTATATCAGTGGAGGACTTCCAGTACTCTTTGCGGATGTAAGACTCTATGTACCGGAGAAGGATATATGGATATTTGCAAATTCTGGAAACCATGCAAGCTGGTATGCAGCTAGAAGCTTCGATCCTAGGGAGAATCTCAAGAAGGTTACCTTCTGGCCAGCTATAGAGATGTACTTCCCAGTAGGAGGAGCCTCGGTAGAATTTGATGCAGCACCGGGTGAAATGACCTTTGCAAGGCTGGGTATGTATGGAGATAGAATCTACATGGTTATAGTGAGAGGAGATTCGATAGATCTTCCAGAAGATGAGAAGAAGAGATTAAGGGATCAAACAAATCCAACCTGGCCTCACATGTACGTTAAGCTAAAAGCCTCATTTGAGGAGTTTATAAATGTATTCCCGGCAAACCACATCCATGGAATTCCGGGAAACCACGTTATGAAACTAGTTAGATTCTGTGAAATAGTCGGTATAGAGCCTATAGTATTGGGTGAGGATAGGCAGAGAGTTAGAGAACCGATATGGAAAATCCTTAGCTAATAAACTACATATTTTTTAAATTCTATATCAATACTATTTCTACACTTTCAATGGCAGGTTCCAATAATCAAAAACCTGAACCTTATCTATTGGAAAACACTCTTGGATACAAGTGGTTTATTACGGAATGTGTGTAGCCGTTTATCTATCTATAAAGCTATATACATCTCTACGGTGGTTGCATTTGGTGTTTGTTGGCTGTTGTGGTTTTCCTATATCTAGATCTAGATACTATAGACTATTTAATACTGTAGAGCTTCAAGAGACATTCTATAATCCTCCAGATTTGGATAAGCTTAAGAAGTACAGATCTGAAGCACCAGAGAACTTCGCCTTTGCCTTAAAGGCGTGGCAGGCCATTACACACCCCCTGGACTCGATGACATGGAGGAGGGCTAGATTTGTACCTGATAGAAAGCTAGCTGATAGATATGGATTTCTGAGACCTACTAGAGAAGTTTTTGAGGCTTGGGAGAAGGTTATTGAGGGTGCTAGGGTTCTAAGGGCTAGAGTTATAGTGATTCAGACACCTCCGAGCTTTGGCTACAGCAGGGATGGTTATAAAAATGCTGTAGATTTCTTCTCAGCGGTTGATACTGGAGAGTTTATCGTTGGATGGGAGCCTAGAGGGAGCTGGCTACAGAACGCAGATAAGGTGTTCGAAATTGTATCTAGATTCAAGAATGTTATCCACATCGTCGATCCATTCAAAACTCTACCTATATTGGATAGAGATACAGTGTACTTTAGACTCCACGGAATTGGCAAGGGAGAGGTGAACTATAGGTATAGATACAGCGACGATGATCTCAAAAGGTTATCTGATATGGTGAGAAAATACAGTGGGAAAGAGGTATATGTAATGTTCAATAACGTGTATATGGCTCAGGATGCACAGAGATTCATAGCAATATTCAACCAAACTACCGATTTATAGCAAATCTCCACCACACAATAACGTTTATCTAGGGATAGGGAATGTACAATACTACTTTACAGTTCTACAGTTCAACTATGTATTGATGTATGTTTTTATGCTAACATGTTTTTATAGTAGCACCATTTCTTCTAGCATTAACTAGATGGTAATCGAATTCTATTCCAAGTTTCTGAACTCTATCCACAACCTTTTGAAGTATCCATGTGGCATTGTCCCTACCATCAACAATTCCATATACTGTAGGTCCCCAGCTACTCTGTCCAGCACCATGGACACCAGCATCGAGTAGAATCCTAACTATCTCCTCAGCCTCTCTACAGCAGTAGATGCCTCCCTGGAATTTGGAAAAGTATTCACCAACAATTACCTGAAGCTTTGTTAGCGCCTTTCCAAAAACCTCTACATCTCGTCTAATAACCGATGGTATTATGTGGAGGAGGACAAGCTTATAGAGCTCGTACTGAAGCTCCTTTGGTAGAGACCGGGGGTAGTCCATGGCTGATCTCTCCCTAATCTCATCCAATCCCTTAATACCGTGTGGAATTACTATGATGAAGTACCAGTTGTCTGGTAGAGGACTTCTAAATATTATATGGGGGATGTCATCGGCAGTTCTCGGAGGCTCAACACTACCTCTAACCCTTCTACCGCTATCAACTACAAAACCACCATACTCAAATGTGGCTATACCTATACCAGAATCCCTTCCCCTACCAAGTATTGCGGCTAGTTCCCGAATACTGTAGCCTAGCCCAAGCAGTTTCGCTATTCCATAGCCTATCGATAGTGCTAGCTGTGTTGTACCTCCTAGACCTATGTGTCGTGGAAACGCCTCTTCAATATCGATAACAATATTGCTAATAGATAGACGCTTTCTAATGCTATCAATAACATCATCTATGTATAGATTTCCAACCCTATTTATAATCCTGAATCCCACATCTCTATCTATCCTAACCCTTACCTTCGGATACTCAATTGCTACACCAAGCCCTCCGTAGGCAATACCATCTTCAAAAAAGTTATAGAAACCTAGATGCAGCCTAGCTGAGGATTCGATGCATATAGCCATGGTCTCTAGCCAGCTGAAAGATAATTAGCCAATTCTTCCATACTGTACCTAGTGGCAACAAATAGATCGAATGGATGTATGCTTTCAAAGCTCCTAATACTAATGTACACCATACTATCTGGAGCTAATTTCCTACCGAATCTCTCATACAGACCGTAGAGAGCAGTGCGAACAACATCTTCAGCAAACTTTGCATTTCCAAATCCCTTTAGAATCATCTTACACTCCTTGTCACGTTTAAGATAACTGAAGACTGGTATGGAGAAGGAATTCAAAGCTATCTCTATAAGCTCTGCAACATCTATGAAGCTATTCACTGTAGATATGCATATCTTTAGCTTTGCTCTTTGGGTATGCGAAGGCGCATAGCCTACTGTATTAAGTGTATAGCTACATAATTGGAGAGCGCACGGGCACACGGTCATACCGATAACCTCTATACACAGTTTTCTATGGACACTACTATCCCCTCTAGAAACCCTGGATTTTATGGATAGTTTAACAGGTATGTTCTCCTTTAAATCTAAATCGCTATCTCTATACTCATATAGAAAAGTTGTCGAAAGTTTTGCCTCGGCATAACTAGCATAACTATGTCTAGTGAGCAACTCTCTACATAGACTCTCAATAGCTTCCTCAAGAGATGTAAAGCTAGCGTATTCAATAATGCTAAACACATCTAGTGCTGCTTCTATATTTCTAGACACATGGATCCCTCGCTGAGCCTTGGGGAGATCAACTAGGATGTCTATATATGTATCTAGACAAGTGCTTCCCCTAGAACCACCAATGCACACCCTTCTGTAAACACCCTTTACACCAACTTGATCTATGGGAATGCTGTACAACGGTTTAGAGGACTGTACATCCGGTGGAACACCACTGGAATTCATACTACTATCACCCTACTCTACAACTCGATATGCTCTAAGATTGGTAAATGCTTTATGTATTTATAAAGGTTTTTAATCGCTACGCCAGTGACTGTGGTACGGTCCTGTGGATCCTATTGATTTAGGGGTGGTAGGTATGGTGCGAGTTGTAGGTATCGATCCTGGTACAAAGACCTTTGATATTATTGTATTAGAGGATGGTTCCGTTAAGGTTGAGCAGAGCCTCGATACATTTTCAATAGCTAAGGAACCTCAAATACTTATTGAAGCTATAGATAGGTTAGAGCCAGAGTACATTGTAGCTCCCTCCGGCTATGGTGTACCCATCACCTTTGGCGATAATATTAGAGATGCTGAGAGGTTTTCTACCGAAATTATACTACTTAGCACAGGAGATGCCATTAGAGCAGGGGCTAAGGCTGGTGAGGTGGGTATATGGGTCTACGATGCTATTGTAAAGACTGTGTCGCACCTTGTTAAAAACTACAGAGAGAGAGTGGTATTTCTACCTGCTGTAATACATCTACGTACCGTGCCTAGATATAGAAAGATTAATAAGGTTGATATGGGTACCGTTGACAAGCTTGCTTCAGCATTTCTAGCAGTGTATGAAATGAGTGAAAGGCTTGGCAAAGACTTTAGAGAGATAAATATAGTAGTTACGGAGCTTGGATTTGGATACGCAGCATCTATAGCCGTTGAAAGGGGTTTCGTTGTCGATGGTATAGGGGGTAGCTATGCCTCTATAGGTACTCTCACAGCTGGAGCACTAGATCTCGAAGTTGTCGTAGGAGTGGGTATGTGGAGTCGTTGGGATGTCTTCTACGGAGGTGTATTCCACGGCGCTAAAACATTTGATCTAGAGACCATAGTTAAGGGTTATGAAGCTGGTGAAGAGCCTTACACATCAATGTTTAGCGCATTTATAGAGGGTGTGGCCAAGGATATAGCTAGAATGCGAATCTCATCACCAAAGGCAGATACTATAGTTCTAACAGGTAGGCACAGTAGAAATACTACTGTTTTACAGCATCTTAGGGAGCTGTTTAAGGATCTCAATGTAACAACACTTAGAGGGTTAAAGGGTGTTACAAAGGCTAAGGAGGCAGCACAGGGATATGCAGCTATTGGTGAGGGTATTGTTGGTGGATACTTCAGGGATTTGGTTAAGCATATGGATATAGAGGGAGCCTGTGGAACATCTGTTGACTACATTATCCATGCAAGGGCACAGAATTTCGTTGAAAGAGTTAGAAGAGCGTATATAGAAACAGTACACAGATCCAATCTATGTAAAGAGTAGATGTTATAGTTTTAGAATCCTCTTCACAGTATCTTCGAGCTCCGAAACACTACTAACAACATATGTATATGGAGACCTCCTCAGCTTCTCGATATTCTGAACATCCACATCCCTTGGCATAAGCTTTACCTTCTCCCAACACCTTACCGCCCCCCTAGGACACACATATATACAGTGTTCACATCCAATACACTTCGATAGATCTATCCTCACAACTCCATCTACGGTAACGATAGCATTTACTGGACATACCCCTACAGCCAAACACCCACCGCATGAATCAAGGCTACACACAGCTCTATCTATATAGCACGGTGTTTCAGTCTCTATAAAACCATCGTTACCTGGAATATCGGTCGGTAGAATAACCACCGGAATGCTACTCTTAATTGCCTGGGAATACAATGCGGATGCAATATTGTCAGCTATTCCCAGCACCATCTTTGCTACAGAATTTGCCGTTGCAGGTGCTATAATGAGGATAGAGTACCTCTTCATATTGAGTCTACCAATGTAGTACATACCCTGTTCTTCAACGAGAAACTCCTGATAGTAGCCACCAGATGCAATACTCTTAAGAATATTTAGAACACCAAATATTCTAGACACCTCAAACCCCCATTTAGTTAGGAATAGCGTTACATTAACTCGATATCTCTCTCTAATAACCCCTAGAGTAGAGGCTACAGCTCTCAGATTCAAACCTCCTCCAGTTATACACCAAGCAATATTTATCAAAAGTAGATCACCTTTAGATAATGCTACTCATCTACTATTTTATACCTTTACGATGCTTTCCCCAATGTGTTTGGAATCACTGCTATAGGGCTACTCCACTTCCTACAAGTACAGCGTAGTAGCCCTAGAATTTATATGGGTTGTACCATTTTGGTATTGGCTCTGGATTCTATACTATAGATGGTATTGCTTCGTCTCTTAATTTCAACTGTTTACTCAGTAGAAATGGCTGTGGTAGAGCATTTCTCAACTACATCTTCAATGTATGCGAGACTGTAATCGAGTTCAGGTATGTATTTTAGTCTAGCTCTTACAATAGCATTTCCATACTCAACTACTATTGTTATATCCATATTTCTGCTTTTTAGCGTAGTATATTTGTAGGGGTCTCTAGATCTCTCAGTACCGTTGATATCGATGTCTATTTTTACATGAGCCTCCTTTTTAAATGGCTGTGATGTTATGGCATACTCGATAACCTTCCTTAGAAGCTCCACCTCTTCACGAAATCTTATTGGTATTCCTGTAAACTGGTGGATTGCCATACCGAGAGCTATTCCAGCTTCAAAGATAGCCCGATCTCTATCTGAAATCTTTGGAGAGAAGTACTTTTTAGCTGGATCATTCAAACTATATCACCTTAACACCTGGAATACCTGGATCAGATAGAGCATCTATCTCCATACCCCATGAGATTAGCATGCTTATAAGTTTTATAGCTATGGATAGCTTTACCCTCTTAATATCCTCATCCTTTCTCCTATACACTATGGAGTACCTACCTATAGGACCTCTAAAATCCATACCACCGATAATAGCCTTTCTAACACCAAGTGCATATGCTATGAATAGAGCTCTATCGCCATCTGTAAACCCTCCAAAATTATAGACATACGGCTTTGGCTCAACTTGTGTAGAACCTATTACAGATCCCCTGAATCTAGGAACCCACATCCTTATCTCACCTATATTATCTCCATGTCCATGAACTATGGCTATAGAGCCCCTTTTATTTAGATACACTATATGGTTTGGATCTCCATCGAGATCGGAGACTATGATATCTGGAATAAAACCCTTTTCATAAAGGAATGTCGCAGTACCATCGATGGCAATGGTAGGAAGTCGGTCGGTCAATCCTAATTCAATAGCCTTTCTAAAATCGTGCTCTATATTTAGAGCTGGCCCCAAGATAAACACACAGCGACTACTTATAGCATTTCTCAGCTGTTGAACATCTATAGCATTAGGCAATGCGCTGAGTATGCTACTTAGTGTATCGGTAGCCATCTGGTCTTGATCAAAGGAGAGGTTTAGCATACTCTTTATAGAGCTGTACAGCTCTAGCCATAAATTTCTATCTATAAGCCACGACACTGTAGAGGACCTTAAACAGCTACTCGATTAACTTAAGCAGATTCTCAATAGCTATATAAACTGTAGTGTGGTATAGAGTCAATTAGCTGTTGGGTTGTAGAGCTATGGAAAACACTGTGAGGTTGCTTAAAAGAATAGGCTTCTCGAGCACTACATATCTAGAGGCCGTAGCTCTCCTCTATGGCGATGACGGTAGTATAGTTAATGTGGTACCCCTCGGGTTTAAGCTTAGGGATGGCTATATAGTGTCAAAGGTATACAGAGGTGGTAGAACATATGAAGCTATTGTAGGTAATCTGGTTAGAAGTGGCTGCATCTGTATTACACAGGATGCCAGGCTGTTCTATCTATCGATATTTGAAAAGGATAGAGCTATAAAGCTATTTACAAACAGAGAGGATGTATGTGATGCAATAATCGAATTCGCTATAGAATCTACAGATAGTGAGAGGAACAGTATTCTCATGTATGCAAAGCCTTTGGCAGTTAAGATCCTCAGAAGAATTCCAAGGGGATTTACAAGGGCTTCAGCATCGATTATAGAAGCTCTTGTATGGCTTACAAAAATCCCATATACATCAAAGAAAAAAAGAGCAGAGCTTGTAAAGCACATTGAGCTCTGTCTAGAAAGCATACATAGATCAAGTAGAAGTAAAATATATAGATCAATAGCAAGGAAAATACATATAAAGATGCAGAAATACATCAATGCCTAGGTTACATATTTATCTGCATCTGGTATTGGAGTAATATGGTATAGCAACTACATAGATGTTATTTATAAACACTCTATAGACTATTCTAAATATCCTATACATTGACGCTATACTAATTTATGCTACTCTATAAAGCTATTAGATAGACTATAGTATATTGAATGCAATTCTTATTAGTTCAGCAATCTGGATATTTATCTTAGGTGAGTAAAAAGTGGTATCAAGAAAGCTATCTATAGTACTGTCTATTATAGTAGTAGCTATAGTTATACTCGCTTCAACGGCTATATTATTTGGTTTTAGTGGTGCTATTGGTAGCGAACGTACAGTGACTGTAACCATAACGGAAACCGCATACAAAACACCTACCGTGACAACAGTGATAATGCCAACGCCTACCACCAGATATACTCCTAGTCCAGAGGTTAGAGGGGTATCCATATCTGGTGCAGGTGCTTCATTTCCATATCCACAGATAGCTCAGTGGATAAAGCTTTTCCAGAATGCCTCGGGTGTTGAAATTACCTACCAATCTGTTGGTAGTGGTGCTGGTCAGAAAATGTTTCTAAGTGATCGTGTAGTCGACTTTGGATGTAGTGATCCACCGCTATCAAAATCACAGTGGGAGCAGTATAGAGGTCATGCTATTCAGATTCCATGGATTATGGGTGCTGTCGTAGTTGTGTACAACGTTCCTGAGATACCTAACGGATATAGTCTTAGGCTTACGGGTGAAGTTATAGCCAAGATATATAGGGGGGAGATAGAGTACTGGGATGATCCAGCAATAAAGGAGTTGAATAGGGAGATAGCCGATAAGCTACCCCACCAACCCATTATAGCAGTTCATAGATCAGATGCCAGCGGAACTACAGAGGTGTTTACAGTATTTCTGTATAAGTCTGCTCCTAATACATGGTCTAGTGAGCTTGTTGGTAAGCAGGTCAATTGGCCTGTTGACAACACTGGTAGAGGTGTAGGGGGCAAGGGTAATGAGGGTGTTACAGCTATAGTTCTACAAAATCGATACTCCATTGGCTATGTCGAGTGGAGCTATGCAACAGAATTCAAGCTACCCATTGCAATGGTAATGAATGCTGCAGGGAGATTTGTGCTACCAACGGCTGAATCTATAAGTAGTGCTGCTAGAGGTGTAGCACTACCCAGTTCGCCTATGGACGACTTTAGCCATACCCTCTACGAAGTTGTGTACTCTGTGAATGAAGATGCCTATCCAATAGCCTCATTTACATACATATTCCTATGGAAAAAATACGATGATAGTAGAAAGGCTCTGGCTCTCAGTGAATTCCTTAGATGGATTGCCTACGAAGGTTACGGCAGTATGGTACCTGGATACGCTGCGCCTCCACCAGAGGTGGTGGATCTGCTACTCCAAGCAGCATCTATAATTGCAGGCTAGATAGGTGTAGTGGATGTTTAAATCTAAACACGATAGGTTATTTTTCATATCCCTTCTACCAACATCGATTACGATCATCGGGCTACTCATTCTATTTCTAATCATATTAGTCTTCCACGCCTCTACATCGATTGGTGTTTTTGGACTCAAGCTCTTTATAGAGAGCATTTGGAATCCCGAGAATGAGATGTACGGAATTCTGCCCCCTATCATCGGTACCTTCATTGCATCGGGTATAGCTGTTGCTGTCTCCCTCTTCTTCTCGATACCCCTATCGGTATTCACTGTCGAGTTTATCAGAGGTAGAACTAGGGAGCTGGTTTCATCACTTATAGAGTTGATGAGCGGTATACCAACCGTTATCTATGCCATATGGTCCCTCAATACACTGGCACCCTATCTAAAGACCTACGTAATGGAGCCCTTATACGAGTACCTCAGCTTCATCCCACTGTTTTCATGCAAACCAGTAACTGGGCTATCTGTTTTTACAGCTGGTATTGCAATAGGTATAGCCATCACACCATATATGGCGATGCTCATAGCTGAATCTTATAGATCTATTCCAATAGTATATAGAGAGGGCTGTCTCAGCATAGGTGCAACAAGGTATGAGACTACAAAGATTCTTCTATCGTTATCGAAACCTGCAATAGTGGCTTCTACGGTACTTGGATTTGCCAGAGCAGCTGGTGAAACAACTATAGCTGCTGTTACCGTGGGTAATTCTATGTCTTTGAGCTGGTGTCTATTTGCACCCAGCTACACTGTACCTGCGATAATAGCTTCACAGTATGCTAATGCTGGACTATATGTATATGCAGAATCGGTTCTACATGCATCTGCTATGGTGATTCTCATAGCTACTCTCATACTAAGCTTTATAGGATTGAAAATCCTTGACGAGTGGAGGAGGAGGGTGGTTGTATAGCTCTAGAAGAATTAAGGACAGACTCTTCATAGCGTTCATAGCATCCGTATCGATTCTATCACTGGTTCCATTGTTTCACATAATGATAGCTATAGCTGTAAACGGCGTCCAAGTTATAGCAAAAGCTGGACTAAGGTTCTTTACAGATACTCCTCCAGCACCACTATCTAGAGATGTAGGCGGTATAGCTCCAGCACTCTTCGGCTCATTCTATATAACGCTGGTATCGCTACCGATAACGGTCGTGCTAGCTCTCCTAGCATCAATTCTCTCAACAGAATTCCCCAGCAACATAATATCTAGAGCTGTTGATGTACTTTCGAGATCTCTAGCAAGTGTACCAACAATAGTAGTATCCATGGTTGTATACACAACAGTTGTAGTTCCCATGCGTGGATTCTCTGCATTAGCGGGTGTAATAGCTCTATCGCTCATCTCACTACCATATGCATATACAGCATTCTCAACAGCTCTCAGATCCGTGCCGCAAATATATAGGGAGGCCGCCTACTCAATAGGTATGGATAGATGGAGAACTGTTAGAAGAGTTCTCCTACCAGTATCGAGAAGGATTATCGTTACCGGAATACTTATGGTATTTGCAAGAGCCATGGGGGAGACAGCAGCACTGCTCTTCACTGTAGGAAGGTATAGAATGGGGATAAACATAGATATAAGAGCTCCTACCGACGCCATACCACTCCTTATATTCGACTTCATTACAACCCCCTTCAAGTTATACCAAGAAATTGCATGGGGAGCTGCACTGGTTCTTCTAGCCGCCTATCTAGCTATCTTTGTATCTGTTAAAGTTGCTGTGAAAGAGGTTAGACTATGATGTATGCTGTTGAGATTGAAAACCTCAATCTATACATAGATGGTAGGCATATACTCAAAAACATATCTATGAATGTGTCGTACAATACTATACACGTAATAATGGGTCCATCCGGTTCAGGTAAAACAACGCTTTTAAGAACAATCAATAGGCTCATAGATCTCGTACCCAATGCTAGAATTACGGGAAGGATCGCTGTTCTTGGCAGAGATGTACTTAGCTCAGATCCCTATATACTGAGACGCGATATTGGAATGGTCTTTCAGATACCAAATCCATTCCCACATATGACAATATATGAAAACGTAGCCATCTCTGCTAGGCTGAATGGTATTGCGAGAAGTAGAAGGGAACTTGATGAAGTTGTTAGATGGGCTTTGGAGAAGGCAATGCTATGGGAAGAGGTTAGGGATAGACTCAACAAGTATCCGCACGAGCTTAGTGGAGGTCAGAAGCAAAGGCTATGTCTCGCAAGGGCTTTAGCTATGAAGCCAAAGCTCCTCTTACTGGATGAACCTACAGCAAATATAGATCCTATAAATGCTAGAAGATTGGAGGACGCCATAGTCTCACTTAAAGATGAGGTGACCATCATAATGGTTACCCACTCACCCCATCAAGCCGCTAGAGTTGCCGATAGCGTTACACTTATATACGATGGATATATTATTGAACAGGGACCTGCTCAAGTAGTATTTCTACATCCATCAAATGAATACACAGCTAAATTTCTTAGAGGTGAGATATAGGTGCTTATGGCCGCTGAACTTGAGCGCCTCAAATCGATAATTCTTCACATGGCTAGCCATATACGCGATATCGTTAGCAAGACTTCGAAGCTCTTTAAGGAAATCGATATGGATTCGAGGAGGGGGATATGGGAAGAGATAGATAGTACATCAGCTATGTTGGATAGGATTAGAAAAGAGTTTGTGAATGAGGTTCTAGTGTTTATGGCTAGGCGACAGCCCCTAGGAAAAGAGCTTCTAATATCACATACACTAATAAGCATAGCCTACGATGTATATAGAATATCCAGATACTGTAGAGAGATAGCTAGAATAGACTCGGTACTCGCTCCACAATTCAGTGTTGCAAATATTCGGGTAGTTGGAGATGCATTTGAAGAAGCTACTAGGGCTGTGGAACGTGCTTTAGACGATCTCGTAAGGCTCAAGCCTACAAATGAGAACATTGTTGTAGAGATAGATGGTAGAGTTGACAAACTCTACAATACTCTTCTAGTAGATGTATCATCAAGGGATAGCGTTGATAGAATGACGGCTCTGGGAATTCTCGTCATGAGGCATATAGAGAGAATAGTAGATCACGCAAACTATATAGAGAGATATTTAAAGGACCTTGAATAGAAATCTACCAACACTACATAATACAAGATAGACACACCCATAGTACTATCCCAAACAGATCATCAGCCGATATCCATAAATAGAGGAACACAGCACCTATCAAACCACTAATTAATACTTCTAGCACCACCTCTACATATGTATAGCTTTATTGTAGATAAAGAGGGGAACTGTATATATTGTACCTGTTGATGAAAGGTTCATTGTGTAGCGGACAACTTGGCTGAACTTCTTCTCCATAGATGGAGAATCTTTATAACCTCTGATGAACTCTAGATATATAGCTTTTAGTGAAGTAAATCGTTTAAGGGTGATGAAAATATTCAATAGTATTCTTGAATTCAAGGAGTTATGGAGTTTGGCTACTGAAAGATTTATAGCATGGTGGGAGAAGGACCTCAGGTCTCCACTGGTGCAAATAACCGTTCCTAGGAAAGGACTGGAGGATAGGGTGGCAATGCTTTTTAATAGATGGCACTGGGGTTTTGCAAGAAATCCTGGGAACCCTATTGAAACAGTTGAATCGTTTGTCGAATGGTGTAGGAATATGGTATTTCTAGCGGATTCGTATCCCAATCTATGGATTAATCTAGGACCCGGTATTGTAGCAGGCTACTTCGGTAGCAAGGTGTTTTTTAAGGAGACAACGGCTATCCCCGAGGACTCTACAGTTTCTAAATTGGTTGAAAAGTCCGGTTGGAATCAATCTTATGCAACTGTCTGGTTTGGAGCCTCTGCAGACTCCAGTGAAGTGAAGAATTGGGATGAGATAGATAGCATGGTGAGATTCGATCCGGATAACTTTTGGTGGAGAAAAACCATCGAGTTTACCACACTTGCTTTAAAATACCGTAGAGGTAGATATATCGTTGGACTTACCGATTTAGGGGGTGTGCACGACGTTCTAGCCTCTCTACGGGGAACCCAAAATCTTGTTAAGGATATGTACTACAATCCGCGAAAAGTTGAGGAGATTTCATGGAGAATTCTAGAGCTTTGGCACATCTACTACGATAAGCTCTATGAAATTGTTAGAGAGCAACAGTATGGTACATCGGCTTGGATGGGCTTATGGAGTCCAGGGAAATGGTATCCAATACAATGCGATTTCTCTGCAATACTTTCACCAAAGCTCTTCCAAAAATTTGTCCTCCCAATATTGGAAGAACACTGTATTAGACTCGATAATACAGTATACCATCTGGATGGCCCTGGAGAGCTTCCCCATGTAGATTTCCTGGTAAAAATAGAGAGATTGAATGGTATTCAATGGGTTCCAGGTGCAGCAATGGAAGCACTGAATAGAGACTGTGGCTCAGAATACTGGATACCGCTCTACAGAAAAATTCTTGAATACGGCAAAAACCTGGTTATAAGCGTGCCGTATGCTAGGGTTTTAGAGATTTTGGAGAAGCTATCAACTATTAAAGGAGTTGCTATCCAAGTTGGTTGTCCAAATGCTGAAGTGGCCAAGAAGTTGCTAGCTAAACTCGTAGATAAAAATATAATAGATAGTGAATTTATTAGAGAAATTCCACTCCTAGTTTGAAGATTTTTAACTTTTTATCTCTCTATCCTTCCCAAGTGGACAGAATATTAGTCCCTTCTACTATACTCTATAACACTATACCTAGCCATCCTAAACTCACATAGAATAGCTGGAGAGAAATCCTAATGCTGTCTCTAATGCTTTGTTTCCTAACCACTAATTATTGCTATCAATCTTTTCACCATTAGGACCTCTCCCATACCTCACAAACATATATATCGTACCTAGTGGTAGATTGTATTGTGGTGACAGTCTATGCCTATAGTTCATGTGTATATGTGGAGTGGCGTTTCGAAAGAGGCTAAAGAGAGTATTGTTAAGGGTATTACAAAGGTTTTCGAAGATATTGGAATACCTAGACACGCTGTCGAGATTGTTATTCACGAAGTTTCTAAGGAAAACTGGGGTGTAGGTGGGGAGCTAGCTAGTGAAAGATTTAAAGAAGTCAAACCTCCATAGCCATGAGACTGTACCAGTCATCCGTTCGAAATCGCCATCCCTAGCTGTAAATACTGCATTGTTAGCTATCAATGAGCAGCTATTGGCAAACCTGCATCAGGTACCATATCCTCCTCTGCTTACGGTGATCATATAGGGTAGAGCTCGACAGGGAAGAAAAGACTGTTGTTTCAACTGGTTCATCGATATTGAAGACCATGAGAACTTGATAGTATATGGATTTGCAGAATCTTACAGAGGTGATGTTCAAGGACTGTGGATATTTTTATAGTATAGCTATAGCTCGATGCCATGGCTTAGTGCTTCTCTTACAATTCCTATTTCTTTTTTCTTTTTCTCAAATTCTTCTGGTGTATAGCATAGAATGTCTATATCTACTTTGGGTAGGGCTCTGTTTTTCCACAGGATCTTTAGTATATAGGAAGCTCTATCTGTAAAATGCATGGTTTCGAAAACTCTAGATACAACAATTATATCTATATCTGATGTTTTTAGAGCATTTCCACGGGCTCGTGAACCAAATAGAACTATCTTTACATCAGGTATGCTATCCTTCAAAACCTCTATTATCTTCTCAATATCTCTATCCATCCCCATCACCTTCTAGAGACTTTCTACAGAAATCTATAATCAGTTTTGCTTTCTCTAGATGTTCTCTAGCCATTCTCTCATTATATAGACTTGCAGGTACGCCACTAGCAGCATCCGGATATCTTGTAACGATATACTCTGGAGTTAGATCCATAGCTGCATCAACAAGATCCTCGCCTCCTATACCGAGAACCTCTAACAGTTCTACAAGATTATGAGTTTTAGGAGACGGTTCGCCTTTAACATGTATATACAGTGCCTTCAAGGCTTTTTCAGCAGCTTGTTCAGCAAAGAATACCGAAGCATAGTATCTACCTACCTCTAGAAGAATCTCCGATGTACGTAGATCCTCAAGAGCTTGAAGCCAAAGCCTACGAACCTCCTCACGCACCACCTACCACCTACCATATATTGATCCTTAAACAGGTCAGTTGTTTCGGGGTCTATATTTTTTCCGAATATCTGTCATTGACTGCTCTAGAGAAGCTGGTCAAGGGGGTATTAATGTGAAAAACATGGATACGCCATAGCACTTGAAGAGCTAAAGTATCCTAATAGGAGTGCTAGTAGTAGAAGTAGTAGGGGTGGTGTAGAAGTTCTCGACCCTTGTGCATCGGACGCTCTGTAAGATAGAAGATAAATAGTATAGATAAAGAAGACTTAGAAGTATAGGCATACCTTAAATTGCAAAACAGCCAATTCCATTCAACTCTTCACAATATTTAACTCGAATTAAATTTATAGAGGTTCTATTTCCAGACATCTACAATTGCTGTGCCTTTTAGCATGAGCTAAGTGAGCTATCCTAGCTCTTTCTATAGAGTTTAAGCGGAGAATAGTTGTATATTGAGAAGTTCAGCTTGTAGGTATTTCCATCGTGTCCGTAGTGGCTATCTTCTGTATCTTAATACATGTTGAGTTGAGCACTGCTCCACCATAGCTATCTACACCATCATCGAGAAGAACATTTATCCTCCTACCATCAGCTGTGTGGGCCTGTCTAGATGTCCATGCAATACCTCTACTGATGTTCGAATCTATGTTGGCTACCATTATTGCAGTACCTCTTCTGCTCCAGACCTTTACAAGGTCTCCCGATGATAGTTTAAACCTTTCAGCATCCTCTAGGCTAATGTATATACAGCTCTGCTTTGAACCATAGATTTCTTCAAACTGTGTATGTATATATAGTGGATGAGCTGAAGTTATCAGCACAAGCTCTCCTTCATTGCAGTAGTCTCCTGCTGACGGTACTGGGAGAGGTGGTAGCCCTTCCCTTTCTGCTGCTGTGCTATAGAGCTCTATTCTCCTTGTTGGAGTTTGGTACTCATCTCTAGGTCTAGTCTTAAGCTCTATAAAGCCTACATTGAGAAGTCTCTCAAAATTCTCTTTTCCTATAGCTATCTCAAAAAGTTTATAGGGATCTGGACAGAGCTCTGCATAGCTATCCGGTATAATGTGCTTCACTATTTCACACATAAGCTGATATTCACCTATAGACTCTCCCAAGGGATCTATGACAGGTCTATTTAGATACACCATATTGTGCAGATAGCTATAGACTAGGTCAAGTTTTTCATAGAACGTTGGTGCTGGAAGAACCATATCAGCTATTTTCGCAGTATCGCTCCAGTGCGTCTCATGAACTACAACAAAAACATCTTCTTGCCTAAGCCCTTCAGCAACCTTATTAGCATTTGGTAGCGTAGCTACAGGGTTGTGGAGGTGGATATATACAAATTTGTATACTCCTTTGCAAAGCTCTTCACCTACCTTCTCCATGCTGATGGTATTTCTACTGGGCCACAGATCCAATCCTTCAACAGCTGCAAGATTTAGCGGTAGACCATCTGTATTGCTGTAGTAGAATCCTCGGTGAATACCTAGAAGAGCCGGTAGAATTGATATCGAACGGACAATATCTCCACCTCCATATCTCCTCTGAAGACCATAGCCAATAAATATGGCAAAGGGTTTTCCATGAACCATCATTTCAGCGAACTCAGCTATTCTATTTCTTGGAACACCTGTAGCTCTCTCTACAGTATCCAGCCCATATTTATCTAGATGTTTTGCAAGCTCATTGAATCCATAGGTGTACCTCTCTATGAATTCTCTATCTATATAGTTGTGCTCTAGAAGGTATCTGGCTATTCCAAGCGCTAGATATCCATCTGATCCAGGTCGCACCTTTATGAAGCTACCGCTTTGTCTAGCCGTCTCTGTAACTCTTACATCTACCGTTACTATCTGTCCGCCTCTCTCTTTAATCCCGAGAATCCTTCTCCATAAATGAATTGCACTTACAGCTGGGTTAAAGCCCCAGATAATAGCCATATTAAGCTGCTCGATATCGTCGGGAAATACACCGTAGGTCGAGCCATAGACGAGCTTTAAGGCTCTAGCACCACTGTAATTGCATATGCTGCGATCAGTTTGTGTAGCAGCTAGATAGTTCCAAAGTCTTCTACTTGCATGCCTAGTCAAGATTCCTCTGTTACCTGCGTACTCTAATAAGAGAACATACTTAGGGCCATATCTCTCCAACACCTCTCTAAGTCTAGATACCAGGAGATCTATAGCATAGCCCCAGTCAATTTTCTTAAAAACTCCCCCACCAATATTAATAGATGGATACAGAATCCTAAGGGGAGAATATACTCTCTCAACATCCTTTGCAGCTCTAGGACACAAAACACCCTTAGTATATCTATCATTTTCAGCAACAACCCTAGAAATCCTACCACCCTCTACATACACCCCGAGTCTGCAAGTATCGTAGCAATCTCTAGGACAGCCTAAAACTATAGACATATTCTCCACCTCTCCAAAATCATCCCATCTAGAGATAGAATTAGAGGATGAAAATATAAGTCTAGATTCCAGCCACTATAACACTATGAAGAACTGTACAGCATTTGAAGATCTCTTGAACTCTTTAACCCAATAAGTGATGCCGTATACAATCTCTAATTTGGAAATAACTTAAGTAAACATTACGCATATTCATACAGTAGATATTTTAGAACCACTGTTAAGCAATATCAATGCAATCTATACTGCAAACCCTCAATACTATTTTTAAACCATAGCTCTAGGTTAGAAATTATTGAGGTGTAGTTACTCTGGATAGCGGTATCTACACTGCTAGCCTATATAGAGAGGCTTTTCTGAAGGCTGCACGGTTTCACCATCCTCAATTCACCCCGTGTAGAATTATTATAACGCGTCCTGTTTTAAACACCTATAGGGATGAGATTATCGGGTTGATGAAGAGGTATCCGCTAACCTTTCCTGAGCACGATCCCAGCACTATAGTATTTGATGATAGACCTGGTGTTGTTTTTGAGGATAGGTTTACTAGGGATGTATATGGCACTGTCTGGAGGTTTAAGATTAAGGGTCTCGGTGGTGAACCCTATCAGTACCCTCTAGACGATTTGAATAAAGTGAGAGAGTGGAATCTACCTGAGCCTGAGGCTGGCTACCCCATAGGCTATGCTGATCCAAAACCTATGATATCATGGGAGGAGCTGTTTAGCTATTTTGACAGGCTTAGAGAGCAGGGTAGGTTAGTTGTATTCAGCCTCCACCACTTTCTATTCCAGAAATTAATGGATGTAATCCCACTGAATAAACTAGTCTACGCCATCTATAGAGGGGATGAGAGGATTATTCTAGCACTAGAAAAGGTTGCAGAATACCAATACGGGCTGCTTAGGATAGCCAAGAGATATAGAGGGATACATATGGTTGCATTTCTAGAGGATTTGGGAGGTCAGGAGAGCCCATTTATTAGATTACAGCATTTTAGAAAATACTTTCTACCATACTATAGAAAATTCTTTGATGAGGTGAGAGATATGGATGCGCTAATATACTTCCACAGCGACGGAATGGTAATGCCACTGGTAGACGCTATTCTTGAAGCCGGTATAGATATTCTAAATATACAGGATACTATAAATGGTATCGAAAATATTGCACAGAAGCTCAAGGGAAGGGTGTGTATAGATCTGGATATAGATAGACAGCACCTAATACCCTATGGAACGCGGGAGGAGATACATAGCCACATCAAAAATGCTGTAGAAAAGCTTGGTACAGAATCGGGAGGGCTAATGCTACACATAGAGGTATATCCACCAACACCACTAGAAAACATAGAGTACCTAGCTGAAGCATGCTACACATACTGCATACACAGACGCTAGGTACCTAGTATCGCTCTTCTAAAGACTAGGATGCCATAGATGCATTTTCTATGAAGATTTATGTATGGCTATATATGGCATATAGCTATGGCTGATCCTCTAGTAGATAAGTTTAAAACTTATAACATAGTGGTGTATAGTGATGGTGTAGAAAAGTGGAATATCAAACGGTGGTTTTCTGGAGAGGTTGTACGCTAAGGAATATAGCCTCCGATACTATATCGAAGATTGGATACATATTTAGGAAAGCGGGTATCAATGTAGCAATGCTTAGTGATGAATGGTGCTGCGGCTATCCTCTTCTACTCGCAGGCTATGAAGAAAAGTTTAGGAAATATGCTTCGAGAGTTGTTGAGAGTCTTATGAATATGGAGTACGATCTCGTTGTTACACACTGCCCTGGTTGTCTAAGGGCATTTAAGCAGCTCTACCCTAGATACGGTTTCAAGCAATTGAAAGTGCTCCATACTACACAACTTCTCCACCAGCTACTGGATAGAGGTGCTCTTAAGCTAGAGAGGGGTCTCAGCCTAAGGGTTGCATATCACGATCCGTGTGATCTGGGTAGGCATCTAGGAATCTATAGCGAGCCTAGGGAAGTTGTAAAATCCATACCGGGGGTATCCCTTATCGAGCTACCTGAGATGGCCATGGGGAAGTACTCAAGGTGTTGCGGAGGTGGTGGTCTGTTGCGCCTAGTAATACCCCCACTGGCTTCTCAAATAGCTGTTGATAGACTAGTTGAAGATTTAGCTGGTCTCGATATACAGGCTGTTGTTACAGCCTGCCCCACTTGTGTCAAGACGCTACATAATGCCGCTTCTGTTGCTGAGACCATCTATGGTATCTCTATAGAGGTTCGAGATGTAGTGGATCTTGTATACAGTGCTCTAGGTTGATTACCATGGCAGAGTGGTTCAGTGAGTATGTTGAAAGAGTTGTAGATGCTCTTGGAAACGATATGCTGAGAAGTGCCCTTGGAAAGGTCGCTACCCGCTTTCCTAGAGCAAGGTTTCAGCTACTGAAGGAACTTCCATACTATGAATACTATAGGAAGCGTGTTAGAGAGGCCAGGTTATGGTCTCTAGAGCACATCGATGATCTGATAGAGATGGCTAGGGAAAATATTGAAAGAGCTGGAGCAGTGTTCCACTATGCCAGTACAGGTGAGGAGGCAGCTAGATACGTAGTTGACGTACTTAGTAGTAGAGGAGCAAGACTAGTTATAAAAGGTAAGTCCATGGTTACGGAGGAGATCTTTCTAAATAGGGCACTTATTGAAGGTGGTCTCGATGTTATTGAAACCGACTTTGGTGAATTTCTCATTCAGATAAGGGGTGAAAGACCCTCCCATCCAGTTGTACCAGCAATACATCTAACCATAGATGAGATTGCCGAATCTCTATCGAAATTCCTTAATAGGGAGGTGCCACCTGACCACAGTAGCTGTGTGAAAGCTGTTCGTGAGTATCTTAGGGAGAAGTTCTTTAAGGCTGATGCAGGTGTAACGGGGGCAAACGCTATTGCAGCTGATACAGGTACTGTAGTGATCGTGGAGAACGAGGGTAATGCTAGATTTGTTTCAAATGCACCACCTATCCATATAGTGGTTGCAGGTATAGAGAAGGTGTATCCAACGGTTGAGGATGCTGTAGTAGCATCTATGCTAATAATACCAAATGCTGTTGGTCTCAAGATGCCCTCCTACATTTCACTCATAACAGGCCCTAGCTCAACATCAGATATAGAGCTGGTCTCTATCCGCGGTGCACACGGTCCTCGAGAACTTCATGTAGTTCTCCTAGACAATGGTAGAACGAAGATGCTTAGAGATTCAAACTTTAGAGAAGCTCTAATGTGTCTAAAGTGTGGTACATGCCTCAACATATGTCCGGTATACCGTGAATTGGGTGGGCAAATCTGGGGCTATGTTTACTCAGGTGGTATAGGTGCGATATGGACGTCATTCATATACGGTCTTGATAGAGCAGCACCTCTAGCATTTACATGCCTCCAGTGTGGTAGGTGTAAATCTGTATGCCCTATGGAGATAGACATTCCAGAGATGATTCTAAAGCTTAGGAAAACACTTGTAGAATCAGGATATATACCACCACCTGTAGTAAATGTAGCTAGAAGTATTGAAGAGTATGGCAATCCATATGGAGTTCCTGAAGAAAGGGGGGAACAGAATAGGACGCAGACCCTTTAAACACTTTCAACTACACATACTGCGAATTCCATTCCCCTACAAATAGTCCTCTATAGGATCTCTCATGAAGTGTACTTGAGGAAACCTAAAAGCGAAGGATGCATCCCATGCAAAGGAATGGTGTAAGCTGATTGCAATTCTCTACCTGTAACGGTTCTGGATCAAGGTGATCTGTAAGAATACTAAACAGTTTTAACCCCTATCCAAGGCTAGTTTAGCTGGATGTCCTATGGTAAGAGTGGACTCATTTGAGTTAAAGGAGGAGCTATACTACTGGTCTAGGGGTCTTAGCTGGGCAAGGGTAGAGGCTTCAAATAGGGTTAGGATTGGGTTAAGCGATGTTGGTGCTAAAGCTGCGGGTGAAATTGTGTTTGTACGTCTTAGACCTGTTGGAACCGTTGTTAAACAGGGTCAGCCAATCGCTGTAATAGAGTCGGCAAAGTGGGTCGGTCCAGTGGAATCCCCGGTATCGGGGAAAATTGTAGAGGTGAATGGTGAGCTTAGAAAGAATCCTAAGCTGATTATGGGCGATCCATATGGCGCTGGGTGGATAGCCGTTATTGAGTCCTCGAATCTCGATGAGGATTTGAAGAACCTGATTAGAGGTTCTGATCCGCAGGCTGTAGAGTGGTATAGAAGCCAGATAGCTAGATTGATTAAAAGGTAGTGTAGCCGATATCTATTTTTAATCCTTTATACAGTTCTCTATCAAATTAGCTAGTTCATATATTGAGAGTCCGTGTATCGTCATTCTATCTGCAAACTCTATAACTTTCTGAGGTACATCATCTACAGCTATCCATTTCAGATTAGCTTCGAGCTCATGTATTGCAGTAGATGGATATGCAAAGAAGTCACCTGTTAGTAGAATCTGTTCTAAAATATTTTCAAATACCTTTACATGGATTCTCAGAAGACCTGCTGCTGTCTTATATTTACAGATCTTTGTAAAGGTTCTTCCATCTGTAGCTTTGTATCCATAGATCCAGTTGCTACTCCTATACTTTTCTACAGTCCTCTGCAACTCTCCCAACTCCCACTCATTCAGATCACCATCAGCAACCTCAACCTTAAGTACATCGCCTACCGCTCTTCTAAAAGCCTCTAAAACATCTCTAACTGAAGGCTTGGAACCTAGAATCTCCCTAGCTGTAACTATTCGCTTCTCAAAGGTCTCTACATCCTTATCACTCATCTTCTCTATAGGTAGCCTAAGTAGCTGTAGCATTAATCTGGTATTGAAATCTAGCAGTACTGTACCGCAGAACATTATCCCCCCGGAATCCATGTAGAGACCGGTTCCGGAGATCTTGCGCCCCCCTACCTCTATATCGTTCTTCCCCCTAAGCCTTGCATTCTCTATTCCAAGATACCTCAGCGCTGTTAATGGAATTTTCGCTAACTCTACATATATTTGACCTATATCCAATCCTTCTACTAACGATTGTGGAAGCCATATCTCCCAGCCAGGGCTATCCTCATACATCAGAATAGCACCACCACCTGACGGTCTGCGATTTACTGAAAAACCGAGCTTCATTGCCTCCTCTACATTAACCTCCTCATACACATCTTGGTTGTATCCAACGAGTACAGCCGGGGGGTCAAAGATGTTGACCCTTACCGTTGGAGGTGATAGGCCTAGGCCAACACCACGTGTTAGAACCTCTTCTGAAGCTAGCAGAAAGTCTGCTGGCGCTCTATGGAATAGACCTCTCATATACTCCATCCATACCCCACCCTATTTAGGTAACTCTTGAGACTTTCGATACCATTTTCTATAGGTAGATAGGTGGTGAGCTGCTTTCTTATTCGCTTAATCTCCAAACCCCTAGGTATATATGGAAAGTTTCGCGGAAACTCACTGGGTCTCTCATTTGCATATGGTCTATTGCATCCTGGGCATCCGGATGTGGTAAAGGGTAGCCCACTCTCAACCACCTCCTCTAGCTCTGGTAGAGGTATTCCAAAGTCGACTATCCGTCCTGCTGCATCAAATTTCATCCACTCAAATCTAGATATATTGTTATCTATTAGGTATCTGGCTAGCTGTACACGCCTATACTGTGATATCGGTGGCCTTATCCATCCCTCTAGAGCTGTGCCCTGCTCGGGGTAGAATGAAAATAGATGGGTCTCAGCACCCATATCATGCACCTGCTGAATCAGTCTAACAGCGTCCTCCTCAGACTCACCGAGACCGACTATGAGATGTACCCCTACCCTTCCGCGTCCAACAGCCTCCACAGCATCGCCTATCCCCTCAAGGTGTCTCTCCCACCTATGTGGACCTCCAACCCTAGATCCTCTCAACATTTCAAACAACTCCTTTGTTGCACAATCAACTGCTATACCGATCCTCTCAACACCAATGCTCTTCAGCTCCCTCATATCATCTATCGAGAACTGTGTAGGACTTATGAGAGCAGATATCGGTATACCAACTCTTAGCCACAGTATACGCACAACCTCTTTCGTAGCATCAACAGCTTTTGGATGCTCTATATCCGAGACGCAGATCCTATAAGGTCTAAACGATGTACCGCTTCCAACAATCTTCAACAATCTTTCAATAACATCCTCTAAAGGTCTTAGAGGCCAATCGACGCGTATCAGTGTTCTACACATTGCCAAGGTAGCGACTCCTCGAGCCTGTCCACAGTATAGACAATTTGCTATGCAACCGCTATTGAAGTGTAGAAGTGTATTGATTGTAAGTGGAAAAGCATTTCTATAGAATCTACCGTGGCTGAATCCTAGGAAGATATCTGAAGCCCTACTCAATCTAATACACTGTGGAGATTCACAGTTCATTGCATAGCCCCTTCACTGGCAGAGCTCTGTTAACAGAGTTGTGCTGCAGTAGACTGTATTCTAAGTTTTAAAATTTAAAAACGCAGTCTCGGAAGACATAGCGTAGATGGTGATAGTCATCATTAAGATATTCGTACCAAGCAATCACTATCTATATGTTCCCCACCTTGGAAGAGAGTTCAACGAATATCCACCAGTTAGTCTAACTGGGCACCACTGTGCACTACGCTGTAAGCACTGTAATGCTAGAATTCTCGAGAGAATGACACCTGTTAGAACACCACAGGATCTGATAAGGATAGTTGAGAGGCTGTATAGAGGTGGAGCTAGAAGCGTATTGATAAGTGGTGGTAGCGATGTACGGGGGCGAGTGCCATTCGAAGGTTTTGTAGATGCAATTAGGTATGCTAAGAGGCTTGGGATGAGGATATATATGCATGTAGGGCTCGTTGATGAATATAGGGCACAGCTGTTAAAGGAAGTGGGGATCGATGTAGCACTGATAGATTTTACCATTGAGGAGAAGGTTATAAGGGAGGTTTTAAATCTGAGAGAATCACCAGAGAGCTTTATAAATAGTATTAGAAATCTGATTAGATTTTCCGTAAGGGTTGTACCCCACATAATCATTGGTATATACTGTGGAAAGCCATCTGGTGAGAAGCAAGCTATAGATGTGCTAAATATGCTGTACCCTAATGCAGTAGTGCTGGCGGTATTCAGTCCACTTTCTAACACACCATTTGAAAATTGCAGCCCTCCACAACCAAGCTACGTCTCTGAAATACTAAGGTATGCTAGAAGGATTCTAAAGGATATACCGCTCTCCTATGGATGTATGAAGCCTCACGGAGAGGCCTATCAACCACTTGAGGTTGAAGCTCTAGAGCTGGGTTTCGATGGATTATCATTTCCTTCGTACTCAACCGTGGAGTATCTTATTGAGAGTGGTACACGGTTTGAAATTATAGAGGAGTGCTGTGCATATGTAGCGATATCGAGATAGATGCTCTGGGGGATAGCCTGTATACGATGGATGGTATTGGTAGCCTATATCCAGCATCTATAACAGTGTTATCGAAATAAAACTTAAAAATTCTTCTAATGGCTTTTAGGCTTGGTGAGCTAGGCTTTGGCCGGACTCTCTACAAATGCTATCCATGGGCATGGACATAGGGATGGCATCGGTTCGCATATACCACCTATCTACCTCAGTGTAGTGTACGAATACATAGACTATGAATTGGGGGAGGCTATATTTACAGATAGAGGAAACTACCTCAGGTATGGAAGAGAAGAAAATCCGACTACGAGAGCCCTAGAGAAAGTTGTTGCTAAACTTGAAGCTACAGAGGATGCGCTAGCCTTTAATAGCGGTATGGCGGCACAGTCAACGGCATTTATATGGAGTTTGAAGCCTGGTGATAAGATTGTTCTACCTATGGAGCTCTACAGCTCAACATTTGCTTTACTCAACAGCATTGCACCTAAACTCGGTATAGAGATTAGGAAGGTATGGCCATCGGCTGAAGCTATAGCTGAAGCTGTCGATAGAACTACATCGATGGTGTTTCTAGAGGTTATGACGAATCCTACAAACAAGATTATAGATATAGACTACGTATCTAAGCACATTGATTTGGATAGAACTGCGCTTGTTATAGATAATACATTTACAACACCAGTTATACTAAAGCCTGTTAAATACGGTGCAAGACTCGTTATACACAGTATGACAAAGTATTTCGGTGGACACAACGATGCCGTTGGTGGTGCTATAGCTGGATGTAGAAGGGATACTGCTGCTCTATGGGAGTGGAGGAGGATGCTCGGAGGAATTCTACAGCCATTCGAAGCCTACATGATTCTAAGAGGGGTGAAGACCCTTGAAATCAGATTTGAGAAACACAGCAGTAATGCCAAGGCTGTTGCTGAATATCTAGAGAACCACAGTAGGGTTGAGGAGGTCATGTACCCAGGGTTGCAGAGCAACCCATATCACAATATAGCAAAGAAGATCTTTGAGAAACCACTATTTGGAGGAGTTGTAAGCTTTAAGATAAAAGGATCGTACCAGGATGTTGTAAACTTCATGAAAAAGCTGAAGATAGTTAAGAGATGCCCAAGCCTAGGGGGAACGGAATCCATGGCTGTTATACCAGTTAAGGCAGGTGCGATGTTTATAGAGCCTGAGCATAGAGCTAAGCTAGGCATTTCAGAGAATATGGTGAGGCTATCTGTAGGGCTGGAGAATGCAGATGATATAATAGAAGACCTATCCCAGGCACTAAACATATAGCAGTGTAAATACTGTATCTAAATCTAAAAGTAAAATATGTTACACTATTATCTTAGTTACGTACCAAGGCATTTAAATGATGAAAAATAGAACGGGAGAATAGGTTAAAAATAATTAGGTTTGTGAATAGATCAAATCGATACACGGCCTATCAATATCACCTCTATTAAAGTGATATGCTCTACTATCTATAACAATCAAGCTAATCAGATCAGCATCCCCTAGACCATATTTCATTGAGATGGAAATTGTAGACTGCTGGCTGTATAGCTATGTAGAAGGAAAGTCTTTTTAACTTCACCATAGAACTGCTTACGGAATTAAGCCGTAGTATTCAATAGATTTCCAAAGAAATGTGAGAAACAATGGATGGTAGAGATAACGGCCATGGATACCGTAAATGGCTGCACCTAGCCTTATGCTTCTTAGTGACGTTCTTGGGCGGTACATTTTATTCCTATAGTGTAATTGGTTACGAGCTTCAGAGACTGTGGAATCTATCGACAGCAGAGGCTGGTTTTCCTTACTTTGCTGCTTTGGGTGCATATGGCTATCTTATGATTGTTGGCGGTGTTCTCGATAGGAAATTCGGTTCGGAGAAGATACCTCTATATCTGGGGTCAGTATTATTTGGGTTGGGATTTGTTGGAGCAAGCTTTGTCGAGAGAAACATAGTCTTATTTTCAATTCTATTTTTCATTACAGGTTTCGGTATAGCCCTTATGGACAGTATGACCCTTCCTATAGCAACGTCGTGGATGCCTGAGAGACCTGGACTTGCTATAGGAATTGCACGGACTGGTTTCGGTATAGCCTCCCTTCTCGCTACACCTCTGTTTGAGTATGTGATCGGAAGATATGGATTTAATCAAGGATTGAGAATTGTAGGTGTAGCCTATCTATTTCTCGCTATATTGCTTGCTCTACTCCTAAAAAGAAATCCTAGGATAGATGATGGCCGAGGGCATTCCGATATTAAAGG
>Ga0209394_1000438_pt1 | contig 33143 bp, 32 predicted proteins | sample JNZ201metaG_FD_184122 | JGI IMG/M metagenome (GOLD analysis project Ga0209394, IMG submission 184122) | Hot spring microbial communities from Jinze hot spring, China to study Microbial Dark Matter (Phase II) - JNZ 20120812A (SPAdes) (version 3) ...
AGAAGGCATGTATATGAATGCCCGGCGCCCTCTTCTTTACTTCGCGGCATATCGCCACGTAGAAATCGGCATCGACACGCGGATGGATCCCGCCCTGTATACATACCTCGGTAGCACCCATCCTTAAAGCTTCCTCAGCCCTTCTAGCCACCTCATTAACGCTTAAAAAGCCTTAAACAATAACTAAAGGTAGTCCTGCCTATTATCAGATAGTGCTTTACGTATTTCCCCAGCCCTTTTTATAGCGGCTTCAACAGCATCCATTAACGCGGCTCTAAACCCGTATTTTTCAAGCTCGTACATCGCCATAATGGTAACGCCACCCGGCGTTACCACCATATCCCTAAGCTCTATAGGGTGCTTATTAAGCTCTAAAACCATTTTAGAGGCTCCTAGCATCGTTTTTGCTACAAGCTCTAATGCTAGATCCTTAGGAAGTCCAGCTTTAACCCCGGCATCGGCTAAGGCATCTATAACCACGAAGGCGTAAGCAGGACCACTACCGCTAACCCCGGTTATCATGTCCATTAGCTTCTCGTCAACTATTAGACAATCGCCTATAGTCTTAAAGATCTCCATAGCCGTTTCAACGTCGGAACGCGTAACCCGTTTACCTAGAGCTATGGCGGTAACCGCTTCACGAACCATGGCCGCTAAGTTCGGCATGGCCCTTATAACCCTCGCCTCAGGTATTAAGCTCTCCAGAAAATCGATGGTGATAGCCGCCGCTATTGATATCACCAGCTTCCCTTTAACAGCCTCCTTAACTTCCTCAACCACCCCTTTAACCTGTACCGGTTTAACGGCTATAATAACCACTTCTCCGTTTCGAGCAGCTTCAACGTTTGACGGCAGGATCCTAACCCCCAGCTCCTCAACCTCCTTATGCTTCTCCGGGTGTAAGGTTGAAGCTAGCACTTCGTATTTACCGCTTTTATGTAAGCCTAAGGCTAGAGCCGTCCCCATCTTACCCAATCCTATTACGGCTACCTTCAAGCCTTTACGCCTCCCCTAGTTAGCTTAACGGCTTCAAGTTTATTGGCTACATCCTTAAGCCTGGGCCCGATAAGCTTTTCCCTCCTCAGGGTCCCGATCTTCGCATCCCATCTCCAACCTTGTAGTACGCGTCCAACATCCTTCCGAACCAGCTTCGCTAGGCTTCAGCCCTTTAAGGGCTCCACTTAACGCTAAATGCTTAAACCATGGTTGTAGGTTACCGCGCCCCCCCATAAATTCCCCTTAAGGAGTTTATAGCCCGCGTTAAATCGTATATTGCCTTACCCCTCCTAAGTAGAAAGTCGAAGGTTACGTTAACCCCGACAACAGCCTCATAAGCCTCCCGATAAGCCTCTAGGTTTAACCCTAACCTAACCCATGGTAACTGGCAAACGCCTAAGCAGTCGAGGAGCAATCCCACGTGTTGAAGATACGATACCCGTTCAGCTTGATCCTCGGTATATCTTCCGCGTCCCGCCTTTAAGTCATAGGTTATAGCTCCCGCCCCATCACTATGTTCTCCGATACCGTAAGTAGCGTATGCCAACGCCGTGGCCAGCGCGGCTTTAACGTCGTAACCTAACGCCTTCAAGCCACTTACATGCATAGCTATCCTGATAGCTTCCTCTCCCATCCTTTCAGCCGCGGCTTCCACGCCTTCAGCTAGGAGATTTCCTATACCTCGACGTCTAGCTACGTCTCCAAGTAGCCTTAAAACGTCTTCAGCCTCCCCGAAGCGTAAATCTAAGCCGTTAAGCTCCTCCCTGCTAAGAAGCCCTCGCTCATAGCATTCCATGGCGAACGCTATAACCGTCCCAGCTGATACGACGTCCATGCCTAGCTCATCACATAGCCAACCCCCATAAACTACGTCCTTCATACTAGGTAGGACGTAATTCATACTTAGAAACGCCGTCTCTTCATACTCAGGGCTTAGAATCTTAATACCAGTCTTACCAATTACGTTTACCCTTCTACAGGCCATCGGGCATAGGTAACATGAAGCATCCCCCATCCTAACCCTGCCCCTTACCGTTCCACCGTCGCCGCCCTCGTAATTAACGTACTTCATAGCCCGGTCAAAGGTACTTCTCATAAGCTCCATATTAGCCACGGGGATATCGAAGTGACCCTTAACAGCTATCGCTTTAAGCTTCTTAGAACCAAACACGGCGCCTATACCCATTCCGCCAGCCTGATGGCCGCGATCACACATTACACAGGCAAACTTAACCAAATTTTCACCGGCTGGACCTATCGTCGCGACGCTTACTTCAGCATCACCCAGCTCCTTCCTAATGGCGTCCTCAGCGCTTAAGCATCCTAACCCCCAAAGGTGGCTTGCATCCTTAATCTCCACACGCCTATCAGTAACCCATAGGTATACGGGTTTACGTGAAGCCCCCTCCACTATTAAGGCGTCAAAGCCGGATTGTTTAAGTTCTACACCTAGCATACCTCCTATGCTACTATTCCCGTAAAGCTTAGTAGCAGGGCTTATGGAGCTTAAGCTCGTTTTACAAGCACCTAATACCAAGGTCCCCGTTAAAGGCCCAGTAGCCACTACAACCTTATTCTTACCGCTTAAAGGATGAACGTTAGGCTTCACCTCATCCCATATTAACCGAGCCCCCCAACCACTCCCCCCTACATAGCTCACCATGAAGTCCGGTTTTACCTCCTCCACCTTAACCTTAAGCTTAGTAAGATTCACCCTAACCATCCTACCTATGTAGCCACCCCTAATCAAACCTACCACCTAGCGTTAAGGCTTGAACGGGACAAGCCTTTAAACAGGCTGGATCGCCACCGCAAAGATCACATTTAAAGGGTTTACCTTGCTCGCGAAGCCAGAACATGGCGCCGTAAACGCAGCCATCAACACACAACCCGCACCCCGTACACTTATCGTAATCTACCACTACGATGCCATTACTCCTCCTTATAGCTCCAGCTAAACACGACTTAGCGCATAAGGGGTCTTCACATTGACGGCAGACAACTACGCCCTTTAAAGGTGGGAGCGCCACCCTTATTACACTTTTACTCCGATTTAAAACATTAAAACGCGTTAACGCACAAATAACCTCGCAAACCTTACAACCGGTACAAAGGTCTTCATTAACGTGTAACTTAAACTCCACGTCCGCTTCGTACTTTCTCCCAGACTGGAACGTGACCACCCATTAAGCTTCCCCCAAGCATTAGACCTAACACTTTTAGGTCTAAGTATTTAAAACTTTCCATCCACTCTTGGTGTTTGTAACAGTCCATTAGTTTTGTTAATTCTTTCTATGCTTGTTAAGTTTTTTACTGTTTTAGTTTTAATTTATGTATAGGGTTTACTTGGTTCGAGTCTTACTAAGTATTCTACCTTTCGAAGCATAGGCGCAAAACCTTCAGGAATAGGAACACGGTGGAACAAGCATTCAGATCATTAAAACATAAACTAAAAAATTCTACAGCTTCAAGCATAGAAGCACAAAACAAATAACAATAAACCGATAAAAACATACACAACAATACCAAACATAATAATCAGGAAGCGATGAACTATTACAAACATCACTCTTTACGTAACGCTTAGCGTCCCAAGCGGTTATCGCTTCACGTAGCCTCCTCCATAATCGCTTATTGAAAAGCAGCCTCTCCAAGGATTTTAACACTTTAGCTCCATTAGGGATATAAGGACCTAACACGTCTCAAGTAAGGTAATTAAGGCGGATGGCTGGAGTGAGCCTACGGAATGAGGGTTAAACCTAAGTTTATCTTCATTGTGGGGGACGGGATGGCCGACCGCCCGGTCGATGAGCTAGGCGGTAAAACGCCTTTAGAAGTGGCCGTTCACCCCAACATGGACGAAGTGGCTTCGAGGGGTGAGGTAGGCCTTATTAAGGCCATTCCCGAAGGAATGGAACCTGGATCAGAAGTAGCCAACCTATCAATAATGGGCTACGACCCTAAAAAGTACTTTACGGGTAGAGGCCCCCTAGAGGCCGCTGGGCAGGGAATACCGTTAAGCGATGAAGACTTAGTTTTTAGATGTAACCTAATAACGGAGAAGGATGGAGTATTAGTAGACTACGCGGCAGGCCACATAGGAAGCGAGGATGCACGAATACTAATCGAAGCTTTAAACAGGGAGATTAAGGACCCCAACATTAAGCTCTACGCTGGCGTTAGCTATAGGAACCTACTAATCCTTAAGGGGTCTAAGTATTCAGCCTCCGTAACGTGTACGCCGCCACACCATGCTGAAGGGCGGAGGATTAATGACATACTAGTTAAACCTATCGACGTTAACGGTGTGGCAACGGCCAACCTCCTTAACTCCTTAATCCTTAACTCTAAGAAGGTCCTCGATCAACACCCAGTAAACTTAAGGAGGGAAGGATCAGGGAAAGCGAACATGATATGGCCTTGGGGCGTAGGCAGGAGGCCGAAGCTACCCCGATTTAAAGATAAGTGGTCATTAACCGCCGGGGTAATATCAGCTGTAAACCTAATTAAGGGGATCGCGGCCTGCGCCGGGATGGATATCGTAAACGTTCCAGGAGCCACCGGATACTACGATACCAACTATCAAGGTAAAGCGATGTACGCGTTAAAATACTTAGAGAAGCACGACTTCATCTATATACACGTGGAGGCGCCGGATGAAGCTGGACACGCTGGAGACTACGAGATGAAAATAAGGACCATAGAACACGTAGATAAGAAGGTAGTAGGATGCATACTGGATAACGTTAGTAGGTTCGAGGAGTACGTAATCGCGATCATGGCGGACCATGCAACACCCGTTAAGCTAAAAATACACGTTTCCGACCCCGTACCCTTCGCCTTCCACTACTCAAAAATTAACGTTAGAAGCCACCGAGCCTTCAACGAGGGGGCGATAGGTAGAAGCAAGCACTTACTTATCGACCCAGGCCATCTACTCATGGCTTACTTAGTGAACAGAGTGAGGTCTTAATGCTTACTTAGAAGCGCTATACTTAAGGATGGTGACGTGGACGGAACGCCTCCTTAACATCTAACGCCTCATAAAGGGTTTAAGGCCCGAGGTGAACGCGTCGATCTCCGTAGCCGTCTAATAGCGCTCGGCCAACCAATGGTAGAGGCAGCTGTAATCCATATAGCCCTACTTCTAGAGGGCTTTGAGCTCTTCGAAGGAGGGTTAACCCGTTATAGTCTACCTTTTATCATCAACCGGCTTAAAGCACCTGTAAAGGTCTTTGTCGCTAGCCGGTTCAGCATCTGCTTATACTTAAATCCCCGTTTACCTTTCAACTAGTTGTACGTCGAGAACCATGGCTTAACCTTACGCTTAACTAGTAAACCTAAGTAATAGAGTTTCGCAATAGGCTTAAACGGGCTGCTAGCAGGGAGGGATTATAGGCCGATGTAAGCCTTCTTCACCTTTTCATCCTTAAGGATCTCCTCCTTACTTCCGCCGATCACTATGCGTCCGTTCTCCATTACGTATACCTTTTGAGCTATCCTTAAGGCTTGATAGACGTTTTGCTCAACTAGAAGTATGGTAACGCCTTCCTCACTTATTTGCTTCAACGCGTCAATAACCCTCTCCATGAGTATAGGCCCAAGGCCTATGGAGGGTTCATCTAAGAGTAGTAGTTTAGGCTTAGACATAAGAGCCCTCCCTATAGCCAACATCTGCTGCTCCCCACCGCTTAAGGTTTCAGCAAGCTGCTTTCTACGCTCCTTAAGTATTGGGAATAGGTTGTAAACCCTCTCCAGGCGGTCTTCAATTTCCTTTTCAACCTTTAACGTGTAAGCTCCAAGCTTTAAGTTCTCCAGCACTGTCATCTCAGGGAAGAGCCTTCTACCCTCAGGGACTAATGATATGCCCTTCTCAACTATCTTATAGGGTGGAAGCCCATCTATCCTTTCACCCATAAACCTCACCTCTCCCTTCCTAGGTTTAAGAAGCCCTGAAACCGTTTTTAGCAAAGTTGTTTTACCAGCACCATTAGCGCCTAGAAGCACCACTCTTTCACCTCGATTAACGTATAAAGTTACATCCCATAGGACTTGAAGGTCTCCGTAAAAAACGTCCACTCGATCTACCTCAAGCATAGGCCCTCCCCAAGTATGCTTCAATAACCTTCCTATCGCTCGATACTTCCTCAGGCCTACCTTCAGCTATTTTAACCCCTTTATCAAGCACTACCACGCGGGATGAAATACTCATTACAATCCGCATAACGTGTTCAATTAGACATAGGGTTATCCCCATCTTGTTAAGTTTCCTAATTAATTTAAGGAAATCTTCAACCTCCATAGGGTTTAATCCGGCAGCCCCTTCATCTATAAGTAGGAGTTTAGGCTTCGTCGCTAAAGCCCTTGCAAGCTCGAGTAGTTTACGCTTAGCTACTGTTAAGGCTCTTACGGTAGAATCCTTTAAGTCTTCAAGGCCTACTAGTTTTAAAAGGCTTTCAGCCTCCTTTAAGGCTTCCTCCTTATCGTTAAGGATGGAGAAAGCCCCAACCACGACGTTTTCTAGAACGCTCATATTTAAGAAGGGTTTAGTAAGCTGGAAGGTTCTAGCGATACCCATCCTACAAATCTGATGGGTCTTTAAACCAGTTATATTAACCCCTCGAAATACTACCCTACCCGAGTTCGGACGGTAGAAACCAGTTATAACGTTAAAAACCGTAGTCTTACCGGAGCCATTCGGACCTATTAAGCTTAAAATCTCACCCTCGTTAACGTGAAAGCTTAAATCTTTAACGGCTATAAGCCCCCCAAACCTCTTGGTAAGGTTTATAACCTCTAGGATCTTCATCCCTAGATAGGTCCGTAGGAGTGTAAATAAAATTTTTGCATACCGACCTCCGTAAAGCTTTTTAAACATAAACCCGAAGTAATAATTGTTAGCTAGGGGAAATCAATGGCTGAAAAGGTTTCACGTAGAACCGCGGTTAAAGCTATCGCGGCCATAGTCGTTTGCGGCGTTGCAGCCGGTATAGGTGCTTGGTACGCTGGTTTAATCGGTCAACCACCTCGACCAGTAGTTGAGGAGGTTAAGATCGGAACAGTCTGGCCCCTTTCAGGCCCGTTAGCACCATCCGGGGAGAAGCATTTAAGAGGTGTTCAGCTAAGGGTTGAGGAGGTTAATAGGGCCGGAGGTATAAAGTCGCTTGGCGGCGCTAAGGTAAAGCTGGTAGTCGCCGATAACCAGGATGACCCGAAGCTTTCAGCATCGGAAACCGAGAGGCTAATAACCGTGGAGAAGATCGTAGGCTTCATAGGCTGTTACACTAGTGGATCCACCCTTCCAGCGACCGAGGTAACCGAGAGGTACGGTATACCCGCGGTCGTATGTGCCGGTTCTCCGGCGATAACCGGTAGAGGGTTTAAGTACGTTTTTAGAGCGCATTCCGAAGTGTTTAAAACGGCTAAGGTATCCTTCGAGTTCCTAAAGCAGATCGGCGTAAAAACCGCCGCCATAGTTATGGATCATGGGGCCTACGGAACCACTTCAAAGAGGGTCTGCGAAGCCCTAGCACCTAGGTATGGAATTGAAATAGTGCATAGTGAACTCTTCCCAACAGGTACTACTGATCTATCTCCAACACTCCTTAAGGTGAAGGAGAAGGCCCCCGACGCCCTCATAGCCGTAGCCTACATTACGGACGCCCTCCTAATGATGCGTCAAATGAGGGAGTACGACGTTAACGTTAAGGTACTCATAGCCCCTGGAGGCGCAGGTTTTAACGATTTAACATTCATTAAGGAGGGAGGGAAGCTAGCTGAATACGTCCTCATAGGGATATACTGGAGCCCCGATGCAGGCTGGCCGCATAACGCCGAATTCGTTAAGCACTATACGGAAGTTTACAAGGAACCTCCAGACGCCCTCGCTGAAGAGGCCTACGAAGCGGCCTATGTACTCCTAGATGCCATTGAAAGGGCTGGCTCCACGGATCCAAGTAAAATACGTGAAGCATTAGTTGCAACAGATACCATATGGATAGCGGGCCCCATTAAGTTCTCCAAGCCGGGTGAAAAGTTCCTCTTAGACCCGATGCTTAAAGATATGAAGATAGAGGAGCAGGCGGGTGAAAACGTGTACGACAACGTGGTTGTCGTCCAAATACAGGATGGGAAGTTCGTAACCGTATGGCCTGAAAGTACCACATGGAAGGGTCAGACAATAAAAATCGCATCCGCGAAGCCCAGAATACCTATGCCAACCTGGAAGGAACGAGGCTTATAGTATAGCCGCGTAAACCCCCTTCCTTTTTTCTCGGTGCGGGGTATGCTACCACAAATCCTATTGGAAGGCGTATTGATCGGAGGGGTTTACGCTTTAACCGCTACGGGCTTAACCTTAATACTTGGCGTTATGAGGATCTTAAACTTAGCGCACGGCCACTTAATTATGATAGCGATGTACATAACCTACTTCCTTTACACCCTCTTCGGGGTTGACCCCTTCCTTTCAATCCCGGTATCCGCCATCCTCATGTTCGCTGTTGGAATGACCCTTCAGAGAACCATAGTTAAGCCCGTGATCGATGCCCCGGTGGTGAACCAGATGATCCTAATGATGGGGCTATTAATATTCCTCGAGAACCTAGCGGCTTTCGCCTGGACCCATGACTATAGGGCGCTTAAGGGTTACGGCGGGATCGTGTACGAGTTTATGGGTTTAAGGGTCGTTAGTACGAGGCTTACAGCCTTCCTTACGGCGTTAATCATAACGTTGACGTTGTACCTACTCGTTATGAAGACGAAGTGGGGTAGAGCTTTAAGGGCTTGCTCAATGGATCCGGAAGCCGCTATGCTTATGGGGGTTAACCTTCCAAGGGTAAGGGCCGAGGCCTTCGGCCTAGGTATAGCACTAGCCGGCGTCGCAGGATCCCTTATCACCACCCTATACTACATTTTCCCGAGCGTTGGAATGCACTATATAATCGTAGCCTTAGTCATAGTTATCCTCGGTGGGATGGGAAACATATTCGGCGCGTTAGTAGGAGGGATAATTCTAGGCCTCGTGGAGGTCTTAACGGCCTTTTACGTTTCATCCCAGCTTAAGCTTTTAGGCATCTTCATAATCTTCATCCTACTCCTACTATTCAGGCCTGAAGGACTTCTCACTAAGAGGAGGTGACTATGAAGCATGAGGGCTCAGTACTACGTCATACCAACGGTAGCTTTACTGACGCTCCCGATCCTAATATATCACCCAGTGGTCTTACACATATTTATATACGTATTCTTCTACGCTTACTTCGCCTTAGCGTGGGCTATCCTCGGAGTGTTAGCCGGTCAACTTTCACTCGGGCACTCCGTATTCTTCGGGATTGGAGCTTACACCGCCGTAATCCTACATACTAGGTACGCGGTAACCCCCTGGGCCAGCATGTTCGTTGGAGGGGGGCTCGCCGCCTTAACGGGCTTCCTACTAGGCTTCCCCTGCTTTAGGCTTAAAGGAGGATTTTACGCTTTAGCTACCCTAGCCCTCACCGAGATTATGAGGCTGTTAGCCATATACTTCGTAGACGTCACCGGCGGCGCTGAAGGCATAACCGTACCCTTAATCGGGGAATCACCACTTTACTTCCAGTTTACGAGTAAAGCGCCCTATTACTACGTAATGTTTATCTTGCTAGTCGTCATGGTCCTCGTATACCATAAAATATCGGGCTCCAAACTCGGCTATCAGCTTCAAGCTATTAGAGAGGACGAGGACGCCGCCAGCTCCCTCGGGATAAACGTATTCTTACTTAAGCTTAAAGCGGCAGCCATAAGCGCCTTCTTCACAGGCGTATTAGGCGTATTCTACGTTCAGTATACGCGTTTTATCCACCCGGAATCTGCCTTCGGGCTATGGCGGGCGGCCGAACCAATAATAATTTCAGCTTTAGGAGGTCCGGGGGTTTTAGGGCCGCTGGTAGGCTCATCGATTATAACTCCGACGCTCGAGGTTTTAGTCATCACGCTGGGGGGGAGGTTTGCAACCGTCAAGATGATGATCCAAGGGGCGATCCTGATGGCGATCATCCTAAAAATGCCAACCGGAATTACAAGCCCACTAACAAGGCTTCTTCGTAAAACCCTCCCATTAGGAGGGAAAAAGCCTTAACGGTTAGGCCGTAGGGTACGCTCAAAGGTAGGAGGGGTTCACATAAACTCCTTAGAGCTACGCCGACTCATATCACGATATATTAGGGGGCTTAAAAACGTGCACGTAAATAAAAAGTGGAAGGTTTAGGGCTTCTTAGGGAAGAACTTCGCTAACTCTTCTTCAGGCAGTGGCTTAGTTAGCAAGCTTACGACTACGTAGACTATTGCGCAGCCAAATATTAGAGTCAGCGCCCAGACGCCCCAATGGTTAAGGGGTGGGTAGAACTTTCCGTATACGCCAGGGTGGAAGAGCGCTAATATCATGCCGTAGATGATCGTGCACACAGCCCCCCACTTAGTTGCGCGCTTCCAGTACATCGAGGCCGCGATTACAAAGAAGAATATCCCCGCTTGAGCTACAGCGGAACCAGCCATAAACTCCGAAAGGACCGGCGGCGGAGCTGTATAGGTCCACCACAACGGTATTACCACAAACGGGATAAGCAGCACCCTTGAGAGCCATAGCAATGCTTTCGGGGAAGCCTTCGGGTAGGCGTTGTGGATGAGGTCGCGCGTTACGTTCGTAGCCATGATCATGACCATGCCGGCCAGCGTTGAAACGGCAGCAGCGAAAACAGCGGCTGAAAAAGCAGCCGCGCTAACGGGGCCGCCCATAGCCATGCTTACCAGAGTCGCGGCTGCGTCACCGAATACCGGCGCCATCTTCATCAACTCGCCGCCCCATACCGTCCTAGCTGCGAAGCCCATCGAGCCTATCATCATGGGCGTTATGCAATTTACGATTACGAAGAACATTAGAATCCAGTACTCCCTCTTCGTTACCTTCCTAACGCCGAGGAACCTAGCAATATTATGGGGGAAGCCAGTTGCCATGAACAGGAACATGAATAAAACGGCCGTAACACCCAGGTAGTCGAATCCCGGAAAAGCCGGGGCTAGTGGTGCCGTATATCCTCCTATTGGAATTGGCGTTTCTTTACCGCCAGGCGCGACGAACTTCGCCGCGGCTATTGCTTCGGCTATTTTAGCTGGGCCGCCAGCCCAGAAAATGGACCATATTCCGAAGATCCAGCCGACCACTAGGAAAACGGCGCCTTGGAAGGCCAGCGACAACTGCGTTCCAGCGTAGCCTCCAACCGCTAAGTATACTATGCATAGTATGGCTGTAGCTACTAAGCTACCGAGCCAAGGCGTCCCCGTCGTAAGGGTCCAAACACTAGCCATGGCTTTGTACTGCCCCACGCTGTACACTATTAATAGTATAATCATCGCTATACCCGCTAGCGCTTGAACCAACCTACTATTGAACCTAACCCTAGCGACCTCGGGTACGGTTCTAGCACCTAGAGCGGCGTAGCGCCTCATTCGGTAACCCATAACCGCGCAGAGCGAAAGCCCCATTAAGTTCATTATGCCGATTAACCAAGACCCGGACCATCCGTAGGTGTAGCTTAAACCCGCGTTTCCAAATATTGCCCAACCGCTCATCCACGTGGCGGTTAACGCTAAACCGGTTGCTATAGGCCCTATATCCCTATGCCCCACCAGCCATTCATCGTAGCTCCTAGCCTTCCTGAAGAGGTATATGCCTATGCCGGCGCTAATGAGTAGGAATATCGTTATGGAGACCATGGTCGCCGTGGCGAACTCCGCCGTTGGGCTAGGTATCGGCACTTGCTCAACTACAGGTGGAAACACAACCCATCACTCCTCCCAGTACCTAGACGTTCTTAGCCACGTGATGATTATGGCCCATATCACGCTTAGCGCTACTGCACCCCAGTAGGCGTACCATCCTCCAACGGTAGAAGCGATGATTGGCACTAGTATGAAGCAGATGGCCATTATTAGGAGGGCAAAGAAAACGTCTACCTTCATACCTTCTCACTTTTAAGTGAGTTTAAAGAAATATTAAACTTACGAGTATTTAAAGCTTGCATCTAGCGCCTTCATTCATCTGCAAATAATATATTTAGGAGGCTTACCTTCGATTAAGGGTTTGAGTCGTAATTATCAACGTGGCGTTAGGCATGCGGTTCGGAATACAGCTACCCTGTTCCACTATTAATGATGACGTCTTAAGGATTATTAGAGGGAAGGGCTTCGAAGGTGTTGAACTCTTAATCGGGGAGGATGAAGGTGGCTTATCGGATTTGATGTTTACAACTGTCAAGATTAAAGCTCAAGGGTTAAACATCCTTCTTCACGCCCCCTTCCTCACCATTAACATCGCCTCCTTAAATCGAGCTATTAGGAGGAAATCCATTAATAGGATCTTGAGGCTTCTTGAAGCCGCGGGTTTAATGGGTTGCAGTATTATCACGATCCATCCTGGTTGCGCAATCCCAATGCCTAGACTACTTCCATTCCTGCTACGAGGCTTTGAGAGGTCTTTAATCATCGGCTCCCTTAAGGAGGTGGCGAGGAAAGCTGAAGAAGTAGGCGTTGACATAGGTATCGAAAACATGCCTACACTTAAGCTCTGGGACTTAGACTGTTACACTCCATGCGATAACCCTGAAGATTTAATCTCGTTAATCTCGAACGTGAATAGCCCAAGGTTAAAGGTTACACTTGACGTTGGCCACGCGGCCACAACAGGCGGGGTCAGCCTCTTCGTAGAGAAGCTAGCTGACTACATAGTTAACGTTCACCTAGGTTATAAGCATACGCCTAAATACTTCGAACGTAAGGATAATAGTATTTCATACTTCAAGGAGTCCTTGAAATCATTACGTAGAGCCGGATATAAGGGTATGCTGATAATAGAGGTTAACGATCTAAACGAGGCCTTCAAACTTAAAGAGTCCATAGAATCATTGCGTAGAGCCGAATCGGAAGTAACTTAAGCCTCGTTCCAAGCCTTAAGCTACTCCTCTACATCGTTAAGCCCTTCGTCGCATTCTCCCTTCTATTTCTCCAACTCCCCATAGATTCCTTTAGGCTTCTTATAGTATTGATATTCTCCACGAGTAAAGCTTAGAGGTTCACGGTTTCCGGCGCACCTTCATCCCCATGGAGGTTGAAGCGTTCCTCTATGGTTTACTCGATAGCCTCACTACCTCCTTAACGCCTATAGCGACGTGCTCGGGTTTAAACCTATCCTTAAGCCCCACGTTCTCAATAAGTCCAATAACCCTTTAAGCCTCATACATTAAGATTTGCCTCTTCATATGTCTAAGTATTTGACGTAAAGTTTTAGATCTTTGCTGGACGACTTGGCTTGTTCAGCCTGAGGGAAAAACGATGAGGATGGAGAAATATTCAAGCATTCGTAGTGTAGCTCATTCTTAAGCTAATAGCTTTTTTCTAATATCATCTGCGCCATCTTTTCTGCTATACCCCTACATTTGATAGGCTTAGTGGTTGAACATTTTGTAAGCTGAACCTTCAGCTTTTTCATTAGTTGAGCCTCTGATTAAAGTTCTAATTAAGGGCTTGCTATTCGCCTTTACCGCTAATTAGCTTTCTAATAACATCCTCACCGTGAACTACTACGTAATCCCCAACCCTATTAAGCATCTTTACGAGCTTCCAAGACTCCTGACTAGTGAAAAATACGAGATGCCAGTATACTTTACGTTCCTCATCGAATTTAAACTCGTTAACGTCTATAAGTGCCCCTATTCGAATCCTAGTTCTGGTTGGTAGTTTATCTTCGAAGGACCAAGCCATACGCCTATCACCATCGTAAAACACCATGAAGTCTATGTCCGAATCGTCAAGGAAGGGACGGTTAGGTTGAACAACGGACCCGAACACTATTACCGATAACAGTTTATCTTTAAAGTGTTCCCTAACTAAAAGTAGGAACCTAGTTATTGAGTCAAGGATCCTACGTTTAACCTGGCTAGGTATAGGCTTCCTCTCGATCAAGGCCTCTAAAGACGAAGAAACCTTCCCCACGTCCATCAAACAGTTAAAGCTATCCCTATAAAAAATCCTTTTTATAGCTTAATGCCGTATTAAAGTGATGGAAGGCGTTTAGTAGTGATCAGGACCATGCCGCTCAAGGCTAACGTGGCTAGGAGCGGCGCAATCCTTTTAGGCGAGTTTATAGCGTGCGACGGCTTTGAACCTAGACGTGAAGTCGGAATTATTACTCACGCGCATTCAGACCATACTGCTGGGCTAAGGGAAGCCCTTACGAGCTATAAGCACGTACTTATGACGGAAGCAACGAAGGACTTAATAGAGGTTCTAGAGGGACCATTAGGCGTATCCATCCTAACCCTAAAGTACGGCCTCCCCTTCCCTTACAAAGGCAACCTAATAATACTCCAACCGGCTAATCATATCGTAGGGTCAGCACAGGTTTTAGTGGAAGACGAGGATGGCTTTAGGGCATCGTATTCGTCGGATTTTAGACTCCCCGTAGCCCAGATCATCGAGGTCGATGTACTAGTACTTGACGCTACGTATGGAAATCCTAGGTGTATAAGGCCGCCGTTAAACGAAGTTTACGAGGCCCTCGTCAAGCTAGTAATACAAGGTTTAAGGGAGGGAGCAGTTCACGTTTATGGCTTTCATGGTAAGCTTCAGGAGGCCATGGAGGTTCTACGTAGAGCCGGTGTAAAAGCCCCCTTCATCGCTACTAGGCGCGTTTACGAGGTAACGCAGGTATGTCTAAAGCACGGGGTGAAGGTGGGCGAAGTATTACGTTACGGGACCGATGAAGCTAACGAAGCTATGAAAGGCGGAGGCTACGTCCTATTCAATCATACTAGTAGGGGTTTAATTGATGGAGGTAATACTACTCACATTACCCTTACCGGGTGGCTATTTAACGCTACCCATAAGGTTATCGGCGATAGAAAATACCATGTAGCGCTGAGCGATCATGCCGATTTTAACCAGCTCTTAGCCTACGTTGAAGCCGTGAAGCCTAAGCTGGTTATAACAGATAATAAACGGATTGGTAGCGCTACTCTCTTAGCGCGTGAGATTAGGAGGAGGCTCGGTATAACCGCCTATCCAGCACCACCCTAATGATAACTGGCTTCGCTCTTCAAAGTTGTCGTTATCAACTCTTAACAAGATCGTTGCAAAATCTTAGTAGATGCTTAACTAGTCAGCCTAAGTGATGGAGTTTTGCATCAGGCCCAACGTTAATTGGCGCCGTTTAATAATGGCGGTGTACGTTTAATCAGCCCTATAGTAGTCCTTCCTTAACTAGTAGTTCAGCGTTTAATACCGAGTTTCCGGCAGCCCCCCTTATTGTATTATGGCCTAGTACTACGTATTTAACCCCGTTTTCAATAGCCGGATCCCTTCTAACTCGCCCTACGGCTACTGACATACCTCCTCCAGCGTACCTATCGAAGCGAGGTTGCGGTCGATCCGGTTCATCCTTAACGATTATTGGCTGCTGAGGAGCTGTAGGCAGTTTAAGTTCTTGAGGTTTTCCCTTAAAGTTCTTCATCGCGTTGATCACTTCAACGGCTTCAACCGCTTTCCCGAGTTCGACGAATACCGCTTCTAGGTGACCGTCTAAAACGTTTACCCTATGACAACTCGCTGAAATCTTAAAGTTAGCCGCCTTCACCTCTCCTTGGTTAAGGCTACCTAGGATTTTTAAGCTTTCAGCCTCCACCTTCTCCTCCTCCTTAGCTATGTAGGGTATGACGTTATCTATTATCGCCATTGACGGTACGCCCCCCCATCCAGCTCCCGAAACCGCCTGCATCGTCGATACGATAACCCTCTTAACGCCGAAGTTGTCAAGGAGAGGTTTAAGGGACATAACTAATACCGTCGTCGTACAGTTTGGATTCGTAATTATACATCCCCGCCACCCCCTCCTTCTTCTCTGTACCTCGAGCAGTTTAAGGTGTTCCGGGTTTACCTCGGGTATTAACACAGGGACGTCTTTCTCCATCCTAAAGGTGCTCGCATCGCTTAGAACGTTTATCCCCGCTTTAGCTAGTTCAGGCTCCACCTTAAGAGCTACCTCAGCCGGTAACGCCGTAAAGGCTACTTCGACCCCTAAAGCTTTAAGCCAGTTAGGATCATCCGTGGATACCTTCATTTCAGCTACGCCTTCAGGCATCTGTCCCTCCACGTACCAATGGGCCGCCTCACTATACCGTTTACCTACGGAGGCCGGGGAAGCTGTAAGCGCTACAAGTTCGAACATTGAATGGTTCTCCAGAAGCTTAACGAAGCGTTGCCCAACCATCCCGGTGGCTCCAACCACAGCTACCCTTACCTTATCCAAGCCACTACACTCCCTCAGACCTTTATGATGGGAACTTAGACGTTGACATTAAGCTTTTCGGTTTAAATCCGAGCTCAAATTCTTGATGTACCGCCTCCACGGCTTTAGACCCATCACCCTCCTTAACTACGAAGGATATATTAAGCTCGGAGGAGCCCTGCGCTATCATCCTTACGTTTATACCCTTTTTCGCTACTGCCTGGAATACTTTAGCGGCTACGCCCGGCGTCCCCCGCATCCCGGATCCTATTACGGCTACTACGCAAACATCATCCTCATCCTCTACCTTGTAGAGGTTTGGGGTTAAAGCCTCCTTTATGTGTTTAATGGCCTTCGCTAAGTCCTTCCTAGGTATTACGACCGATAGGCTTGCTTGGGAGGATCCCTGCGACACCATGATGGGGTTGACGTCAGCGTCGCTTAACGACTTAAAGACCTTGGCGTTAAAGGCCGGAGCTTCAACCATGCCTGCGCCGCTAATAGTGAGCATGGCTACATCCTTTATCATGGTCACGGCTTTAACTACGCCTTCACCCTCGGCGCCGCCCTCAATGATTGTTCCAGCCGCCTTAGGGTTAAAGAAGTTCTTAACGCGTAAGGGTATACCGTACTCCATTAAGGGCTCTAGCGCTAACGGATGAAGTACCTTCGCCCCGAAGTACGCTAGTTCAGTAGCCTCCTCGTAGGAGATCCTTGGGAGGGGCTTCGCGTCGGTAACGAGCTTCGGGTCAGCCGTCATTATGCCGTCTACGTCCTTCCAAACTATTACTTCGTCGGCCTTAATCGAAGCCCCTATAATGGTGGCGGTGTAATCCGAGCCGCCTCTACCGAGCGTTGTTACGATCCCCTCCTCATCAGCCGCTATAAAGCCAGTTACCACCGGTAAGCTTCCTTCGGCTAAAAGCCTTGATATCCTTTCATTAACCCTTTTAACGGTTAAATCCATTAACGGCCTAGCTTCTCCATGATTACTATTTGTAACTATACCCGCCTCCCAACCAGTCATGTAGACGGCGTTTACCCCTAGGTCTTTAAGGGATCCCGTAAATACCTTAGCGCAAAGCCGCTCTCCAAAGGATAGTACGTAGTCGTTAGATCTAGGAGTTAACTCGCGGAGGTACGCTATAACCGTTAATAGCTTTTTAAGCTCGTTAAGCTCCTTAACCAAGGAGCTCCAAATAGCCCCTTTAATGTCCGAGCTCCGTATCGCTTCATCAATAGCTTTACTATGCCGCTCCTCTAGTCCGTCGATGAAACCATCGATAAAAGAGGCTTCACCCCCACTAGCTCTACGCGCGGCTTGCGCTAATTGATCCGTAACGCCAGCCATCGCCGATACGACAGCGACTACTTCGTTACCTTCGTCCTTAAAGGTTTTAGCTAGTTCCGCCGACCGCCTTATGTTTGCTCCATTCCCCACGCATGTACCGCCGAACTTCATAACTAAGCGCATCGAGACCTCTCCCAGCAAGTATTAAGGATATTTAAAATTTTCCTCAGCGATTATTACCATCGGTTATTTTAAGTTAGGACGTCGATGGTATCGTTAAGCATCGCGGAAACAGTTTCTTCACCAGCGCCTCGACCTATAAGGGTTAATTCGCCCGCGAGATCCATTTCAAAGCGTACAGCGTTTAACGTTCCGTGAACGCAGAGGGGATGATTTAACGGTACAAGCTTAGGAGCTACCGTTCTCCTATCGTCTATGGATGCTATCAGCTTTATGGCGTAGCCTGCTCGTTTAGCCAATGTTATCGCTTCAGGCGTAATCTTAGTTATCCCGGTTACGTTAACGTCGTTTAACTTTAAGTCTTTACCCATTAAACTATTAGCCAAAATAACTACTTTACAGGCTGCATCTACCCCCTCCACGTCGAGCGTAGGATCACGCTCCGCGATACCGCGTTCCTGCGCTTCCTTTAAGGCTTGTTGAAAGCTCACCCCCTCAAAATGCATCCTAGTCAATATGTAATTAGTCGTTCCGTTAAGTATCCCGTAAATCCTTTTTATTTTATCACCTCGCAGGCATTTCTCAACGAGCGAGAAGATCGGTATCGCACCAGCGACGGTTGCCTCATACTTTAATTTAACACCTTTCGCCTTAGCGAGCTCCATTAGCCTTCGGAAAGCTACTACTAGAGGGCCTTTATTCGAAGTTACTACATGTATCCCCCTTGTTAAGGCTTTAACTATATGAGTTAAACCCGGCTCTCCATCCTTAACGTTAGTAGGTGTAGCCTCCACTAGTAGGTCTATTTCGCCTTTCTCCAAGAGTTCAATGGCGCTCCCGCCGTATAGTTTTTCACCTCGATATTCGGTTATTTTAGTGATTACCGATAGCCTACCTAGGTCTAAGCCATCAGCATTGTAAAGGTAGCCTTCAATATCAGCTACCCCTACGACTTTAAACCCATCATCGATGGATCTTAGTAGATCAAGCTTCCTATTTAAGGCTCTAACGTAGCTTCTACCTATATAGCCAAACCCCACAATAGCCAGCTTCAATTAGACCACCTCCAAGGGTGGTATTAGTAAGCCACCGGATTGCCTAACCCAGCTATCAATACGCTCTAGGACCCTTGTAGCTGAACCTACTGGTAACTCCAAGTTGAGCTTAATGCAGCTGCCCTCACCCTCAAGGCTTAATACCTTAACGCCCTCAGCTTCAAGGCTCCGTATAGCGTCAACATTAAAACGGCCGATCACTAATAAGGTTACGTTATTCGTCTTAACGCCTTTAAGCACACCCTCACCCTCCTCCCTTAAAGCCTCGTAGGCTCTACTAGTTAATCCAGCCTTAGAGTTGACCACTTTCAACTCTCCCGATAAGGTTTAGAACTCGTTCTAGGCTGGCTTCAACTTCTATAGGCTTCTCGTATAGCCTTTCAATAATACCCGGATCCTTCAATCCATGGCCGGTTGCTACGCATACTACCACCTCATCCTTATCCACGATGCCCTCTTGGAGGGCCCTCTTTAACCCAGCTATTGAAGCGGCGCTGGCAGCTTCAATGAATAAGCCTTCAAGCCTAGCGGCCGCTTTTTGAGCCTCCACTATTTCCTCATCAGTAACCACGGTTACCGCGCCCTTAGACTCGTTGACGGCGCGTACCGCCTTCTTCCAGTTAACGGGGTAGCCGATCCTTATCGCGGTAGCTATGGTTTCAGGTTTTTCCACGGGTTCCAGCTGCTTCATCCCCTTAGCCATCATGGACGCGATAGGAGCGGCGCCAGCGGCTTGAACCCCGATCATCCTAGGTAGTTTATCCGTAACGCCTAGAAGTTTAAGCTCCTTGAAGCCCTTCCAGATCGCGCTTATATTTCCAGCGTTACCTACAGGTACTACCATTACGTCCGGGATGCGGCATCCCAACTGTTCAAATACTTCGTAGGCAAGGGTCTTCTGCCCCTCCAACCTGTACGGGTTGATGGAGTTTAGAAGGTATATGGAATGCTTCTCGCATAGATCCCTAATTAGCTTTAAAGCGTGGTCAAAATCCCCCTTAATGGCTATTACCTTGGCTCCATGCGCTACTGCTTGAGCCAGCTTACCAATGGCTATCTTACCCGATGGTATTAAGACGATACAGTTTAACCCTGCCTTCGCAGAGTAAGCCGCTAAGGAGGCTGAAGTATTACCGGTTGAAGCACATGCGGTAGCCTTAGCCCCTAACTCTAAGGCCCTCGTAACGCCTACGGTCATACCGCGATCCTTGAAGGACCCGGTAGGATTCCCACCTTCATTCTTAACGTATAGCTTCCCTAAGCCTATGACGTTACCAATCCTTAAGCATCGGTATAGCTTTGTTCCACCCTCTCCGAGGGAAATCACCTGCGTATAATCTTCAATCGGTAGTAGTTCCCGATACTTCCAAACCTGTAAATCTGTATTAAAGGGTTTTAAGTGAAGTTTTTCAACGTCTACTTCATCATACTTTAACACTACGTCTAACAGGCCCTTACACTTACTACAGAGGTATAGAACGTCTTTAGGGGCGTAGTCAGCGCCGCAATCTATACACCGCAAGCTATACTTTACTCTAGGTGAAGGAGGCATCTTTAAAGGGTTTGGCTTTCCATCACCACGCCTACCTCCAAGGAATACAGCAAAGTAAAGCTCCTAGGGAGGATTTAAGCCTTTGGAATTTTTCTTAAGTTTACGCGCCCATCATACTAGGTTTATCCTCATCTGCTGACGATTAAAGCCGTGGAGAGCTGTACAAGTTAAATGAAGGGGGTGAAGCCGTTGAAGGGACTAGGATCATCTACTTAACCGTGGAGCCTAATACAGTAAACCCAAGGTATGTAGCTACCATCTTGATGCTCCACGGCTTAAGTTTGGAGGCCTCGGTTTTCAAGAGTTTAACTAGGCCTTACCATATTAGCTTAGAAGTATTTGCTACTCGTTCTAAGTGGTCGTTAAGGGAGAAGCTCGTCTCCTTATTCCATTGGCGCCAGACAAGGGCTTTAATGAAGGCTGAAGCAGTTTCTAAGGTAGTTATTACTGGTATGCCTAGCTCTATGGCTTTACGCCTTATCGCGTATTCATCCTCCATTACTTCAGTGTACTTAACAGGGTTAGTGCCTGGGCTCGCCGTTATGTTTATGACGAGGCTTAACCTTCTGCTCGCCAAGTAGGTTGCTATGTTCGGCTCTTCGCGCTCTCTAACCTTCTTAAGGACTGTCACGTCGTTAATACCGGCTTTAACTAGGTGTTCAGCGGTATGCTCAGTGGCGCAGATCCTATATCCGAGTTTTTGAAGTATTCGCGCTAAAGGTATGACCTGATCCTTCGCTTTTTCTCCTCCCACCGTTATAAGTATGTTCTCCCCTGGTCTAGGTATTCTAAAGCCAGCGGCTACTAAGGCTTTAAGCAGGGCGTCGAAGAAGTTTTCACCGAAGCACGCTACCTCACCGGTCGACTGCATTTCAACGCCTAATATCGGGTCGGCGCCTTCAAGCTGCATGAACGAGAACTGCGGAACCTTAATACCGACAGCTAAAGCTAACGGCTCATCATCTATTGGTACCTGCATAGGCTTTCCAAGTAGTATTGGAGCCGCGGCCTTCATTAGGTTTAAACCTTTAAGCTTCGAAACGTAGGGCATAGACCTCGAAGCCCTAAGGTTACACTCTATTACGTAGACCTCCTCACCTTTAACGATGAACTGTATGTTGAAGGGGCCCTTTATCCTAAGGGCCTTAGCTATCATCCTAGTGTAATCCTTAATTTTAAGGATGGCGTTAGGCGGCGTCCTCTGAGGAGGTATCACCATTATGGCGTCGCCTGAATGAACCCCGGCCCTTTCAACATGCTCTATAACGGCTCCTATTAACACCCTTTCACCATCAGATACACCGTCAACCTCAACCTCTAGAGCGTCCTCTACAAACTTACTTATAACCACGGGATATTCAGGTGAAACCTTAGCAGCCCTCGCTAAGAAGCCGTAAAGCTGCGATTCAGACCAGGCTACCCGCATAGCCGCGCCGCTTAAAACGTAAGACGGCCTAACTAGAACGGGGTAACCAACCTCTTCAGCGAATTTACGCGCCTCCTCAATAGATGTAAACCTACTCCATTTAGGCTGTTTAATGCCTAACTCGTCGAGTAGCCTACTAAACTTAGAACGGTCTTCGGCCCTATCAACGTCCTCCCCAGCTGTTCCGAGGAGTTTAACGCCGCGTTGAGCTAGCTTAGGGGCTAGGTTATTCGGCGTTTGCCCCCCTACACACGTAACAATGCCCATGGGTCTCTCCTTTTCATATATGTCGAGAACCCTTTCAAGGGTTAATTCCTCGAAGTATAGCTTATCACTCATATCGTAATCCGTTGAAACCGTTTCAGGGTTACAGTTTACCACTATTACCTCGCCTATTCCATACTCTTTAAGAGCCCACACCATATTCATGGTGGTCCAGTCGAACTCGACCGAGCTACCTATCCTGTAGGTACCTGCCCCTAACACCATTACCTTCTCGACCCGGTCTTTAAATTCAACGTCGTCCTCATCCCCTCCATAGGTTAGGTATAGGTAGTTCGTTTTCGCGGGCCACTCAGCAGCCAACGTATCGATACGTTTAACCACCGGCGTTATACCGTAACGCTTCCTAAAGGCTCTAACCTCGTCTTCATCCATACCTAACGCTAAACCTATCTGCCTGTCAGAAAAGCCTAGCCTCTTAGCCTCCCTTACGAGGGAGACTAGCTCCTCCTCGTTAATCCTCCCTCTAAACCCCTTCAACTTGGACTCTAAGTCTATGAGGTTCTTAATCTTATATAGGAACCAGCTATCGATGTTGGAAAGCTCTGAAACCCTTTCAACAGGTAAACCCTGCTTTAACGCCTTAACGACGTTAAACAGATGCTTATCGGTAGTTATGGTAAGCTCGTACTCCAACCTTTCTAAGGGTACGCTATCCTCCTCCTCAGTGTTACCTACCAATCCAACCTTACCTATATCAAGCATCCTAGCCGCCTTCTGAATAGCCTCCTCGAAGCACCGTCCAATAGCCATAACCTCGCCCACGGACTTCATCTGCGTACCTATATTCCTCTTAACCAATTCAAACTTATCGAGATCCCACCTAGGCATCTTAATAACCACGTAATCTAGGGCAGGCTCGAAGCAAGCCGTCGTAATCCCCGTAACCTTATTAATGAGCTCCGGAAGCCTATAACCTATGGCGAGCTTAGCGGCCATATAGGCCAACGGGTAGCCAGTAGCTTTAGACGCTAACGCGGAGGACCTTGAAAGCCTAGGGTTTATTTCTATCACGTAAAACTCCTTAGACCTCGGGTTTAACGCGAACTGTATGTTACATTCTCCAACTATTTGGCACGCTCTTACAGCCCTTATGGAGGCCTGCCTAAGCATATGGTACTCCTCATTATTCAATGTTTGGGAGGGGGCTATGACAACGTTATCCCCAGTATGGACCTTCATACCGAAGAGGTTCTCCATATTGCAAACGGTGATACAGTTATCGTCATAGTCCCTCATAACCTCGTACTCGATCTGCTTCCAACCACCAACATACCTCTCTATTAGAACCTGCCCCACCATGCTATTGCTAATACCCCTCGTCACGATTTCATCTAGCTCGTACTCGTTATGCGCAACGCCAGTCCCCCTACCGCCTAGGTTGTAGGCTACGCGTACCATTACCGGGTAGCCAAGCCTTTTAGCGATCCTTCTAGCCTCTTCAACAGAGCCTGTAGCCTCACTCTCCAATACCGGTAGGCCGGCTTCACGCATAACCTTGGAGAAGAGAGCCCTATCCTCAGTAGCTTCAACCCCGAATAGGGGGGTACCTAGGATTTTAACCCCGTACTTTTCGAGAACCCCGCTTTTAGCGAGTTGTACCCCGCAATTTATAGCGGTTTGCCCTCCAAAACCGAGCAGTATCCCATCGGGGCGCTCCTTAGCTATAACCTCCTCAACATACTCCGGTACTATGGGGAGTAGGTAGACCACGTCCGCCATTTTAGGGTCGGTTTGTATGGTAGCTATGTTCGGGTTAACCAGTACGGTTTTTATGCCCTCCTCCTTCAAGGCCTTAATGGCTTGAGACCCACTATAGTCGAACTCGCCAGCTTCAGCTATTTTAATGGAGCCAGACCCTAGTATTAAGACCTTCTTAATCCAGTCGAACTTAGGCATACCCCCTCACCATCTGAGCGAACTGGTCGAAAATGAACGTACAGTCTAATGGCCCAGGGGTAGCTTCAGGGTGGAACTGAACGGCCATGCATGGCTTCTCCTCATGCTTTATGCCTTCAACCGTTTTATCGTCAGCGTTTAACCACCAAACCCTTAACCCCGTTCCTTTCAAGGATTCGGCGTTAACAGCGTACCCATGGTTCTGGCTGGTAACGTAGCATCGATTGGTTTCTAGGTTTATGCAGGGCTTATTCTGACCCCTATGCCCATATTTAAGCTTATACGTATCCCCACCTAACGCGAGGGCTAGAATTTGGTTACCGAGGCAAATACCAAGCATCGGTACATCGGCATCGAAAAGCTTCCTCACCGTATTAACGGTGTCCATACACTGCTTCGGATCCCCGGGGCCGTTACTAATTACGACGCCTAAGGGGTTATAGCTCATTACGTGCTCGTAGCTAGTGTTATACGGTACTGATACAACCCTAAACCCGCGGTTAAGCAGGCTTCGAATAATACTAAGCTTAACTCCGCAATCTATTAAAACTACTACCTCATCACTAGACCCGTAAACCTTATCCTCCTTAGGGCTTACCTCAGCTACAAAATTTACCTCCCCATAGTTAGGGGTTTTACTAATACTTTCAAGTAGGACGTCTAAGGGCACTTCATCCCTTGAAACTGCGAGAGCACCCATCATAACCCCTTTAACCCTAAGCTTTTTCGTTAACATCCTCGTATCTACCCCGTAGATCCCCGGAACCCCCTCTTCAGCCAGCCATTGATTAAGCGTTTTCTCAGCCCTCCAATGGCTAGGTTTTAAGCATAACTCATGGATTATAATACCTAAAGCCTGTATCCTCCACGACTCGAAGAATCTAGGTAGCCCATACTCATCCAGAAGCGAATAGCTAGGTACCCCGTAGTTCCCTATTAAGGGGTAGGTGAAGCAAAGTATCTGACCCCTATAGGAGGGGTCAGTTAAGGATTCATGGTAGCCTACCATCCCCGTAGTGAAAACTACTTCGCCTACTACTACCTTTTCGGCTCCAAACCCTACACCCTTAAAGACCGTTCCGTCTTCAAGAACCAAAGTGGCCTTTAAACGTTGATCAGTTTCCTCTTTGCCTACCTTCGTTAAAACCCTACAAAATCCAGTTGTAGATGCCCTTATTTAAGAGTTTTGATATTTTAGCGGGCGTAGCAACTTAACATGGAGCTTATCTTAAAACTCTTAATGTAGTGTTGACCGGACGAGTTAAACAATGCATTTTTGAGGTAGAAGCGTTACACCCCGTCCAGCGTAACGTAAAGAGTAATGCTTTTCTCTCCGCCCACCTTATTTTTTGGGTGCATCCCTAATGGAGGGTGGCGGTGTTTCAACGGTTGAACGTAAAGCCTACGAACTACTATATGAGCATTTAAGGAGCGCTTACGAAGCCTTTAGGCTATTAAGCTTAGCGGTGGATAGCTACCTAAGCGGTAAGGTCGACGAGGTTAATGAGTACGCCAATAAAGTGAAAAACATAGAAACGAAGGCCAACGATTTAAAGCGTTCCATCTACGAGTACCTAGCTAAAGCGGCACCGGGCCTACTCTACCGTGAGGAATGGCTTAGGTTTCTCTTCGACCTCGATAGGATAATTGACGTATCGGATGGTTTAGCCGTAAGGGTTGCCATAGCCGCTAGTAAAGGTTGGCTTCCCCCCGAAAACATAGCTACAGCTTTAAGGGAGCTAATTGAGGTTACCCTACATATCTGTGAAAAACTTAAGGAGGTTTTCCATACCTTCGCCTTTAACGCTGAACGCGCGTTAACTTTATGCCGCGACATAGAGGTTCAAGAGGAAGGGATAGATAGGCTGCATAGGAGGTTAAGCTCGTTAATCCTTGAAGCCCATATGTCTATACCTTTAACCTTAATCCTTAGGGATATAGCTGAACGTATAGAAAACGTATCAGACTTAGTAGTAGACGCTGTTGAAGACCTCAGGGTCCTATCACTTCGTAGGATTACCTAGCAAAATAGGCTTAAACCGCTTAATATAAAGCTGAACAGGCGCTCCATTCTTCCTTCAACTCAACTTAATGGTTGAAAGCAGGTCTGATGCATAGTAAACCGTGAAAATACCAGTAACGATCACTGTAAACCAAACAGTAACGATCCTGGTTAGAATGGTGGCGAGCGAAGCCGGAGCTTGAGGGATCCCGAACGCCATGAAGGTTGAGGTCATTGCGAACTCCAAAACCCCCATCATAGCAGGTATACCCACCGGGATAAGGGTAATAAGCCCGTAGAGCGGGTAAGCCGCCGCCACCACGTAGAACTCCACCTGGTAACCTATAGCGTAAAAGACTGTGAAAGGTATTAGGATCCCGGTAAACCACTGAAAGAAGAGCACTATAAGCGCTAAGAATAGCATCCTACGCTTACGGAATATAATCCTAGCCCCTTGATCGAAGCTATCAACCAGCTTAAGGGCTGCATTAGTTAAAGTATTTCCGCCTTTAAGCCTATCGATAAGCCTCGTTAACCTAAATATGAGCGGGCTTACGCGTTTAACGTTAAACGATACGTAAAAGCCGAGTACGCAGATGATAATGGATCCGCCGATCATAACGGCGTAGCCAGCTTGAAGCGGTGTTGACCCCATCGTTAGTTGCGCGTAGGTTAAAACGGCGAAGGCTAAAAGGACGATGAAGGCGACCGCGTTTAATAGGCGGTGAACTATTATGGAGAGCGTAGCTTTACCGGTCTCAATACCCATCTTACTTCGAGCTAGAAAAAGCCTAAACGCTTCACCTGTTAAAGACCCAGTGGGTATTAGTATATCGCCGAAAATACTCACCAAGGAAACAGCTAAACACTGATTAAACCTAACTGGCGTGTTAAGACCTTTAAGCACCACGTACCAGCCTACGGCGTAAAGCAACATGAAGAATACGGACTCTAAAAAAGCCAATAAACAAAGGGTTAGGTTAGCCTCAGAAAACATACCTAGCAGGGCTCCAATGTTAAATACGTAAATGTAGGCGGCTAAGAAGCCTATCCCAAACACCGTGAAGAATACTGGTTTAGCTCTGAAGCCCCTCCTTACCTTCAACCGCCTACACCACGAAGCGTCACGCTGTTTACACCTAGGTAATAGGATGTTTAAGTCAAGCCCCTCTTAAAAAGGCTACCTAATTATGTGAATAACATCAATACCGCGTTAAGTATGCGTATTATCTGCGCGAAGATGGGGATTAAGCGTAGGCAGTTGACGATCCGATGGATTATTGGGGGATGATGAAAGCCTCAAGAATTTAAAGGACTTCTACGGCAAAGCTTAATTTCCAGCACACTTATCTTAACGCTGAGTAATAGGTTGGAGGCTTCCTTTTGACTGTTAGCAGTAAGCCTAGGATACAAGCTACCCTATTCGATAACAGGGTAATAGTATGGGATGCAAAGCATGGAAGTTCGCTTTACCGTGAAGGCTTTTACGGTAAGCCCATAGGTATACGGAAGCCTAAAGACTTCAACTTCGAAAAGCCCTTAGAACTATCGCTACTAGAAACCCTCTACCTAGTTGAGAAGGGCCGTATATCCGTGCAAACCGAGACCGGTAAAGAGTTAACTAGGGAGGAGCTTTTAAGTATCGCCAGTCAACGATACGAAGGCTTTAACAACCTATACCTCGTTTATAAGGACTTAAGGGATAAAGGCTACGTGGTTAGACCAGGCATGAAGTTCGGGGCCAACTTCGCCGTGTATAAGTACGGCCCCGGTATTGATCACGCCCCGTTCCTAGTCCACGTAATGCCCCTCCAAGCTAAAATAGACCCAATAGAGGTAGTTAGAGCTGGTAGATTATCGCATAGCGTAAAGAAGAAGTTTATAGTGGCTGTGATAAACCAGTCGACGGGCGCTATTGATTACTTAATGTTTTCATGGGTTAAGTTCTAGGGGTACGCCACCCCCTCTTAGGAAGGGGTTTAAACCCTAACCCCGGCAACATATTCAAAGCTTGAGAATAACCAGAATTAAGCTCTTCCTTAGCTAAAAGCCGTTAAAATCTTTGCTCTATTTTATCGTCCAATCGTAACCGGCTTTTGCATCTTAGCCTTTTCTTGTTCTGCTATTTGTAGGGAGTTTCGTACTCCTTTAACATCTTAACCATGGGGTTTTCTAGGTTAATTTTGTACAGTTTAACGGCTTCACTCAACCTAGGTTCATCGGCTACGAACTTCTTACGTTTCTAACTCCGTTGAACCATTCCTTGAAACCGGGGATTTAGGCTCGGAGACTTACCAACCCCGTTCATTATAGGCTGCTAGTACTACGTACACTTCTTACCTTCTTCCTCGGTGCCGTCTTACTTTTAACTAGTTTTTCAAGGGCTTTAACTACTAACCGTCCCTTCTCCGTTAGCCCTATCCCTTCTCCTTTAAACTCTATATATCCTCCCTCCATAAGGTCGGCGAGAAGCAGTATCGCCTTTATCGTATCTCCGCCTCCCATGAACCTCTACCGTAGCTATCTTACACCACTTTCAGCTTTTAACGTTCGCGGGCGGTCTTAGATTGAACTCGATGGGTCCTTAGGTTAAAGAGTAACCGCCACTTTCGCTTAACTCTCCCCCGGACATCCCTATATGTAGCTAACCCCTTTCTCCTCCCATCCAATGAATTTTTCAGCATACCCCCTTACAACCTCTTCGAATTTAATAGCCTCCTCCTCCAGCCTCTCCGTATCTATCTCGACGCCGAGTATTATGGAGAGTTTTTTAAGGATCGCGATGGCCGCCCTTAAATCCCTACCGTTAATTATACTGGTCTCAACAAGTAGACAGGCGGCCTTCATACCTACACGATTAGCGTACTCCGCGAGTAATCCGTTAACACCGCTTATAGTAGTATCCTCCCTTAACCTAGGTATCCCTAACCCTTCCAACTCCTTAAGGAGTTCAACGCTATTTGAAACGCAGTAAACTTGAGGATCCCTCGTATAGCTACGAACCGGGTACGCAGCTACCGTATACACGGTTTCAACCCCCTCCCTTTCAACCTCCCTTATAACCTCGTTCGCTAGTTTATGCTGCCCTTCAGCGGTTGAAGGCTGTAGGTCGCCTGTGAAAACCAATAAGTCAACGCCGTTTAACTCCTTACGGTAAAACCTATAGAAGCTCTTAGAGTCGAGAGGGGTTAACAGTCCATTGCTGAAGAAAGCCAAGGAGGGGTAGAGGTCCACTAGGTGAAGTCTCTTAACGAGTTTAGCGTTAAATACTTCAACAATGTAGTCGGCCACCTGTTTAGCTACAAGCCCCATACCCGGTAAACCAGCCACTAAGACCCGTTTCTTTAAACCAGTGCTCATACGTAAAACCGTAGGCGTACTTAATAATCCTCTAAGCACCTCCTCAATTAAACCTTACTAATACAACGCGTATTTAGTAGCTTCAAACAGGTAGGCTTAAGTTGTAATTATGGACGGTTTTACCCCGTCTCTAAGCCCCTTCGAAGGCCTTATGAAGGCTTGGATAGGGCCTCACCTAACAAGGGGTAGGTTGATTAGCTACCAATAAACCCTTAAGGAGGGCGATACCGACGAAGCCTTAAAGCCACATATACCTACTTAAGACCACGTAGCTAAGCTCCCTCAGAGGCTTCAACCTCCCTCATGACCGCTTTGCGGCAGCGGGGGCAAACTATCTGTCCTTGATCCTCGAGTTCAAGCATCCAGTCGTAGGGACCAGTCCTTATAACCAAGCCGCAGAGCGGGCATTTGTAGGCTTTGTTTAAGGTCATCGTGGAGCCACCGTTAAACCGATAGTTGGATGGGGGGCTCCTTTACAACGTTTAAAACCACGCTTGTAGAGGTCCTCTTAATATAGGGTATTTTAAGTATGTTTTTAACGAACTTATTAAGCGCGTCACGCGTTTTAAACTTAGCTATAACGGCTACATCAAACTCCCCGGTTATATCGTAAACGGCTACGGTATCCTTAAACTTAGCCAACTCGTTTTCAACCTCCACTAGATGGGCGCCATCAACCTGAATTAGGATTAGAGCGGTTAAATCATATCCTAACCGTGAAGGATCGAGTACTACGGTATACCCCTTCAATACGCCCTTATCCATTAGCTTCTTAATCCTATTGTAAACGGTGCCAACCGCGACGTTAAGCTCGTTAGCTATATCCCTATAACTCTTCCTAGCATCACTCTGTAAGGCCTTTAAAATCTTAAGGTCAAACCCGTTTATCTTTACATCGCTCAATCAGTAATCACCAGCATTACTTTATGGATACCCCTTTTTACTTCTTACAGTTATCCTAGGGCTTTAGGAAGGACTTAAACTTTCTAGGGGTACCGCTTATAACCACTAGCGTTAACTTAGATCCTAATTCGAGTAGTGAGCGTAAAAAACCTTCGTACAAGGGTTTGAGGGCCTCGCTCCTCCCCATCCTAATCCCGTAGGGCGGATTGGTTACTACGAATGACGGCGTAAAGTCCAAGTATTGAGGTAGCCTTTTAGCGTCTCCAACCTTAATACTTAAAAAGCTTAAAGAGGTTATCGCTTAACATAAGCCCTGCTTAAGCTCTACTCGATGCTGCGCGTAAGCCCTTAACCAGTTTCCCGTGGAAACTCCACTAGAAGCCTAGGTTACTTAACCTCTTATTTCTACTGGAGAATTTTTAAGTAAAAAAGAAGGGATGTTTTTTACTCTTCACTAGTTATGAGGCTTCCACAGTAGAAAAGTACGCCTTGGTAGTTGCTTGAAATGTAGAATTTACCGTTGCAGTTTCCACGTTTAACTCGATTGAGCTTACTGGTTAAGCCTTTCACCTTCAATTAACGTATGCTTTAATAAGTGAAGTGTACGCCTAGCCTCTCCTCAACCCTTTTCAGCTTCTCCTCCGGGTATTTGCCTTTAGCCTCGGGTTTAAGCGTCAAAGTGGTGTCGATCAGGTCCGCCGCTCAAGTTTTTCAGCCACACATCGAGAAGTACGTTAAGCCCAGCGCTCAAGCCGTACAGGTTACGCTTACGAGTTACCTCGGAGGCGTTCTAGCCTTCGAGGTGGCGGGCCCCGGCGAAGCCCCCGGCCTTGAAGTCGCCTCTCGCCTCTTAGTCACGTCGGCCCGACCGCTCTCCTCTTTAAACCCTTCAAGGCCGAGGGGGCGCTAAAGGGGCTTAAAGCGTAACAACGCTAAGAAGGCTAAAAGCGTTAACAGCGCCACGCTCGAACAATTCATCGGGAGGGGTGCTTCAAGCGTCGGCCCCGAGGCCCCGGTGAACGCTTCAACCCTTTCGTCAGCCGCAATTTAAAGGGGTTGAAGACGGGAGGGGTATGATGAACGGCTGACACGATGAGAAGTGATTAAAACAGTAGTCCTCCTTCGAGGGGGACTGCTGACCCCTCCCAAGCCACTAAAGGGGCTTCAGGGCTATAAAAACGTTGCGAGGCGAAACAAGTGGACTTCGTGGTTGTGGCGAGCAGGTACAGGTTCGCCAGGAACCGCAGCATAAAGATCGCGGACGAGTACGGAAACGTCGAGCACGTCGTACCCATACCGGACGGCGTGGTTCTATGCGACGTATGCGGCAACCTAATAGACACGTCAATGATAATGCTACTAGTGCTGGACGGATACGTGTGGGGAATAATATGCGAAGAATGCAGGCGTAAGTACCACCATGACAAGCCGCTACTGATGTGGAGCGAGTACGAGGAAGCAATGATAAGGATAGGTGAAATACCGTGACGGGGGAAAGGGTTACACGACCCCTCCAAGCAGGAATAAAGCTTAGGGTGGACTTCGGCGTTCCTAGGGAAATAGTGGTTCCCGAAGAGTTGCTAGCGATGACCTCAGAGAAGGCGAAAAGGATGGTGATGGATGAGGCGCTCGACGCCAACCAACGGTTTAAAGTGCTGATTGAGAACCTACACTGGAGTAAGAGTGTACCGGTAAACAAACTATCGAAATACATCAACGTACCGCGTACTACGCTACAAGAGTGGGTGAAGCGTATGAACGTTAGAGTGCGTGATAAAATAACGGCGTTGCAGCTAGCGAATACAAAGTATGCTAAGCGCGACTTCGACGGCGACGACGCGGAAAAGCTTAGGCTATGGTACTTTGCGCACACCGATGGAAGCGTAATACAGAATGGTCAACAGGTATTAGTAGTGCTGGGAACGCCCGACCCGTACTTGGCGCTCCTCTTTAAGGAGGTTTTCGGCAAGTACAGGTATGTAGGCGTAGCGCCGTACAGGGATAGCAAAGGAAACTACGCATGGAAGTTATGGACTTACTTACCGATAAGGGGCTACTCGTGGTTTCTTGAAAAGTGTATTCCAACGCCCATAGATAACGACGTAAAGCTTTACAACGCGCTCAGCATAACTATTGACGCCGAAGGCTCACTGTGTGCACGTAGCCGTGAAGGAAGGACTACGGAGTTCGAGGTTGTACTATACAATGAAAAAGCGCACGTCGTTGAGCCTTTGTACGAGGCGCTTAAGCAGTATGGGTACAGGGTGAGGCTACACGTAACGGTGAAAGGAACTACGATAAACTACGGTCGTACGGGTAACGACTGCTACCACATCAGTATTTACGCTAAGGCCCACGTTAAGCGCCTCCTGAGCAACGTTGAGCTAGCGCTTCCACAGAAACGGCTTAAGGCGCTCTTAATTAGGCACGCCTTAAGGGAGCCGAGCGAGCCGGTGTACTGGAGCACTATTGAACCGTTCTACAGCGAAGTCGAGGCTGTCCACGAGGAACTACTGATGGAAAGTAAGCGAGTTTTGAAGAGCCTCCACGAGGCGTGGCAAGCGCTGAAACGTAGGTGGAAGGAGGTTGCGCGTACACAATATGAAGAAGAAAGGAACAAGCTTAGAGATAAGGCATGGAGAGGGCTCGAAGCCTTAAAGGAGAAGTACGACGGAAGGTTTGAAGAGCTTAAAAAGCGCATTGAGGCTTACTTCCAAGCCCATAAGCCCCTCCTTACGGAGCATGTTTTTAAAATCCTTTAAGCCGTTCTAAGTGGTCATACGCCTTAGCACGGCTTGGTTCAACGTGGCCGGTATAAGGGAGGTTGAACCGGAAGACAGTAGACCTTCAGGCTTAAACACCGTAGAAGGGGCTTAAAGAAGTA
>Ga0209394_1000439_pt1 | contig 33069 bp, 37 predicted proteins | sample JNZ201metaG_FD_184122 | JGI IMG/M metagenome (GOLD analysis project Ga0209394, IMG submission 184122) | Hot spring microbial communities from Jinze hot spring, China to study Microbial Dark Matter (Phase II) - JNZ 20120812A (SPAdes) (version 3) ...
AGCCTACGTATGTTTTAGGAAAAGCATTTGAAGTCACTGTAAGAACAGATCCAAGAGACTACGTAGTTCAAATATCGTTAGTTAGGAACTTCCTAAAGAGAGTTAAGGGGTACATAAGTGTATTCACAGGCTCAGGGCAAATGGTCTATAGAGCTAAGTACATTGATGGAGAGCTCAGGAGGAGCCTTGGCAAGCCAGCATATGCTTGGATAGTTAGACTTGTTTCCTCAGCCATAAATATCCCAGTTAAAGCAACTATGCTAGGTGATGAAGGTGGATTCAAGTAAGGGCAGCAAGGACCTCTTGCCCGATAGCGAAGGCCAAATAGTTGAAATAGCTGCCAGAATGCTGAAGGCCTTTAAGAACATAGGTTGCTTTCTATTTGAAAAACACGAGTACGAAGTTGTAAGAAGAGCTGTGGATTCAGTCAATATGTTAAAGCATGTTAAGATAGATTTAATCGATCAAAGGTATCCATACATATACGCAGTTAAGCCTAAAATAGATCACTGCTTTAAGGAGTGTGAAAATAAAGCTGGAGAATACATACTTAGAGGGGAGGTTAAGGAGAGTTTAAAGAATATCTTTAAGAAGGAGTTTATATCGCAGTGCGTAAAGTATTGTGAGAAAAGGAAAGTTAGTGAAGTAATTGCTCTACTGGAGAGCTTTCTCAGCCTTAAAAAGACTTCGCAAAACCCGCCATAGCTTTTAAATTAAAGAAGCCTCATCATAAATTGTGGCTACACAAAGTTTAATTAAGGAAGAGAGTCTGTAATACAGGAAAAAGCTTGTGCAGGCGAGAACCCTTGTCGGCTAAAGCTAAGAAGCAGAGAGAGGAGGTTAAAGAGGGAAGAGCGCGAGTCACACAAAGAGCGGCTTTAATCGAAGTAGAAGCACTTCTAAAGAAATTAGAGAAAGATCTTGATAAAGGAGCTTTTAAGTACTTAACGCCTTATTTGTTAGCCCAACAGTACAATATAAAGATCAGTTTAGCTAGAAAGCTTCTAAGGGCAGCAGCTGAAAAAGATCTATTGAAGCTATACAGCGGCGGAAGAAGGGCCCCTATCTACATTGCAGCATCATTTAAGGAGACAGCTAATAAATAACTAAGTTATATTTATTAGGGCATTAACTATTAATAGAGCTGGTGAATAGTTTGACAAAAGAAACGAGCTTAAAGTTCAAGAAGTTAATTGATGAAACAAACTTTGACGAATTAATAGACATTTATTTAACTGACAGTAGATCGTGCTCTTCATGCCCACTGAGAGCAGTTTGTCGCTAAAGAGATCCATGAAACACTCATGGAAAACAGTGTTTTCTTCAATTGGCTTTTAACACATTATCTAATAATGAATGACATCAAACTACATGAATTAACGCAAGAGCCAGGCCTCCGCAATTCCATCAACTTAGCTTTAGCTATGAAGAAACTTATTTCACTATAAATGGAGTCTTGCTGACCGCATGAAGCTCCAACTGTTTCTGCAGAGAAGAAATAGAACTAATCTAGGTAAGAGATCCTCTTAAGCACTTATTTAAAGCCACTTACAGCACTTTGAAGCATGCACTTCAGCTTAAACATAGATTATGACTGTTTCTCCAACAATTCCAGTTAATTGGTATAGGGAAAGATGTGTAGGCGTTAAAGGATAAATATTTACGATATGTTAGTTTATCGATGGCCTATTGGTGTTACGCTCAATGGGAAGCAGCAATCTCAGCGATGTATTCACTGATGCCTCAAGAGCATCTATGGAATCCTTTACTTACTTATGGGGAACTCTCATTCAGCTTATTCTGCAAGTCGTCACACTAATGGTTATTGGTAGAGTTCTCGGGCCTGAGGGTTACGGTATTTATGCTCTATCGTTCATACCTCTTCATATAATGACTTCATTTACCGACTTTGGAATAGATCAAGCGTTATTACGCTTTTCATCGCTTTACTTAGGTAAGGGGGATCATTGTACTGTTGCGTATTTATTTAAGAAGGCTTTATTGCTTAAGATTTTAATAAGTATTGCGGCTTCAGTTCCCTTACTTACTTTACCTGAATACATGGCTGAAGTCATTACGGGTAGAAGCGAACTGGGGTTTTATGTAGCTTTAGCTTCAACTTCAATTTTAGGGCAGGCATTGACTTATACATTTATGAGCTTTCATGCAGGTATTGGAATGGCTAAGCATAGAGTTTACGTATCCCTTACACAAAGTATTGTAAGACTTATTGCAGCAGTCATATTGCTGTACTTAGACATGGGTGTGGCTGGCGCTATATTAGCTTACGTATTCAGCTACTACGCTTCAGCGATCCTAGCTCTAGCTTTAACAATCAATTACTTGAGAATAAAGGGCGATCGAGCACCCAGCGTAAGCCTACTGGAGTTCATGAAGTTCGCCATTGCATTGTTTAGCGCAGGAGTAATGGGCTTGCTTATATCTAGGTATCAGGCTTTGCTTTTAGCATACATAACTTCTCCTCTTGGAAGCGTGGGGGATGTATTGGTCGGCAACTTTAATGCCTCACTACAGCTGCTTTCCGCAATTCTATCAGTTTACTCAGCTATAGCTGTTCCTCTAACTCCATTGTTCTCAAAGCTCGTCGGCAAAGGAGTTAGGGATGAAGTGCTTGATCTATATAGATACATTGCTTTAACGTTGACATTTATGACAGTACCTTTAACAGCTTATGCAATCATTTACTCAACTGATGCCATAAGGACTGTTTATGGCCCTAAGTATAGTGAAGCTCCTTTAGCGTTTGCTTTACTGAGCGTCCAGTTATTCCTCTGGCCGACTAGTGTTACAGTAAGCTCTATACTGCAAGCACATGGCTTCACTAGGACTATAGCTTACTCATCAATGATCAGTGGGTTAGCCGCTCTTCCACTTATGTATATTCTATCTATTAAATGGAGCATTTATGGCTTAGCGCTAGCCATAGGTGTCTACGGCATTCCTTCGCTAGCCTACTGTCTAATTATGGCTAAAAGAAACGGCATAGCTATCGGCATACAGTGCATTATAAGGACTTCCATAATAGGAGTTGCTTCAGCTGCTTTAACTACCCCCCTCATTTACGTAAGCATGCCGGCTGTCGCTAGGCTTACTCTAGGGTTGGTAGCAATGTTTTTACTTTACATACCGCTTGTAGTAATTAGCGGCGCACTTAAGCGCGAGGATATGAGAGCACTGGAAATGCTTCTTTCATCAATAGCTTTACTTAAGCCATTCGTAGATTTAGTCATGAAGTTTGTGAAATTAGTGTTTAGCCTCAAGTATAAGATAGTCTCTGCAATTTCTAAATAGGGCGAGCTGTACATCAGCGTTCAGCGATGGAGGCTGCATTAATAGTGCAGGAGGAGTTGAGAGACAAGCTATATAAATATGTTGATCCATGTAAAGCCGTGGAAACTTTAATCAAGGGAATTAATCCAGTTATTGAAAGAACTGATGTAAAGACTGCAGCCTGGCACGTAGTTGCAGAAGACTTATACAGCCCAGTCAATAGACCGCCTTTTAACATAGCTCACGTAGATGGTTATGCATTAATGAGTTCAGACACCATTGGAGCTTCATCTAAGAAGCCAGCTGTCCTCAGAGTAGTGGAAGGAGTTAACCCTAGGGAGGCGCATAAGTACTTCATTAAGCATGGAGAAGCAGTACTTGTTGAAACAGGTTATCCAATACCCGTAAATGCTGATGCTGTTGTAAGAGTTGAAAGCGTGCGGAAAATTAATGATACGATATTCATTTATAAGGAGCTTAGGACTGGTGAAGAAGTCTTTAAGGCAGGCTCCGACTACAAAGCCGGAGATCTTGTTGTTTCTAAAGGCACACTAATTACTCCAGCTGTACAGAAGACTTTAATAGATCTTGGGATCTCTTCAGTTAACGTTTACAAACTCCCTAAGGTAGCTTTAATTACTGTTGGCTCTGAAGTAGTCAACGAAGTAACTACGGATTATCCAAATAAGCTATCGAATTCATCTATGTACTTAATTAAGGGGATTTTAGAAGCGCAAGGCTATAGAGTACTGCTTGAATCCATAATCCTCGACGAACCTTCTGAAATAGCTTCAGCTATTTCAAAGGCCCTTAGAGAAGCTGAAGTAGTCATCACTATAGGCGGACTATCTATGGGGCCAAGAGATTATACATGGACTTCAGTTGTAAGGGCGTTTAAGCCCGAGAAGTTCTTCAGGGGAGTAAAGATACATCCTGGAAGAACTACCAGCGGTTTTTCATATGGTGGGAGAGCAGTTATTAACTTGCCCGGTCTACCGCAGTCCACTTTAGCTGGACTATTGACAGTTGCTTTACCCACTTTAAGGTACTTAAGAGGCCTTGAGCCACAAGTAAAGCTACCGTACTTTGTAGTTAAACTATCAAGGGATGAGGAGTTTAGAGAATACATAGGCTTTTATAGGCTAAGATTCATTGAAGTCGATGAAGCTCAAGGAACTGCAAAAGTCATTAGAGGCTATGGAACTTACCATTTAGCTCCCATAGTTAAATCAAGTGGATTAATAGTAGTTAATCCGGGTGTAACGTTATTAAATGCAAATACTTACGTGAAAGCTTTCATAGTTCCAGGAGTGCATAAGTACCTTGAGGAGAACTTAATTAAATATTAGCTAACTCAATCTATTTAACGTAGATCGCTATTGCTGTAATTGAGCATCGCTAAGCCTTGGATGGAGCAAAGTTTATATACCCTTAACATGGTTGATAACATTTAAGTACGGGTGCTTTAAGGCTGTGATTTAATATATGATGAGTGGAAATACTGTTCTCCGTAATGCTAGAGCGCATGACGTTAATAGAATATTTGAAATACATTTAAACTCGCTCGAAGGACTTGATGAAGAGGATTACGAGTGGTTTAAGGCACTCATTAATACAAGGTCTAAGAGGAAGAAGGTTATTGTAGCTGAAGTAGATGGCAAAGTAGTTGGATTCGTAATAACTTACAAACACAGGCACCTCACATATATAGATAGCTTAGCAGTGGACAGTGGGTATAGGGGCTTAGGCATAGGCAGTCTATTGCTTGACTATTTAGAGAAGACGCTGGTTAAAGAAGGCGTTGAAGAAGTGTTCCTTAGCGTTAAGGACAGGAACTTAGCTGCATTAAACTTCTACCTTAAGAGAGGGTATTCATTCAAAGGCTTAGTAGCTTTACTAGGAGCTGACTTGAGGAATTTAGATAAACCCAATGTAGATGGATATAGGATAGAGAGGGGAGGCATTAATAATGCAACGAAGATAATTAAGTTAAGGCCAACTACTTGGTGGAGTACATTAACTGAGCCGGCTGATAAAATGATTTACAAAGGATATAATGGCGGTGAAGAAACGATCTTAGTCTATAAAGGTAGAAAGCTCCGTGGATTAGCGAAGTACTTGCCTGAAGATGAAATGATCGTGGATTACATAGCTATTTCATACTACAAGCCTCTAGAAGCTTTCAAAGCCCTGTTGGCTGGATTAATAAGCGTAGGCCTTGAGAATGGCTTAGAGCACATAACTATACCAGTTGACGCTTCTAAGGAGAAAATTATTGAAACATTAGTTAAAACTGGTTTTACAGTTAAGGCAATAGAGTACATGTTAGCGAAGGAGCTTAGTTCTGCTAAACTCTAAAGTTCACGCATATTCACTATGTATGAACTATAGAGTGTCAATGTGGATAATAAGTCTTCAATTCTTTTTCGCCAACTATAACACTTATTTCAACAAGATCTTTGAGCGGCGTAGTCTTCAGTTTAGGCATTAATACTTCATCTACTTGGAATACTCCAGCTAGCTCATTCATGTATATAGATACTTTTACAGGGGCTTTAGTTCCCTCAGCTATTTCAACCATCCTTATGCTCAATGCAGATACGCTGTGGATATTTATTTGACCCATTCTATACGGGATCCTGGCTCTGCCTTCAGCTACATCTAATCCATCGCCAACCTTAACTACTCCGGCTTCTATAGTTAGGCATTCAACATCATATGCTGTGCAAAATATGCTGTGAAGTATCTCCTGTCTAAGCCTTATCCTAGTGATTGAGTCCCTTACTGTTTTCTTAAGAGCTCTTTCAACAATGGGTTTAGCTAGTAAAGCCCCCGTCTTTTCATGTATGCTCCTATGAATGGAGTTCCCGATGTCGTGTAGAAGAGCTCCATAGAGTGGCACAAGCCATGTGTACTCAAGATCTTTTACTACTCCATCCCTTATAAGTGTTGGAGTAAACCCTTTATCTAACAATATCTTGTATAGAGCTAATGCTGCACCGGCCACTATGTGTGCGTGGACTGGCCCATGATCATTATACATCATTCTCTTTACAACCATAACGTTGCTCATATCCCATAGTTCCCCAACCTCTATATCACTGATTAAGGAACTGTACGCTTTACTCAACCAAGGGTATTCTTTAATAAACGCTTTTATGAGCTCTTGATTTACTACAACCATTGATGCCACCTATAGAGTTAGGCTCCTTTTTAGGGAATAGTTTATATAAACCTTCAAGCTGTTTCAGGGAATCTCAATAAAGCCATACATATTTATATTAAAGCTTGTTGACGCTTAGTCAATAGTTATTTCATTATTGAATTAAGTTTGCAGACATCTCTAGATCTCAATAGATCACAGCAATGGTGTAATAAAGATATAAGGAATATTAGGGGTTTTATATAAATCATAGATCCACAGCGTTGAAGGGTGTCTTAAGTGAATTATAGTAGAAGCTTAATTAATTTAACTGAGGATGAAATAAGGTATTTTTCACGCAAAGTTGAGAACATGTTAAATAAGCTATATGAAGACTCTGATGTAGTTCTAATGACTGCTCCAAATGAAGACGTACTTAAAAGCATAATATTGGAGATCCTTGAGGAAAGACCAATGAATCTTAAGGAAATACACGCTGTCTTAAGCGGCCTTGCAAGCGAAGATAAGATTAGAAAAGCACTGCTGTCTCTAACTGATGGCGGGAAAATACATGCAGATGAAGTAGGTAAATTCAGGATACTTGGCTCAGTAAAGTAGTGGTAAATGATATAAGTTGAAAACTTTTCAATTTTGCTTTACTTGTTCTCGCAAATACATGACCCATTGCGGCAGAGTTCGTATAATGCCACTAATAGTTCATAGAAGTTTCCCACAACTTTACAAGCTCCATACCTAAGTAAGTCGTGAGCTCTCTTCTCGAAACTCGTTATTCCTATGAATGGTACTCCCACTTTACCAGCACTTAATGCATCAAGCCAGTAGTCTCCTATGAAAACTGCTTCGCTTTTTTCAATAGAGCTTTTATTAAGCAGGTAGTTTATTATCCATGACTTATCAAATAAGGATTCCTCTCTCCCCCCAAGAATCATTAAGTCATAGAGTGTATACACGTCGTCAATTACATAGTCTAACCCCATTCCCTGGAGCTCTAGCCAAATGCTGCTTGAGGGAACCTCTCTCCCAGTTACAACAACGTTTCTTACTCCAATGGATTTAAGTAGCTCTAGTACTCTAGTTGCTCCTGCAACAGGCTTGCCATACTTAGTTCTATAGATTCTTCTAAAGAACCTCCAGAAGTAGTCTAAGCTGCTTTCCGGAGGGGCTTTCCAAGTCAATTCATCGCTTAAGAAGTAATTCAGGAACTCAACTAAGCTTAATGGCTTAAGGTTGAATGCCTTCCTGGATTCATTTACTGCTTCAAAAAAATCATATAGAGTATCTACTAAAGTTAAGTCGTAGTCAAGTATTAGTAGTCGAGGAGTCATAGTTTCGTGCTCCATAGATCAGTCGTGGGAGATTCTTCACAGATCAGCTCTCGGCAATTTCTTCATTTAAAGCTCTGTATTACGGAGAGGGATTAATAAGCTTGTTAATGGAGCTCACCAATAGATCTATTTAGGACTATGAAAATGCATATAAGGCGCTGTAGCGAAATGTTATAAGGTATTATGTAGTTCAAATGCATTAGCGCTGAAGGGCTCCAGCTTTAGGCGATGCAATATGTTGGCTAATAGCATACCTGAAGTTGATGAAGTATATGCTGATGCGCAGAAAGCTTTAGAGTCCATTGCTGATGCTTACAGTGTAAGGAGGGCTGAGCGCAAGGATATCCCAAGTGTAGTGAGAATCAATAGATTGTGCTTGCCTGAGAATTACTCAGTCGGCTTCTTTGAAGATCTCCTTGAGACATACAGCAAGGCATTTTTTGTAGCTGTACACCGAGAGGAGGGAGTTATAGGATACGTTATGTGTAGAGTTGAAGTCAAAAAAGGATTTTTCTCTGAAGAGAAGTTGAGGAGCCTCCACATAGTTAGCATAGCTGTTATGCCTAAACATAGGAGGAGGAAACTAGGTTATGCACTCATGGCTTACGCCATGAAATCCGGTAAAAGGGATTACAATTGTTGTGAGTCATACCTAGAGGTTCGAGTATCCAATGAACCGGCAATTAACTTATATAAAAGGCTTGGCTACTCAATAATTACTGTCATCCCGCAGTACTACCTTGATGGAGAAGACGCTTACCTTATGGCTAGGCCAATTTAGTTAGTGTACAGAGGCTTTATTACGTAGAATTTGCAGACACTATTGCAGAGGGGAGTTTTTTGCATAGTGGTAAGAGAATAATTATCTATAAGTCTAAAAGCGGTCTTAAGGATGGCTTACTGACATACTTCTATGCATGGCAGGGGGAGAAGCCTCCTGAGAACTTAGACTTAATGACTCCTCTAGTCAAGGATGTACAGCCGTGGATAAACTACATTTGGTGGAGTAATCCAGTGCCAGGTGTTCCAAGCGAATTTTTTGCAGTTAAGTGGAGTGGATTCCTCTATGTGCCGCATACAGGCACTTATAGGTTCTACGTAACTACAGATGACGGATCTAGGCTCTGGATAGATGATATATTGATCATAGATGCTTGGAGGGATCAAGCTCCTACTACATACATTAGTGAGCCATTAAACATTGATGCTGGCTACCATAAGTTGAAGTACTGGTTCTACAATAGATATGCTTTTGCTGAAGCAGTACTCGGATGGATACCTCCCTACGGATCTGTTGGAGTAATTCCAAAGGAGTACTTTAAACACGTTGATTCAAATAAAGTGAAGTTCCGTGGACTAACCGAGGACTACTTAGTTAAAGTACTCTATAGAGGAGGGGAGAAAAGCTGTATACCGAAAGCTAGAGAATGTGAAGTAGAAGTAGGCTTAGAAGAAGCACCCATTAAAGCTAAGATATCTATAATTGATAGAAGCAGTGGCTCAGTAGTATACGAGGCATCCGATGAAGTAGAGCTATGGGGAGGAGATGAATTAGAAGTATTAGTAGGCATTGTTAAAGCAAGTTGAGCTTTAAGTTAAAGCTAGCGCATAGCAATTTACGCCTCCAGTACAGCTGAATTTTAAAGTGATAAAGATTATATGTGAGCTTACCTAAAACTTATTACTACACATAGCGTTAAAGCACTAGTGTTACCGCAGTATGAATTAGAGAGGTGGGTTATTTGTCAAAGCATACTGTAACTGATAAAGAGCTTCAGAAGCTTCTCGAAGAGAAGCAGAAACAAGTAATAGATGAAAAGCAGAAGTGGGTTAACAAAATGATTAAGAGCGCTAAACAACAGCACAAAATATGTCCATACTTCGATAAGAAGACAAAGCAATGTTTTATAACTCTAGGGCTAAAGTGTGATAGAGAGGGGAAATTCGAGACTTGCCCTGTATTTAAGGCATTTCTAGAGAGGAAGTATGACGAATATAGAGCAAAGGGAGCTCCTCTACCAATGAGCTTTGCAGATATAACACTTCCCATAGTTTGAGGTTAAGTAAAGTGTTTAATAGTGAAGTGAATTAAGTAACATTAGGGTGAACTTATGGATAGCTGTGAGAATCAATGCAATTACGAAATAAGTGACTTAGATAAACTGTGGCTTGAATACGATAGGCAAAACGACGTGCTATACATAAACTTCGGCTATGAATCGGGAGAAGCTGATGAAGAAGTGCTCGTTGGAAACGACGTAGTGATTAGAATTAAGAATAAAAAAGTAGTGAGTATAACAATAATGAACTTTAGCTCTAAGGCCAACATCACTATCATGTAGGTACATCATTAGATTCGTATAGAGGCAGCTGACTTCTATCACTATAGTGAACTACATAGTGTTTTGGCTTTAATGCATTAACTATGTAGTAGAAGACTTTCCATGGATCGCTTCTATCCCCGCATGTATATACGTCAACTGTAGCATAGTTATTGCCAGGCCATGTATGTATAGCTATGTGGCTTTCAACAACTAATGCTAGTACAGACACCCCTCCATGCTCTCCCCCCACTCTCCAATACTTTACTTCAAGAATTGTAGTCATACCGTGTTCAGCTGCTTTTACAACTGTCTTAGTGAGGAATTCTTCGTCGTTCAATAAGTCGCTCGGAGATCCATAGAGTTCTCCATAAATGTGCCTTCCCTTTACTAAGGTAACCACTTCTCTATCCACCTTACAGCCACTTCTCTACGAATTCATCTGCTGTAGAATCAACTCCAGTGATTACTTTAACGCCGAGCTCTTCAATTACAGCCTTACTCTCATTACTAATGCTGCTGCATACTAGGACAGCGACATTGTTTTCATCTAGTACTTCCTCTACTTCACTAATACTTACGGGTTTACTCACTATTTCTCTACTGCTACTTTCATCCAGATCTAAGAGAATTAAGTTGCTTGAGGACTCGAAGCTCGATATTACGTACTTTTCACCAAAATTCTTAACAGCTAATGCAAGCCTATACATTTCCCCTCTTTATCCCCACGACTGATTTGTGTACTAGCAATTACGCATGCCTTTTTATACTTATCCACTATGAATCTGCATTAGTAATTTTTAACTAGCAATGCAAAACGAGGAGAGAGCTTAGAAGTAACGTGGCTTTATGGAAGGGGCAATAATGGTTTTCAAAGAGTCTAAAGAAAAAGCTATTGAAATAGCTTTAGCTTTAAGGAATTTATTCGTTAGCGCTAGCTTCAATGAAATAATGGAGTTAGATGCACAGTATAGAGCTATTAGAGAGCTATACAACAGTACGCGCAATAAGTGGCTTACAGCTCTAGTATCTACATCAAGCGCATTGATTAGCTATAGATTAAGTGGGTTCGGCGAAGAGTACTGGGCTGAGGTAGCATCATTCTTTAGCAGAAGAAGAATTAATGAAATAAGTGAATTAATTAAAGAATACAAGTACTTCTTAGAGAACTTCTCTAAGTACAATAGAATTGGAATTAAAGTTAAGGAAGCAAGGCTAGAGAGATTCCTAAGGTCTAGTGTTGCAGCAGAGTTATATAGAAATCCATGCATTTACGCCGTTAATCAAGGCAGTTTAGTTAAGGAGCTAGCCCATGTAATGAAGCAGAACGCTGTAGATAAGACTATTGCTTTTGCCGGAAAAATGTATTACTATTCTGCATCAATAGTATGCCCTAATGCTTCCCCCGATCCAGGAGTCCCAATGCCTATTGATGGAAGAATAGCTTATGTAACATTGATAAGCGGCTTAGTTAAGCCCATTGAAAATGATGCACAGCTGGTCAGACACAGGGCTCTAATCCTTGGGAAGTATAAGGAAGTAGCTGTAAATGCTTGGAGGAGGGTTTCAGAGATCTCTAATGTGCCATGCATTATTATTGATACCGTAGTCTGGCTTCTAGTAAGAACATTCAAAAGCTCACGTAACTTAAGTGAAGTTGTGTCAATGCTTAAAGGAGCAGTTGGTGAGGAGATCGCTTTAAAACTAGTTAAAGTAGCTGAAGTCCTTAACTTAGTGCCTCAATGAATGTATTTAAATTAACTTACGTCGTTAAGCACAGAGGGTTACTAATTGAAGATACTCAATGCTTCAATAAGTACTTCATTAGACTTAAATGAGTGTAGAGAGTATATAGCAGTACTGCCTTTAGGTAGCTTAGAGTATCATGGGAAGCACTTGCCAATAGCTATTGACTCATTGATAGCCCTTAGGCTAGCTGAAGAGCTTTCGGAAAGACTTGATGCAATTAATGACGTATGCATACTCATTCTACAACCAATTAACTACGGCTTCTCAGCTGAGTGGTCAGATCTTTTCTCAATAAGCCTAAGGCCTGAGACTCTCTTAAACATCCTTAGAGATATTTATTCATCGATGTCAAAGACTAAGGGATTCAAGGGGCTACTAGTGCTCAACGCTCATGGAGGTAACACAAGCGTAGTGGATGTATTCATTAGAGAAACAACTTTCATTCTTAGAGGTAGAGCTGTTGCAGTAGATTTATGGAGGGTGGCCAGGCAGCTTGGACTAGAGTACTGCCATGCATGCCGACTTGAAGTAGAGTTAGCTAAATACTTAGGAGTAGAAACCTATGGAGAAGGGGATGTAAGTGAAGCTAGGCTGTCTCCAAGAGACTACATTGCTTATATGAATGCACGATCAGGGCGCTTCGGTAAAGAGCCTTGCTTAAGCGAATTCATGAATTCACTAATCAATGCATTTAAAGAAGCCATTAAGCACATACTTAAGACTTCGCAACATTAATAGCTCTCCATACTATACATAGCTTAGGTGAAACCTTGAAGAGTTATGAATATATGGATCTAGATCCCAACGAATATTACGTCCTACATCCAAGGCCGGCTTACCTAATAGTTACTGCCAAGCCCAGTGGAGGGCTTAACGTTATGGCTGCATCATGGGTTACACCAATTAGTGGAGAGCCTCCCTTAGTGGCTTTAGCCATAGGTAAAGATTCATTGACTAACGAGCTACTCATGGCTGGGAGGGAGTTTACAATAAACATTGTTGGCGAAGAACACGTCAACGAAGTCTATAGAGCTGGCTCAATGAGTGGCAGGAGCATCGATAAATGGAGGATGCTTGGCTTTGAGGAAGTTAAATCAACTAAAATAAGTGTGCCAGGTATAAAGAACTCATATGGATTCCTTGAATGTATCGTGAAGAGCGCGCACGATGCTGGAGAGTCCACGCTATTCATAGCTGAAGTACTTGGAGTACACATTAGAAAGGATCTTTATGGGAGATACGGATGGAACTATGAGAAGGCGAAGGTACTTCTGCACGATAGGGGTAGAGCATTTATTCTACCGGGTAGGAAAGTATTTGCTGTGAAGTAAGTGTAGTTACTTTTCTCTAAACACTAGTTTTTCAAGCATTTTTAAGAGCTCTTGTTTAACTACAGGATCTATAGGCTTTGAATACTCAATGATCCCTCTTGCCTTAGAGTACATTTCCTTAATTAACTCTTCACTATGGTTTAAGCTACCGGTTCTTTTAACTACTTCTTGAACGTTCTTAACGTCATTTAAATCTACTTCTCTACGTGAATCATATATTTCCTCAAGCACCTTCCTATCACTTACATCCCCTAGTTCATATGCCTTAACTACTAGGAGCGTCTTCTTCCTCTCCCTTACATCGCTTCCAACGGGTTTTCCAGTGACTTTAGGGTCTCCATATAGGCCCAGTATGTCGTCTCTTAGCTGGAATGCTATGCCGGCGGGCTTTGAGAAATTGCTGTACAAGCTTAAGAGCTCTCTATCGCTTGGATCTCTAGCTATAACCCCTAAGTGCAATGGTAGTTCAACGGTGTACGAAGCAGTCTTTAATTCATGTACTTTCAATACATCAGTTGCCTTTACTTCCCTGAGGGATTTATTAGACATAAGTACATCTAAGTATTGCCCGTAGGCTACTGTCCTAAGGCCTTCTGAATACCTTTTAACTAATGCAATAGTTACTTCTGGCTTAAGGCTTAAGTTAGCTATAGCTCCTATAGCTATTGATTCAAGGTAGTCGCCTGCGACAATAGCTTGAGATATTCCGTAGTGATTGCAGTCGCCTATAAAGCCTTGATTAATGCACTTATCTCTAAAGAATGCATGCAACGTCGGCCCCCCTCTCCTAACTTCATCTCTATCCATGACGTCGTCATGTACTAGCAGGTAGCTTTGGAGAAACTCTATAGAAGCCATTAGTTCCTTAATGGGTTTTAAGTCCGTTATTCCACGAGATAAGTAACCTAGAGCAATTAGTATGGCTCTAAGCCTCTTACCACCGCGTAAGGTATATTCACTCACGCTAGATACAAGTTCTCTAAGCTCTCCATGAATTCCCTCCGTTTCACTCAAGTATTTACTGAGGATGTTCCTCAGTTCATCATCTACTTCACTAATTAGTCTACTTAAATCCACAGATTACACCTAAATACTGTGAATATGGGGAGGGAAATAAGTTGTTTAATGAAGCTAAAGCCTTTGGGGAAGCTTAAGTATAAACCCGGCTCTCTACGATTCTAAAGCATACTTAAGTAGATCCTTTACGAATTCAATAAACTCGTTTACATCAGCTTCCACTAAGTAGTATGCTTTTGGAAGAAGCTCAACTTTATTTAAGAATGATAGGAGTGGCTTAAGGAATACATTTATTAATATGAAGTTAGCAGCCTCATGTCCGTATAGTTTCTCAAGAACCACATAGAGCTTACCTGGCTCTTTAAGGAATAATTCAGTGGATCTATTGAACCCACTGCACGTACACAGAAGATCGAGGGCATTTATTAAGCCTGGGACTTTTCTAAAAGCATTCTCCCTAATAAAGCCCTCTAACTTGGACTCCACTTTAATCTCCAAAATCTATGGGGGGGGGATTAAGCTTTTTAAATACTCACTTAATAACTATTGATAAATGAATTCATGAAGACTCAATGCAGTTAAGGGACTTCAATACATTGAATGCATAAGAAACAGGGTCAATTTCCTTAAGCCAGTCACTATAGCCACGAGCCCACTCAGTAAGAGGCACTGCTGCAGCTGCAAAATGAGATCTTGTGGGGAGGAGGCCGAATGCGTATTCAAATGAATCAATTATTTCGCATCCAATTGAAGTAAGTGCATTAATGAATGCCTCTAATGTTGTAAGAGCATCTACCTTCGTAGGCAGCATAATGCAGACAATGGATTCCCTAGTTGAGGTAGAGCCACTACAGTTGACTACTAGTGGATGACGTATGACTGAATTACATAAGTTAAGTGGTTCAGAAGCCTTTAAGTATAAGCACTTAACTATTTGTTGAACGTACTTACTTCTCAAAATAGCTAGCCTATATCCATAAATAAATTTTTCAGCGTGCTCTACGTGGCTTTCAAACCTAATGAACTTTCTCCCAAGTCTCTCTTCAACAGCCTTCTTTACTCCTCTAATGCTGAGGCCTGGGTTTACCGATAATTCATGGAGTATTGCTAAATCTATTTTATCGAATCTAGATCGGCCAACTACATCTTCCTCTCTAACAAGTCTCTTAATGCTCACTAATTCTTCAACTACTTTTGACTCAACTAAGGCTTCAACATGCCCTGATAGAAGTTCATCCAATAGATCTATCTTAGGCTTAGACCTTATCGTATATTCATAGGCATATACATCAGCTGTAGATGATGATCCTGACTTAATGTAGTTAGCTAGGTCTTCTGGGATTAAGAATGATGCTACGAGCATTGATGGAGGGACTACTGATAGAGCTCTAATGTAAGGTATTTTAAATACCGCTTCATCTAAGTTACACTCCTTAACCTTCATACGTCTGTAGATAGCAGTCACTCCAACAAGGCCTAGCTTACTATACATTACATCAGGCTTAAGAGTAAAGCCGAATCTATCTAAAGTATACTCAAAAAAGTAAGCCACGCGCTCCTGAGGAATTGAGAGATGTCTTGAAAGCCTAGATGACGATAGTACGTTAAGATAGTAGAGAGTATTTATAAGTGTAGCTTCAGACTTATCTAATCGCTTGAAAGCCGCTGGACTCGACATGAATTAAGCTAATCCCCCAAATGCTCAGAATTAGTATTCATAAAGAGCTAAATTTATATCTTCTGAGAAATAAATGATTTGCCCTTAACGCCATTTTGCTATGGGGATGGAGTATATACTTAATTAGTTGTATTTAATTATACAATGTTTGGTGGGATATGTATGGATTGGACTAAGATAGCTAAATACGTTAATCCAAGCACTGTTAAGTTAATTTACTTATCAGTGTTGCTTGCAGTTACTTTAATTATTGGAGCTGTAAGGGCTTTAGCTGGTGGAGAAGCTTCAGTTACTGGCGGCAGTGTAGATCCTTACGAGGACTCCCTTATGTAAAGCTAGTGGTTTTATAGTTTAAACTCAATGGTTTTTCTAGAATACTTAGCTACTCTCTCCTCAATTACATCCACCCCTATGCCTGGCTTACTGGGCACAGTTATTGTCCCATCGTTATTCAAAGTCCACGGAGGCTCTACTAACTCCTCTTCATAATACCTAGATGACTCTGATATATCATTTGGATACTTTACGTTATCTAAAGTTGCTGCAGCTACTTGAAATCCTCTTCCAATACCTGTTTCAAGCATTCCCCCAATCCATATTGGTACGTTGAGCTCCTTCATGTAATCGTTTATCAGTTTAGCTTCATGTAGCCCCCCTACTCGAGCTGGCTTTACATTAATTACCCTCATGGCTCCAATTCTTGCTCCAGTTAATGCATCACTTAAGCCTTTAATGCTTTCATCAAGGCATATGGGCGTCTTAATCATTGATTGAAGCACAGAGTGTTCATAGAGATCGTCGTAGTGAAGTGGTTGTTCAATCATTAGTAGTTCGTACTTATCTAACTCCTTAAATATGCTTGCGTAGCTAATGGTGTATGATGCATTTGCATCAATCATTAATGGGATTTCACCAAATGTCTTTCTAATAGCTTTAACTGGCTCAAGATCCCATCCCGGCTTAACCTTTACTTTAACTCTCCTATAGCCTCTCTCAAGATACTTATCCACAGCCTTAGTTAAGGCGCTTAAATCTCCAATGACTCCTATGCTTATGCCGGATTCAACTCTATCCCTAACTCCACCCAGAACTTTGTAGAGAGGTTTTCTAAGACTCCTTGAATATAGATCCCAGAGTGCGAATTCAAGTCCTGCTTTAGCCATTCTATACCCCCTGAAGATCGATAGCTTGCTTTGAACATCCTTAGGGCTTTCAATTACTCTCTCCTTGCTAAGCACAGGCATGAAGAACTCTCTGTATACGTATAGCGTTGTATCAACAGTTTCATAGGAGTAAAGTGGTGCGTCATCAACGGGGACTTCGCCCCAACCAGTCTCTCCATAAGAGTCCTCAACTCTCACTATGATGCAGTGCCTATCAATAGTTCTACCAAAGCTTGTTTCAAAGACCTCCCTTAACTTAACTACTACGTGATACAGGACTACTTTAGTTAACTCCACGGAAACCCCCCTCTAAGTATTTCCCTCAAGTTCCTCCTCCATAAAATGTAATAGCTCCTCCTAACTCCTCCATCAATAAAGCTTATAAACCAAGTGACTACGTAGCCCATTGAATTAATGTAGTAATTGAATGCTTTACGTAAAAGAAGCCTCCACTTAACTGCTTCATTTAGACTTACCTTCTTTAAATAATTTAAGTCTCCAGGTATTTCTACTAAAACTAAGTCGCTCTTATTGGATAGTTCAATGCTCTCTATCAAAGTCACATCATTGACTACTCTAACTTTAGTTGCCGTAAAAGCGCCAAGCTTATCTAATTCATCTATACTTGGGTGCCTAACCTCACCATTAAGCACTTTTGTAACTCTAGCTGACTTAATCCACCACTCTGCCTCAAATCTATCGCTTGGCATACCTCTGTTTAATTCATCAATTAATTCACCATAGTAGTCTTCGTGAAAGCTTCTAACTACTACGCCGAACTTACATATGTTGAAGTAAGCGTTTGGGCTCTGCATTGGATCGTAAGTCCACTTAATTAAGCTATACCCCTTGCTTAAAGCTAGTTCTCTCTGAGAGATCTTGAGTTCGTACCCAACTCCTTGAAACCTACTTTCAGGTATTACTCCGAGGAGGTGGCTGTACAAGTATATTAGCCCATTGTCGTAGCCTGGTACGCCAAACGCTAATCCAACTACTTCACCGTCCTCGTTATAGACCCCTAGCGCTAAGCCCCCATTCCTATGGCCGGCTATAATCATGTGGTATGTAACTGCTTCACTGTAATCAGGCATTCCCCAAATCCTAAGTTGAACATCCATTAACTTACGGTAGTCGTTTACGTTAACTGGCTCACGTATAGTGAACTTCCTTCCACCAACTACTACTTCCCTACAGTACGTCAAGAGCTTCACCACATTGAAGGCCTAGCAGCGTAGTTAATAAGGACTACTAACAATAGTGTGCCAGGGAGCATTAATTGGAGTTTAAGTACAGTCTCTCTAAGCCATACGATCTAGTGCTTACGCTCCTCCCTTCATTTACATATCCATTGTTTAGTGAGAGAAGAGGGGCATTAGTTAAAGATTATGGGTACTGTAGAGGCATGGAAATTCAGAGAGCTGAGTCAAGCATCGTAGTTAGTGGATGCAGCAATGAGGAGTTCATTAATGAAGTCCTAGGGCTATGGTACGATCCATTGAATTACTTAAGTGATTTAAGCTGCTCATTTAAGGACTTAATTGAGGAACTTGTATGGAGCTTTAGAAAGATAAGGCTTTCAATATCAACTATGGATAAATGCCTTGTGTTCGCAGCGTGCTTTTTATCTAGAGCAACAAACTACTATTCTAATACAGTCAAATGGGTTAGAGCAATAGCTTCAGTCGACTTGAGCTCTATGCGGAGAGCTGACTTAAGCAGTATTAGCAGCAGCTTTCAAGTAAGGCAATTCAACTATTTATTGAAGAATACTGACATTCTAGAAGCCCTCGTTGAGGCAAACAATGATTTAAGTGAATTAACTATCCTTAGAAGGAGGCTACTCAAATACCCATTCATTGGCGTAAAGACTGTTGATGCATACTTATTGTTTTCAACTAAGCACCCTATATTCACGCCAATTGATAGACACTATAAGTCGTTCACTAGGGAGTTCCTTGGATTAAAGGAATACGTTGAGCCGAGAAAGGACTTATGCTCCAACTACTACTGCTGGGAATGCCCTAGGAGGAGTAGGTGTCTAACTTGGTTTAGCATGAATTCCTTTGGCAGACTCAGTGGGTGGATTCAAACTATAGCTTACTTAAACTCTAAGACTGGCTTAATCAAGGATCTTGAGTCTAAGAAAGCTTTACAAAGTAAGCAGAGTTAAATTTTAGTAGCTATCTTTAAGACTTAGTTATAATGAATGGACACTTACTCCAGTACCTAGTGCATTTAGCCACCTGGCTCTTAGTCAAGTACCTGGCTTGAGCTCTGCAGCGTCCAACGTAGTACTTGCCCCCGCTCTCATCTTCACCCTCTATTAATTCAAAGAAGTTACATGTACATTCAACTGGTTCCTTAAGTGCAAATACTGGAAGATATATCGGTAGACTCTTCTTACGACCTACGAAGTGCTCTCCTAGACTCAGCTTAACACACCTCTTACTAGGAAATAGCTTGGGAGTTAAAAGGTGTTTTAATTATTCCCACGCTTAGCGGGCCTCCATGAATAGTTAAGAAGCCTTAATTGCATGAATCTATTGTTGAAGCAGTGGTTGCCGTGAAGTGCTTAATCAATGCAGCTTCCTTTAAAATAGCTTTAAGCACTAAGCATTCATTAATGCAGTATTCCACACGCTTGAAGAGTTGTTGCTGTAAAGACTTTAGAGTATTTAGGGAATTGAGAGGTAGTATTTATTGGAGACTACTCCTTCCCTAAGCCAAGTAGAGTTCTTTCTTAATAGGCTTCTAGCACTAATAGAGTCTACTCACGTGAGTTACGATAGAGCCTACAAGATCATCTTACGCCGTTATGGAGTCTCGAAATGGCTTACTGAATCCCTGTACCGCATAGGCTACTATACAGTGCTTTACTACCATTCGTTAAAGTGGTTGGCTCGAGAGAAGAATTATGGAGGTAAGCGCAGTGGCGCTATAGCGTTCTTCAGGGACTTGGGGTTCAGCGTTAGAAGGCTCATTGATGTAATTAATGATGAAGCGTCTAGTTTAAGTAGTGTAAAGAAGATGAGCTTGAAGTACTCATACCCGGAGTATATAGTCAGAGAACTATTGAACTACATGAATGCCAGTGAAGTAGAGGAGTACCTAAAGTTCCTCAATGACAGGAGGGTGTGGCTTAGAGTGAATTCAGCTAGAGCCACTTTAGAGGATGCGTTGGCATGCCTTGAGGAAGAGGGAGTTAAAGCAGAGGTCTCGAGGCACTTGAACTACATGATATTAGTGAAGTCTCCGAAGTGGTTTAAAGCAGGGCAGTCGAAGTGTTTCTTAGAGAAACTAGTGATCCCTCAAGATATTGCTAGTGCATGGGTTGTAGAAGTAGTTAAGTCATTAAAGCCCGCGGAGTTTATTGATGCATGTAGTGCTCCTGGAGTAAAGCTATGCAACATAGTCTCCTCCAACTACTTAAGGAGGGCAATAGCATGCGATATATCTAGGAGGAGGATCCCCAATATCTATAAGTTGCTAGAGTTTACTAAAGCCCCTGCTTTAAAGACGCTAATTATAAATACTGATAGCTCTAAAGCGTCATTCCCTATGAAAGTAGACTTAGCGTTAATTGATGCTCCATGCAGTGGAAGCGGTGCTGTACCCAACGATCCAGCAGTAAAGATCTCGATTAGTAAGGAGGGGAAGCTAAGCTACTATAGTAAAGTACAGTTGGAAATCATTAAGAATATGGTTAAACAATCCGAATCAATAGTCTACTCTGTTTGCAGTCTTCACCCAGTGGAGGGAGAGTTAATTATAGAGAAGTTAGTTAAAGAAGACTTAGTTGAATTAGTTAAGCTAGAGAATCTACCGCTTAAAACAGCTTATAGAGGCTTCAGTGTTTCAAGCAGCAGTTATAGAACCTACCCACACAGGGACTTAAGTCAAGCATTCTACATAGCTGTCCTAAAGCCCGTTAAAGGATAGTTGGGGTAAGATATGGAGGTTAAACATGCTGTAGGTCCATACCCAAGTAGGCGTGCCAATGGATATATAGCGATCGTTGACTTAGTTGGCCCCCCTAAGGCATGTCCATACAATTGTGTATACTGTCCAATTAAGGGAGAGGGAGTAAAAACTACTAACATTAAACGCTTAGTGGATTCAAATAGAGTTCTCAGGGACTTTGAGCAATTAATGGATAATGTTGGAGGAGGAGTGAAGGCAGTGCTCATTAATGGTATGGGAGATCCTCTGTTAAATGAATTCCTCCCAGAAATAGTTAATTCTCTAATTAGAACACTAAGAGCGAGGAAGCTTGACGCTGAGCTTTGGATAAAGACAACTCTTCAGGCTTACGCTGTAGTCAATAAGCGACTCAACTTAACTAATGTAAATAGAGTTTATGTAGTATTTGACGCTGGCTCTAGTGAAGACTATGCAGCTATAAACGAGCCACTCCATGGACTTAAACTAAGCACTTTAATCAATTACTTGAGGAACTTAGATGAGAGGGAGAAAGTTATTGCAGAACTGAACTTAATTAGTATTGGGGAATCCCCCTTAAACTGGAGCCAGGAATCCCTTGAACTAATAGCTATTAGCTACAATAAGGCTGGAATACGAAAAGCAATAGTTAAAGTTATTGATAGACCCCCGAGGTTAAATGGAGTAAGGCCTGCTCCAGAAGCTGTATTAAGAAGAGTTGCTGAGAGCTTCACTGAACAAGGAATTGAAACACAGCTCCTCTTAGAGAAACCTCAATTCCACTACAGTGAAGTAGTAGTACCTAGTATTATCGATCTATATAGCCTACTCCTCAGGAAGCCCATGACTTTAACTGAGCTAAGGCATAGCTTTAGAGTGCCGTATAGCGATCTGTGGAGAGCGATAGACTCATTAATGAACCACGGCATTGTGGAAGAAGTTGTTTGGAGAGGGAGGGTATTCTATAGAGGAGTTACGTCATAGTCCATAGCGCTTGCCAATCATTGATAGAGCTAGCGGTGTAAAAAGCATTGTCGCAAGTACTGCAGCTATAGCTGTAGAGTAATCACTTAAGTATATTAGCCCTAAGCTAAGGCTTGAGCTCAACAGTACAGTGTCTAAAGAACCTCTAGCAACCATAATTGTCCCTATTTTAAGTCCCTTAACTGAATTCTTTAACATAATGGCTGAAGGCACTCCACACCCAATTAATTTACCGATAAGTCCAGTAGTCAATAGAATGAGGAATAGCGCTGAATCAAAGTGCATTACTGATGCCGTAAGGCCAGCGTAGCTAAAGAAGAGTGGGACTAGAGTTGTATCAAGGAATACGTTTAAGTCTTCAAGGAACCTTCCTACGGATATGCTTGCCCTTATCATTGGGTCTCTATGCTCTTTAAGTCCATTAATGACTAGGCCAGATAAGTATGCACCAATCAGTGGCCCGAGGCCTGCTGCATAAGATGCTATAATTAGTGAGAACAACGTGCTCATTGATATTATTACGAAGTTCCTATAGCTTTTAAAAACAACTCTAGCAATACCTTTATACTTCTTCAATACTTCTTTAGGAATCAGCATAGAGATGACTATTAGAGCTGTTGCTGGAATAGACTTTGCAACAATAGATGAAGGAACTACTTCTCCAGACGCTATGGTTGCAATAGCTACTGCTACAATTATATCATCTATGAAGCTAGCGCTACTAGCTATAGCTCTGACGTCTCCTTCACTTAAGCTAAGCAGTAGTGCTCCAACTACTTCAGTAGCAGTATTTGAAATAGATATTGAAAGCACTAGTGCTCTAGTAGGACTTAAGCCCGCTGTAGTGAGAACTAGGTAAGTCAGCGTAAATGTAGTTGCGACTCCAAATACTCCAGTAATTATTGATGAAGCCCCCTTAATAGACTCTACGTCTGCTGAAAGCCCAACGTAGAACATCAATATAGTTGCTGAAAACATAGCTATGGACTTTAGCTCAGCATAGTGTGCAATGTCTATCCCCAGAAAGTATGATGCAGCAAGCCCTACTAACATAAAGCTAATTACTTGGCTAAACCCCTTTTTCTCCAATGGAAGAGCTATGGCTCTTCCGGCAACGTATGTCAAAGCCATTAGGATTATTGAATCCAATTAACCTCTCCATCAACTTATCTCTGTAGATGTTCATTTTAATTGCTTTACGCTCTTTTATATCAATGACTGCTGTAAACAGTTCTTCGCTTACTTATTTACAAGTAGGGGTCTTCAATGCCTTGAGCTATAAATGTTGCACATAGCTTTAGCAATTATTAGTGGGAGCACTACAGTGGCGTCTCCATAGACTATAACGCTCTTAGCGCTTGGCTTTACCTTATTCCACGATATAGCTTCCCTAGGCTGAGCTCCACTAAGACTTCCGTCGTACTCTATTGCAGTTGTTACATAAACACTGTAGTCCAATCCGTCCTTGAATTGAGCCCACCATATGGTGTGGTGCTTACTTATTCCTCCACCAATTATTAGTGCTCCAAGCTTTTCTGCTTCAAAGACTATGTCTGCCAAGATTTTTTCATCTCCAAAGACGTCTAACTTAAATTTCATTAATTGAGATTGCATGAATAGGTGGAATCCAAAGGCTCCATCAACTATTCCTGGAACTACTACTGGCACATTTCTTTCATAAGCTGATCTAAGGAATGAGGCTTCATCGTTAATTAAGCTTCCAGCTAACTTAAGTAGTTCAACACTGCTCCACTCTCTCTTTACTTTAACTGCTTCGTCAACGAGCCTCTTAACAAAGCCTTCAATGGTGACTCCATAGCTTTCAACTGGTATGAATACATTGCCTAACCTATGTATGTGTATATCGTGTAGGAAGACATCATCAACATCGAATTTACCTCCATAATACTTACCTCCCACTCCTCTAGCAATATCGTGATCTATTGCTCCACACGTAGTGATTACTATATCTGCAAATCCTTCTCTAATTAATTGAGCTATTACTCCACGTAAACCTGTTGAAACTATGTTTCCAGTAAATGAGAGAATTCTCTTAGCTTCCCTATCCCTCCACATTTCAGCTATAATCTCTGAAGCTAAAGACACATGCGTAGCCATGAATCCACCGGAATTACCCATGTATTCAACTAACTTGCATACAGTCATAGAAGGATCAATGGAGTAATCCTCAACAGCTTTTAAAAGTAATTCAGCTCTAGCTCTACTAATTAAGTCACTTGAATCCACAGCTAACACCTAGCCTTAATACCTTATGAAGCTCTATAAGTATTGTGTTTCTATAATTCTTAAAGCATTAACTAAGCATTGGGGAAATGCATCAATGATCGATAGTTTTATGAATTGTAAAACAAACTTACTAATGCTCACCTAATTACTTTAAATGCTATGTAGAGAACTATGAATGGAGCTATAAGAGTTAAAATCAATGTAATTATGAACAGCATTTCTGCATCAGTAATAGGGATCACCTAGTACTGACTAATTAAAAGTCGTGTTACTGGAGTATATAAATTTGTATTACTTTAATCCCCCATGAATTCTCTAATAAAGGCGAGCTTCCTTAAGAAAAGCTTTTTATAGTGAGGAGGGCTCAATTAACAACATGGGGTCAGCGTTGGATTCTTCAAATATATTCTTGGAGTTCTTAAAGTCTAGGAGGAGCATAAGGAGGTTTAAGCCCCAGGAAGTCCCACTAGAGGTAATTAGCAGTATTCTTGATGTAGCTCGCTATGCCCCTAGCGCTGGGAATAAGCAGCCGTGGATATTTATTGTAGTATTGAATAAAGAAGTTAGGAGTATGCTTGCAAAAATACACACGTGGGCGTTTCCTCTTGAAGATGCTCCAGTAAACATAGTTGTTGCATGTAGTAAGGATGTCTCTCCACACTCATTTCAAGTAGATTGCGCTAATGCAGCTATGTACATAATGCTTGCAGCCCACGCCTTAGGCCTTGGGACTGTGTGGATTCAAAGCCTTAGAAATATAAGTGAAATACAGAAGATAGTTAAACTACCTGAAAACTACATACCGGTAGCCATAATAGCCCTAGGGTACCCTGACGAAAGCCCAGGGCCTAGGCCTAGAAAGGCTCTTAGTGAAGTAATGTGTATAGAAGAGTTCTGTAAGAGTAAATAGCAGGGACTACAGCTATTGCTATGCAGTCATAGCTTGCAGTTGATGCTTTCACAACTTATATAGCTATACTTCAACGATCCTTCTCAAACACTTATAATGTTGTCTAAGAGTGTTTAATTCACAGTGATTGACATGATCGCTGTTTCAACAATGCTTTACAGCGATCTAGATTTAGAGAGAGCTATTACGGCTTTAGCTAGCTCAAACTTATTTAAAGACTTAGAGCTCAGCCACATTCACTTAGATGGAGTAAACGTAGATCAATTCATAAAGATCTCTGAGAGCATAAGCGATTTATTAAGCACATATAGCTTATCCATGAGGATAGCTCACGCACCTACGGTCATCAGCGAAGTACCTGGAGAGTATGAAGCCTTTAAAAGAATATCCAGTTGGCTAGAGGCACTGAGTAAAGCTGAGTTAGAATACGTAGTTATTCACTCATTTTATACTAGAGCCTCATTAGACATGAAGTTGTTGAGCTGGCTGCAGAAGCAATTTGAATTAAATAAACGACTACTCAAGAGGATAGATTTATACGCAAAAGACCTCGGCCTAATGATCTTTGTTGAAAACAGCTCTAAGAAATGGATTACTACTAACTTACCCCAAGACCTTATAGAATTGATTGAAGATTTAGAGAGTACAAAGATATGCTTTGACGTAGGCCACGCGCACGTCAATGGCTATAACCTCTTAGAGTTCTACAAGTACATAAGGAATTACTTAGGTGTAGTGCACTTACACGACAATGATGGAACTAAGGATCAGCATTTACCGCCGTACAGCGGCAGCGTAGACTGGGCTTCTCTACTGAAATACTTCAATAAAAACAACTTATACGTACTTGAAGTATATGGAACATCGATTAAAGCTGCAAATATGTTGAAGTGGTTGGCGCACTTCGTTAAAATAAATGGAATGACTTGAGCCCCTCGAATGCTCCGTGATGAATTTAATCATTGGTTAATGTCCCTTTGATTCACTCACTATGTCTCTGCTTCTCTAAATACGGAGTTAACAGTCATTGAGGAGCGTGCTTACGTAAGTTAGTGCCTTTAAATTAGATCTTTCATATTGCTCAGAGCCTTTAGCGTTTCCATCAATCCTTTCTCCAATGGAGTTGGCGTAAACCCTATGGCATCCTTTAGCTTTGATATATCTGCAAAACTGCGCTTAATATCGCCAGGTCTCTCTGGGGCGTGAATAGGCTTAATGCTTTTCCCAAGGATGTTCATTAGTTTTTCAGCTAGTGTATTAATTGATGTTTCTTCTCCAGAGCCAACATTGTATACTGCTCCATTGAATAAGTCTCTTTCAATGAATGCTTCAATTACTTGCGCAACATCAATTACGTATATGAAGTCTCTTGTCTGAGTTCCATCACCGTATATTATGGGGGGCTTTTCTTCCTTAATTCTATCAATGAAGGATTTGATAACGCCTGCATAAGCGGGGTTTTGGCCTGGCCCATATACATTGAAGAGCCTTAAAACAACGTGCTTAAGTTCATATAGATCAGCGTATTGTCTTAAGACTTGTTCGCCCATTAATTTGCTTAAGCCATAAGGGGATTTAGGGTTTAACGGATGATCCTCCCTTATGGGGATCTTGATTGGTTCCCCATAGACTGCTGCAGAGCTTAAATAAATTAACTTAGTTCTCCTTTTAGCACACTCAAAGCCTACGTGAGCTGTGGAGACTACGTTGTTTTTAAAGTACTTAACGGGGTCTTTAATGGATTCCTCAACACTAACATATGCAGCAGCGTGAATGACGACGTCAAAGCCTTCATAGCTATTGAAGATCATTACATCACTATTAACTATCGGTACTTCACACATGTTCAGCCTTCTTAGCGCGTAAGGACTTGAGCGCTCAAGGCTGTCAACAACTACTACTTCAAAACCTTTGTTCTTTAAGTATATTGCAACGCTATGTCCAATGAAGCCTGCTCCACCAGTTATGAGAATCCTCAATTAAACCCCCAATTCAATCACTTACGTCTTGAGCTATAAGCTAGTTTAAATAATTGCTTTAAGCTTCCCCCCTAAGGATCGCTGAAAGATGTTTCCTGATATTCCTACTCTAAAGAAATGGAACTCCCTTCAAGAATTCATTTGTTTAAAGTTACATCCCTTGTAAGTAAAGGGCTTAGTTCTACACTCGATCTTAGGCGTATTACTTCCACTCCATGTAGTGGAATAACTGTGAGGTTTTTATTTAAATGAGTGTTTTGCGCATTCCTATTAAGTCTGGCGTTGAAGACATCGCTATAGGTGTAATATTTTAGTAGACTACGCCGCTCTATAGTAGTTATTCTTAGTTTTACATAGTAAGCATTTATTGACTTACGCTCTCCACTTATTGGTAATTGCTGAAAGGACAGCATATATTAACTTCCACCTCTTTATATAAGATTTTATGTAAAACTTATAACTCTTATCATTGTATAGTAGAATGCTTGGGGTGGGAAAGATAACTATTAGGAAATATATCATATTTACAATAATAGCTATAGTATTGATATCAATAGGAATATACGTTTTCGTCATGAGAGAGGAGGCTGCTCTTGAACAAATATTAATTGTAGGGACCACTTATGACCCAAAAACTCTTGATCCTGCTCTAGCATACGACATAGCCTCCGCTATGGTAATACAAAATATTTATGACTCACTAGTTGGATACAAGCCGGGAACTACAGATCTCTCGCCAAGGCTGGCGGAGAAATGGGAATCGAATGAAAATGCTACTGAGTGGGTATTTTATTTGAGGAAAAACGTTAAGTTTCACAATGGAGTAGAATTAACTGCAGAAATAGTTAAGCAAAGTCTTGAGAGAGCTAAAAATCTAAGTGGTCCTCCAGCATTCCTACTCGACGTCATTGATGAAATAGAGGTTTTAGATGAATACTCAATAAAATTCACTCTTAAATATCCATTTGCTCCATTTCCATCGCTTACTACTTTCATAATATTCGCTCCAGTTCCCCCCAATGCAACAGACTTAGAGATTAAACCAATAGGGACAGGCCCATTCAAGTTTGATTCATGGATTAAAGGACAACAATTAGTATTAACTGCAAACAAAGAGTATTGGAGGGGGCCGCCTAAGCTAGATAAAGTCATATTTAGATTCTATACTGATCCAAGTTCTCTGAGAATAGCTTTAGAGAAAGGCGAAATAGATATTGCAATAGGTATTCAGCCTTCAGACGTCCCTGTACTATCGGATAATCCAAAAATAAAGATGGTGTCGGTAAGTGGATTAGTCATAGAGTGGCTTGGAATGAATCATAGAAGAGAACCTCTTAACAATGCTTTAGTAAGAAAAGCTATAAACTATGCAATAGACTACGACTACATACTTAACAATATATTGAGAGGCACTGCAACAAGGCTTTGCGGACCTCTACCGCCAGGAGTAGTAGGTTATGATCCAGATGTAGAGGAATACTGTTATAAGTATAATCCACAGTTAGCAGCTCAACTCTTAGCAGAAGCTGGGTATCCAAATGGAGAAGGATTAAGAGAACTAGAGTTAATTATTAGCACAGAGGAGAGAGCTGAGAGAGGGGAAGTAGCGGCTTTAATACAGAGTAACTTAAGGAGTATAGGAATTAAAGTAAGGATAGTAAACCTTGATTGGTCTTCATTTCTTGAAAGGCTATTCAACTACGACTTCGATTTATACATGGTAGACTGGTTCCCAGACTACGTTGACCCAGATGACTGGATAACTCCACTATTCAGTAGCCAGGGATTAGCTATAGATGGATATGTAAATCCAAGAGTTGATGAGCTAGCCTTACTGGCTAGACAATTAATAGATCTGGAGGAGAGAATAGGGATTTACAAGGAGTTACAGAAGATAATAATAGAGGATGCTCCATGGGCATTCCTATATGTTCCGAAGCAATATGTATTTATGCAGAAGAACGTTGAGGGATTCGTGCTATATCCAGCATACTACATAGATTTCTACCCCGTGTATAAGACTGGCTGAGGAAACATATATGGAGAAAAATGTGCTCTACATTCTTTTTTTAAGATTTCTTCAATCCCTACTAGCGCTATTTGGAGTTATCGTCATAATTTTTATTCTATCCAGAATATTGCCTGGAAATCCAGCAGTTGCAATACTTGGTCCAAAAGCTACTCCAGAGAATATACAAAGAGTTATCAGTGAATGGGGGTTGGATAAAAGCTACTTAGAACAATTCATGATTTACATATCGATGTTATTGAGAGGAGACTTGGGGGAGGCATATGTCATGGGATACAGCGTTAATAGATTGATAAGTGAAAGAGTGACTGCTTCATTTGAATTAGTCATCGTATCATTTGTTCTCTCATTTATAATGGGTCTGCCTCTAGGGATATACTCTGCTAAAAACGCTGATTCTAAGAAAGATATGTTGATTTCGAGTTTCGCCGTCTTAGGACTATCATTTCCAACCATACTAACTGGGATTCTCCTCATGATTCTCTTCGGATTGCATTTAGCGCTCCCCGTGGGAGGTAGAATTAATCCCATTTACTCCATAAAAGCTTACACTGGATTTATGTTAATTGATACTCTATTAAACGGGAACCTCCGTGCTTTCACTGATGCTTCCTTAAGAATAATTCCTCCAGCACTAGCCCTAGCTATCCCTCTATCTGGGCTATTAATACGCCTCTCAAGAAACAGCATGTTAGAAGTGATGAGCCAGGATTACATAAAGACAGCTAAGATGAAGAGGCTGCCAGAGAAAGTCATTTTATATAAACATGCTTTAAGAAACGCCCTTATCCCAATCACTACCGTTATGGGGCTTTATTTCGCTGTCATAGTTACAGGAGACATTATAGTAGAGACCATATTCGGCTGGCCTGGCATTGGAAGATTAGTTTACGAAGCAGTAATGCTAAGAGACTACATGGTTATTCAGGGAACAGTCCTCGTGATCTCCATTATATACATCTTCGTTAACTTAGCTGTAGACATTCTCTACATTTACCTAGACCCGAGAATACGTAGGTGATAAACTTTGGCATCGAAGGTTATTCGCAGCCTTTTGGAAATAAGGAGGGTAAGGTATGGATTAATGCTCTTTAGCATCTTATTAGCGATTTCTTTAACGACCGTCCTTTTATCACCATTTAAACCAACTGAGACTACATACGATACCTTGAAAGAACCCTTTACGCAGAGCGAGAGAGGCTGGCCTTACGTACTGGGGACAGATAGCCTTGGAAGAGATATGTTAATCCGCGTTTCACACGCTTTCTTCCTTGATTTAGGAGTAGGCCTTATTATTGTTTGTATTTCAGGCGCAATTGGTTTAATGCTGGGAATGATAGCTGGATACGTAGGCAGAATTATTGACGGCATAATAATGAGAATGATGGATGTCTTAATAAGTATTCCAGGGTTTATATTAGCAATAGCTATAGCTGCAACTCTTGGAGGCAGCCTATGGAATGCTGTATTAGCTATAGCTATAGTTTCTATACCAATTTACGCTAGGTTATCTAGAGGCTTAACTCTATCTATTAAAGAAGGCCTCTTCGTAATAGCTGCCCGTGAAGCAGGTCTTTCGAATTTCAGAATAATGCTCCGTCACGTTCTCCCCCACATCCTACCTATTTTTATTACTCAGGCAACTCTTGAGTTAAGCAATGCCATACTATACTTTGCTGGACTAAGTTTTATTGGCCTTGGAGCACAGGAACCAACTCCTGAGTGGGGGCTAATAATGAGCGTTGGTAGAAAGTATATTAGGGAAGCTTGGTGGTTTCCAACAATGCCCGGCGTCTTTATGTTTTTAACAGTGCTGTCAATAAATTTAATTGGAGATGGTGTAAGGGATTACCTTGATCCAAAGAAGAGGTTGAGGGTATAGCTTCATTGAAGCCTCTTGAAATATCAAATTTAATAGTCAAGTATAAAACGTTGCGAGGCTGGATCACAGCTCTTGACAACGTAAGCTTATCAATAGATGAAAGAGGGAGAATTTTAGCATTAGTAGGTGAATCTGGGAGCGGTAAATCAACTCTAGGTTTAGCCATAGCGGGTCTTCTTCCATCAAATGCTAGAGCTGAGGGCTCAATTAGGATAAATGGGAGGGAAGCTCTTGGAGAACCGTATAGTAGTAAGGTAGCAGTAATTTTTCAAGATGCATTAGCGAGTTTAAACCCAGTACTAGCAATTGGGGAACAGCTAGCGGAAATTTTCATAATACATGAAAAACTAGATAAGAGGAAGGCAATTGAAAAAGCGAAGATGTTTCTCCTAGAAGTAGGGTTACCGAGTGAATTTCTAGATAAATACCCTCACGAATTAAGCGGGGGGCAGAGGCAAAGAGCTCTTATAAGCATGGCATTAGCTATGAATCCAGAACTCATTATTGCAGATGAGCCTACAACTGCGCTCGACGTAACAGTTCAAGCTAAGGTTTTACTAGTCCTAAAGAACTTAGTTAAGAAAGCGGGCATTCCAATGATATACATAACTCATGACATAGCGTTAGCTATGCATATAGCTGATGCAATTGCAATAATGTATGCTGGGCAAGTAGTTGAGCTTTCAGATAAGTACGACGTTTTTGAAAACCCTCTGCATCCATATACTAAGGCATTGCTTAAATCCATTCCCAGGATAGATAGTGATGTAGAGGAGCTGTACGTCATTGAAGGAGAACCTCCGAGTCCAGATAATTTTCCAAAAGGCTGTAGATTCCATCCCCGATGCCCCTTAGCATTTGATAAGTGTAAGTCCAAAATGCCTGAAGTCGCTAGTCTAAACGGGAGATTAGTTAGGTGTCATTTATATGAGTGAAAGCTCAGTTATATTGAAGACCATTAGCTTAAGGAAATACTATGAGGTTAGAAGCAAGTTTCTCAAGAGATTAAAGCAGTTTGTGAAAGCTGTAGATGACGTAACTATTGAAATAAGGAGAGGAGAAACTCTTGCAATTGTAGGTGAAAGCGGCTCTGGAAAAACTACGCTTGGAATGGTTTTAGGAAAACTACTTAAGCCAACTGATGGGAAAATCTTATTCAAAGATCTAGATATTACGCATAGTCTACCCAATAGTTTGCGGGGGAAAATTAGGATAGTTTTCCAAGATCCTTATTCAGCATTAAATCCTAGATTAAGAATAGTTGATTCTTTAATAGAGCCTCTACAGGCAATGAGTGTCAGTAAGAAAGACGCTGTTGAAAAAGCAATTCATTATTTGCAACTAGTAGGATTACCAGAGCCATACATGAACTATTATCCACACATGCTTAGTGGTGGGCAGAGACAGAGAGTAGTGATAGCTAGAGCTCTTATAACTGAACCAGAGTTTTTAATATTGGATGAACCTACTTCAATGTTAGATGCTTCTACACAAGCTCAAATATTAAGACTGCTGAGAAGCATTAAAAAGGGGAAACAAATAACGTACTTATTCATTACTCATAATCTTGCTGTAGCTAGATATATGGCTAATAGAATAGCTGTAATGTATGCTGGTCAAATAGTTGAAATAGGGAGTAGAAACAGTATTTTCCAAAATCCTTTACACCCCTACACAAGAACTCTTCTAAATGCATATCCACCGCCAAACCCTCGATCTAAATGGAATCCAATTATTCCAGAAGAATTAACAGTGAAATACTACGAAAATAAGTGCCGGTATATAGATAGATGTCCCTTCAAAGTGCAAAAATGCGAGAATAACATGCCTACTGATATAGAGGTAGAGGAAAATCATTATGTAAAATGCTTCCTATACACCTAAAGTACGTAACAAAAAAGATAGATTATGATGCTTCATTAGAGAGGAGAATGAGCCCTTGTCTCGCTTGGTGAAGGTGGAGATGAACTCCTATTTAATAAATTTATAAAGCGACATATAGCGGCGTCACCATTTATGGAGATCCCATGGGAGTCTACTGTAGGAGTAGTAGAGTTAAGG
>Ga0209394_1000440_pt1 | contig 32916 bp, 31 predicted proteins | sample JNZ201metaG_FD_184122 | JGI IMG/M metagenome (GOLD analysis project Ga0209394, IMG submission 184122) | Hot spring microbial communities from Jinze hot spring, China to study Microbial Dark Matter (Phase II) - JNZ 20120812A (SPAdes) (version 3) ...
CCTTTAGGCCTTTGGCAAAGGGCAATCCTAAGGACCTCTATAAGTTCTACTCTAAACTCAAAGCTGCCCAAAATGAGGAAGAAGGAAGGGCTACTATGGAAAAGCTTATCAGTTATGTGGAAGAGAGAAATCTCACTTATCCCAAAGAGATTTATTCAGTATAGCAATTTACATGAGAGATGGCTTAGCCGACCAGATAGTAGGTTATTGCCCCATTTGTATAAGTTTAGGCAGTTATATGCCCTGAGATTTGAAGTTGAGGAAGAAGTGAAGGTAGTAAACCTGAGGAAAAGAGAGAGAATATGCTAAAAATTTCACAACTCCTTGAAAAATTTATAAAAGATGTTTTAATAAAATAAAATTATTTTTTGTCTTACACAAAATTAGATATAAGTCTTTCTTTACCTGTTGTAATCTATTCCTGAAAAGATTCTCTTCAAAATCTCCCCAAATCCCTCTATATCACTCTCCTAAGACTCTCTTTTGCCCTAAAACTTAGCCTCCCTAAATGTAAAGCCAAGTTAAATCATGAAATAACATACGATTCAAGGCTAACCTTAACCTCCTTATTTGGATAACTTAAGACATAATAGGTCCCCTTATCAAAAGAATGCCACTCTTTCACTGTAGAGTATCCAGCCTGAAAAAGAAGTGTGGGCACCTAAATCTCATCTACATCAATTAGAAGGTATTCATCTGCGGTTAACTTTTCCATCATGGGCAGATAAAACTTTTTTCAAGTATGAGTTTTACAAGAAGACTAGGAGTCCCTGTTTCAAATCAATAAGGCCTAAACTACCTCTTCTGCAAATACAAAGGCACATCAAAGGGGTTATAAACAGGCTCTCCACCAAAGGAATAGCCATAATACCAACTTCTTACACCTTGAAGCTCCTCTTCAGTGAGGAACTCTCCAAAGACTGTCTCAAGCTCAGCTTGAGTATAACCCATAATAATAGCCCTCTTGGTGAATTTTTTCAAAGCTTGAGATCCCGATGGGCAGTCTTTTGGACATATTTTTAATCATATGGATTTGAGTCAAGATGAGTTTGGAACAGGAATCAGATCAGCAAAAAAAAACTTGTTTAAAAAATAGTTAAGGGCTTTACCCAAAAGCCTTAGAAATAAAGGGAAAGGAGAGGGGATTGAGGAAATTTGGCTTTGCATTATAATTTTCAATAGAGAAACTAAAATTTAAAAAATTATTCAAGGTGGAATGAGTATGCCATGAGCGTAAACAAGGTTATTCTTATTGGAAGGCTTGGGGCTGATCCTGAGATCAGATACACCCTTGACGGAAAACCTGTGGCCTCCTTTAGGATTGCCACGAATGAAGTTCTGGTCAAGAATGGTGAAAAAGAAACTCTTACTGAATGGCACAGGCTTGTGGCCTTTGGAAGGCTTGCTGAAATTTGTGGAGAATATCTGAGCAAGGGCTCAAGGGTCTATGTGGAAGGAAAGCTTCGCACAAGAAAGTTCGAGGACAAACATGGGCAAACCCGTTTTGTCACAGAGGTGTGGGTGCAAAATCTCCAAATCCTTGATCGAAAGGGGGAAGAAACCGCTTCCGAAGCTAAAAAATCCCTCCCCTCAAAAGAGGAAATACCTGAGTTGCCTGAGGAATTCCCTCCCCTCTCAGATGAAGATATCCCCTTTTAAAGGTTCATTTTTCTATCTGCTTTAGTTTCCAGAGAACCTTAAAATCATAATGCTCTTTTATGTAATCAAGTAACATACTTATATGAGCAGAGGTTTCTTGAATTTGGGAAGTTTCCTTGGATGGTATCTCTATAAAAAAGAAGTGGATTTGCCTGCTATTTTTTAGCCTTAAAAAGATATGAAAGACAAAAGGGCCTCTACGAAGACTAACATTCTTAACCTCAAGGAGCTCTATTTCTCGGAGTGAAATAGTCTTGGTTAAAAACAGCTTTTTTATCTTAACCATCCCCCTCAATTTGTCTATGAAAATCTCAATGGGGCTTAAAAAATTACGAAGAAAATAGAGGGCCCAGAGATAAATCACTGAACTAATGGCCATGGCCAAATACTTCTGTGGGGCTTTGGATTGGTAAGCTATTATAAAAAGACTTGGGACTAAAACAAAAAGGGCCAGATATCTCAAAATATCATAGAGGGAGACACCTTTATAAAGATGAATACGCCAGGGGGATAATTCTTTAACAGTGATAAAGGGTAGTCTTAGGAGCTCTTTGTTCAACCCCTCTGAGCTTTCAAAAAGAAAGGTATCCAGCTTAGAGGTTATCAAGTTTTTCTCTGTAGTGTCTTGGGCTAAACTTATAATAAAGCCCTTTGAGTGAGAGAGGGCTCTATAACTTTTCATCTCTAAGAGATGAGCGAGATTGAGAAAAAGCTTACTTATTTCCTCCTTAGAATAGGCTTTATCCATAGCAAAGATTGTCCTCAAAACCTTTTCTTGACCTAAAGTTAAATCCATAATAATGAGGTTTTGCCTTTCTCCCTGATTAAGAGAAAGATACATCCTCTTTATCTCTTCCTTTGAGAAGAGATATTTTTTTTTTGGAAAAAGGTCTCTGCAATACTTGTAATTCTATGGTAGGGCTTGTAGAAGTAGCCTTTAAAGATATCAATCTTGGTACAAAAGAGATACTTACTAAGGATAAAATAAACAAATGAAGCATAAGAAAAATAACTAAAAGAGAGATTAAATACCTAAGATCATCCCAAAGGGGCTTGAAGAGGGTTATAAGCAAGAAAAAGTCAAGAAGGATAAAGAAAAAGAGTAGAAGAAGTATTACTTGGGTTCTATCTAAAGTATTCTTTGCTTTCAGAGAAAGGGCTTCTTGCCAGTGATTTTCCTTTGCCTCAAGGGAAAACATTATTGGAAAATTTTCTTTTCATGAAATAGGGAAGCTTTATGAGACTCAAGGGGGTTCTCCTCCAAGTCTTGGTTTTGTTCTTGGAGGGAAAGTTCCTCTCCCCAGGGCTCATCAAGTTTATAGATTTCTCTTATAAGACTTATGGCGTATCTGCCTTCATCGTGATAACCGCTTTTGAGAAATTGAATAGGGTAGTAGAGAAGTTTCTGAGTGAGTGACTTGGTAAGAATGTCTAAGGCCTCTTTTTCCTCCTCGCCGAGATCTTTGAGCCTTTTGAGGGTTTTTTCAAGCTCTCTTTTTCTAATGTGCTCGGCCTTTTCAGCAAGCCTTTTAATAGTGGGATGGAGAGAAAGCCCATCAAACCATTTTCTCATTTTAAAGACTTCTTCCTCAATTATAGTCTTTGCTCTTAAAGCCTCTTTTTGACGGTGTTTAAGATTTTCTTCCACCACCTCTTTGAGATCATCGATATCAAAGAGATAGATATTTTCAAGTTCATTAACAGCAGGCTCAACATCTCTTGGCACAGCGATGTCTATGATGAAAAGAGGTCTAAATTTCCTTGCCTTGAGAAGGGGCACCAATTGGGCCTTAGTTATAATAAAGCCAGGTGCACCAGTAGAGGAAATAACAATATCTACTTCTGCTAAGATTTCAGGTAGTTCCTCTAAAGAGAAAGCTCTTCCTTTAAAGCGTTCAGCAAGTTCAACAGCTTTGGAGAGCGTTCTATTGGCAATGAGGATCTCGGAAACCCCTGCCGTGATTAGGTGCTGACAGGCAAGCTCTGCCATCTCTCCTGCTCCAACTAAGAGCACCTTCTTATCCCTTAGAGAGCCTAATACCTTTTTAGCAAGCTGAGTTGCCGCATAACTCACAGAAACTGCTCCCCCGCCAATTCCTGTCTCCGTGCGTACCCTCTTGGCTACAAAAAAGGCGCGATGCAAGAGCTTGTTAAGAATTAGACCTGAGGTCTTATTTTCAAGAGCCCTCTTATAGGCCTCCTTCATCTGTCCAAGGATCTGAGGCTCTCCAAGGACCATAGAGTCAAGCCCACAGGCCACTTCAAAAAGATGTCTCACCACTTCGTCCTCTTCAAGGATGTAAAAATAGGGTCTTAAGGCCTCAAAGGAAAGCCCAGTTTCTTTCTCAATAAAATTGGCAAATTCTTCTAATAATAGAGATTTTTCTGCCCTGTTCAAAACAAAAATAAATTCTACTCTATTACAAGTAGATAGAAAAAAGGCCTCTCTAAAGAGGTAAGGAGGTTTTCTCAGCTTATTAAGGGGATAATTTTCAGCTGTAGAAAAGGAGAGTTTTTCTCTTATCTCAACAGGCGCTGTCTTGTGATTTAAGCCAATTAAGAGAAGAGAAAAATCAGTTTCCATAGGTATGAAAGCCTTTGAAATAAAAATTTACTACAAAAAAGGTAAAAAACCAGAGGCAGCTTCCTATGATAAACATATAGGCAAGCCTTTTACCTCTCCAACCAATAAGGATCCTTTGATGAATCATTCCCGCATAAATTAACCAAAGGGAGAGAGAGACAACCTCCTTTGTCGACCAGCGCCAGTAATCCCCAAAGGCCATCTCACTCCAAAGGGCACCACTTAAGATACCAAGAGTGAGAAAGAGAAAACCATGATACAAGGCCTTTTCAGAGATCCTCTCTAAAGAGTAGAGAGGAGGTAGTTTATGAAAAAAATAGCCAAAGTGTTTCCTCTTTAATTCCCTCTCCTGAAGGAGATACATGGCAGAACTAACAAGACCTGTCAGTAAAAAAGCATGGGATAAAAGAGAGGAAAAAACATGTAAGGGAAACCAGAGGCTCTTGACCAAGGGCAAAAAAGGGGATGGAGACCCCTCTTTAAATAGGAAAAATCCCAGAAGGAGAAAAAGAATGGGCAAGGGCAAAAGAAAAGTCCCCAAGGTATATGCCTTTTCCCTACCTAAAGAGAAATAAAAATAGGTAACCACCATCAGAAAGGACAGGATGCTTAGTACCTCTTTAAAAGAAAAAAAATTTTGAAAATACAGGTCTCTCAAGATAAAAAGGAGATAAAGGCTATGAAAAAAGGCCCCTACCAAAAGAACTATCTGGGAAATCTTAAGGGCCTTTTTTTCTAATGTTTTAAAATAAAAAACAAAACCTATCCAGGAAACAAGATAGGTAATTAAGGTTAAGTCTAAAAAAAAGGATTTCATTTATAGGACTTAAGCTTAATCCTCAACTACCTTCTTTCTGACCACAAAAACAGAGCAAGGAGCAAAGGAGACCACCTTAGCTGTGGTACTGCCAAGGGTAAATCTAAGTATGTCTGCCCTGGTTCCCTTAGCTCCCATGATGAGAAGATCAGCTTCTACCTTCTCCACATATTTTAAAATCGCCTCTGCCACAGAATAGTCCTCAAGTATGGCGGTCTTAAGAGGTATATCTTTTACCATAGCTTTTACTTCTTCAAGGAGGGCTTCTCCCTTTTTCTTTAGCCTTTCTATTTCCTCTTTACTCATATCTTCTCTTTTAGCCACAATGGTGATGACTGTAAGATCCCCTTTATCTTCTTTGAGGAATTTTAGAGCTAAATTAAGCCCTTCCTTGGCATCTTCAGAACCATCATAGGCTACTACAATTCTCATGTTAGCCTCCTTAAATGGGGATTTGGATTTAATTATAGCATATCTTCTTTCTTAAGGCAAATAAAAAACTCCTTATTCCCCTTAGCTCCAAGGATAGGACTTTCAACCACCCCAAGAGGTTTTAATTTGAGACTTAAGGCAAAATCCCAGATATCCTGAACTACCTTAAAATGAAGCTTAGGGTCTCTTACCACACCCTTTTTAACCTCCCTTGGAGACAATTCAAACTGAGGCTTTATGAGGGCAAGTAGTAAACCACCCCCTTTGAGTAGAGGAATAAGCACGGGAAGGACCTTTTTTAAAGAGATAAAGGAAAGGTCTACAGTTATAAGGTCAAATTTCTCAGGAAACAGCTCTGGAGTAAGGTAGCGGGCATTCATTTTTTCCATAAGTATTACTCTTGGGTCCTCTCTGAGTTTGTAGTGAAGTTGCCCTTTCCCCACATCAACGGCAAAAACTTTCTTAGCCCCTTTGAGGAGAAGACAATGGGTAAACCCTCCAGTTGAAGCCCCTACATCAAGACACAGAAATCCCTCTGGGTCAATACCAAACAGTTGAAGAGCTCCCTCCAGTTTTAGTCCTCCCCTTGAAACATAGGGAATCTCTTCCTCTATTTTGAAAAGGCACGTTGTAGGTAAGAGATCACCTGGTTTTTTTACCAAAGTAAATTTACTTCCATCCAAGGAATAAAAGACCTTACCCGAGAGTATAAGGGCTTGAGCCTTCTGCCGTGATTCTACTAAACCCCTTTCCAAAAGAAGCTTATCTGCTCGAAGCTTTTCAACTCTCAAGATCTTGCTCAATCCTTATTAAAAGGATCTTGTTTTGGCCCTTTCTTTCCAATACTAAAAGCCCTTGCTCTAAGAGTAAAAGAAGCCTCCTTTCATCTGGTTCAATCTTATAATTAATATTCTTTGGTTCATAAGAGAGGAGACTTATTAGGGCAGACCCTTTGATTTTATACTTTTTATAAAATTTTTCCTCTATCTTCCTCAGGAGTTTGCGAGCTACCACCATAGCCCCATGGGAAGAGGTTTCTGGGAGTATTAACCACAATTTATCCTCTTCTCGAGCCCTGGATAAAAGATCAGTCCTTCTCAAGGAATTTTTTAATTCCTGAACCAATTCTCTTAAAAAATTTTCTCCCTCGCTTAGGCCATATCTCTGTCTTATAGAGATTAGTCCTTCTATCTTTATAGATAGAACCGCAAAGGATCTGCCATATCTACGGGCTCTCAAAATCTCTTCTTTCAGGCGTTTTAGAAAATAGTTAGGCCGATAAATTTGAGTCCACTCATCTATTATAGTGGTCTCCTCAAGTTTTTTAGAAAGCATATGGAGACGATCTTCCATATTTTTCTTTTCTCTCAGAATGGCCAAAAGTTTATTTTCAAGATCTTTTAAAGCCCCTCTCAAATCACTCTCTTCCTTTAGAGCAAGTTTCTTAAGTTCCCTTTCTCTTTCCTCTTTCCACTCCTTAAGTGGCTTTACTTTGTATTCCTCCAAGGCAAAGATTTCTAAGTAAATATTAAGAATAGTTGGTAAGACCTCACCAACGGTCTCTATCTCCTCTTGAGTGAGATAATTTTTAGCTATCTTGCTAAAGTTATCCCACCTAAGCTCCCTATCAAAGCCAAAAAAACTTCCCGAAGCCTCATCAATCATTCTTAAAAGAGGCAAATCCCCCCTGATTTCAGTGGGAAGTGGCTCCTCTGGGTCTTCGTGATGGTATCTTAGATTGAGAACAAACCTTCTCGGAAGGGCATATTCTTCAAAATAGGCTGCCCCTACTTCAGGGTGTGTTACCCCGAAGACCTCTCTTTCCAGTTCAATTAGAGGCTCTCCTGCCTGTCTCCTTCTCAAGACCTCTAAATACTTTTCGGGATTACTTTGATACATGATTAAAATACCGAAATCAAGTAGATAAGCAGAAAGAGGCAAATGAGAAGGTAAATTCTCTAATAAATCAGCTAAAAAATAGCCTGTAATTAGATTAGAGAGGGCCCTTGCCCAAAACCGCTGATAGCTAAACTCATTAAAGGTTGATTTCATCAACTTTTGGGCAATCAACCCTAAGGTTATGATCCTTGTCGTCTTGTCTCCTAAGACAAGAAGGGCTCCTCTAATGGTGGTTATGGCTTCACCAGTTTTACGAAAACGAGGTAGATTTGCACACTCTATTAAAAAGGCTTTAACTTCCTCTTCAGTGGTCAAAAACTCCTCTATTTCTCTTTCACTTTTAGTGAGAAAGGTTTGTAATATCTTTAATCCAAGATCTGGAAAGGGTAAGACCTCTCCTCTTTCATCCCTTAAAAGCTCTTTAAGAGCAACCATTGGCTAACCAATAATTTAATGTTAAAATTTAAATTTGGATCTTATTTTACTTTAATTTACTTAGCTTGACAAGCTTAAAAGGTAAGGAGGTTAAGAGATGGAAGAGACCTTAAGAGAGGAGATTCTCCAAATTGCTCAGAGAGCTAAAAGGGCCTCACAGGAACTCGCGAAAATTAAAACTACTCTTAAAAATGAGCTTCTCAAGCGGGTTGCCCAAAAGATTAGAGAAAAGAGAGAATGGTTAAAGGAGATTAATCAAAAAGATGTCACTCTTGCCCTTTCTGCAGGCCAAAGCAAGGCCTTTATTGATAGACTTACCCTTACTGACAAAGTTATTGAGGCTATGGCCAAAGGCCTTGAAGAGGTTGCTGCCCTGCCTGATCCAGTGGGCGAAATAGTGAAGATGTGGAGACGTCCTAACGGGCTCTTAGTAGGTAGGATAAGAATACCCCTGGGAGTGATTGCTATCATCTATGAAAGTAGGCCCAATGTTACCATTGATGCTGCTGGGCTTTGTTTCAAAAGTGGTAATGCCGTGATCTTAAGGGGAGGTAAAGAGGCCTTAAACTCTAACCTGGCCTTAGCAGAAATCTTCAGAGAAGAACTCAAAGCCATGAATCTTCCTATAGATGCCGTGCAAGTAATTCCTACACCTGATAGAAAGGCTATGGAATATCTTTTGGAGATGGAAGAGTATGTAGATCTGGTTATCCCAAGAGGTGGAGAAGGCCTCATTCGCTTTGTTAGTGAAAGGGCCCGCATGCCTGTCATAAAGCATTACAAAGGAGTTTGCCATGTCTATGTGGATGAAGAGGCCGACTTAGAGAAGGCATTAAAAATCTGTGTAAATGCCAAGTGTCAGAGGCCAGGGGTCTGCAACGCTATGGAGACCCTTCTTGTTCACGCCAATATTGCCCCTAAATTTTTACCCCTTCTTGCTAAGGAATATGAAAAATACGGAGTAGAAATTAGGGGCTGTCCCCAGACCCTTAAGTTTATCCCTCAAGCAAAGCCAGCTACAGAGCAGGATTATGGCTATGAATTCTTAGATCTCATTTTAGCAGTAAAAGTAGTTTCCTCACTGGAAGAGGCTATGGAACATATTGCCCGCTATGGGAGTAATCACACGGAGGCTATTATTACGGAAAATTATAGTAAGGCCATGAAGTTTCTTATGGAAGTTGATGCAAGCTTAGTGCTTGTCAATGCCTCAACAAGATTTAATGACGGTGGAGAACTTGGCCTTGGTGCAGAAATAGGTATCTCTACCACAAAAATTCACGCCTATGGACCTATGGGCCTTGAAGAGCTGACTACCACTAAGTTTATTGCCTTCGGAGATGGACAAATCAGGACCTAAGATTGGTCTCTTTGGAGGAACCTTTGACCCCCCTCACCTGGCTCATCTAAGGGTTGCAGAGGAAGTAAAAGAGGCCTTTTCTTTAGAGGAGATTTGGTTCATTCCTGCTGGTTACCCCCCACATAAAGAGAGGGAACCTCTCCCCTTTGAAGATAGACTAACCATGCTCACCTTAGCTACAAAAAATAATCCTGCCTTCAAGGTCCTTGACCTTGAAAGGCAGGCCAAACCCTCTTATACTCTCCTCACCCTGCAAAGGCTTACTACCCTTTTTCCAGGCTATCACTTTTATCTCCTCTTGGGCTGGGATGCCTTTATGGAGATAGAGACCTGGTGGCATTACGAGGAATTTCTCCACTATGTGGACATCATAGTCTTTTCCCGAGGGGTAGGCCCCTGGAAAGAGGCCCCTCTTTTGGTGAAACAGAGGGCTTTACAAATCTGGGGAGATAGGGCTTTAGAGAGAGTCACTTTTTTAGAAGTTTTTCCCTTTCCCCTTTCAAGCACCTTGATAAGGGCCCTTTTAAAAGAGAAAAAAAGTGTGCGTTATTTAGTGCCTGAAGAAGTTTTTTTATATATCGAGGAAAAGAATCTCTATAGGGAACCATGAGGGCCTCTCCCAAGAAAGAACTTACCCCTATGTTTAGGCAATATTTTGACATTAAGAGCCAATACCCGGACTGTATCCTCTTTTTTAGGCTGGGAGACTTTTATGAAATGTTTTTTGAGGATGCAAAGACTGTAGCCCCTCTTCTTGGGCTTGTCTTAACTAAGAGGGAGGCAGGTAAAGACATAACAGCCCCCATGTGTGGGATCCCTGTGGAGAAGAGTGACTTTTATGTGCAAAAGCTCCTTGAGCTTGGCTTTAAGGTGGCTATCTGTGAACAAGTGGAGGACCCAGCCTTAGCTAAAGGCCTTGTCAAAAGAGAGGTAGTGAAGGTCTATACCCCTGGTCTATTTATAGAACCAGGATTTTTGAAGGAAAAAGAAAAGACCTATCTGGCAAGCATGGTAGTAGGCAAAAAGGCAGGGCTTGCCTTCCTTGAGCTTTCCTGTGAGGAGTTTATTTTTACTGAGCTTCCTCTTAGTCAAGCCCTTGCCGAGATTTGGAAGAGGGAACCAAAGGAACTCCTCATAGAAAAAGGGGCTCAAGAGGCCCCCTGGTTAAAGGAAATCATGGAGAGCTTGCCCCAGCTCCATATAACTCCTTTGGAGAGCTCCTTTTTTAAGAAAAATATCTCCCTTTTTGAGGGATTAACAGCCTCGCAGGAAGCTCAATCTGCCCTCTCAGGTATTCTGGAATACTTAAAACTCTACCAACCCTCTCTATCTGACCGTTTAAAAGAGCCAGAGTTTTACTATCCCGAAGACTTTCTCTATATAGATGGCAATGCCCAAAGGAGCCTTGAGCTTTTGCGAAACCTCTACGATAACTCCACAAAGTATAGCCTCTTTTGGGTCTTAGATCAGACTAAAACCCCTATGGGAGCAAGGCTCTTAAAGGATTGGCTCCTATACCCGCTAAGAGACAAAGAAAAGATCCTTCTTCGCGAGCAGGTGATCCAGTTCTTCTTGGAGAGGAAGGCCCTGCGTCAGGGGCTTCAAAGAGTCCTTTCCTCCCTTCCTGACTTAGAGAGACTTACGAGTAGGGTGAGCTTAGGAGTTGTTACTCCCAAGGAGCTTGCCCTTTTAAGGGAGGGACTAATGGAAATCCCTCAAATAAAGGCTATCCTTAAAGAAGAAAAGGGCTCTCTTAATTTTCCTAATCTCTTGGCTAAGCTTTGTGAGGAGATAGCCCCTTTAGAGGAGCTCTGGAGCCTCTTGGAGAAAAGCCTTGTTAAAGACCCCCCATCAACCCTTAAAGAGGGTGGAATATTTAAGGAGGGCTACCAGGCAGAACTTGATGAACTAAAGGATTTAAAAGAGAATGCCCTTTTCTATCTCTCCAATCTGGAAAGGGAACTCAGAGAGAAGACAGGCATTCCTAACTTAAAGATAGGCTACAACAGGGTCTTTGGTTATTACATTGAGGTCTCTAAGAGTTATCTCAAGGTTATTCCACCCTATTTTGAGAGGAAGCAGACCCTTGCTGGAGCTGAGCGCTTCGTGGTGCCTGAACTTAAAGATTTAGAAGCCAAGATCCTCTCTGCAGAGGAAAGGATAAAGGAACTGGAATATCAACTCTTCTTAAATCTTAGGGAATCGGTGCGAAAATATGTGCCTCTCCTCAAGAGGACCTCAAGGGCTATAGCAGAGCTTGACCTTTATCTTGCCTTAGCTCAGGTGGCAGAGGAGAATAATTACACCTGTCCTGAAATCACTGAAGAAAAGGTATTGGAAATCGAAGAAGGGAGACACCCTGTCTTAGAGAAGATCCAGGGCTTTGAAAGGTTTATTCCTAACTCTGTAAGACTAATGGAAGGAGACACAGAGCTTATTATAGTCACTGGGCCCAATATGGGAGGTAAATCTACTTATCTAAGACAGGTTGCCTTGATAGTAATTCTTGCTCAGATGGGGAGCTTTGTTCCTGCAAAGAGGGCTAAGATTACCCTTTTTGATAGAATCTTTACCAGGATTGGTGCTGGAGATGAGCTCATTAGAGGTAAAAGCACCTTCATGGTGGAGATGAGTGAATGTGCAAAGATTTTAAATGAGGCAACCCCTCAGAGCTTGGTCATCCTTGATGAGGTGGGTAGAGGCACAAGCACCTTTGATGGTATGTCCCTTGCCTGGGCCATAGCAGAATATCTCTACAAAAGAAAGGTTTTCACCCTTCTTGCTACTCATTATTTTGAGCTAACGGAGTTAGGAAAGATTTATCCTGAGATCAAGAACTATCATGTAGAGGTGAAGGAATGGCAAGACCAGGTGATCTTTCTATATAAGGTCCTTCCAGGGGCAGCAAGTCAGTCTTATGGCATTGAGGTGGCTAAGCTTGCCCAAATACCAGAAGAGGTTTGGAAGAGGGCTAAAGAGATTCTTAACCAATTAGAGGGACGCACCCCAAAGTTTTCTCAAAGACAACTTTCCCTCTTTTCCGAGGATGACAAATCTTCTCTTCTTGCTAAAATAAAGAAAATAAATCCCGATGAAATGACTCCTCTTGAGGCCCTCAAGTTTTTATACGAGCTAAAGAGGAGTCTAAAGGAAAAATAAGAGAAAAAACTCATGAAGCTTTCTAAAATAGTCTTTGCCTTCCTTTGTTTTTTATTTCTCTTTTTTAAGCCTCTTTTGGGAGAGGAAATTCTCCATACCGTTAAAAAAGGTGAGACCTTAGAAAAAATTGCCCGCAAATATGGGGTTACCGAAAAGGAGCTCAAGGAATGGAACAATCTGAAATCTAATAGGGTTATTTCAGGACAAAAATTAGTCATTAAGCAAAAAAAGGACGAGCCCAAGGAGCGTTATCACATAGTCAAAAAAGGGGAAAGCCTTGCACAAATAGCTAAACTTTACGGGGTTACTGTTAAAGAGATTGAGGAGTGGAATAATCTAAAGAACCGTAGTGTTAAGCCTGGCCAAAAGCTGGTAATAAAAACTAAAAGAAAGGAAGAAGAAAGACCATCAAAAGAGCAGGCTAAAGAACCTCAACCAAAGGGTGAAAGTAAGAGAGATAAGGAAATAATCTATAGGGTTAAGGCAGGAGAAACTCTTTCTCAAATTGCCCAGCTCTTTGGCATAAAAGAGGAAGATATTATAGAGGCCAATAATCTAAAAAGCAGAGAACTCAAGGCAGGTCAAAGACTCCTTATTCGCCTTCCTTCGGAGAGAGAAAACAAAGCTAAGGTAGAACCTAAGGAAACTAAACAAGCTAATACGGTCTCTGAGCTCTTTCAACAAATCCAGAAAAAAGAAGAAAACCTTAAAAGAGGGAACCCCACAAGACAGGATTATATCTCTCTTATTGCCGAATATAGAAGAATTTATCTCATGTATCCAGCCTCTGAGGAGGCTCCCCTTGCCCTTTTTAAAACAGCTGAGCTTTATCAGGAGATCTATCTGAGATCCCTTAAAAAAGCAGACCTTTTAGAGGCAGCTAAACGCTTTGAGCTCTTTCTTAAAAATTATCCCCAACATCCGAGGGCTGAAAATGCCTATTTACGGCTTTCTAACATCTATAAGGAACTCAAGGAAGAGGAAAAGCTTAAAAATTTAGAGAAAGAGTGGGGAGCACGGTTTCCCAAGGCTAAGAGCTTCTTGGGAAAGGAGGTTACCAAGGATAATAAAGGGATAGGAAAAGGGGCCACTTCAAAGGAGGAAAAGGGCAAAGAAGATAAGGGCAAAGAAGATAAGGCAAAGGAAGAAAAGTTTATCGTAGCTGATCTTAAAAAGGTGCTTAAGATTGAGCCAGTTACAGGAGCAGACTATACAAGGATTATAGTGGATGTCTCAGGTAATTTTGAATATCAAGCCAATATCTTACCTGGAGGTAAAGAAGCTCCCCCAAGGCTTTACGTAGATATCTATCCAGCGGTGCTTGATGATAAGCTTCAAAGGGCTATAGATCTTCAAGACCTACATTTAGAAAGGGTAAGAGTAGGCCAATATGACCGCCAAACCGTGCGAGTAGTCCTTGATTTTAAGAGCTTGACGGACTACAAGCTTTTTAAGCTTCGAGAACCCTATCAGCTAATCATAGATCTCCATGGTAAAGAAAAGGCCAAACCCCAGAAAGTAGCCAAGAATGTGCTTACACGTAAGGAGAGTAGAAAACAGGCCCGTGAAGTAAGGGAAGAGGCCTTGTCGAAAACTAAGCAAGAAGAAAAAAAGGAGGAATACATAAATCTTGCTCGTCAATTTGGCTTAGGAGTTAAAAGGATAGTCATTGACCCAGGGCATGGGGGGGAGGACCCTGGGGCCTTAGGTCCAAATGGCCTAAAGGAAAAGGATGTGGTTCTCAAGATAGCAAAGCTTCTGGGAAGAAAATTAGAGGAACGCCTTGGTGTGGAAATAATTTATACTCGCTCAACAGACGTCTTTATTCCTCTTGCTAAAAGACCAGCTATTGCCAATTCCCAAAAGGCTGACCTCTTTGTTTCCATTCATCTTAATGCTGCCCCAGACCCTCAAGCACGAGGCATTGAAACCTATTATCTCAACTTTACCACCGATCCAGAGGCCATGAGGGTTGCTGCCTTAGAAAATAGAGTCAATGACAAAGGCCTTGCCGATCTTCAGGATTTAGTTAAGGCCATTTTGGCTAATACTAAACTAAAGGAATCCCGTCTTCTTGCGGAGAGGGTTCAACGGGAGCTTGTTCGCACCCTCTCTCGCCATTATCCTGATATTGAAGACCGAGGGGTAAAATATGCCCCCTTCTTAGTGCTTGTGGGCACAAGAATGCCAGCTATCCTTGTTGAGGCAAGCTTTATCTCTAACCCCACCTGCGCAGAAAGGCTCACAAAAGAAGATTACTTAGAAAAGATTGCTGAGGGCATAGCAAGAGGCATTGAAAGCTACATTCAAAGTTTAAAACTCTCTGGGAGTCCCTCTCTTGATAAATCTTAAGCTAAGGCTGGGCTTAGAAAGATTTTTTGAAGAGGGAATTTATCACGATTATAAGAGGGCAAGAATTGCCCTTCTCACCCATCAAGCAGCTCTTGATGAAAATTTAAGACTTTCCTTTGAGCTCTTTTATCACTACTTTGGAGAAAGGCTCTCCCTTCTCTTTTCGCCACAACATGGCCTTTTTTCCGATAAACAGGCCAATATGATACCCTCCTTTGATGAAAGGGAACCTCTCTTTGGTCTAAAGGTTAAAAGCCTCTATGGCCCAAGGCTAAGTCCAGATTTAGAAGATCTCCAAGAAATAGATGCTCTTTTTGTAGACTTGGTGGATGTAGGCTGTAGGGTCTACACCTATATCTGGACCCTCTATCTTCTCATGGAGACCTGTGAGAAATTAGACAAAGAAGTGGTCATTCTTGATAGACCTAACCCTTTGGGGAACTATCCTGAAGGTCCTGTCCTTGAGAGTTCCTATTTTAGTTTTGTTGGCCTAACAAGCCTACCTATGAGACATGGTCTAACCCTTGGGGAGATAGCTCTCCTTTTCAAGAAAAGACACTTTCCCAGGCTTAATTTGAGGATCATTCCCTTAAAGAATTATTCTCCTAAAGAACTCTATCCTTATTTTCAACGGCCCTGGATTTTACCCTCCCCTAATCTTCCCACCTTTGAGTGTGCCTTGGTTTATCCTGGAATGGTCCTTCTGGAAGGGACTAATCTCTCCGAAGGGAGAGGAACCACTTTGCCCTTCCTTATTTTTGGAGCCCCCTTTCTTAGGCTTAAACCTCTTAAAGAGCTTTTTGAGGAAGCCTTTCCAGCCAAAGAGTGGGGCCTAAAATTGAGACCTCTTGCCTTTGAACCAACCTTTGACAAGTGGAAAGGTAAAAGATGCTTTGGCTTCCAGATCCATATCTTAGATCCCAAGTGCTTTAACCCTGTGCGCTTTGCCCTAAAACTCCTAAAAATCATCAAAGATACCCACGAAGAGTTTGACTTTCTGCCTCCACCCTACGAATTTGAAAGAGAAAAGAAACCAATTGAGATCCTTCTTGGAAATAGAGCCCTCCTTGCTTGGCTCTTAAAAGACCAAGACATAGTCCTGGAAGAAGAACTAAACAAAAACTTAGAGCTTTTTAAAGAAGAAAATAAATCAATTCGCCTCTATTCGTCACCTCAACACCTCGCATAGGTGTCTTTTAAAATCTCAGGCCCTTTAAGGGTCCCTAAATTTATGAAAATTTTAGTTTTCTGGAAAAATTTCTTATATAGTTGTATACTATTATTAAAAATTATTAAGGAGGGAGAAGCTATGGAATCCTTGAAGGTGCTTTTTCATGTTCCAGATTCCAGCCGTTTTACTGCTTGTCTTAGGCAAGCCAATAATTTACTTGCCACCATTAAAGATGAGCCCTATGAGATAAGGGTTTTAGTGAATTTTGAGGGCATCAAAGTGGTAGAAAACTTTCAGCCCTATGAGGAGATGTTTAAGGCCCTTATCCTTTTAAGACCTTTGGTCTCTCAACAGAATTGGTGCCTCCTCCTGCAGAAGTGATAAGTTCTGGCATAAGGGCCTTAGTGGACTGGCAAAAGGAGGGCTTTATCTACATTAGACCATAGTAAGCTTATTGCACCTTATTTTAGCCTAATTGCCCCTCCTTTCTGTGAGGGGTTTTTTGTCTGAACAAGAATTAAAGAAGCAATCTTTGGTGTAAATCTAACTCCTAAAGTTAAGTCTAAAAATTATAGATTTGCCTTTCAAAATAGCTTCAAGCTTTTTTACCTCTTTAAAGGTTTCTGCCTTAATTTTAACCTATGTAATCTCTTAAGAAGCTCTTTACTCTTAAACTCTTTACTCTTCTGATACCTCCACAAACTTCACCTCACGGCAAGGAAGGCAAGCCTACCAAACCTCTATCATCCTCTCCATCAGACCCTTTGCACACTTGTCAAGTGTGTAACGATGCATTAAACAGGACATAGAACCAATGCACACTTGTCAAGTTATCAAGCGTGTAATTTTCACATGGGACATACCCATAAAGGACACCACTACCCTATGCAATTCCTTTATAAACATGGCCCTCGCCTGATGCAATCACCTCTTAAACAGGGCACATACCATTGCACACTTGTCAAGTGTGCAGGTCTTAACTCTAATGTGCAATCACTTCTTAAACAGGACACAAGGGCTTATGCTCTTTGCACACTTGTCAAGTGTGTAAGGTAAGGTAATAATCAGGGCGGGTTTCAAGGGAAAGCCCCATTTTAACCCTCTAACTGCAATTGATTTTCAATTAAGCTGGGGAAAACCTCTCCAGCTTAATGCCCTGCCAGTCAATGCTTTCAAGCTTTAATAAAAAAGTTGACTAAATAGATATATTTACTATTTTGCACCCTTAACGGGCTTGCAATATAACCTTATTCAATTTTCAAAGAGCAAAAAATTAACTATACAATTTTTACAGACTTTAAATTTATCAATAACGCATTTTTTAAAAAATCAAGGGGGGTAAATTTTCGCAGGCTGAAGCCGTGCGGCTACCATGTCGTGCTGATTTAATGCGCAGGCTGTAGAGGTTACCTTACCCATGGCTTATAAGGCTATTATAAAAAGCTTGTTTTCTCTTCTATCTGAGGTATATTTTTCTCTATCCCTCTATGAAAAAGGATATTCCTGGAGAGAGAAAATTTAGGTCTAATAAGGAAAGAGTGCAATGTTTTCTTAAGCTCTTTGAGAAGAAGGATTCTGTTCTTGTCCTATTCTGGGCAGATCCTGATGCCTTAGCCAGTGCCTATGGCATTAAAAAGATCTTACAAAACAGGGTCTCTAAAATTACCCTTTCCTCAGTTAATGAGATTCGAAGATTAAACAATCAGGTGATGGTAGAAATCCTAAAGATTCCCATTACCCCTTTTAAGCCCTCTCTTTTGCAGGAGCACAGCAAGTTTATTCTTGTTGATTCTCAACCCTCTCACCGAGAGGAATTTAAAGATATCAACTTTACGGCAATCATAGATCATCATCCCTTGACACCTGAGCTAAAGGCCCCCTATGTTGACATAAGGCCTTCTTATGGGGCTACTTCAACCATCATTTTTGAATATCTAAAGACTCTTAAGCTTAGACCAAATGTTTATTTAGCTACAGCTCTTATCTATGGGATAAAAACGGATACCGATAATTTTCGCAAAAGCGCCCAACTTCAAGATGTCCTTGCCTTTCAAAAGCTCTACAAGAAGATGAATAAACATCTGTTGAATAAAATTGAGTCCTCTGACCTGAGAAGGTCTGAATTAAAATACTTCAAAACCGCCCTTGCTAATCTCAAGTATAAGGGAAATAGGGCCTTTAGTTATTTAGGCAAGGTGAGCAATCCTGATATACTGGTTTTAGTTGCAGACTTTTTGAACAAGGTTTATGAGACTGCTTGGGTCTTTGTAGGGGGAGAATATAAAAAGACCCTTATTTTAATTGTGCGCTGTGATGGTTATCGTAAAGATGCGGGGAAACTGGTAAAAAATCTTTTTAAAAATTTAGGTAGAGCTGGAGGCCATAGGGAGAAGGCAAGGGCAGAAATTCTCTTCGAAAAGCTGCCCTATGACCAAGAGGAATTTACTACGGCTACACTCATTAAACTATTCTGGAAATACTTTAGGGTCAAGGAAAAAGAAAAACTCCCCAAGGAAGAACCCCCTATTTAAAGAGCCTTAACAGGGAGTATATTTTAGTTGTTGAGGTAAAGGAAAAAAATGGCTCGGTTTGTGGATCAGGCTAAAATCTATGTGAAAGCTGGAGACGGAGGCCCTGGGTGTGTTAGTTTTCGCCGAGAAAAATATGTGCCTCGAGGTGGCCCTGATGGAGGAGATGGGGGAGACGGAGGAGACGTTATTCTTGTAGCTGATCCCCAGGTTCATACCCTTTATGATTTTTACCATCAGGTTCATTTTAGGGCTGAAAATGGCAGACCTGGTCAAGGCAAAAAGATGAAGGGTAAGGATGGGGAAGACCTCCTGCTTCGCGTGCCTGTGGGGACCGTGGTTAGGGATGCTGAAACAGGAGAGCTCCTTGGCGATTTAGTAACCCCTGGACAAACCCTTGTGGTGGCAAGAGGAGGCAAGGGTGGCCGTGGGAATGCCCATTTTGCCACCCCTACCAGACAGGCTCCTCGCTTTGCCGAAAAGGGAACCCCAGGAGAAGAGCGCTGGCTCCTATTAGAATTAAAGTTGATTGCCGATGTGGGCTTAGTAGGCTTTCCTAATGCTGGTAAGTCTACCCTTCTTGCCCAAATAAGTGCAGCCAAGCCTAAGATTGCCGATTACCCCTTTACCACCCTTGAGCCCAATCTCGGGGTGGTTAAGCTTCCTGAAGGTGAAACCTTCGTAGTGGCAGATATCCCTGGTCTCATAGAAGGAGCCCATAGAGGGGTTGGTCTTGGCCATGAATTCTTGAGACATATTGAGAGGACAAGGGTTCTACTCTATATCCTCGATATCTCAAGGGAAGAATTGATAGTAGAAGATTTTAAAACGCTTAGAAAAGAGCTTGAGCTATATAATCCCACTCTTCTTACCAAACCCTATCTCATTGCCTTTAATAAAATTGACCTATTAGCGAGGGAAAAAAGAGAGGAAAAAATTAATTACCTCAAGGGGCTTTTTGACCCCTCCTTTGGTCCCCTGATCTATCCCATTTCTGCAGCTACAGGAGAGGGAGTAAAGACACTGCTCTATGCCCTTTTAGATATCTTGAAGAGGGTTCAAGAGGAGGAATAAACTATGTTTCCTAAGATTAAGAGAAAAAGAACAAGAGAGATCCATGTAGGAAAGGTTTTCCTCGGGGGGACTCATCCCATAAGGGTGCAAAGCATGACTAACACTGATACCCGTGACATTAAGGCCACCTTGGAGCAAATTCAAAGACTTGCCGAGGCGGGATGTGAAATAGTTAGGGTTGCTATCCCTGATGAAAGGGCTGTAAAGGCCCTAAAAGAGATCATAAGAGAAAGCCCTATTCCTGTGATTGCTGACTTACACTTTGATACCTCCTTAGGGGAAAAGGCAGTAGAGTCTGGAATTAGTGGCCTTAGAATAAACCCTGGCACCTTCAAAAACAAAAAGAGGCTTGACTCCCTTATCAAGGCCTGCAAAGAACAAGGGGTTTGTGTAAGAATTGGGATCAATGCAGGATCCCTTGAAGGGGAAATCTTAAAAAAATATAAGACCCCAAGCCCTAAGGCCATGGTAGAAAGTGCCCTCAAATGGGTTAATTATATAGTGGATAAATTTGCCTATTATAATCTAAAGGTCTCTTTAAAGTCTTCCAACTGGTGGGATACGGTTAAGGCCTATGAAGAGTTCTCCAAAAAATCGGACTTTCCTTTGCATATTGGAGTAACTGAAGCAGGAGGCCTTATCCCAGGCACTATTAAAAACACTATGGCAGTAAGCTATCTCCTTCTAAAAGGAATTGGAGATACTATTAGAGTTTCTCTTACAGCAGACCCAGTTGAAGAGGTCTATGTGGCCTATGAAATACTTAAGAATCTGGGGCTTAGAACTCTCCATCCTGATATTATTGCCTGCCCAACCTGTGGGAGGTGTGAAATTGATCTCATGAAACTCTATCGGGAGATAGAGAAATGGGCTCGTAACATCAGGGCAAATCTTAAGCTTGCTGTCATGGGCTGTGTGGTAAATGGCCCTGGAGAAGCCAAAGAGGCAGATCTTGGGATTGCTGGGGGGAAAGGGGTTGGCCTTATCTTTAGAGAGGGAAAGATCATTAAAAAAGTTAAGGAGGAAGAGCTTTTGCCAGCCTTTTTCCAGGAGATAGAAAAATTCTTAGAGACCCATCCTGAAAGACTAAATAGTTAATAATCCTTGATTAGCTCATAGACCTCCTTTACAGAAAGCCCCTTCTTTTGAGCAATTTGTTTGGCTATTTCTCTTTTCCTCAACCCCTTCTCTCTCAGTAATTCGTATTCTCTACGGAGATCCACCTCAAAGTTGAGGAGGCTATCCCTTCTCTCCTCAGCCTGCCCAATGACCAAGGTTATCTCCCCTTTGATATTTTCAAGCTGGGATAGCTCTTCAAGGGTGCTTCTCCTAATCTCTTCGTGGAATTTAGTAAGCTCCCTTGCTAAGAGAACCTCTCTATTTCCAAGGCATTCAAGGAGTATTTTTGTTTCTTGATGAAAACGATGGGGTGAGAGGAAAAGGACAAGGGGAAGATCAAGGGGTATTTTAGCCAACTTTTTCTGGAATTCCCCCTTATTTCTTGGAGGAAAGCCAAGGAAGACAAAACCCTGGGAGAGATTAAACCCTGACACAGAGAGGGCACAGGTTATGGCAGAGGCTCCAGGAATGGGCACGACTGTAACCCCCTCTTCAAGGGCCCGTTTGACCAGAGAACAGCCTGGGTCAGAAAGAAGAGGAGTCCCTGCCTCACTACAAAGGGCAACCCTTTTCCCTTCCTTTAGAAGCTCTATAATTTTCTCTTCCTTTCTCCTTTCCACATCCTTATAAAAGCTTTCAAGCCTTTTTGCTGGAAGCTCATATGCCCTCTGAAGCTTCAAAAAACTTCTCGTATCCTCAGTAAGGATAAGGTCTACTTCCTTCAAGGTCTCAAGGGCTCTAAGAGTTATATCTTTGAGATTCCCTATAGGTAGAGCAACCACATAGAGTATCCCTCTCATCAAAGCTACCTCTTTAATCTATTTTTAATCTTGATATATTATAATTAAAAAGCAGCCTTTAGAACAGGTTCGTAGATGTGAAGATTGCCTTTATCTGCACGGGAAATACCGCTCGAAGCCAGATGGCTGAAGCCTATGCCAGGCATTTCGCAAAGCTTTTCCAAAAACCTATAGAGGTCTATTCTGCAGGAGCAAACCCTGAGAGGGAGGTTAATCCTTTCACCATCAAGGTTATGTTAGAGGAGGGGTTTGATCTTACCCAAGCAAGACCTAAGTCCTTAGAAGAAATTCCCCTCTCTGAACTTGATTTAGTCATTACCCTTTGTGATTCTGCCAAGGAGAGTTGCCCCTATATACCAGGGGTTAAGAGAGAGCACTGGCCCCTTCCTGATCCAGTTAAGGCTGAAGCCACAGAAGGTGAAAAATTAGAGACCTTTCGAAGGGTAAGAGAGCTTATTAAAGAAAGGGTTAGGGCCCTAATAGAAAGTTTATAGGGGCGGTAAGGCCTCTATTAACTCTTTACAGGCCTTAGCACACCTCTGCAAGAGCTCTTTCTCTTCCTCCGTTAATTTTATCTCTATAATCTTTTCTACCCCCCTTTCTCCTAAGATCACAGGAACACCTAAGAAGACTCCAGATATCCCATATTCCCCTTCTAAAAGGACTGAGCAAGGCAAGACCCTCTTTTCATTCTGCAAAATGGCCATGGCCATCTCCATGGTGGCTAATCCAGGGGTAGTGAAGGCAGAACCTGTTTTCAGGAGGTTGACAATCTCACCTCCACCGAATTTTGTGCGGTGGACAATCTCTTTAATCTTCTCTTCAGGCAAAAGTTCGCTAAGAGGTATCCCTGCCACATTAGCAAGCCTCACTAAGGGTATCATGAGATCGCCATGGACTCCCATAACCAAGGCCTGCACATCCTTGGGAGAGACCCCTAAGGCCTCAGCTATGAAATATCTATATCTTGCCGAATCAAGGACTCCAGCCATGCCCATAACCCTTTCACGGGGAAATTGAGTTACTCTATAGGCCACATAGACCATAGCATCAAGGGGGTTAGAGACAACAATAACAATGCTTTCAGGGGCATAAGTCTTTATCTTTTCGGCACAGGATTTCACTATTTCGGCATTAATCTTGAGAAGATCCTCTCTACTCATACCAGGGGTGCGAGGCCTTCCAGCAGTGATAATCACTACTTTACTTCCTTCAAGCCTTGAAAAGTCCTCTGTGCCATAAATCTTTCCTGAAAAGCCATATAAGGGGGCACTCTGGGCCAAATCTAAGGCCTTACCCTCGGCAAGACCAGGCACGATGTCAAAAAGGGCTATTTCATGGGCACAGTCCTTCACCATAGCCCAATGAGCACAACTTGTCCCTACAGCTCCTGCCCCAATTATGCTAAGTTTCATCTTAGCCTCCCTTGAAGGAATTATACAAATTTTATCCTCTTAGAAGAAAAAGACAAGCAAAGGTGAAAGGAGCTTTTTATAAACTTACACAGGCTCCACAGGCCTTACACTTCGAGACCTCACAGAAAGGGGTCAACCTCTCTGCCATGGCCTTTTGCCACTCTCTAAACAGGAATTCTTTAGAAACTGAGATATCCACCCTATCCCAGGGAAAGGGAAAGTCTCTTTCCTGAGGGGGGCTTAGGATAGCCTCTAACCTTTCCACCTTTTTTAGGGCCCTTTTTAAAGGCTCACCTTCACTAAGACTTAAGAGAAATTCTTTAAGGGAGGCATCACCGCGAGCCAAAAGGGCCTGCAATAAGGCCTCTTTAAGGGAATCTATTTTCAGCTCAAAGGCCCCTCTCAATTCCCTTTCAAGAAGCCTCTTTTTCTCCTCAAGCTCATTCAGGTTAAAAGAGGCCCATTGAAAGGGAGTATGAGGCTTGGGCACAAAGGGAGAAAAACTTATCCTAAAGGCAAAGGGAAATTTCCTCTTTTTGAGGTCCTTTATAAATTTTATGCTTTCCCAGAGGTCTTCCTCTTTCTCTGAAGGTAAGCCAAACATGAAATAGAGTTTTACCCGTTTTAAAGGCCTCAAGGCAAGCCTCTCTAAAAGGGATAGCACTTCATCGTTAGGAATCCATTTATTAATCACCCTTTTTAACCTTTCAGAGGCCGTCTCTGGAGCTAAGGCAATACTTTTTGTTTGGGTAAGAAGGGCCAAGAATTCCTCCGTTAAGGCATCAATTCTCAAAGAGGAAAAGGTAAGGGTTACCCCCTTTGCTAAAAGGGCCTTTCCTAAGGCCAGAACCTCCTCTCTATCAATAAACTCAAGGCCAATAAGCCCCACTTTGGCCCCATGGGGAATCTGAGAAACCACCTCTAAGAGTGTATCCCGTGAGTATCCTCGGGGAGGCCTATAGATATAACCAGCAAGACAAAATCTACAAGACCTCCCACATCCTTTAGAGACCTCAAGGAGGATACTTCCTTTAAACTGCGCCCTTTCGGAGACAAGGGAGGAGATGATGGGCTTCTCTGGCCTTGACTTCTTCAGGATCTTAATCTTTTCCGAAGTAGGTTTTGAGAGGCTAAAGAAAAAACTCTTTTCATGTAAGGCCTCAAGGAGCTTCTCTTTTTCTCCAGCAAAGCGCAAAAAAAGAGGGATAATCTCTCTTTCCATAGCCTCCCATTCCCCTAAGAGAGCCCCATCCAAAAAGGGAGAAAGGGGCATAGGATTAGCCCAAAGGGCAACCCCACCTGCAAGCACCACCTTATCTCTCTTTTCAGGCTCAAGGGGAATCTCGCAAGCCTTGAGGATCTTGAGGACATTTACAAAGTCCCCCTCAAAGGGAAGGGTAAAGAGAATAATGGAAAAATCCTTTAGAGGCCGATTATTCTCAAGGGATCGAAGGGGGCCTTCCTCCCAAAAAAAGCGCTCACAGACAATCTCTTCGTAACTATTCAACCTCTCATAGAGATAGAGAAAACCAAGATTTGACATCCCCAAGGCATAGGCATTAGGGAAAACAAGGGCTATAGGGATTCTCCCCCTCCATCTCTTTCTCACGTAGCCCTTTTCAGAAAGTAAATAGTTTTCTCTATGCTTTAGCTCTTTAGGAATAAAGGGCATCTTTCCATACTTAATAATTATTGTTTTCAGAGTATATTAAGCATTATGCTTAGGTTCTTAAAGGTCTTTACCCTCTTTGGGATAGGTTTCCTCCTTCTCTCTATCTTAGCATCTCACCTTACAGAAAAAAAGGTCAAAAGGGAGATCCCCATACTAACTACTGGTAAGCCTGAGCTCTGTCTCCTCTGTCATGAGGAAAAGATTCAGGAAAAGGCCCATGCGGTAGAGATGGTGGGATGTTCAGGATGTCACCTGGGAAATCCTTTAACTCCCTCTAAGGCTTCAGCTCACCGAGGTTTAGTCAAAAATCCTTCTGACCTAAGAGTTATTGACAAAACCTGTGGACAGTCTAATTGTCACCCTCAGGATATAAAAAAGATACGTAACTCTCTCATGGCCACCAATCATGGCATTATGAAAAGGCTTCTTCAAGTTTTTGGGGAGGAAAAAGTTCTAAAGCAATATCCCCATCTCAAAGTGGCTGACCTTTATGAAGGGGAAGGCTTGCTCAAGAAGAGTGAAGCCCTTGACTATTTCCGCAAACTTTGTGGGTCCTGCCATCTGTATCTGGAAAAGGAAAAACTTCCAGACTTTCTCTCTGAGAAGGGGGGAGGCTGTTCTGCCTGTCATCTACAAGGAAATAGAACAGATTTAAGGGAAAAGGGGCTTCATCCTAAGCTTGTAAAAAAGGTTCCCTTAGAAAAGTGCGTGCTCTGTCATAATCGGAGCGGAAGAATAGGCCTTACTTATCAGGGGCTCTATGAAACTCCTCAAGGAGGTATCTATGACCAAAGGTGGTTTGACGGAAGGGAATTAGTAAAGATAAAACCAGATGTGCACTTTAAGGCAGGGCTCCATTGCACAGACTGTCATACCAGGGAGGAAGTCATGGGAGACGGTAATTTCTATAGAGACATCGCCTCGGCTTTGGAGGTGACCTGTGAAACCTGTCATGAAGGCACTTTGAAAACGAAAAAGGGAAGGATCCTACCTCAATTAAAATTGATAGAGGGGCAGCTCTTTCAGGAAGGAAAATTTACGGGAAAACTTCATCCTGTTAAAATGAAAGCAGAGGCCTGTAAAGACCCTAAGCACCAGAGACTCTCCTGTTCAGCCTGTCACTCTCACTATATGCCTCAGTGTATGGGCTGTCATGTGAGGTTTGACCCTAAGGAAAAACATCTGGACAAAATAAAGGCAAGGGAGACAAAGGGTCTTTGGGAAGAGTATGAAAGTTATCGGGAGATCCTTAAGCCCCCTCTTGTTGTAAAGGACAATAAAGTTGTCCCTGTAACCCCTGGCTGACAGGACTTTATAACCCTTCTTGATGAGAAGGGTAAAGTAAAGAGAGAGATTAAAAGCATAACCTGGGCTCACATTGACCCTCACTCCACCCAGAGAGAGGCAAGATCTTGTAAGGACTGTCATCAGGATCCCAAAGTGCTTGGCCTTGGTTATGGGAAGATCACTTGGCAAGAGGGAAAACTTAGCTTTGAGCCTCTTGAAGCACCCTTTGGAGGCACAAACCTTAGGCTTTCTCAAATTGTCGATTTTGAGGGGAATACTTTGGTTAAGTTCAATCGCCCTGGCATGAGAGGTTTTAATAAAGAAGAGCTTGAGCGCATCTTGAAGATAGGAATATGTCTCAATTGTCATAACCCTAAGGACCGTATTTTTATGAACTGGAAGAGGGAACTTCGGTGCCCCAGATTGGAGTCCCTTTCTCTTTCTTTAAAGCCCTAATTCTGCTCAGGACTTGTGCTTAGGCTTTGGCACTCTTTATTTTTTGTGAAAAAATGATAAAATATTAATAGGTGAAAGGGGAAATGTTCAAGATAGGTGAGGTAGTTGTTTATCCTGGCTGTGGTCTTGGCCGTATCTTAGCCATAGAGGAGAAAGTCATTGAGGGAAGGTCCATAAAGGCCTATATCTTTAAACTCTTAGATAGTGACGCAGAATTTTTTATTCCTGTGGAATCAGTGAAGCGCGTGGGCTTAAGGCCCATTATACCCAAGGAAGAGGCTCATAAGGTTTATCAAATCTTAGCCCAAAAGGAGATAAATCTCCCCAACGGAAACTGGAATAAGAGATACAGAGAGTATACAGAAAAACTTAAAAGTGGTGAAGTTTCTGCTCTGGCAGGTCTGCTTAGAGAGCTTCACGAGGTCTCTAAAAGGAAACCTCTTTCCTATGGTGAGAAAAAGATCTATGATCGGGCTAAAGAGCTTTTAGTTAAGGAGCTTGCCTTTTGCGAAGGTTGCTCTCCAGAAGAGATTGAGGAGAAATTAAAGCTTTTGTTAGAAACCTAAAGGTGTCCCTGTGTGAAAAAATATAGATTTCAAATACTTTTACTCTTCATAAGTTTTCTTCTGGGTAGTGCCGTCTTTTATTATTTCTATTACAGCACTAAAGGAATACCTTGGGTAATTGGTGGAGGATTACTCGGTGTTGCCCTTGGAATTGTAACTATCTATTTAGAAAAAACTATTAGAAGGCTTCCTTTGCTAAGGATTATTGGAGGAGTTCTTGGTCTAATTTTAGGTTTAGGCTTAGCTAAGCTTATTTCTTCCTTTTTTGAAATTTTTACCAGTGGAGCCTGGCAGGTCTTTCTCTATGTAATGAGTGCCCTTGGTTTAAGTTATTTAGGGATTATGCTCTTTAGTAAGAAAATTGAGGAAATAAGGGTAGGAGAATATTTTGAAAAGGTAAGCGAGCGCCTTTTAACCAAGCTTTTTTCCCCAGTTAGCACCTTATCTAAAAAGTTTTCTCGAAAGAGCTATCCCAAGGTTATAGATACCAGTGCCATCATAGATGGTAGGATTTTGGAGCTTGCTAAGATTGGCTGGCTTGAAGGCCCCCTGCTTCTCCCCAGAATTGTCCTCGAAGAAATTCAGCTCCTCTCAGATAGCACTGACCCTTCCAAAAGAAGCAAAGGAAGAAGGGCTTTGGAACTACTAAACGAATTAAAAGAAACCTACAAAGGTGAGTTTAGAATTGTAGAACAAAATTATAAAAACCTCTCTACCGATGAAAAACTAATCAAGATCTGTCAGGAATATTCTGCCAAGCTTTTAACTACAGACTTTAATCTTAATAAGTTGAGCAAAATTTACGGAGTAGAAGTCCTCAATATAAACGAGCTTTTTCTTGCTCTTCGCCCAACGGTTAAACCTGGAGATGTGATCACCGTGCAGGTCATCAAAGAAGGAAAGGAAAGGGATCAGGGGGTGGGCTATTTAGAGGATGGAACCATGGTGGTTATTGAAAATGCCAGGCACTTGGTGGGAGAAACCTTAGAGGTCATCGTAAGTCATCTTTTACACTCTCCCTCAGGAAGAATTGTCTTTGCCCAGTTAAAGGAAGTAAAGTCCTTTAATGCCTAAAATCTCCATCTTACCTCAAGAGATTCGAAACAAAATTGCTGCAGGCGAGGTTATTGAAAGGCCTGCCTCAGTTATAAAGGAGCTCATAGAAAATGCCTATGATGCAGGGGCAAGCTATATCAAGGTGGAGTTCACTAAAGGTGGGCTTGAAAGGATTGCCATTTACGATAATGGCGAGGGAATGGACCCAGAGGATTTAAGGCTCTGTTACCTACCCCATGCTACAAGTAAGCTAAAGAGCGCTGAAGACTTATATAGAATTCTCTCCTATGGTTTTAGGGGTGAGGCCTTAGCAAGTATAGCCCAGGTCTCAAGACTAAAGATCATTAGCAAGGCAAGAGGGCAAGACCTTGCCCATGAAATCGAGGTTGCCTTTGGTGAAGAAAAGAGTTTTCGCCCTTCACACCTCAGAGAGGGAACCCAAGTTATTGTAGAAAATCTCTTTCAAAATCTCCCAGCCCGTCTTGCCTTCCTCAAAAGTCCAAAGGTAGAAAGTGCCAAAAACTTGGAACTACTCAAGGCCTTAATGATTACTAATCCTGAAAAACACTTTGAAGTCTACGCTGAGGGGAAAAAAGTCCTCTCCTGGGAGGGGGGTAGCTTAGATGCCCTATTTGAGTATCTCTACGAGATTGATAAAAAACACTTAAGGGAGGTCTATATAGAAACCCTTCCCTATAAAATACATCTCCTCTTGAGTGAAATCACTCACACCTTATCCCACGGGAGATTTTTACACTTCTTAGTAAACAGGAGACTAATTAAGGATGAAAGATTAGCCAAGGTTTTTTATAGCCTTTTAAAGAAATTTTACGGCTCCTTAGGTTTCCCCATCGGGGTTGTGCACATAGAGGTGCCAGTCTTTCTTGTAGATTTTAATGTTCATCCAGCTAAATGGGAGGTGCGCTTTCGCAAAGAAGGTGAGCTTTATCAAGCCTTAGAGAAGGCCCTAACAGAGCTCCACAGAAAAAAAAGGTCCCTCTATTTGGAAGATAAGGGAAGGCCTGAAATAGTGCCTCAAGTCAAAGAAGACCTGCCAATAGAGTATCTTTCTCAACCCAAAGATAAGCCCTTAAGACAAGCTGAGCCCCTCCATTTTCAAGAGTTGAAGGAAGAGGAGTTTCAAATCCTTGGGGTCTTTAAAGAGACCTATCTTTTGGTAGAAAAGGGTGAGAATCTTTTCATTATAGATCAACATGCCCTTTCAGAGCGCCTTCACTTTGAGCGGTTAAAAGAGGGCCTTTCTCCCACCCACTCACAAAGACTGCTTTTGCCCATGGTGATAAAGCTCCTACCAGAGATGGAAGAGCATTTAGAGGAAAAACTTGCATTACTCTCCGCTTCTGGTTTTGAAATAGAGGCCTTTGGGAGGGATGCCCTAATACTTAGGGCAGTTCCCTCTGAGCTCAAAGAGATAGCCAAAGAGGTAGTGGAAGAGTTTCTTCTTTTACCTTTAAAACAACCCCAGGAAGCCAAAATGGATCTGCTTAAGGCCTCTTCTTGCAAGCTTGCCAGGAAAAAGGGAGACTGGCTTTCTCCAGAGGAGAGGGCCTACTTAGTAAAGAAAATGTTTGCTATGGAGATAGAAACTTGCCCCCACGGTAGGCCCATATTCATAAAGTTAAGCCTTGCAGATCTTGAAAAGAAATTGAAAAGGAGATTATGAGGCCTAAGGTTTTGGCAATCTGTGGCCCTACAGGAGTAGGAAAAACGAGGGTTTCTATTGAGATAGCAAAGCAGTTTTCAGGGGAGATTATAAACTTTGACTCCCAGCAATTTTATAGGGAGCTCACTATTGGCACAGGAAAGCCAGGCCCTTCAGAACAAAAGGGCATCCCCCATCACCTTTTTGATGTAGCTACCCTTGAAGAGGAGATGACTGCAGGGAAGTTTGTGGAATTGGCTGATCCCTTAATAAGAGAAATCTCTGAGCGAGGAAACCTTCCTATCCTTGTTGGGGGAACAGGCCTTTATCTCAGGGCCTTAGAATATGGTCTTTTCAAGGTGGAAATCAATAAGTCTTTGAGAGAAGAGCTTAAAGAGAAGGCCAAGGAGAATTTAGGAAGGCTTTATGAAGAGCTTGCAAAACTTGATCCAGAGTATGCACGCAAAATCCATCCCCATGACAGGGTAAGAATTCTTAGGGCCTTAGAGGTTATCTATAGCACAGGGAAGCCCTTTTCAGCCTTTCATAGGGAGAGCCCCTTTTTTAAAAACAAGAGATACCCTCTCCTAAAGCTTGGGCTTAACCTTCCCAGAAAGGAACTTTATGCTAAAATCAATGCTCGGGTGGAGAGTATGCTTGATGCTGGCTGGCTTGAAGAGGTGAAAACCCTCAGGGATAAATATGGAAAAGAAATATTTACCAAGATAAAGGCTATTGGCTATAAGATTTTGCTCAAGGTTTTAGAGGGAGAACTCTCTCTTGATGAGGCTAAGAGAATTATTCAAAGAGATACCAGAAGATATGCTAAGCGCCAATTAACCTGGTTTAGAAGGGACCCTGACCTTGAGTGGTTTCACCCTGAAGAGCTTCATAAAATCTTTGCCCGAGTAGAACTCTTTTTAAAAGAGGCCTAAGACCTATGGAAAGCATGACTGGTTTTGGTCAAGGTGTCACCCTCAGAGAGAACTTTCAGGTCCTTTGCCAAATAAAGTCAGTTAATCACCGTTTTTTAGAAATCTCCCTCAAGTTACCCAAGAGATATACCTCCATTGAAGAAAGGATTAGGCGGCGTCTTGCTGAGGCCTTTACCAGAGGAAAGCTTGAACTTACCCTTAAAGTTACAGGTTTTGTAGGAGAAAAAAAGGTAATCCTTTTTGATTTGGAAATGGTAAAAGCCCTTAAAGAAAACTTAGAAAACCTGAAAAGAGAGCTCTCTCTCCCAGGAGAGATTACCCTTGCAGAGCTCTTAGAGTTCAGGGACTGGGTGCTTTTAGGGGAAAAGGAAGAAGACACAGAGAAGCTTTGGGAAGAGGTAGCTCAAGCCATAGAGGAGGCTATTTCTGATCTAAAGAGGGCAAGACTTTTAGAGGGAGCAAAGCTAAAGGAAAGGCTTAAGGAGTATCTCCTTGAGTTAGGGAAGTTGAGCATGCATTTAGAGGACTTAAAGGAAGAAGTTAGGCAGGAAAACATGGCCAAGTTTAGAGAGCGGTTAGAACGTCTCCTAAGGGAATTTCAGGTATCTTTAGATGAGGGAAGGCTATATCAGGAAGTAGCTATTCTCCTTGATAGGATGGATTTTAGCGAGGAGCTTGAGCGTTTTAAGATCCATCTCCAGCATATGGAGAAGCTTCTTGAGGAGGAAAATTCTGGGAAAAAGCTTGACTTTCTCTGTCAGGAATTACATAGAGAAATAAATACCCTTTCAAATAAGGCTCAATCAGCCAAGATTTCAGGCTTAGCTGTGGAGATAAAGGATCTTATAGAAAAAATACGGGAGCAGGTTCAAAATGTGGTGTGAAAGGGTTTAGCCATGTGGAAAAGGTTGGGTCATTATGCAGAGCTTTTGAAGCTTGAGCACACTATCTTTGCCCTGCCCTTTGGCTTGGCAAGCCTAATTATCCTTGTGGAGGAGCTTCCTTCAGCAAGTAAAGTAATACTTATAGTTCTTGCCCTTGTCTTTGCTCGGTTAACAGGAATGGCCTTTAATAGGCTTCTTGATAGAGAGTTTGATGCCCAAAACCCTCGAACTGCCCTTTGGCCCCATGCCCAGGGGCTGGTCAAAGATTGGGAAATTAAGCTCCTCATTGGTCTCTTTTCTGGCCTTTTTATCGTAAGCTGTGCCCTGCTAAATAAGCTTGCCCTCTATCTTAGTCCCCTGGTTTTACTTCTGCTCTTCCTCTACCCCTTAGCTAAGCGATTTACCTATTATCCCCATCTCTTTCTTGGGCTAATATACTTTCTTATACCCATAGCCATAGACATAGCCCTTAATGAGGCCATATCTCTTGAGGCCTTTCTCTTAGGCATAGCCATGGCCTTCTGGGTTGCAGGCTTTGATGTGCTCTATAGCCTTCAAGACTATGAGTTTGACCGTAAAATGGGCCTAAAATCTATCCCTGTGCGCTTTGGAATAAAAGGGGCCTTAAGGCTTGCTAAACTCTTCCACCTCCTTACCTTCTTCTCCCTCCTTGCCTTAGGTTTTATCTTTCAAGGTGCAAGCTGGATTTATTTCCCAGGCCTAATTCTTCTTACCCTTTTTCTTATCTATGAGCATAGCCTTATTTCGGAAAGGGACCTCTCAAAGATTAATAAGGCCTTTTTTACAGTAAATGGATTTATAAGTATCCTCTTTTTTTTAGTAGTCCTTTTAGCGAGGCTTCTCTACACATGAATGAGAGGCCCTTAAAGGTCTTCGCATTCATTAATCAAAAGGGTGGGGTAGGTAAAAGCACCCTTTGTGTCAATCTGGGAAGGGCCTTAAGTCTCATGGGTAAAAAGGTGCTCCTTGTGGACTTTGATCCTCAGGCTAATGCAGGAAGTGGTTTAGGTATTAGGGTAGCAAAGGAAGAAAGCGTCTATCATGCCTTGGCTGAAGGGATCTGCGAACCTTTTATCAAAGAGCCCTTTCCTAATCTCTATCTTTTACCTTCTTCTATTGACCTTGTGGGCTTAGAGCTTGAGCTTGCTGAGCTTGAAAGGAGAGAATTTGTCCTAAGAGACCTCTTAGAAAATAGCACCTTTCAGGGAAAACCTCTCCTTTCAGCCTTTGATTTTATCTTTATTGATTCTCCACCCTCTTTGAGCCTAATTACGGTAAATATTCTCACAGCTGCCCAAGGGATAGTTATTCCTCTCCAATGCGAATATTATGCTTTAGAGGGCCTTTCCCTCTTAGTGAGGACGGTGAGAAAGATTAAGGAGGTCTTCAATCCCGAGCTAAGGCTCTTTGGAATGGTGCTTATGATGTTTGACCCAAGAAATCGGCTAACCCATGAGATAGCCGAGGAGGCAAAAAGGCACTTTAAATGGATACTTTTTGAAACGGTTATTCCACGGAGCGTAAGGGTGAGTGAGGCCCAAAGTTATGGGAAACCCATTCTTGACTATGACC
>Ga0209394_1000441_pt1 | contig 32915 bp, 23 predicted proteins | sample JNZ201metaG_FD_184122 | JGI IMG/M metagenome (GOLD analysis project Ga0209394, IMG submission 184122) | Hot spring microbial communities from Jinze hot spring, China to study Microbial Dark Matter (Phase II) - JNZ 20120812A (SPAdes) (version 3) ...
GGTTGAATTTGCAACTCAACCGTGCCATCCCAAGGGTAATCGGTGCGCTGAATGAGAGTTATCGGAACGCCTTTGAAATTCAGCGTCGCAGTGCTTTCGGCATAAAGGTTGACAAAGATGCCGTCATCGTTGATGGCATAAAGGAAACTTTGAACCATCGGCAGTAACCGGGCGATATTTGGCGGGCAACACGCGCACTCAAACCAAGGTTGGCGACGATGCTGACCCCGATTTGCAAGCGGGTTGACATAGAAGTAAGACTTGCCGTCCAAGCCAATGCCTGAAAGCGCACCGTTGAACAACGAACGCTCAAGCACATCAATAAACTGAGCCTCACCCGTCAGCAGAAACATTCGCCACTGCCAAAGGATGTTGGCTATAGCGGCACAAGTTTCAGCGTAAGCCCGTTCATTTGGCAACTCGTAATCGCGTCCAAATGCTTCACCCTCATAGCGAGCGCCACAACCGCCGGTCACATAGATCCGCCTTTCTGTCAAGTTTCGCCACATCCGTTGAAGCGCTCGCATCAATGTATCGTCCCCAATCTCGGCGTAAAGGTCGGCAGCGCCAGCGTTAAGGTAAAGTGCTCGGACAGCGTGACCTGTAACTTCGTCAAGTTCGCGGAAAGGTTTGTGGTCTTGGTGGTAAGGTGAGCCGCCGATGCGTTTGTGACCTCGGACATCAACGAAAAATTGAGCCAAGTTCAAATAGCGTTGCTCACCTGTTTCTCGGTAAAGTTCCACCAACGCCATTTCAACTTCGGGGTGACCGTCAGGTTCCTCCTTTTTGCCCCAACCGAAAACTTTGTCAATCAAGTCAGCGAAACGGGTCGCAACTTTGAGCAATCTATCGTCGCCAGTTACTCGGTGGTGGGCAACTGCCGCTTGGAAAAGGTGCCCGGCGCAATAAAGTTCGTGCATGTCACGCAAGTTTGTCCAGCGTTGACCTTTGCGTTCAAGTGAGAAGTAGGTGTTCAAGTATCCGTCTTCGTCTTGAGCCGCCTCAATCTCTGGGATGATGCGGTTAATCAACTCAGCGACTTTCGCGTTGTATTGCACGGCAAGCGACCACGCAGCCGCTTCAATCCACTTGTAGACATCGCTGTCGTTGAAGTAAAGCCCCCGAAAATCACCCTTTACCTTGCCGAAAACCCTCCTAAAGTTGTCAAGCCTTCCTGTCTTCTCAATCAACTCATACTGTGTGGGCAAGGTAACCTCTTGGAGCGCAACTAACCTCGGCTGCCAAAATTGATCGTGCAATTTGACCACGCCAATCGGTATGGGACGCAACTTCGCATGAGGACTTTTAGTTGTGTCAACAACGAAACTTTGCTTGCCCATCTGATGCACACCTCCACCTCGCCTTTGCATCACCAGCAGGCTTGTGCCAACTCCAAGCGTCAAAACATGCAAAAATTCCCGTCGCTTCATCACCGTTACCCTCCACACTATGAGCCACCATTTTTCTCCTTCACGACCTTAATCGCCCCCTCCCGCACCTCCGAACTCGCGCCTATCGGCTGCTCAGCCATTTCTAAGCGGTTACCCTCCAAAACAATGCCCTCTGTGTGCTTGCCGCTTACGGCAAGAAAAACCTTTGTTCCCAGCGGAGCTTTACATTCCATCACCGAGATAAAGCGGCAGTTATGAAGCATAATGATGGGCAACTTCTCACCAGTCGGTGGCGTGCGCAAGATGTTAGCCAAAGTGCCACCTTCAACTTCATGCAACCATATGGCTGAGCGCTCACACTTATTGTGGACTTCGCCCGAGATGTCCGCAGTGAAATCCCTCACCTTCAATCCTTTGACATGGGCAATAGTGGCATACGATGGTTGGCGCGCATAAATGACATCACGCTCATCGGATGTCGTTCGGCTACCGCCAATGTGTTTTCGGCGCTGCGAATAATCTTCAAACCTTGTCACATGAAGGCTAATGCCTTGCATGATGAGCCCTTCAATCGGTCTTTCTGGCATCCCCTGAATAAGTATGCCGCTACCAGTGCGGATGGAAATGCGTTCAAGCGTGACATTGCGGATAAAACCGAGATCTGAGTCCTTATGACGGCGTTCAATGTCCATGAAGATGGGAAACGAGCGTGCATCGGGTGTTGGGCGAGTTTCAATGGATATTTCGGAAAATGACACATTTTCCATCGTCCCGCCATCCTTCATGTAAAGCCCAATGCCAACGGTTGAATTGCGGATGGTGCAGCGTGAAAACCGAATATTGCGGAAAAGTCCGCGAGATTCCGTGCCCAACTTCAACGCTGTAGCCCTCGTCTCCAAAACGCAGTCTCTGACTTCCACATCCTCGCACGGGTGAGGCTCTGTCGTCTTCACGGCAATGCAATCGTCGCCAGCAACGATGTCGCACTTAACGATGCGCACATTTCGGCAGCAGTTTGGATTTATGCCGTCAGAGTTAATGCGATCATAATTGTTGCGGATGGTGACGCCCTCAACGAGGACTCCTTCACAGCGCTTAAGATGAATTGTCCACGAGTCGCTGTAGTAGATGGTGATGCCACGAATGATGACATTGTGGCAATCCTCAAAGAGCATAATGCCATAACGAAATTCGCCATGTTGGCGCTTTTGTAGCGGTTGATCGGCATAGCCCTGTATTTTGCCCGAACCAATTACGGCGACATCTCTTGCACCCTTTGCCAGAATCAAATGACCATAGTGTTCATTCTCAAAGTGCTTGGGCGAGCGGCTCACCCAAATGGTAGCCTTAGCATCCAGAAGCAATGTGACACCGCTGCGAAGCTGCAGCGTGCCAGTAAGGTAATCGCCGTGCGGAAAATAAACAATGCCGCCACCCGAGTTAGCACAAGCATCAATAGCAGCTTGAATGGCAGCCTGATCATTGGCGACTTTGTCACCCTTTGCGCCAAAATCACGGATGTTGAATTTCGCCCTCTCACCGCCCACCAATGAGCTGCCATACAACATCGCAAATGCCGTTTTACCTGTTACCTCAAGGAAGGTTCGCCGCTTCATTGGGCTCACCCGTTATCCATCTGCGTTGAAGACCAAAAGCAGCTAAGGAAGCTCAATTGGCTCCCATCTCTTCGTGTGCATTGACTTGTAGGCGGCATCAAGTATCACATTGACGATATAGCCATCTTCAAAAGTCTCCCTCGGCATCTTCCCCTCTGCAACGCATTCAACAAAGTGGCGCATCTCCTCATGGTAGCCATAAACCCTCGCCTCATCAACGCATGGGAATACCCAACCAACCTCAAGCTCCCCCTTCTCAACGACATATCCGCTGCCCTTTAATGTGAACGCCCTTATGGGTGTGCTCCGCGTCACATCGGTGAATATGACGCCCTCGGTGCCGTAAATCTCATTTCTCAAGTCAAGCCCACCACGCGAACTCCAACTCGTTTCGGTGATGCTGAGCTGCCCGCCCTCAAACCTCAAGAGCAAAACGGCGTTATCTTCGCCCTTTGTCCTGTCACGGTGATATAGCAAATCGCCCCATGCAATGCACTCAACTGGACGAACATTCTTCCCGATGAAGTATCTTGCAGCCTCAATGCAATGGCAGCCCATGTCAAGTAGTGCGCCACCGCCGCTTTGGTCTATATCCCAAAAGTGGTCCGAGTGTGGACCAAAATGTGCCTCCCTTGAACGCACCATCAGGACTTCGCCAATGCTGCCACGCTCAATCAATGCCCTTGCGTGCATGACTGCGGGAGAGAATACCTCGGTCTCGGCATATCCGTGGATGACACCAGCACTTCGCACCGCATCAAGCATCTCCAACGCCTCACTCGCGTTCCTTGCAAGCGGCTTTGTGCACACAACATTCTTCTTCGCCTCAGCGCAGAGTATCGCCGCGTCACGGTGCATATTGTTTGGCAAGCCAATTATCACCAAGTCAACATCGTCACGCTCAACCACATCACGCATGTTTGTGGTCCACTGTTTTATGTCCCACTTCTGCGCAAACGCCCTTGCTCGCTCTTCGCTACGCGAGTAGTTGATCACGACCTCCTGATTTGGCACATCCCTCAAGCCCTGCATGTAAAACTCAGCCACAAAGCCGCTTCCGAGCATGCCTATGCGCACCATTTCACCTTCACCTCCAGCTCAAAAGTCTTAGCCGCAATGCCTGTGCTTTTTACATCTTGCCATAGCATTGCCATCTCGGCAATGACTCAAATTCACAAGAATGGATGCCAACGCCTTTGCGCTATCAACATTCTGGCGATGACCTCAACCCACAGGTGTGCACGCCTGTGCCACTTTCACCCGCTTGATTTTTGATTCAACCGCAGCGCCGTGAAAGTATGCGAAAGCGCCTCGCAACGCGAAAGCCAAAGCGCGAGTAAAAGCGCTCAACCAATTCCTGTGATGTCCAAAGCATCCATGCGTTATGCAACCCTTTTGAGCGCATGACCTGCAAACATTTGAGCATCAACGCGCTGCCTATGCCCATCCCCTGCACATCCTCACGGACTCCTATCGGTCCAAAGTGCTCCCCATCAAACTGGCAATAGCCGAGCACATCGCCATCTCGCTCGGCAATGATGAACTGCTCATAATCGCAAAGCCCGTAAGTTGCATTGGTGAGCAACTCCCTTGCATGCCTAACCCAATCGCCTGGCATGTGCCCCTTGAGAAACTGCATTAGCTTCGGTATCTCATGCTGGTGCATTGTGCGCACGCAAATCCCAAGCCTTTTCACCCTCTCCTCATACCCGATGAATTGACCGAAGTCAAGCGTTGAGATGTTCGCCTCAGCGCTGACAGCCAATGAAACAACATCAAACCCAAAGTGAGAGAGCAACCTTATGGCATCAGCGTATCGCTCCTCATCAACGCCTGGGATGAAGTAATTCGGCGTGTATGGAGAAACAAGAACCTCACTTCTCCCAGCACTTTCAAACAGCGACAGCGCATGCTCAATCAAAGCCTTGCCAATGCCCCTTCGGCGATACCCAGTTTGAACACCAAATGCCGTTATCCAACCACGCCCCTCTTCAAGCCCAACCTTCTCCATCGGCGCTCTCCTTATCAGGCAGAGACAAAACCCAACTGGCTCATCATCAACTTCGGCAACCAGAAGCCAACTTGGGTCAAAGTTCGGATCAAGCAAAACCTTCCTTCGGAATGTGCGCTTATCAACTGCATCGTATGGCATTGCCTCATTCCAAAGCGAGATGAGCTTTGGCTCATCCTCACTTCGGTAACCACGAACCTTTAAGCCCATGACAAATACTCACCTACAACAGCATGAAAGGATGAAATGCGCCACTCAACCAATCGGCAGCCAGCTTCAGCCATCAACTCAACGCACCGTGAAGTGCTTAAAGCAATTGCACCACTTGGCGCATCCTTTGAACCTCAACTGCGAACGCTTGCGCATACATTGCGCCAACTTCAATCCCGCGCAGGCGAGCTGTCGCCGAATACCAATCCCAATACGGAAAGCCACCTTCACCCCTGCCAATCGCATAGACTTTGAATGCCCTCTCCCAATCCGAAAACACGCCCGTGATGTCAACATAGGTGAACGGCACAAACCCTTCGGCATCCTCCCAATTCTCGGCATAGTAGATCCTCGGATACGGCAACGGCTCTAAGCCATCAACCTCAAAGTGCGGGTTTGAGGCGATGAAGATTGCCCTCCGAACAATCTGGTGTGTTGCTATGTGGTCATCGTGTATGCTAATGCGCCAATGGGTAATCACAACGCTCGGACGCAACCGCCTGATGAGCTTTGCAAGCTCAACAGCTGATTCATAGCCAACGCTCAACTCACCATCCCTGAATGGCATGAAGTGCACGGATGCTTTGAGCACCCTCGCAGCCTCCTCAGCCTCCCTTCGCTTTTGAGCGCCATACTCACTCGGAGATAGCTTCGCATGCCCCTTCTCACCAAGCGTCATGTGAACGATGTGCACATCCCAACCATTGATGGCGTGCTTGAGCAGCGTTGCGCCACACATGAACTCAACATCAGCTGCATGAGCGCCGATAGCAACGATGCAATACCTCATCACAGTCACTCCAAAAACTCAAATGGCTTAATGCTGAGCAGCCAAATGTTAGCGCCTTCACCGCACCCTCAAGGCGAGCCATATAACACTGCCTGTTCCTTGGGTGGCGCTTTCATTGCGCCGAGGGCTGTGATGATGGCAGACACCGAGCCAAAGCCGAGACCAATCTTCGTGTTGAGCAAGTCCTTCGGAATGCGTATCCCTGAGCGAGTGAGCAGCGTATGCAACGCTGTGAGCGTCTTTGGGTTTTTGCGCACAATGCTCATCAGAGTTGCGCCAGCTTTCTTCCAATTGCCGCTGTAAAGCGCCTCAGCCACTGGCATCAATGGCTCAAGGTCATCAACCAAATCGTCAATCGTGATGGCGATATCCGGTGAGAGCGCCGTCCCAACGGCTGCCCTGCTGATGATGTCGGCGATGAGGAAGAAATTGGCGCCACGCGTTCGTTCAGCGGTCACCGTTAGCTTTGAATTCGGCGACACAACTATCCATCCGATGTAACGCTCACCGTTCGGTCCGAGCACAAACGACTTCGGCAAGTTGACCTTCCCCATCAACTCGCCCTCTCTCTGGAGCGAAAACTCATACCAAGCTGATGTGCCATTACGCAGGGTGAGCGCTACAAGCAGCGTATCACCCGAACCAAAAACTTCATACGCATCAACCTTAATGACGGTGCGCTTCGGAGGCTCAATGCGAAGCTCACAACTAACCCATGTGGCGTAAAGCAAAAAGCGAGTTTGAGTCGCAGCTCGCACAACTATGGTGGCATCACAGTCTTGACGCTGCACTGGCAGCATCAAACGCTCCGTCTCAAGTGCTGGCGATGCCGATTTAAACTTGGCTGTCTCAGGTGACTCATCCCGAGAGAGCAGGACAAACAAATCGGCATCGCCATCAATTGGCGTGAGGGTCACATATGTGCGCCTTCCCGAAAGGAGCTTAAGCGTCACTTGCATGCTTGAACCGGCGTTCAACTCGCCAATCATCGCTGGCTGCGCCAGTGACAACTCTTGAGAGGCACATGGTGGTGAACTCGCTGCGGCAAAGATAAGCACAAAAAACGCGCAGATTGCTGATGGACGCAGCCCCATTGGGCATCCCTTCACTTCAACCACCCCCAGAGCGAATTTTAATCCATCGCATCTCAACCCACCATGCAGCTGGGCACGATTAAATTTAGGGCTTTCAGAAACGCTGCGCAACATTGAATGGCAAAGCTCATCCAGCCGAAAACCAAAGGATCGCCCTATGCACACCAAAATTTTGCTTGTAGCGACCGCGAAGCTTCAGTATATTAGCCCCCACCGCTTGCGGTAAGCTGTTAGCCAAAGGTTCGCCCTCCATGTGAAATTCCTGCAAACTCAATTTGGCTTAGCTTGCAGCTGTCCGCGATTTGCGCCACGCCGGCACAGTGCACACCATTGACCGCAATAAAATGAGTGATTGGCGGCGCGCAACTATGCGTCAAGAGCTGAGCGCCAAAGAAGCGCTCGTGAACATCATGGAGAGATTCAAGCTCGTCACCAACTTGAAGCCGAGGGGTGACCAACCGAAGGCGATAAGGCAACTGGTTGAAGGCGTTAGGAAGGGCTATCGTTATCAAACGCTCGTTGGAGTGACGGGCAGCGGAAAGACATTCACCATTGCATGCGTGATAGAGCAACTGCAGCGCCCGACGCTGATCATCGCCCACAACAAAACACTCGCAGCGCAGCTCTGCGCGGAGCTTCGCCAACTGTTCCCATACAACGCTGTTGAATACTTCGTCAGCTTTTACGACTACTACCAGCCAGAGGCATACATCCCGCAGACTGACACCTACATTGAAAAGGACTGCTCAATCAACGACGAGATAGACAGGCTTAGACATGCCGCAACTCAAGCCGTCTCCGAAAGGAGAGATGTCATCGTCGTTGCGAGCGTGTCGTGCATTTATGGTTTGGGCTCTCCGGAACTCTATCAGGAGATGACATTGCAGCTTCGCCGCGGCGAGAGAATCTCGCGAGACCGCATCATTGAGCGCCTCGTTGACCTTTACTTCTCACGCAACGACATATCGCTTGACAGGGGCACATTCAGGGTCAGGGGGGATGTGATTGAGATACACCCGGTTGATGAGGACGCCATAGTGCGGGTTGATTTGTTCGGGGACGAGGTTGACGATATCACAATAGTTGATCCTCTGACTGGCGAAGTGATTGAGCGCAAGAACCTGATCATCATCTACCCGGCATCGCACTATGTCGCCACGAGGGACAGAATTGAGCGAGCGCTGATTAGCATTGAGCGAGAACTCAACGAGCGCCTGCAATACTTCCTTTCGCAAGGTCGCATACTTGAAGCGCAGCGCCTTGAACAAAGGGTGCGCTACGATATGGAGATGCTGCGTGAAACGGGTTACTGCACAGGCATTGAGAACTACTCTCGCCACTTTGACGGCAGGAAGCCGGGAGAGCCACCATACACACTCATTGACTTCTTCCCCGATGATTACTTGCTCATCATTGATGAGTCACACCAAACGATACCACAGCTCAGAGCGATGTATGAGGGTGACAGGTCTCGCAAATACAACCTCGTTGAGTATGGTTGGAGGTTGCCATCGGCATACGACAACCGCCCGCTCACATTTGAGGAATTTGAGCAACGCATCAATCAGGTCATATTCATGTCGGCAACACCGGGACCTTACGAGCTTGAGAAGAGCGAGCAAGTTGTTGAACTCATAGTCCGCCCCACCGGCTTGCTTGACCCAGAAGTTGAGGTGCGTTCAACGAAAGGGCAGATTGAGGATCTGCTTGGCGAGATCAGGAAGAGGGTGGAGAGGGGACAAAGGGTGCTCGTCACAACGCTCACAAAAAAGATTGCCGAAGCACTATCAGCTCACCTGATTGAGTTGGGCGTAAAGGCTCATTATTTGCACTCCGACATTGAAACCATAGAGCGAACCGAAATACTGCGTGACCTTCGCGCCGGAAAATATGATGTGCTCATCGGGATCAACTTGCTCCGTGAGGGATTGGACTTGCCCGAGGTTAGCCTTGTCGCCATATTGGACGCTGATAGGGAGGGCTTCCTTCGCTCCGAAACATCGCTCATTCAAATGATGGGCAGGGCTGCAAGGCATGTTGAAGGGAAGGTCATCATGTATGCCGACACAATAACGCCGGCAATGCAGCGCGCAATAGATGAAACGATGCGCAGGCGGAAGATACAGGAAGAATACAACCGCAAGCACGGCATCACGCCACAGAGCATCCAAAAGGCGATTTATGACTACATCATACTCCCACACCAGGTTGCCGAAAAGCGCGCCGAGTATGTTCCGGCATCCCCGCACATACCTCTTGATGAATTGCCGATAAAAATTGAGGAGCTTGAAAGGGAGATGCGCAAGGCTGCTGAGAGGTTGGAATTTGAGCGTGCAGCTGAGCTGCGCGATGAGATAAAGCGTCTAAGGGCAATACTGCTCGGGCAGACAATGCCGCAGGAAGTATGCCAAGGCAAAACACACAGTCCGCCAACGGCGAAGGGGAGACGCTCACACAGCAAAGCGAAGAAGTGAACGGCACCAACTGCCATCAGCAGCATCACCTTCAATGTGGCGATGCCGACAAACGGTTTTGCTCACCAGCATGGCAAGTTTGAATTACCGCCCCAAACGGGCTGGCAAATGCGACGGGACTGCAAAGAGCGTTAAGGCTCAATCTTTGTCCCGAGCAATTTCAGGAATTCAGCGAGCCACTTTGGATGTGCTGGCCATGCTGGCGCTGTGACGATGTTGCCATCAACTACAGCATCATCAAAGGCGACCTCCACAAACTCACCGCCCGAGCTTTTGACCTCCGGAGCCACTGCCGGATATGCGGTGCACCTTCTCCCTTTCACGACACCAGCTGCGGTGAGCACTTGAATGCCATGACATATTGCAGCTATCGGCTTATTGGCTTCGGCGAATTGGCGCACAATCTCAATCACGCGCTCATTCAGGCGAATGTATTCCGGAGCTCTACCGCCCGGTATGACGAGCGCGTCGTAATCCTGCGGATTGATTTCATCAAATGTTGCGTTCAGGGTAAAGTCATGCCCTCGCTTTTCACTGTATGTTTGGTCACCCTCAAAGTCGTGAACGGCGGTGCGCACCTTCTCACCGAAGCGCTTCCCCGGACAAACCGCATGGACGACATGCCCGACCATCTGAAGCGCTTGAAATGGAACCATAGCCTCATAATCCTCAACATAGTCGCCAACGAGCATAAGCACCCTCTTTGCTGCCATGTCATCATCACCCCCGCTGCATTTTCACCATGTGCCTACGAACCATGTTACACTCATTGAGCGATGGCGTCAATAGCTTTGCCGCCGCGCAATTCTCTTTAATGCGCATAGAAAGCGCACATTGCGGCTCGCCCAATGTTGAGCGCGGTTGAAGGGGTGGATGAGGTGACAGCGAAAGCGGCGTTGTGCATCCGCACAAGGAAGCAACTTGAGCGGGTAATGTCGGAGTTGAGCGCTATCAGCTGCAAAAGCATTGTCGGAGTTGATGAAGCTGGAAGAGGTCCAATAGCAGGTCCTGTTGTTGCCGCCGCAGTTTGCTTGCCGGAGGACTTTTCAGCATTGCATGAGCTTCGTGACTCAAAGGTGTTGACGGAGGGCGAAAGGCTGCGCCTTTACAAGCTGTTGCGAAAAGAGGCTATCATCGGCATAGGCATGGCATCGCCGAAGGAAATTGACAGGTTGAACATACAAAGGGCAACGCTGCTCGCGATGAAGAGGGCAATTCAGCGGCTAAAAATTGAACCAGATGCCTTGCTCATAGACGGACCGCCGTTGGGTGAACTGCCTTACAGCTGCATTTGGGTCATTGACGGCGATGCCATGTGCCCACCAATATCGGCTGCAAGTATTGTCGCAAAGGTTGTGCGCGATAGATTGATGATTCGCGCTCACAAGCTCTACCCGCAATATGGTTTTGATGCTCACAAGGGTTATGCTACACAGCTACACAAGCGCATGTTGATTGAGCATGGACCGTGCCCAATACACCGCCTTTCATTTGCGCCAGTCAGAATGGCTCTTGTTCCCAAGCTGCCCTGTGAGGGTGCAGAGTAACTTCAAAAGCGCACTGAGCGTGACAACCGAAGGATCGCAAAGCAATGGTTTCCCACAAAGAGGAGTGTTTGCGTGAGCGTGGTGAGTTCAATTGGCACGCGCTGATGAAACCGCAAAGCTTATTGAGGTTGAGCGTCAAACGAAAATGACAAGAATCTCCCCAATCACCATCCCCATCGGATTAGCCCTTACTTACGGGGCAATTTGGATTGTCGCCTATTCCGAACTCGTGGTCAAACAGATACAAATTGCCATCTGCCAGTTCTCGCCGATAGCGCTCGGGATGACATTCATTGTGGCAGTTGCCAATCACATTCTCAGCGGCTTGCTTCGCCGCACAGTGCTAAAGCCGAGCGACATCATCACCATTTATGTCATGGTTGCGATAGGCACGATGATAGCATCTCGTGGGCTGATGGAAAAGCTCATCCCAGTGATGGTCGCAATCAACTATTACGCCACACCGGAGAACAGATGGGTTGAGACATTCTACCCCCACATAAAGCCGTGGCTTGTTCCGTTTGACCCATCCGGGCTTGAGAAACAACCAGTCGCACGCTACTTCTACGAGGGCATAAAGGGCGGGGCAATACCATGGGTGGATTGGATTCCACCGCTGCTCTGTTGGAGCATCGTCGTGCTCGCCGTCTACTGCGCATTCTTATGCATGGCTACACTGCTGAGGCGACAATGGGTTGACAACGAGAAGTTGACATTCCCGTTAACCCAGCCGCCAATGCAACTCGCTGAGGCAGGCTCATTTCGCTCGTTCGCGGCGAGTCGGCTGGCTTGGATTGGGTTTCTCCTACCGACATTCATCTTCACCATCAACGGCTTGCATACAATTTATCCAACGATTCCGGAGATCAGGCTACAGCACAACTTAAACCAATACTTCACACAGCGCCCATGGAATGCGATGCCGTTTACGACGGTTTATGGTTCACTCGCCGCTATAGGCTTCGGTTACTTCCTGCCAACACAACTCCTATTTAGCCTGTGGGTGTTTTTCTGGGTAGCGCGCCTTCAAAGTGTTTTGATGGCGTGGCTCGGTCTCTATGTTGAGGCTATGCCGCTATATCCCACGCACCTTCACATGGGCTATCAAGTCGCTGGAGCATACATTGTCCTGACAGCCTTCATGCTCAGGTCCGCCCTCCCGCATCTAAAGCGGGTTGCTTTGCACAGCCTCGGCGTCAGCAGTGAAAGGACGATGGGAGGCGAAGATGAACTTCTCCCTGTAGGGGTTGCATTCTGGGGATTGGTGATCTCCTTCACTGTGGCAGTCCTGTGGAGTTGGCTTGCCGGAATGAGCCTGTGGTTCGCATTTGTTGAGATGGGCATTTACATCTTCGTAGTTGTGCTTGTGATGGCGAGAAGCGTCTCTGAAGCCGGGTTGATGATGACCGAGACATCATTCCGACCGATTGACATAGTCCAGCTCTTCATCCCGGCGAGACGGCTTGAAGCGAAGAACTTGACCCCAATGTGCTTCCTTGACGCTGTCTTCACGAGAGACCTTCGCGGCTTACTCCTGACACCAATACTTGATGCGCTCAAGATGGCTGATTCACTCAAGTTTGCACGGAGGGCTCTGCTAATGCCAATCATCGTCACGATTCTGTTTGCACTTGTCGCAGCATGTCACATTGAGTTGTTGCTGCCATACAAATACGGTGCTGTGAACATGTATAGCTACGCATACTGGGGGAATTGCATCTGGGGCTTCGGGCACGCAATGAGCGTCTTGCAATCACCGGAGCGATTCCCATACTACCACCGAACATCGTTTGCCATTGGTATCGCCGTTACGCTCTTCCTTTCGTTCATGCGCTCAAGATACTGGTGGTGGTCACTGTATCCATTGGGATACGCATTGAGCGCATCTTGGACAATGATCGTGTTTTGGTTTCCGGTCATGATGGCATGGGCTATAAAGAGCCTGATATTGCGCTATGGTGGCATGGTGGCTTACATGCGCCTTCGCCCGCTATTCATCGGACTCATATTCGGGGAGTTCTTCATGGCGATAGTTTGGGCAGTTTATGCGATGGTGACGAGGAAGACGGCGCCCTTCTTCCCATGGCCATAGCCAAAGCGGCGCACACCATTTTGGCTTTATTTTGGCTTTCAGCGCACGGCTTTGACCGGCGGAGCAACACATCAATCCGTTAGAGCCTCAACATCAATTGGGTAGCGACCTATCTCCTTGGCATACTCAACTGCTTTGACGAGCGTATCGGGGTTAACACCGATGTAGGTTTCGCCACCGACAGCGAGCGCGAATCCGCCGCCGGGTGCGCCAATTCGTATTGCGCGCCTTATCGCCGGCTTGGCATGCTCAATGTCGTAATACAAATCCTTGCAGTTCAATCCGCCGCTGAAGAACACCTTACCGGCAAATGCCCTTTTGGCATTCGCCACATCGCTGAAGCCACCAATGTCCATTGCCGTCAATTTCATGATGTTTGCATATGTGTCAAAGTGGTGATCGTTCGGACCGTCGGCATGTAAGTAACGCCCGTTGATCCCGTAGCGTGCGTATATGAGCATGTTGTATGGCATCACATGCATGCGATACATCTCATCGGAAATGAATGCCGAATGGTCATCCGCAAGCCCAATGGAAGTTGTCTTAACCCCGAAGTATCTATCAGCGAAGTCGCGCAACATGAAGAAAGCGCGCAGCAGCTTCTCAAACAGGCGATGGACGAGCTGCGGCTCATCAACCAGATATGTGAACACCTCTTGCGGCTCAATTATCCCGCAAGCTGCCGAGAGTGGCGGATGAATTGTCAACACGCCACTCACCGGCATCTTTATACCGAGCTTCTCAACTCGCTCCTTGAGCCTTTCATACCTGCGGTAGTATTCAAGCACACCGCGATGCTCGCTTGGGTCTACGAGCTTCAATTTTTCAACAGCCTCGGGGAGGCTCATGGTGCGCACAATCCACGGCGGCGAGTCCTCAGGCTGCTCTATCGGCAGGTCAAAGTAAATGGCTTCGGCAACAACGCCAATGTCAAGGTTTATACCGTAACCAGTTCGGTCATCGCGCAGTTCCTCAAACGCCCACTTCTGTCCCCTCACCTGAACTTCAATTTGCACATCCAAGTCCTCGTAATAGTCGCGCAGCTTGACACCAAACATCTTGCAATAGAATGGGCCGGCAACGCTTATCGTTATCGGCACCCTATCTGGCTCGCGAAACTCCCTTGCTATGCTCAAACGCCTGCGCGCATCCTCAATCTGGCTCTGATACCGTTGTGGGTCAAATTCAACTTCACTAACTCCCATCGCCACCGCTCCTCAGCTGAATGATTATGCGCTCGCAAAATCACTCAAGCTTTTTGGCTGCCCACAGCAATGAGCGCTTTAGGAGCTGCCTATACGATGGATGGCGATATGTTTCGGGTCCGTGCCCAAGCTGGATATACACAACCCTCGCCTTACCATATTCGTTTGTCCATGCGATGGATGGCTCGTTCTTCGGGCAGTCGGTGGTGAGCAGCATCCTCACCTTCGGGCTCACCCAATAACCCTTGTAGGTTTCATCAACCACCTCAAAGTCACTCATGCCGCTCGTTATCGGGTGCTCCTTATCGGCAACCTTGATGTTCATCTTTATGCCAAAGGCGACTTGCGCCCTTTCCCTCGGCTTCCCATCCGGGTCTATGCCCGGCGAAAGGAAGTAGCGTGCACCAATGATGCGCCAATACTCATCCCAATTCTGATAAGACGCTATCGCATGATGAATCACAACAAGCCCGACGATGCCCTCCTTGAGCGCACGCACCATTGATTCCTTTTGCTCGTTTGTGATCTGCTGCCACATGTCGTAAAGGACGACAACATCATATCGCTTCAACTCCTCGTATTTGCACCACAGTTCGTTAGCCTTCGGCTGCTGAACTTCCTCCCACTCAACATCACCGAGCGCATCAAACATTCCGAAGAACTCCTTCCTGTCAAAGTCGTGCCCACCGGTGAATATCACGACCTTAACCCTTTGCTCGCTGCCTGTGCCCGCCATTGAGGCTGACAACGCTGCGAGCGAGACAGCTGCGCACGATGCTATGGCAACTATGCTTCCGATACGCATGCACCTCACCCCCGCTCAGCACTTTTAGTTGCACACTGCTGCGACAGGGCATAAAACCCGCCACGCTGCCGTATGACGAGTTTCTTAACTTCAAGCTGAAGCAGAGCCACGCTCACATCTGCGATTGGCATTTCGGACTCGCGGACAATTTGATCAATGTGCCTTTCACCCTTTGAGAGCACCTCAATGATTTTCAACTCAACGCAGCTTAGACCAGGTAGGGTTGGAACTCCAAATCTGGCTCCCTCCTCCCTCTCCACCGTGAACTTTGATGCTTTAACTTCCTTCGGCGATATCCCAAGAGCCTCAAACACATCCTCGGCGCTCTCAACAACCTGCGCACCTTCTTTGATGAGCTGATGGTTGCCTTTGAAATTCGGGTTCGTTATCGGTCCCGGGACTACAAGCACTTCCCTACCCTGCTCAAGCGCCCAATCGGCGGTTAGCAATGCGCCGCTATCTTGCGGCGCCTCAACGACGATTGTCGCAAGCGTCATGCCACTGATGAGCCTGTTGCGCACCGGGAAATGCCAGGGCTGCGGGATAGTCCCGAGCGGGAATTCGCTCACGACCGCACCGCTTCCGATTATCCTCTCCCTGAGCTTTGCATGTGCCCTCGGATAGACCACATCAACACCGCATCCGAGCACTGCGATTGTTTTTCCACCGGCATCAATTGCGCCCTGATGCGCTGCACCGTCAATCCCAACCGCCATCCCGCTGACAACGACAGCGCCGTATGATGAGAGCTCCTGCGCCAACCTATATGCTACTTGTCTGCCGTAGTCAGATGGACGCCTTGTCCCGACAATCGCAACGCACAGTTCGTCGCTCAGCGGGAGCTCCCCAAGAACATAGAGTGCAATAGGGGCATCGCAGAGCTGACGCAACAGCGCCGGATATCGCTCATCAAAATAGGTCACGAGCTTTCCATCAATTGAGAGCAAGCGCTGCGCATCAGAAATTGCATTTTCATCAATCCTCGCCCTCCGAAGCTTGCTCAGATGAACATCAGTCACGCCCTCAATGGCGAGCAAGGCATCCTCATCAGCTCCAAAGATACCCATCGGGGAGCCAAAATGGCGGAGCAGCGATAGGAGCCTTTCGGACGATATGCCGCTGCGCGTCAGCCTAATCCAAGCCACTAACTCATCATCCACACCGCTCAAGCTCATCACCACTGTGGCTCACAATGCATCATTTGCCAACTTATGCACAAGACCATAGCGCTGTGTGATGGGCACCTTTAACTGCCCTGCTCACCCGCCACCTTTCCGTGTTCCTCGGGCGGTTGAAGTGCCTGTTCGGGTTGCGAAGGTAGCGGCTTCGCTTCCATGATGACTTCACTTACGCCCTCGGCAAACTCACCACGAGCAGCTGCGAGTGCTCGTATCACAAACTCCTGATACTCCCTGTAGTGTCTTCTGAGCGCCTCTTCAAGATCGCTCATCTGCTTTCTGACCTGGCGTAACTGTTGCTCGCGCTCATTAACCAAGCGGCGCAGGATATCCTCATGGCGGTATCCGACAACCCAAACGATGAGCAGCGTTAAAGCGATGGAAACAAGTGCCGGAAGACAAACCATCTCATAGACATGCGCTGTTAGCGTGTAGTATCCATCGTTAATGAATGGCGGACCGAGAACGGCAAACTCAACCATGTGCCCTTCAACGACACCGATGGGAAACTGCGAGTTGAGGTAAGCGAAGTAAGCGATGTAAAAGACCGCCCCGAGGCAAATCAACGCCACAATCAACCTAAACAAAATCCCAAACATCCTTCCCACCCATCTTAACACCTCCACTTAAACTCACCCCTTGCTCCTTTAATCCTTAGGCGGGCTTGAGCTGCAGCACGCTTTAACCTCAGTCTCCGCCCGGCGGGGCATAACCTTCCGGAGCAGTCGGTGCACCAACTGCTGGCTTTTCCACTGGCGGTTCGGGCAGCGGCAGAGCGTTATTAACCCGGAAGCGCAACCTATACCTTCCCACATTGCCGGCATAATCCCTTGCGCTTACTACCACGAGATATTCACCGTCAGGCAATGCCCTCCTTGCAGCCTTCCCCGTGGGCACATGTATGTTGAGCGTCAAGGTTCCCTTTTCCTCATCAAACTCAAGCGGCAACTGTGGCAAGCGAGTGCAAGTCGCCTGAAAGCCAGTTGGGTCTACCCCGGAGCCGGCATCGGCAAGGTTGACAATGAGCCTTATCGGAGGGTAACCGGGAATTTGGACTGGCTTGACATCTCCATCCGCCTTCAGCTCGTCAACCCTGTAAAGGACGAAATAGTTCGGGTCTCTTGAGGGCACACGCAAAGACGCCGAAACAAGTGTCGGCGGATGCGTATCAATGAAGTTGCTCGCAAAGGCATACAAGCTCCCATCGCTTGATGTTACATAGACACCATCGCTTGTGACCGTTGGCGGTGAGTATATCCTGAGCGCCTTTTGATCGAGCGGGTTTTCATCACCGAGTTTAAACCTCCAAAGGACCTTCCCATCGCTTGCGCTTAGTGCATATAGGACACCGCCCGCCGCAGACACCCAAACAAGTTCGGAACTCGCTGAGACGCCGGAATAAATTCGCTGACCAAGCTTCCTCTGCCACACTTCCTTACCTTCCTGAATGTTGATGGCATGCACAACTCCATCCCTTGTGGCAATGTAAACCACATCCCCTTTCAGCGCCGGCGCTCCAACGCTTATCCCGGAGAGCGGCACCTGTCTGGTCACCTTGCGCCAACGGACATCGTAGTAGCAAAGTGAGCGCCCAACACCCACATAAACAAACGGGCTTCTCGCAATCGGCTGTGTCGGTGAGCTACCGACTCCGAGCGGCGAGTTGGCGAGGACATCAATTTTGAACCCCTTATCAGTTTTGCTCAAGCCGACGATGAGCATCCTTCTGCCGCTTGTCACCATAGCGAGCCAGTCACCGCTCATTGCGGGCACGCTCGCTATGCTTGTCGGCAACTTCGCTGTGACGGCTTCCTCACCATGGGCAGCATCAAGCATGTGAACTGTGCCAGTGTGCGTCACCACGAGGATGTGCTCACCGATGCTGATCGGCGGGATGCTAATTCCAGCCTCAGCCCTAAATGTCCATTCAAGTGTTCCGGACTTCGCCTTCAGCGCGATTACATGCCCACCGCCAGTAGCTGCAACGACCAAATCATCAACAAGCGCCAGTGAACATGCTATTGTCTGTGGCGCATCATACGCCCACATCATGCGTCCCAACTCGGAGTTAAGTGCATATACCGTCCTACCGCACGCGTAATATACATTCTCGCCATCTGTAACCGGAGAAATGGCGTGTTGGCGAGCGACTATGTCCGGTTGGAACTTCCACTTTAGAATGAGCGGGAGTTGGATGACGGCATCACTTGACCCAGAGCCATCCGGCGTCCCACGAAACAGCAGCCACTTAGTTGACTCAGCGCAGATCCCGAAGGGGCAAACGATTGTAACTGCAATCAGCATGAGCAAAAGCGCCACAGGCGGCATATGGAGAGCACCATAACGATTGTCCATCACATGCACCTCCTAACAAACTCAGCGGTTGCTCAAACGAAAAGCTCCCTGTCAAGCGTGCGGTAGTGTATCGCCTCCGCAATGTGCTCTTCCCTTATCAGCTCGGAGCCGGCTAAGTCAGCAATTGTGCGAGCCACTTTAAGTATGCGGTCGCTTGCCCTCGCGCTGAAGCCCAATGAGTCAATCGCAGCTCGCAATATGTCCCTTGCCCCATCGGTCATGATGCAGAATTTGCGCATGTGCTTTTGCTGCATATGCGCATTGCAATATATGCCAGTCCCGGAAAAACGCTCAAGCTGCATTTGCCGAGCCCTCATGACGCGCTCACGAATTTGAGTTGAAGTCTCCGACGGTGTTGATTCAAGTATCTCATCCGGGCGAAGCCTCGGCACCTCTATGTGCATGTCAATTCGGTCGAGCAACGGACCGGAGATGCGCATCCTGTAGCGTCTTATCTGACTCTCAGTGCATGTGCATTGCCTTGTCATATCCGTAGCGTATCCGCAAGGACATGGATTCATCGCCGCAATAAGCGTGAAGCGGGCCGGGAAGGTGACAGTGTGTGCAGCGCGCGCTATCGTCACAACGCCATCCTCAAGCGGTTGCCTCAAAACCTCAAGCGTGTCCCTGTGGAACTCCGGCAACTCGTCAAGGAACAAAACACCGTTATGCGCCAGGCTGACCTCACCCGGCTTCGGTATTGAACCGCCACCGATTAACCCGGCGTTTGAGATTGTGTGATGCGGCGCTCTAAACGGGCGCACGGTGACCAGAGCCTTATCCCTCGGAAGCAAACCGGCAACGCTGTAAATCTTTGTGACCTCAAGCGCCTCCTCAATGCTCATTGGCGGAAGTATGGTCGGAAGACGCCTTGCGAGCATCGTCTTGCCCGACCCCGGAGGTCCTATCATGAGCACATTGTGTCCGCCGGCTGCCGCTATCTCAAGGGCACGCTTCGCCTGCTCCTGTCCCTTCACCTCGCTAAAGTCAACTTCATACTCAGCGACTGCTATCTGCTCGTCAATCCCTCCCTTTGCGCATGGTTCAAACGAATCCGGCTTGGAGATTATGCTTGCAGCTTCGTGAAGTGACTTGACTCCATAAACATCAATTTCTGCGACGACGGCAGCTTCACGAGCATTTTGCACCGGGACTATGAGCGCCTTCTTTCCCGCATCCCTTGCCCCGAGCGCTATCGGCAGGACACCATTAACAGGTCGGACGCTGCCGTCAAGCGACAGCTCACCGACGATTATGAACTCCTCCAACGAGCGCACTTCCACTTGCCCGCTTGCCATCAGGATGCCGAGCGCAATCGGGAGGTCAAATGCAGCTCCCTCTTTTTTCGTGTCGGCTGGCGCGAGGTTTATCGTTATCGGGCGCCTCGGAAGCTCATACTGTGAATTGCGTATGGCTGAGCGAATGCGCTCTATGCTCTCCTGAACTGCTCTGTCCGGCAAACCAACTATGCGCATGCTCGGCATGCCTTGAAGTATATCCACCTCAACTTGCACAATGTATGCGTCAATGCCGAACAGCGCTGCGCTCTGTAACCTTGCCAGCATTGCCCTCAACCTCAGCACCTTTGCAGCTGGCTTACATCAATCATCAGTATGGCTGTGCTCCCAAAATTTTGTCAATCATGCAGGGGAACATCAGCCACTCAGATGCCCGCAAAAGCTCGCCACAATGTGTCCAATGGCGCATCTGAAAAACGGCTCCACTCACGAAGCCACAGGGATGGCTGAACCAGCCAGAAGCCGAATGAACGCCTTCAGCCATAAAGCCGCTTTGATAACTCACCCGCATCATCCCGCCGGCAATGTAGCTCAGGCTGCGAAGGTGTGTGATACTTTAAGTGTAAGTCGCAACTGTGCGTTCACTTCACAAAAAGGACTGTGATGCTGACATGTCAGTTTCAATGCACCTTCCGAGGGAAGCCATTGATGTTGTGTGGCGCTTCTTTGACGCTGTGATTGAGGATGACACTTTGGCGCTCGCAAGCCTGCTTGTTCCAAACAGCGATGCAGCGCTAATGCGGGAGCTCTTTGGAACGCCAGCCCTAATAGCTGCCTCCGGCATGCTGCGCGGTCCGTGCATCATACGCATTGGGAGACTGCTTTCCCTTGAAGGTTGCATATGGCTTGAGGGTGAACAGGTGAGCTCAGAGAGCGGTGAGACAGTCGGCTATGTTGTGTTTCGCGTTGAGCCATTTGGTGACAGGTGGCGCATAAGTGAGATACTGCCGTGGCGCTTGGAAGCCGTCCATTACATAGCTGAGCGCCCAGACCCGATGACGGATAACTCCGTTGCCATCATGTTGCTCTCAGTCGGGCTCTCAATTTCGCCATCGGCACATCTTGATGCAGTTGAACAGAGACTCGTTGAGACGATGCGCAATGACCATTACCCTGTGACGGTGATAACTCGCGCCGTGCGCATGTGGCGAGATTTCAAAAATGTGAGCGATGTTGGAACGCATTCAGAAGGTGCATGGGCTGCAGCGATACAGAGAGCCACCACATTGCTTTGCCTGCTTGATGAGCCAATTGAGCAATTTGCGCTCGCATACGGTGTTGAAGTCAGTGAGGCAAGGAGGGCATACAACGAGCTCATAAACACACTCGGCATAACCTACTTTGATGAGCGCTACTCACCCATACCCGACCCCAATGAGCTTATAAGGCACGCAAAGCGCATGGGAGCTATGGAGGATGTGGAGTTGATGGAACACGAAATGCTCCCAGAAGAGCCAGAGGACATGGCATGAGTTGATGTGACAGCGCATTCATCCCCAATGAGTGTCAGCATAGCAGACGCAACCTAAATTGATGGCGTCACTTCATGGCGCTCATAAGCAGCTCACCTGCGAGGTGTGCGCAGGATGTCGGACATGCTGCAGAAGGCAATCGCGCTTGGGTTGAGCGAGGAGGAATACAGGCTCATCATTGAGCGAATTGGGAGGGAGCCAACTGATACCGAACTTGCTATGTTCTCCGTTGAGTGGTCGGAGCATTGTGGCTACTTGCGCTCAAGGAAGCACTTGCGCATGTTTCCGAAGGTGGGCAAGTATCGCTCCATCTCCGGGAGCGATGCCGGTGGGATTGAGATTGAGCCCGGCCTTTGGGTCATCTTCAAGATGGAGAGCCACAATCACCCATCGCAAATTGAGCCGAAGCAGGGCGCTGCAACCGGCATCGGTGGTATCGTCAGGGACATACTCGCAACGGGCGCACGACCTATAGCACTTGTTGACTCGCTGCGCTTTGGCGAACCAAGCTCAGCTAAGGCGAGATATATCTTCTCCGGCGTGGTTGATGGGATTCAGTGGTATGGGAATTGCATCGGCGTCCCGACGGTTGCCGGTGAAGTTTACTTCAATGACTGCTACCGCACAAATTGCATCGTTGGAGTGATGTGCGTTGGCATAGTCAGGCAAGAGCACATGATGAGCAGCACCGCAAGCGGCGTTGGAAACGCCGTCATCTATGTCGGCAACCCGACTGGCAGGGATGGGATTGGCGGATGCAGCATATTGGCATCGCACGAGCTGAGAGAGGAATTAAGCATGCGCCCAACGGTGCAACTTGGAGACCCATTCACTGAGAAGTGCTTGATTGAGGCGTGCCTTGAAGCCTACAGGAGTGGCGCAGTCATTGCCGTGAAGGACATGGGGGCGGCTGGTCTAACATGCACAACTTCCGAGATGTCGGCAGCAGGTGGCGTTGGCATGCGGATTGACCTGAGGATGGTTCCGAAAAGGGAAAGCGGAATGGATGCGTGGGAAGTAATGATGTCAGAGTCACAGGAGCGCATGCTGCTCGTAGTTGAGAGGGGCAGGGAAGATGAGGTGCTTTCCATTTTTCGGAAGTGGGGATTGAACGCCGTCGTGATAGGCGAGGTCACGGATGACGGCATGGTAACAGTTTGCGATGGCGAGCGAATCTGCGCGATGGTGAGGGCAAAAGACCTCGCCGAACCCCCGGAGTATGACTTGCCGATGGAGCAGCCGAGCGGTCTTGAAGCACTGTGGGCATTTGATATCGCCAGCTTGGCAGAGCCAAATGACCTCAGCGTTGTAGCCAAGCTGCTTCTCACATCCCCAAACATAGCCTCAAAGAGGTGGGTATACGAGCAGTATGACCATACCGTTCAAACGAACACAGTGGTTGCGCCCGGTGAAGCTGATGCGGCAGTTTTACGCATCAAGCCCGAGATGGGCATATTCACGCTGTCGGATCGCGATGAGTTGCAGCCGCTAAAGAGGGGCATAGCTGTGACAGCCGATTGCAATAGCCTGTATTGCTACCTTGATCCATACTTGGGCGCGCAAATCGCAGTTGCCGAAGCCGCAAGGAACTTAGTCTGCGTTGGCGCAGAGCCAGCTGCAGTTACAGATTGCCTCTGCTTTGGCAACCCGGACCGAAAGGACAGGTTCTGGCAGTTCGTCAATTCCGTCAGGGGCATTGCCGATGCGTGCTCCTTCTTTGAACTGCCGGTCGTGTCCGGGAATGTGAGCTTCTACAACGAGAGCGAGGAAGCCGTCATCCATCCAACGCCGCTCATAGGCATGGTCGGGGTTATTGAGGATATTAGCAAGCATGTGACGATGTCATTCAAGGGTGAGGGCGATGTCATCATCTTACTCGGGCTTTGCAGGGATGAGCTTGGCGGGAGTGAATACCTGAGATTCGTTCACGGAATTGAGGCTGGAAGACCACCGCAGCTTGACCTCAACCTTGAGCGCTCCGTGCAACGCACAGCGCTTGAGGCTATACGAAGCAGTTTGGTCAGATCGGCACACGACTGCTCCGAAGGCGGGCTTTTTGTCTGCCTCGCCGAATGCTGCATAGCGGGCAACATCGGGGCACATGTAATTCTCTCACGCAACTGCATCGCTGGCGAGCGCATGCGCATGGATGCGCTCTTATTTGGCGAGTCGCAATCACGCATCGTTCTATCGGTGCCACCTAACTCGGTCAGCCATCTCCTTGAGCTTGCAAAGAAGCATGGATGCCCAGCTGCAATCATAGGCACCGTATGTGGGAGTCATTTAACGATTGAGTGGCAAGATGACGATGGCAGTGTGAAGACGCTCGTCAGCTTGCCCGTCTGTGAGATGCAAAGTCTCTACGAGGGCGCTATACCGAAGCTGCTTGAGGCTGGCATAGCCGAGTGAATGGGCACACTACATCATGAAGTGAATTAGCAGCGTCGCAAGACCGAGAAGTATAGTCACGCTCACGACATCCTGTATCGCCGTCTCAAATGGTCCAGCAGTCAGCGCCGGGTCAAAGCCGAGGCGCTTTGAGATCATCGGAATTACAGTTCCAACGAACCCCGATAGGTTGATGGCGACAAATATTGAGAAGCCAACGATGAACCCAAAGACGGGGTCAAACAATGTCCCCTTCTGCAAGCCGTGCCAGAAGCCGCCGACGAAGAAAAGCATCGTCCCGAGTATGCACCCAAGTATTGTGGTCGTCTGAAGCTGCCTTATCACAGGTCGCCACCACTCCTTCAAAGTGATGTGCCCCGTGGCTAAACCCCTTACGACTATCGTTGCCGATTGCAAACCGGTGTTTCCCGAGATGGCTTGTATGACCGGTATGAACGAAGCGAGCAATATCACGCTCCCCAGAGTCTTATCAAACCGGTGGATGACGAAGCCGGCAATCAACTCAATCATGACGGTGATGAGCAGCCACGGCAGGCGCAGGCGAGCAATCTCGGTTGGATGCCTCTTTTCAAGCTCTGCAGCATCTGAACCAACGGTGCGGAAGTGGTCTTCAACCAATTCCTCTTGGAGGACATCCATGATGTCGTCAACAGTTATGACGCCGATGAGCTTATAATTTTTGTCAACCACTGGCAGGGCGAGCAAATCGTAGCGCATGAACATCTGAGCGACTTCTTCTTGGTCATGCTCCGGGAAGACGAATACGACGCCATGCGTCATGATGTCACGCACAAGTGTATCTGGCGGTGAGGCAATGAGCCTGCGCAAGTTCAACACGCCCTTCAGAACGCCGTTTTCATCCACGACATACACATAGTAAATGCTCTCAGCATCAGCACGCTCACGAAGCAGGTCAATGACCTGACTTACGGTCATGTCCTCCTTCACGGCTATGAAGTCTGGTGACATTATCCCGCCAGCAGTGTCTGGCGGATAGCGCAGCAGCTCCCTAACCTCCTGAGCCTCCTCTGGCTCCATGAGTTTGAAGAGTTCCTCCTGCTGCTCTGGCTCAAGCATCCCGATTATGTCGGCGCTCTCATCTGGCGGGAGAATTTCAAGCATGTCCGAGAGCCTCTCTGGCTCCATCGTCCTGACGAGGTGCCTTTCGGTTGCCTCATCAGCTTCATCAAGCACCTCTGCAGCCGATTCCTCGTCAAGCAATTTGAACACTTGCTCCTTCTCCCAATCGTGCAAGAAGCGCATGGCGAGGGCTATATCGGCTGGATGAAACTGTGAGAGGAATTGGCGCAAGCCCTCCGTATGCTTTGATGAGAGGAAACGCCTTATCTCGTGGATGACCTGTGCCACTTCCTCCTTCGGATGGATGAACCTGCGCTTCATCCAGAAGCGTTCCTTCAAAGAGAGCATGTCCCGAAGTTGCTTTCGCAAACGCATTTCCATCACTCCCACACAGCTGACCTTACCTGCTGACTATGATGCCGCTCGGAATGGCGAAAGCCAACAGCTCAGTGCTGCGTGAACATCACAAACGGCATCGCAGTATGCCAGTCATAACACTTGAGTTTTTTTGCCCCGCATCTCACCTGCTCGGTTCTGTGAGGTTCATGCATAGCTGCCCGTCTTCCTTATCACCGCTTCACCTTCCGCTGCTGCCTCATGCGTTGAAGCACGCCATTCACCGCAGGAGCTTAACCGCCTCAAAACTCAGCTCCAACCCAAATCAACAGGTCGGCTACATTCGGGCGCCCGTCATGAAACCACCACTTCCTTGGGAGCTGCATTTCGCCGAGCGCACATATTCTCGGTATGCCGACGGATGAAAGGAAGTCAAGCAACTCCCCCTCACACGCCTTGCAGATGCTGCATCCTGCAACCGATATGAAGCCGACAAATGGCTCAATCTCGCCGCGCAACTCCTCAATGGATTGCACGCTGCGGAGCAAAACAGTCCTCGGCGGGCATGTTAAATGGCGCGCATAAAGCGTGCCCATGATTGGCTCGCTCAAAAGAACAATCGTCCATTCTGTGAGATGCCTCCTCGCTATGACCTCTGCACCAGCCATCATGTAAACAGCCCGCCAGCTTTGTATGTTAGCCGAGCGCTCCAGTGCATATCTGCTGTGCAGCAACTTGCGAGGGAGGGCTTCAAGCGCCGAAGAGAGGCATTCAGCAAACCTCTTCTCATCGCCTGACTCACCACAGACAAACACAACATGGGGTGACATGCAACCCTGCTGGTCAAACATGACCATTTCATTTGCGAGCCTTTGCGCCGCATCAACCAAATCACAATGCGAGTCAATAATGCCGACCCCGATCTTGTGCCCGTATGGGAAAAAGCGCTTCGTCGGCGGAAGACGATTGCGTATGCTTTGGATCGTCTCCATGCTCCCGTATGCTATGACGGCATCGGCGCGCTTGAATGCGGTTGACTCAATCGCATCATCACCGCCATGCCAATTGACAACCGCAATGCATGATGCAAGCTCATCATCCACACGGCTCAGCGCGTGCGCAAACATCGCCGTCAGGACTGGCTCATCAAAGCTCACCTTCACGAGCGAACTTGACTTTGATAGGAGAGCACATGCTATGCTTGTGATGCCGATGGCGGGTATGTTTCCTGCGAGCACATGCAGAGTGAGCGAATGACCCGTGAGGCGAAAACGCTTATCCTCACTCAACTTCACCCATCCATCAAGCGCTGCTGGCTCGCGCAGCTCTTCATGAAGCATCTCCCAAAGCGATTCAAATCGCAGCCGCTCAAGCGTATTCCTCAACCCAAGCTCAATTGCTCCCCTTGAATAGCCCGTGACTTTCTCTGCAGCTGAAACTGCCCCGTCAAACAAAAATGCGTCGCTCAACCACGCTAATGCGACCTCATCAAGCGCCTCGGCAATGCTGCGTGCCGACCTTTTGGCAAGCCTTGAGCGGGCTTCAATCAACTTGGAACATATGAGCTCAATGTCATCTGCTGTCACCTCAACAAACTCAACCTCTGCTTCCCCCACGCGCTCTATGCGAGTTCCTTTGGGAGCATGCGGAAGAAAATACGCCCGATATGGCTCACAGATATCAAACAGGCTTCCCATGTCACCCACCACACTTAGCAGCATGTTGAGAAAGGCACAATACAGCGTGAATGCACTCAGTAATTATGAGGTTGCATAATGCCTGAGTTGACTTTCGGAACAATCATCCACTTGCACAGCCCTGAATGTGCTTGATTTGAAGAGCCGCAAAGCGACTGCGGTCAGAAGAAAAAGCCCTCCACCTTGACCAACGACGCAACTGGATGAGCTGCGCAAGCTGCATTTGAGCAACACTTGCATCGGTTGACTAAGTGAGCGCATATTCAATAGCGGCTTTGCAACTTTGCGAATTTTGATGCGCCGATGACCTCGTGCACGCACAGAGGTGGCTTTACAATGCGACATCTTAAATGCCCATTGTGCGGCGCTCCCATAAGGAGCGAAACAAAATTTTGCCCAAGCTGTGGTGGTGACATAACTGGAAATGTCCATGAGGAGCAAAGGATGGTGCTCGTCAAACCGCCCCGATACCACCGTGAGCTCATCATCGGTGTTGCCATAGCAGGCATTGCCACAGCACTCATAGCGCTTATTGGCATCCTTTTGTTTTTGCGCATTGGCAAATATGGTGGCACACAAATGCTGACGCCAGTTGAGCTGCCAAAGAGCATTCAACGCCCTGAACCAATTCCGCCACCGATGTCCGTGCAGCCGATTATGCCACCGCCGCAAACTGTTGAGCCACCGCCAATCCAAATCGTGGAACGCCATGAACCCAAAGAGGAGGTCAAGCGTGAGGAACCGCAACCACAGGAACCACCGCAGATACAACAACCACAACAGCCACAAGTGCCACCTGATGTGCTCGCTTACCTTCGCGCCCTTGAAAGGATTGAAAGGCAACGCAAGGGCATCTCAACCAGCCCTGGCGGAGTGTTTGAATTGCTGGCTGCGGCGATTGCGCTTGTCCAATCCACATACTCGTTCAACCTTGACGAACCCGAAAGCTCACCGAGTGCTGAGCAGGCATGGCAAAGGATAGCTAACGGGTTTGCCCGCTATAGGAATGCATATGCGAACTTGCTTGTCCAACTCCGTTTGCTTCGTCCGCCACCGTCATGCGTCCAACTGCACAGCTATTACGACGCAGCATTGCAGGAGCATGTAAAAGTCATAAGGGAGCTTGAAGCGGCACTTGCAACGAGGAATATAGCCAGCCCCCTATTCAGCCTCCTCACTGTTAGCACACGCTTAAAGTTGCCACTTAAGCTCGCCGATAAGGAGCTTGGAAATGTGTGCGAACAGTTTGTCATACCGAAGTTCTTTGACATCGGTGACGAATGAGAAACGACAAAGGCAGCCAAAAGCCCCCACTGTGGAGGGATGAATTTTCACCCTACCCGTTGAATGTCTTCGGGCAGTGAGAGAAGAACGGAAGCAATCAAGGATGGCACTTGTAGGCTCATCCGAAACAGCCTTCGTTGGCAAAGTTCACCACTGCGGGCTACCATTAGCGATAAAGCTGTTCATCATTCGTGGAGGTGAATGAAAGTGAGGCATACCCATACAGTTGTTTGCGATGGACCAAATCAAGTCACCATCCACGAGGAACCACTGCCAGAACTTGGTCAGGGCATGTTTCTTGTGCGCGCCAAACTCACCGCAATTAGCACTGGCACAGAAATGACGCTTGTTACTGGTGATTTTGAGCCGAGCAGCGTTTGGGCAAGGCTTGCACGCTACCCTTTGAAGCTCGGCTACAGCCATCTTGGCGAGGTAGTTGCAGTTGGAGACGGAGTTGAGGGGGTGCAAATTGGCGATAGAGTTGTCGGATGGAAGAACCATTCCAAATTCGCAGTTTACCGTGCGGGCGAATTTTTCGCCAAAGTTCCCGATGGCGTTTCGGATGAATCGGCTGTGCTTTTTGCGCTTGCAGTCATCGCGCTTAATGGAGTTCGTAGAGCAAAGGTGCAACTTGGCGAATGTGCCGTTGTCTTTGGGCTCGGTCCGATCGGAATTTGGGCGGCACAATTTTCCTACTTGTGTGGCGCACGCCCTGTGATCGGCGTTGATTTGCTTGAGCATCGCCGACTGCTGGCTGAGCAAATTAAGGCTGTGGATGTTGCCCTTGACGGCGCCGATGAAAGTCTCCCTGACATTGTCTCGGAATTGACTAATGGAAGGATGGCAGATGTCGTGTTTGAGGTGACGGGCAATCCGAAAGCAATATTGGACGAAGTAAGGCTTTTGCGGAGGCAGGGTCGGCTAATCATACTGAGCAGCCCGAGGGGAAAAACGGAGTTTGACTTCCACGATTGGTGCAATTGGACAAGCATCAGTATCATTGGAGCACACAACAGCTCGCATCCGCCACACGAAAACCCAGATGACCCATGGACACAAAAGCGCAATGTTGAGCTGTTCTTTGAGCTTATCAGGCGAAATGAAGTGGCTACAACTCAGCTCATAACGCATCGTTTCAAATGGCACGATGCGCCAAAAGCCTATGAGCTATTGATGAAGCAACGAGGACAAACAGGCATTGTGATCCTTGATTGGCAGTGACGCACAGTGAGAAGCCGAAATAACTGCACTATTGGGGGTGGGCACAAAAATGATGTCAATACTGGCGTTGACAATGCTATTTGCGGCAATACAGGATGTTGTAGTGCTTGAGGATTTTGAGCAGCCAAAGGAGTTGCGCCTCGGCGGAATGCAAATCCAACCGCAGTCGCAGGTGCGTTTGAGCGAAATTGAGCCATTTGATGGGAAAAGGTGCGCCGAATTGCGCTACCGATTTGAGCGCATAAGCGGTCTGCAATACCTTGAGGTTATCGCACCGCATAAGTTGACAGAAAAACCCAGCAAAATCAGCATCGCAGTTCGTGGGGACGGCTCGGGAAATATCGTCCGAGTAAGATTCGTTGATGCTAATAACGAGTGGCACCAATACGACTTGGGCGTGCTCCATTTTCGTGGGTGGCGAGTCCTTTGGACGCGCTTTGATTCGCCACACGGCTACTGGGGTGGGGATGGCAACGGGAAATTGGACTTTCCCGTAACATTTTTCAGCATCGTCCTTGATTCCCTCGTTCGCCCATCTGAAGGGGTTGTCGCCTTTGACGGAGTAACAATCTACTATGGTGAGGAGCCAAAATTGCCAGTGGAAGTGAGATTTATTCCAGCGGAACAGTGGGGCTACTTTTGGGGCAAAGATGCAGTGCCATCTGGCAAACTCGTGCTTACAAACACGACCAAGCAACCTGCCGATGTTGAAATAACCGCCAATTTGTTGAATCACCGCGAGGAAACTATAGGGCAAATTTGGCAAAGTAAATTGACAATCGCCCCAGAAAAGCCGTATGAGCATAACTTTAAGCTGCGATTGACCAAATTTGGCGTATACTTTTTGGAAACGCGCATCACCGCTACACTTGATGGACTCGGAAAGGAGTTAACTGCCACTCGCCTAAATTCCATATGTTGGCTGCCAGAACCAGCACAAATTTGGGACGAAAGTCCATTCGGAGTTTGCACCCATTTCGGTCAGTTTAAGCATAAGGTGCCAGAGACATTGGAACTCATCAAGCGCATGGGCGCCGCTTGGATTCGCGACGAAATTTATTGGGGCAATGTTGAGCGAGAGAAGGGCAATTTCAGCTTCCCAGACTACTACGATGCTTACATGAAGGTAGCGAGAAAACTTGGCATTCGCCCACTCATCATCTTCAATTACGCAAACCGCCATTACGATGGCGGACTCGCTCCACACACTGATGAAGGCAGAGAAGCATTCTCACGATATTGCAGGGAATTGATGAGCCGTTACGGGGATATCTGCCGCCATTGGGAGGTGTGGAATGAGCCAAACATCGGTTTTTGGAGACCGAAGCCAAACCCAGAAGATTACACAAACTTGCTCAAAGCCGTCCACAGAACTGTCAAATCTGCTGATAAAAATGCAACCGTCGTTGGGGTTTGCACCGCTGGGACAGACATGAAGTTCATTGAGGAAGTCCTCAAGCGAGACGGCGGCAAGTTCATGGATGCGATTTCGGTGCACCCATACCGCTCTCCAAGATCGCCAGAAACAAGCAACTTTGTCGGGGAAATGATGGCATTGAAGGAATTGCTTGACAGGTATGGTGCGGGAAACATTAAAGTTTGGCTCACGGAGTTTGGTTACCCAACACATGTTACTGGTGGGACACCACAATGGCTTTCCGCAGCCTACATCGTTCGGACATTCCTATGGGCGTTGACACTGCCGTTCATTGAAAGGCTCTTTGTCTACGATTTCCAAGATGACGGTGAGGATCCAACATATAACGAGCACAACTTTGGGCTAATTCGGCTTGATAATTCGCCAAAAGTTGGCTATGCAGCATTTAACACGATGGCGAGGTTGCTCTATCGCAAGTCTTTCTTGCGGCGAGTTGATGTTGGTGAAGGGGCTGTTTGCCTCGTATTTAGCGGGGATGATGGTGAAATTTGGGCATTGTGGGCAGTTGAAGGCGAAAGAAATGTCATCCTGAAAGTTCGGTCAAAAACTGTAACTATTACCGACTTAATGGGGAATGAAATGGTGATGCCAGTCAACAATCAACTTGCCGTTACATTGACTCCAGAGCCGATTTTCATCCGCCCATGACATGGTGGCAACATCCTGAGCCGCAGCGCTGCAGAAGTGAAGAAAGGATGCCTTTGCACAATTTCCCCAATTCATTGGTGAGGTGATGAAAATGTTGCAGTCCACGGCAAAAATATTCCACATCGTCCTCCCGATAACAGCGACGATGTTGGCATTTGCGGGATTTGGCACAGTTGCCCATGACAGCGGCGGTGAGAAAAATGGGACATTTAATGGCATACTCCTCGGAAACTTTGATTGGATTTGCAGCCCACCGCTTATCTCACCGATGCAGCATCCAGATGATTTCTTTTACTCCGTCAAAGATCCGTCAATTGTCTTTTACGGCGGAAAATGGCACCTATTTTGCACAGTTAGAGGCAAAAGGCGCTCGCATCAGATTGAATACATCACTTTTACCGATTTTGAGCATGTATCAGACGCAAAGCGTTGGCTATTGCAAATAACCGATGGCTATTTCTGTGCGCCACAGGTCTTTTATTTCACCCCACACAAAAAATGGTATCTTATTTTCCAAATCATTGACCAAACCCGCAAGCCAGCGCTTCAACCAGCATACTCAACAAATGACGATGTTGCCAATCCGCACGGTTGGACTAAACCGAAGTTGCTTTTCGCCGAACAGCCAAAGAATGTGGAACGATGGATTGATTTTTGGGTCATTTGTGACGGGGAGCAAGCTCACCTCTTCTTCACATCGCTTGATGGAAAAATGTGGCGCTCCGAGACAAAATTATCGTCATTTCCTGATGGTTGGAGTGAACCAAAAGTCGTTTTGAGAGGCGACATCTTTGAAGCAAGCCATACATATCGCTTGCAAGGATTAAACATGTATTTGACAATAATTGAGGCGCAGGGACCAAACGGCAGGAGATACTACAAGGCTTATGTCGCAAAATCGCTTGATGGCGACTGGAAACCAATTGCAGATACATATGAAAAACCATTTGCAAGCCCCGTAAATGTGCAATTTGTTGGCGAGCGCTGGACGGATTCGTTTAGCCATGGCGAATTGATCCGCCTCGGATATGATGAGCGAATGGAGATAGATCCCAAGAATATCCGCTTCCTTTTTCAGGGTGTTTCCGACAGGGAACGGGCGGGCAAAAGCTACGGTGAGATACCTTGGAGATTGGGCTTGCTAATTCAACTTAACCATTGAAATGCGAAGGCATTGCCACCAAAAAATTAGTGAGACGCCAAACCATTTGGTCTCGCTGCTTGCTGCGAACGATGAACCGACTCAGCGCAACTCAAAAATCAA